>SKEH01000012.1_pt1 | contig 150916 bp, 136 predicted proteins | sample 4826571 | NCBI WGS metagenome assembly SKEH01 (sample SAMN11008814, study PRJNA524170) | human gut metagenome | biome: Human fecal sample; material: Feces; isolation source: fecal sample from pouch patient p29 | host: Homo sapiens | place: Israel: Tel-Aviv | collected 2016-09-14 | reverse complement strand
ATTATAATGAGTTCATTATTTCTCATTATTTTTACAACTATATTAGGTTTTTCTAGCAAGATTTTCTTGATTTACCCTTTACTGTATCATTATAAAAACATAATTATTAATACAAGTGGGTTCGGCTTAACTCTTTCTATTTTTAGCCTTATTTATTCTATTGGATTAAAAATGAAAAAAAATGAAGACTTATCTTTGGTGAAGAAGTATGCACTATTTAATTTCCTATATCTCATAAATAGACAGTATAAAAATATAGAAGAATTTCCATCTTTTGATAGGCCTGATATACTCTTTTCTAACTATATTCAAGTAGGTTATGAATTGATGCAAGAATGTACTAGTAATACAGAACTTTTAGAAAATCTTTTGACATCTTACGAGTGGGATTCGGTTAAAAATCTTAAAACTTCACTATACAAGCTTCGCATAAGCATTGGGATAGAAGAGAAAGAATTTGATGAATTTAATACGGAAAAATTTGTGAAATATTTTCATATGAAAAAAGACGAGTCTCGCACAAATGGAGATTATAATATGTTTCAAAGTATGATGGAGAGTTCGATTAATGAGTATATTGAAAGTGTAAAAAGAGTATACAATGAATTAAAGCAATATATAAATTATAATGAATATAAAAAAAGTTTGTGATTCATCATCGCAAACTTTTTTGTTCTCATAGTGTTCCCATATATAAAAAACCCCGTCAGATGACAGGATATTTTTGTGTTTTGCAAAAAACAAAAATTATACGCGTTCTACGCCTGCTGGCAATTTCTTCAAAGCTTTAGCTGAAGCCCATACAGTTTTGAGTTCACCGTTTTCAAGAATTGTAACTTTTTGAAGATTTGGTTTAACTACACGTTTAGTTTGATTCATCGCGTGTGAACGGTTGTTACTTGAAACAGTCTTACGACCAGTAAAATAACATTCTTTAGACATGATATTTACCTCCCATTAGATTTTTATGTGCTTAAAAACAACATACTTGTTGATTATAACATTTTTCAAATAAAAAAATCAAGCTTTTGACTATTTTTGGCTGTTTTTTTTCACGCTTTCTGATAAAATGAGATTATGGAAAATTTAATCGAAGAACTTACTGCTAAAAATAAAGAATACATTCATTCGGTAACGAAACAACTGATTTTAGTTGGGAAATCAGATGAAGAAGTTAAAGAAATCTTGAATGACATTCTTCCGCAAATTATTGAAGGTCAAAAATCAGGAATTATTGCTCGTAAATTATTGGGAGCGCCAACTGAATTTGTTGCTCAATATCAACCAAAAGTTGCTGACAGACCTGTCAGTGAAAAAAATGAAAATCCAGTTTTGATGTGGCTTGATAGTAGCCTACTCTTTTTAGGATTTATTTCTCTTTTAAATGGAGTAACCGCACTTATCACTTCTAAGGCTCCAGTTTATGGCTTGATTACAACAATCTTGTCAGCGGCAGTTGCTGGTTTGGTAATGTATATGATGTATCGTTACTTTTACCGTCCTAAAGCGGATAACAGTCGTAGAACTTGGAATTGGAAAGGTTTTGCAGCAACCACTTTGTCAGTTCTCCTTTGGATTGCGGTAACCATCTTCTCTGGTCTTTTGCCAACATCAGTTAATTTGCAACTTCCTGCAATTGCTTTAGTTATTGTTGGACTTGTAGCCTTTGGAGTTCGTTGGCTCTTGAAACGTCAATTTAACATTCAATCTGCTTTGGTTGCTCAACCAAGAAGATAAAAAGGAAGTCTCTAATTTTAGAGATTTTTTTATTTATATAGGTAGAATCTTTTCATTAGTGTTTTAAAATAGTGTCAGAAACGCCTATTTATCAACCTTTTATCCCCAAAATGACCACAGAGGGTTGTGTATTGAGAAACATTTTGTGTTATAATGTATATTGATTAATTATGATTATGGAGGTCCTTTGATGAAAGGGATTATTTTAGCAGGAGGGTCTGGAACACGACTTTACCCACTGACACGTGCTGCGTCAAAACAATTGATGCCTATTTACGATAAACCAATGATTTATTACCCATTGTCAACTTTGATGTTGGCTGGGATTAAAGACATTTTGATTATCTCGACACCAACAGATACCCCACGTTTTAAAGAGTTACTTCAAGACGGTTCTGAGTTTGGGATTAATCTACAATATGCGGTACAACCATCACCAGATGGATTGGCTCAAGCTTTTATTATTGGTGAAGAATTTATTGGTGATGATTCAGTTGCGCTTATTTTGGGTGATAATATTTATCACGGACCTGGGATGTCTAAAATGCTCCAAAATGCAGCGGCAAAAGAAAAAGGAGCCACTGTTTTTGGTTATCATGTTCCTGACCCAGAACGTTTTGGTGTCGTTGAATTTGATGAAAACATGAATGCTGTTTCTATTGAAGAAAAACCAGAAGAACCTAAATCAAATTATGCAGTAACTGGTTTATACTTCTACGATAATGATGTTATTGAAATTGCCAAAAACATTGAACCTTCACCTCGTGGAGAGCTTGAAATTACTGACGTAAATAAAGCTTATCTTGAACGTGGCGATTTGTCAGTTGAATTAATGGGCCGTGGCTTTGCTTGGTTAGATACTGGAACACATGAATCTCTCCTTGAAGCTGCACAATATATTGAAACAGTTCAACGGATGCAAAATATGCAAGTGGCAAACTTGGAAGAAATTGCTTATCGTATGGGTTATATTACAGCTGATGATGTTTTTAAATTGGCCCAACCGCTTAAGAAAAATGAGTATGGTCAGTACTTGCTTCGTTTGATTGGAAAAGACTAAAAAGTCATTATTAAAGTAAAGTTGTCAAAGTACAAGAAGGACAATCAATGCTAAAAAATATTTGGGAATGGTTTTTGTGGTTTACTGGTGTGACTGACGCAGGTTGGTCAGCGTGGTGGGGCGGATTTTTCAGCTGTTTGCCACTTTTTGGTGTCTTTGCTGTTGTTTGGCGAAGACTAAAATGTCATGCACCAGGTTGTCATCGAATTGGACTTCATCGCACAGCTGATGGACTTTATGTTCTTTGTCGAAAACATCATCCAGATGTACCTAATAACCTAACGCTCGAACACATTCAAAAATCACACGTCAATGCAAAAGCGAAAAAAGATAAGTGACTGAATGAAGTTAGCGTTGTTCTTGAATAAACTTTGAAAATAGTGATTAGAAAGAAAAATATGACTGATAATTTTTTTGAAAAAACATTGGCTGCACGAGAAATCAGCCAAATTCCTGGAATGTTAGAATTTGATATCCCAGTTCATGGTGATAATCGTGGCTGGTTTAAAGAAAATTTCCAAAAAGAAAAAATGATGCCACTTGGTTTTCCAGAGAGCTTCTTTGCCGAAGAAAAATTACAAAACAATGTAAGTTTTTCTCGTAAAAATGTTTTGCGTGGTCTTCACGCTGAACCTTGGGATAAATATATTTCGGTGGCTGATGGCGGAAGTGTTTTAGGCGCATGGGTTGATTTACGTGAAGGAGAAAATTTCGGTCATGTTTATCAAACTGTGATTGATGCAAGTAAAGGAATTTTTGTTCCACGTGGTGTGGCTAATGGATTCCAAGTTTTGTCTGACACAGTTTCTTATAGCTATTTAGTTAATGATTACTGGGCACTTGAACTTAAACCTAAATACGCTTTTGTGAATTATGCTGATCCAACTTTGGGAATTAAGTGGGAAGATGTTGAAAATGCTGAAGTTTCTGAAGCTGATAAAAATCATCCATTATTAAAAGATGTAAAAGCTTTGAAGGCTGATGAACTCTAATGTTTGCTTTACATTTACGAACTAAAAAACGTTTAGAATTTTGGCAAGTTGAAAAAAATACTGACAGACCGAGCTGGGCCAATCAGGCACTTACTGACGGGGGCTTTTCTTGGAATGACAAATCACTGTCAGTAAAAAATGTCGGTGGTTTACTCAAAATGACAGTTCCTATTGGCGATTATTTGGTCTTCAATGGAAAATATTTAAAAGCTGTGCCAAAAGCAAAATTTGTCAGAGAATATCGAGTGGATTAATTTTCAAGATTTACTAATAAATAATTTAAAAAGGAAAAAACATGACTGAATTTAAAAATATCGTTGTGACAGGTGGAGCAGGATTTATCGGCTCAAACTTTGTACACTATGTTTATAACAATCATCCAGACGTGCATATCACAGTTTTGGATAAATTAACTTATGCAGGAAATGTTAATAACATTAACATGTTATTTGACAGTGGACGTGTCGAACTTGTTGTTGGCGACATTGCAGACCCTGAAATTGTTGATCAAGTGGCTTCTAAAGCAGACGCAATTGTTCACTATGCAGCTGAAAGCCATAATGATAATTCATTGAAATCTCAAGATGAATTTATCCAAACAAACTTTATCGGAACTTATACTTTGATTCAAGCGGCTCGTAAATATGATTTACGTTTCCACCATGTTTCTACTGATGAAGTTTATGGTGATTTGCCTTATCGCGAAGATTTGCCAGGTCATGGCGAAGGTGAAGGTGAAAAATTTACTGACAAAACACCTTACAATCCATCAAGCCCTTACTCTTCAACTAAAGCGGCTTCTGATTTGATTGTTCGTGCTTGGGTCCGTTCATTTGGGCTTAAAGCAACAATTTCAAACTGCTCAAATAACTACGGACCTTTCCAACACATCGAAAAATTCATTCCTCGTCAAATTACTAATATTCTTTCAGGAATCAAACCAAAACTTTACGGTGATGGTAAAAACGTTCGTGACTGGATTCATACAGAAGACCATTCATCAGGTGTTTGGACAATTTTGACTAAAGGTCGTATGGGTGAAACTTATCTTATCGGTGCAGACGGTGAAAAAAATAACAAAGAAGTTCTTGAAGATATTTTGACTCGTATGGGCAAAGATAAAGACGATTATGACCGTGTAACTGACCGTGCTGGCCATGACCTTCGTTACGCGATTGATAATAGTAAATTACGTACAGAACTTGGTTGGGCTCCAAAACATACTGACTTTGAATCTGGTTTGCAAGCGACCATCGACTGGTATCGTGAAAACGAAAACTGGTGGAAAGCTGAAAAAGAAGCTGTTGAAGCAAAATATGCTGAAACACAAAAAGTTTTGGATAAATAAAATAAATTCCAATTATATTATCTAAAAGTTACTGACAGTAATAATGAAAAAATCTGTCAGTAAAAAATTAAAGATTGGAGAACAAATGATTTTAATAACAGGTGGAAATGGGCAACTCGGAACAGAGTTGCGTCATTTACTTGATGAACGTGGCATAGCTTATACAGCAACAGATGCTAAAGAACTCGATATTACTGACAAAGCAGCTGTTGATAAATTCTTTGATGAAAATAAACCTGAACTTGTCTATCATTGTGCGGCTTATACAGCTGTTGATAAAGCTGAAGACGAAGGTCGCGAGCTTGATGAAAAAATCAATGTTGATGGAACTAAAAATGTAGCCGAAGCGGCAGCACGTGTTGGGGCAACACTCGTTTATATTTCAACTGACTATGTTTTTGGCGGAACTTTGCCAATTGGCCAAGAGTGGCCAGTTGATGCACCAAAAGCTCCTGAATCTGAATATGGACGGACGAAACATCTTGGTGAAGAAGCAGTTGTGGCTTCTGGTGTAAAACATTACATCATCCGTACTGCTTGGGTCTTTGGTTCTTATGGCCCAAACTTTGTCTTCACAATGCAAAACTTGGCGACACGTTTTCCAGAATTAACCGTTGTTAATGATCAACACGGCAGACCAACTTGGACACGTACACTTGCTGAATTTATGGTTTATTTGGTTAATGAAAAAGCTGATTTTGGTTTTTATCATCTAACAAACGATGCTGCGCCTGGTGAAGATGTGACTTGGTTTGATTTTGCCAAAGAAATCTTGAAAGACACAGATGTGCTTGTTAAACCTGTGGATTCAAGCAAATTCCCAGCAAAAGCAAAACGTCCATTTAATTCAACAATGAGTCTAGAAAAAGCAAAAGCGACAGGTTTTGTCATTCCAACATGGCAAGAAGCTTTAGCAAGTATGCTTGAAAAAGGCGATTTGCGTGAAAATAAAGAAGGCGTAAAAGGCGAAATTAACAAAAAATAATGACTCTGTCATTAAAATAAACTAATTGAAAATTCTGTCAGCGACCTGCAAAAGCTCGTCAGTACTGACAGAATTCTCATTTTGAGAGGCTGAAATAATCACTAAATAAATTTTAGTGAGTAAAAGGAACAACATGAAAAAACACGTTTTTATCATTGGTAGCCGTGGCTTACCAGCGAAATATGGAGGGTTTGAAACATTTGTTGAAGAACTCGTCAAACATCAAAATAATAAAAATATAAAATATCATGTAGCTTGTCAAAGTGAGAATTCAGACATGGCACTACCTGGAGAACATTTTGAGTATCTTGGAGCAGATTGTTTTGTAATTAAGTTACCAAAAATTGGTTCAGCACGTGTGATTGCTTATGATATTTTAGCCATTAATGCAGCACTTAAATATTGTAAAAAAGAAGAAATCAAAGCGCCTATTTTTTATATTCTTGGTAATACAGCAGGTGGATTTATTGGTCATTATGCTAATAAAATCCATAAACTTGGTGGAAAATTATTTGTCAATCCTGATGGATTGGAATGGAAAAGAACCAAGTGGGCAGCACCAATTCGTTCTTATTTGAAATTTGCTGAGAAAAAAATGGTGCGATATGCTGATTTGATTATTTCAGATAACGCAGGAATTAAAGACTATTTAACAAGTGAGTATGGACAAGTTGAATCAGAAGTGATTGCTTATGGAACAGAAAAGTTCAAGTCCGATTTGACAGAATCAGAAACTCTGGTAAAATATAAAGTTAATGATTATTATTTGATTGTAGGACGTTTTGTGCCTGAAAATAATTATGAAACGCTAATTAGAGCCTTCATGAAAAGTTCAACAAAACGAGACCTTGTGATTATTACTAATCACGAAGGCAATGCTTACTTCAAAGAATTGCGCGAAAAAACGCAATTCGACAAGGATTCACGAATTAAATTTGTTGGAACAGTCTATAATCAAAACGAATTGAGATATATTCGTGAACATGCCTTTGCCTATTTACATGGTCATGAGGTTGGGGGGACAAATCCTGGATTGCTTGAGGCCATGTGGTCAACAGCGGTCAATGTTGTTTTAGGAGTCAATTTCAACCGGACGACAGCAGGCGATTCCGTCATTTATTTTGACAAGGAAAATTTACTGACAACTTTGTCAGAAGTTGAAAATTTGACCCCAGATGAAGGTCAAAGATTACACGAAAAAGCTCAGGCAATTATCGAAGAAAAATATACTTGGGAGCATATTTGTGCTCAATATGAGGACCTTTTCGCTCCAAAGTTTACTGATGAGTCTGAGCCTTTAAGAAAAATGGAGAACCTAGCCAGAGGCGGAGATGAGAGTTAATATTTTAATGTCAACCTACAACGGCGAGAAGTTCGTCGCTGATCAGATTGAGAGTATTCAAAAACAAACTTATACTGACTGGAATTTAATCATTCGTGACGATGGTTCAAGTGATAGAACCTGCGAAATTGTTGATGATTTTGTCAGTAAAGACAACAGAATTAAATTAATTCGAGCTGAAAATGTTGGGGTGATTAAATCCTTTCATGAGCTTGTAACAGATAATAACAATGCTGACTTCTATTTTTTTGCTGACCAAGATGATTATTGGTTGCCAGAGAAGCTGTCAGTAATGTTAGAAGAAACTAAAAAACATGATAATAGTAAACCGGTCATGTATTATACAGATTTGAAAGTTACTGACAGAAACCTTAACGTGACTTCGGAATCCATGATACGCAGTCAGTCTGACCATGCAAATACAAAACTTGTTCAAGAATTGACCGAAAATACGGTCACAGGCGGAGCGAGTATGATTAATCATGAGCTTGCACAACTTTGGCAAAGCACAAATGATATTATCATGCATGATTGGTATTTGGCAATTGTAGCAGCTGCACTCGGCGAGTTGGTTTATATTGACCAACCTACTCATCTTTATCGTCAGCACGATTCTAATGTTTTGGGGGCAAGAACCCTCTCAAAACGAATAAAAAAATGGATACACCCAAACTTATGGTTTGAAAAATATTGGTGGCTCATTACAGCCAGTCAAAAACAAGCTCAAAAATTACTGACAGAAAATTTGTCACTAATGTCGGAAACTGATAAATCACTTGTCAGTGATTATGTCAATATTTTAAAGCAACCCAAAGCAGAGCGTCGACAAATTCTTGACCGATATAATTTGCGTAAAAACAAAAATTATCATACAAGTATTTTTCGCACACTTATCATCACAAAATTTGCATATAAAGGAAAAAAATAAATGAACTTCTTCAGCCGTAGAAATCAAATTCTACTTAGAGAACTTGTAAAAACTGATTTTAAACTAAGGTATCAGGGAAGCTTGATAGGGTATCTTTGGTCAATCTTAAAACCTTTGCTCCTTTTTTTAGTTATGTACTTGGTATTTGTGCGTTTCTTAAAATTTGGAGGAGAAATCCCGCATTTTGCTATTGCCCTTCTTTTAGGAATTACCATCTGGAACTTTTTTAGTGAAGCTACGAATATGGGAATGTTGTCAATGGTAAATAGAGGAGATTTATTAAGGAAAGTTAATTTTTCTAAGCAAGTCATTGTTTTTTCAGTCATAGCTAATGCAATGATCAACCTCTTACTATCACTAGTTGTTGTAATTATTTTTGCCTTCATTAACGGCGTTCAGATGAGTTGGACAGTTGTTTTCATACCATTTTTGCTTATTGAACTTGTCCTTTTTACTGCAGGAATTTCATTTATTTTAGCAACTTTATTTGTATATTTTCGTGATCTAGGTCCAATTTGGGAAGTTGTTATGCAGGCTGGATTTTATGGTACACCAATCATATATCCAATTACACAGATTTCTAAAACTCACCTGGGTGTTGCCAAATCGCTAATGCTTAATCCAATGGCACAGATTATTCAAGATATGCGGTATATTTTAACTTTTAGTAATAATACAAATCCTACACTTTGGCAAATGGTTCATAATCCAATGGTTATAATCATTCCATATCTCATTCCATTTTTAGTATTTGCTTTTGGGCTTTTTGTATTCAATAAAAATGCGAAAAAATTTGCGGAGGTAATCTAATAATGAATGATAATATTGCAGTAAAAATTGATCACGTAAGTAAATATTTCCGCCTACCTACAGATTCTACAACAAGTCTTAGAACAACGCTTGTGAATCGTTTTAGAGGGGTCAAAGGTTACAAAGAGCAGCATGTGTTAAAAGATATCGATTTTGAAGTGGAAAAAGGTGATTTCTTTGGGATTGTGGGAAGAAATGGTTCAGGAAAATCCACGCTTTTAAAAATCATTTCACAAATATATACACCAGAAAAAGGTTCCGTTACTGTCCAAGGAAAGCTTGTCTCCTTTATTGAGCTTGGAGTTGGTTTCAACCCTGAGCTTACGGGGCGTGAGAATGTTTATATGAACGGAGCAATGCTCGGTTTTTCAACACAAGAAATTGATGAAATGTATAATGAAATAGTTGAGTTTGCTGAACTACATGAATTCATGAATCAAAAACTAAAAAATTATTCTAGCGGGATGCAAGTCCGTTTAGCATTTTCTGTCGCCATCAAAGCCAGAGGAGATGTTCTTGTTTTAGATGAAGTTTTGGCGGTCGGGGACGAAGCTTTTCAAAGAAAATGTAATGACTATTTCATAGAACGAAAAAAATCAGGACAAACAACAATCCTTGTTACCCACGATATGAATGCTGTAAAAAAATATTGTACAAAAGCAGTTTTGATTGAAGATGGTTATATTAAGGCGTCAGGAGATGTTGATAAAGTAGCTAATCAATATAGTTTAGATAATCTTCAGACAGAGATTTCTGCTGGTGATAAGCCGGAGACAAAAGAAACACTGATAAATTCACTTGAGGTTAGAGTTCTTTCAGAACAACAAATCTTGCCGTCCGATGAAATAACATTTGAAGTTTCTTATAAGGTAAAAAAAGATATTAAAACTTATATTGCATTTTCACTGACAGAGGTAGATCGCAATATCTGGATTTACAATGATAATTCACTAAATCACTTATCAGAAGGAAAAGGATTAAAAAAAGTTAAATATACTTGTAACTTAAATAACGTTAATGATTTGAAACTCAAATTACAAGTATCGGTAAGAAATGAAAAAGATGACTTAATTGCTTTTGCTGATGAAAAAGTAATAATTATAGCACGAGATGATATTCCTGATAATGATAAGAGCGAAAAAGATTCGGCAACAGGTCTGCTTCAACGAAACGGAGAATGGGAATTTGGATAGAAAGGAAAAAGTAAAACCAGAAAGATTATTTTTAGCGATTTCTCTTATTGCTGGTCTTGCTTTTGCTTTACTTCAACCTCTTTTTATTGAACCAGATTCCAGTTATCATTTTGACAAAGCCATGTATATTTCAAATACAGTGGTAGATCGGACAAAGGTTGGGCTTTCAGGGGAAGATTATCAGTCCTCTCCTATCCCTTTTACTACTGTGAGCAGCATGATGCAAAAAGGAGTTTATTTCGAAAATTTTTTTGAAACAAAACTTCCTGTAATTTCAAAAGAAAAAGTTGTTGATAAAAGAGTAAAAGGAACGAAATGGTATAAAGATATTATGCATTTGGTCCCGAGTTTTGGAGTAAAGTTTGGCCATGCTATTTTCCCATCAATTGGTGTAATGGTTATAACAGCTCGTTTATTAGTTCTTTTGTTCTTTTCTATATCAATGTATTTTATAATTAAATATTTAAAAGCATATAGAATGTTATTTGTTATTATTTCTGTAACTCCGGTAGTTATTCAATTTTCAACGAGTTTAAGTTATGATAGTTTTAATTATGTCGCCTTTGCTTGGTTGAGTGCGACTCTTATTAATATCGCTGTAGATATTAAAGAAAAAAAAGAAAGATTAATATTTAATACAATAATACGATTATTTTTGCCTTGTATAACTGTTTATTTTTCAAAAACAAATTCATATTTGCTTTATTCACTTGCTATTTTAATTTTAATTATATTAGTAGGGAATAAACTAAAGATATCGCTAACAAGGTTTCAAGTAGGTTTAATAGTATCATTGTCTTCTTTTTTTGCTATGTTGATTTACATTTGGAGATATCAAGAGGCGATTTTTAACATCTTAGGAAAATTCATCTATACATTAATGGAACCTTATTACACCGTATTTACGACTGAAGTTATTAGTGGTACCTCCACAGCTGGAGTTCCAGCTTGGTTCTATCCAATTCAATATTCGGTAATAATTTTATTGCTACTATCATATACGGAAGAAAGAGTTCCAAGGTGGTTTGCATATGGCTGTTTTGGAGTAAGTATTGTTAATTTATTAGCGATATTATTCACTTTTTCTGCTAATCCAAGTTTTGCGGATCTCGTGATCACAGGCCCACAAGGACGCTATTTTACTCCATTTCTTTTAATCAGTTCTCCGTTTTTTACAATTTTTACAAAAAAAATAAAGGTAAAATATTCCGGGATTTTCTTTAAAAAAGCTGTTGTTTTCACTAGTATTATGGCACTTATGTTAAATTTAGGTCTTACAATGATAAAATTTTATCAAATTCAAAGTCCAATGGATGAGTATCGCTCAGGAGTTGAGCATTATATTTTTAAATAGGTGAATTATGAACAAAAAAGTATCAGTGGTAGTCACATGCTACAATCATGAGAAATATATTGAAGAATGCTTGCGTAGTATTTTTGCGCAAACACATCAAAATATTGAACTAATAATATTTAATGACGGTTCAACTGACTTATCAGATGAGGTTATTTCTTCTACCTTGTTGGATTCTCCCTTTGTTGAAACAAGTTATTTTTCAGGAAAAAATCGAGGGTTAGCATTTGTAAAAAATGATGCATTATCAAAAATAACGGGTGAGTTTCTCCTCTTTATAGATAGTGATAATTTCATTAATCCTAACCATATCGAAAAATTGCTAGTTACTTTGCTAGAAAATCAAGCAGATATTGCATATTGCCAGCTTTGGGATTTTATATCTAAAAAAGATTTGTTAAGAAAAGACTTAGAATACGAATTTTCAAAAGAACTTGAAGGAAACATGATTGATGCTTCATCACTAGTGAGAGTAGACACAATTGGTAATATAAAATTTGATGAAAACCTAAATAATAAAGTATTGGAAGATTACGATTTTTGGTTAAGTTTAATTATAAATAATTCAGCAAAGCCAATCTTTGTTCCTGACACGAAACTCAATTATCGTGTATTAGATGAATCAATAAGTAAAAGAGGAAATTGGGACAATTATTATAACTCTTACCTTTATATTTTAGATAAATATAAAAATTATATATCTAATGAGAAAAATAAAGCAATAAAAAATAATATTTTAATGTGGATAAATAACTATGAAAAATCAGAAAAACTTTCCAAAGAACGATTTCAATTAATTAAGAATTATGAAAAATTAGAATCAGAACGTTTAGAATTAATCAAAAGCCAAGAAAAAACGATACAAGAGGAATTCAAGGTTAAAGAATTAATGAATCAAGAACTTCTGGACCGAGAACAGAAGCTTATAGAGATTAAAAATTCTGCAAGCTATAAGTTGGGAAATCTTCAAATCAGAACGGTTAAAAAAACTATTTACGTTTTGAAGCATCCCAAACTCTTATTGAAAATTCCTGGAAAAATAGTGGATTTTTTCACCAAAATTCACCTTTTTACAAAAATCAAGAAAGCAGTTTTAGCAAAAATACGAAATAATTTAAGAGCTAAAAATAATTATATTAACCCTAAACGAGTTTTAGTGTATGTTATATATGCAAATAACGAAAAACTTCACGATTATAAAATCATCTTTTTAAAAGCATTAGCAAAGTTGTCTGAAAAAACGATTATTGTTGTTAATGGAGAGTTAATTCCTGAAGATCAAGTATTATTGAGTTCATATGGGCAATTAGAACTTCGGGAGAATAAGGGATATGATACTGCAGCGTTTCGTCATGGGATTTTAACTCTTGGTAAGGAAGAACTTGGAAAATATGATGAATTGTTATTAGTAAATGATACGAATGTGGGACCATTTACAGATTTAGAAAAAACATTTCGAAAAATGGCTGAACGTAAGGTGGATTTTTGGGGAATTTCTTATGGAGAACCTCAAAATGATTTTACCGGATACAATAAATACGGTCAAATTCCAGTTCATCTACAATCTTATTTCTTGGTGATAGAAAAAAGTTTATCGAACTATTCTGGCTTCTTTAGATATTGGGAAAATCTAGAAGACACAAACTCTCGAAATAAAGCTATTGGAAAGCATGAAACAGTCTTTACAAAACACTTTGAAGATTTAGGATTCAAGCATGATGCAGTAAGTGGAAATAATGATGATAGTGCGATGTACATTCATCCGCTAACCATGTTAAAACAATTTGATGTCCCACTCATAAAATATACAGCATTTGCCAATTATAACAATGATAAATTTGCATGGCAGGGCCTTCAAAGAAAGACTGAAGTTCCGGAATTGCTAGAATATATAAAAAACGAGACAGACTATCCGATTGCAATTATTGATAGCATCATGAACGAAGTTAAAAATAAGAAGGTTAAGGAACATATCCTTATCATTGATGGTGTGGAAAATGCAATCCCGCAATGCACTCGTTATAGAGCGCTTAATAAAGCAGAACAACTTCGATCATTTGGTTATGATGTTTGGGTAGTCAATAATTCTGATTTCCAAATGGGCTATGCAGAGTATGCTAGTCATATTATAATATATCGAGCGCCATATTCCGATAAACTTGCAGAACTATGTCGATTAGCTAGAAAATATAATAAACCCGTATACTACGACATTGATGATCTAGTAATTGATACAAAATATACTAACTTACTAGATTATACACAGCAACTATCTGAAAGAGAAAAAATTCAGTATGATTCAGGAGTAGAAAATTATAAAAAAATGCTTCTACTTTGTGATTCAGCGATAACAACAACAAACAGATTATGCAAAGAATTACAAAACTATCAAGAAAAAGTGATTTTGAATCGGAACCTAGCTAGCCAAGAGTTAGTTGAAATAAGCTCTAAGAACATCAAAGATTACAATAAGACTACAGATAAAATAAAAATTGCTTATTTTTCTGGATCAATAACCCATAATGAAAATTTTGACCTGATTAAACCAGCAATTGTTGCTGTTTTATCAAAATATAAAAATGTTGAATTACATTTGGTTGGCCATTTAAATATTCCTAGAGAACTAAATCAATTTAAACAGCAGATTGTGGCTAATGATTATGTCGACTGGAAAGAGCTCCCAGCGCTCATTTCTCAAATGGATATCAATCTCGCTCCGTTGGTAGACACGATTTTTAACCAAGCAAAATCAGAAATTAAATGGCTTGAAGCGGCTTTAGTAGCCGTTCCGACAATTGCTAGCAATGTTGGTGGTTTTTCTGAAATGATCGAAGATAATAAAACAGGGGTCTTGGTTGAAAAAAATCAGTGGTTTGAAAAATTAGAATCTCTTATCTTACAACCTGAAAAAAGACAAAGGATTGCAATTAGTGCTTATGAATATGTGTTAAAAAATTGTATGACCTTAAAAAGTGATGATGAAATGATACGAGAAATAGAAGTAATTGCCAACGGAGAAAGCTTATGAATGTAGAGAATCGTGGATTAAAAAATAAAAAAATAAAAGTTGAAAAGTTATTTTTAATTTTTGCGATAATATTTGGAGTTACAATGACAGTGGCTCAACCAGTATTTTCTGTCCCAGATGAAAATACTCATTTTATAAATGCTTACTCGGTATTTCATAATGATTCAAAAGATGAAAGTTTTGGTAGGTACTGGAAATATTCCCAAGATGTTACCACGGCTACTCGAAACAATACATATATTCAGAAATTTTTTGTAGAAAAAGGTGATTTTAGAGAGAATAAATTAGCGCTTCATTTTAATCTTACTAAAATTCAATATTTACCCCAGGCAATAGGTATTTTACTAGGAGAACTAATATATCCTAGTAAAGGGGTTCTTGTGACTGCAGGAAGGCTCTTCAACTTATTTTTATATATTTTTATGATTTATTTTTCTATTAAGAGGGCTAAGGCAATAAAGTGGGGTATGCTTTTAGTGGCACTATTTCCTATTAGTGTACAACAAGCTGCTTCTCTATCTTATGATGTTTTATTTTTTGGAGCCATTTTTGTCACAATGTCAGTATTGACAAATCTATGGACCAGAAAAGAAAAATTGGATATAAAATGGTGGATATATATTTTCTTAAATATTTTTCTTCTTTATATTTCCAAAAATTCTGTTTATCTTTTAGGATTATTTTTTGTGACACTCCCCCCTTTCCTTTTAGGTAAGAACAAGCTATCAGATGCTTTAGAAAGGTTTTGGATTTTATGTAAAAAGTTTTGGTATGTTGTCTTATTATTAGTAGTTATTGCTATCATTTTTTATCTGAGATATGCCTTTCGAAATTATGGCGGATTATTAAATGGCATGCAGATACTAGTAAATACTTTTCTACGGCCTGATTTTAACCCAACACTTGATACTATTATGACAATAGGAATAATTGGAGATTTTGGGCAACTTAATCATTGGTTACCAGCATGGTGGGTAATTATCAATTTTATTGTTCTAATCTTAGTAGGTATAAATGATGGTAAAAAAATTGATTATAATGTTAGAACGGTATTTTCGAGTGGCTTAATATACTTCCTCAATATTTTGATGGTAGCTGTTCTTATGTATACTAGTTGGACAATAGGAAAATTGAGTCTAACAAATATTGTATACAGTTCAGGAAGTCAAGGACGTTATTATACACCTTTTTTAATTGTTTTAGCACCGGTTTGCGCCTACATTGGTAGATTTATCAAAGTTAGTATGTCAGAAAGGATAGAAAAAAATGTAGTAGTAGGTTTAGTAAGTATCAACTTAATTTCGTTTCTATTATTGACATTAGCTTTCTATTATAATGTTGACGGAGGTCAACACATACTTTTTGATTTATTAGGGAGATAGAACTTTTTATTGGAGAAAAAATGAAAAAAATATTATTTGTTTCACCAACTGGGACACTTGATAATGGAGCGGAGATTTCAATCTATCATTTGATGGCTTATCTTGCTAAAAAAGGTCATAAAGTGATTAATGTGGCTCCAATTTATTTGGGAGAGCCTGAAAATATGCATGACGAATATATAGCGAATTTTGCTTCTCAAAGTATAGAAACTCATCTTTTAAGGGCAGCTAAATGGTGGTGGGAGGATGCTCCCGGAGGACTTCCTGCTGATGAGGAAACACGGACTTATTATTATCGCGAAAATATTTCTCGAATAAAAAATATTATTATTGATAATGAAATTGATTTAGTAATTTCAAATACAGTCAATGTGTTTCAAGGAGCTGTAGCTGCAGCCTGTGAAAGTACTGCTCATTTTTGGTTGATTCATGAATTTCCATTTGATGAGTTTGCTTATTATGCATCGAAAATAGATTTTATTGAAGAACAGTCCGATGAAATTTATAGTGTGGATGGTTTATTGAATCTCGAGTTAAATAATTTATTTACATCGAATATAAGAAAATTTGTTCCTTATAGTGATATTGAGAAAATTACTTTAAAAAATGGAAATATTTCACGTTTAGTTTGCGTTGGTAGAATCTCTGAAAGGAAAAATCCTCTGGAGCTCATCAAAGCCTTTTCTCAAGTCAATATTAATAATTTAGAACTTGTATTTATCGGGAATAGTGATGAAAATGTTCAAAAGGAATGTCAAGATTATATTAATAAAAAAAATATAAAAAATATAAATTTTATTGGTTATATGGAGAATCCTTGGGAATATTTTACAGACAAAGATATTTTTGTAAGTAGTTCATCCTTGGAAACTTTCGGATTGGTTTACGTAGAAGCTTTGTTAAATGGTATTCCTACAATTATTTCAGATAATCCTGGATATCGATCTGCAATGAAAATTTTTGAAATTGGTCAAATGTACGAATTGGGTAATGTTGAACAGCTCACTCAGGTAATTAAAGAAGTAGTGAGTAACTATGACTTTTATAAAAAAAATAGTTTAGAAAACTTAGAAAAAGTTCAACAAAGATATTCGGTGGAAAATTGTTATAAAGAGTTGGTCGAGAGTATTGAAACCTTACCAGTAGTAGAAAATAAACCTCTTCGTCATCTATCAAAATTATTAACTATTAATCCGCCTCGTACTGTATACAATAGTTACTTAGGACGTGTAAAGCGGAAAGTTAAAAAATTACTGAAAAAGGTTTAGCTCATGAATTTAACAATTTGCTTAGTAGCTTATAGTCAAAAATTTACAGAGACAGTCTCATTTTATTCTTTATTAAACTTGACTAAGAATCTAAAAGAAAATATTAATTTATATATTTTTGACAATGGAAGCGAAGATTTTTCGTCCTCTCATGAGGAGTTGGATACTCATTCATTTCATAGCTTGAACTATATTTATAATAAACAAAAAGAACGTGGTACTAGAATTGCTTATCAAAGTATTTTAGATGTTAGTCAAGATGAATGGTTAATGTTTTTAGACGATGATACAGAAATTTCACAACCATATTTATCGAAAATTTTATCAGAAATAAAAAAAGAAAACCAAAGTGATATTTGTGCCTATGCTCCTTTAGTCTTTGATCATGAAATCCAAATTTCCCCAACAGCAAGTGATACATTGAAAATGATTAATTTTCCTAAAAAACCAGGAATTTATTCAGAAAATCTAACTGGGATTTCAAGTTGTCTGGTTGTAAAGAGCGACTTATTAATAGAAATTGGCGGACTGAATATTGAATTTCCCTTAGATTATCTTGACCATTGGCTATTTTGGAAAATTTTTAATTCTAATAAAAAGGTAGTAGTAATTAATGAAAAAATAAATCACCATCTTTCTATTCAAGAAATAAATCAAACAAATGATCTGAGATTTTATAGTATATTCTCTAGTGAATATCATTTTTATAAGTATTATAAGCCGGAATTGCTCTTAAATCTTTATAAAAAATATGTTAGAATGATTATTAAAGGAATTCTTGGTAAAGAGATTGGCCCTCGTTGGAAAATTTTATTAAAAATATTATTGGAGAGAAAATGAAGCTGCACACATTTGTAATTTGCGCTTATAAAGAATCACCCTATTTAGAAGAATGTATAAAATCACTGCTAATTCAAGAATCAGTTGCTTTAGGTATGTCTGATATTGTACTATATACTGCAACCCCAAGTGATTTTATTGATGGAATATGTGATAAGTATAACCTAAAAAAAGTTGTGGGGAATTCAAAAGGAATTGGTGCAAATTGGAATGAGGCACTCTCTTGTTCAGAAACAAAGCTTGCAACCATTGCTCATCAAGATGATATCTATGAAAAAAGTTACGGAATAAAAATTATTGAATCCTTTCAAAAAGATAAGAGAATAAATATTGCTTTTTCAGATTATTATGAGATTGACGGAAGCGGACAAAAGCGTGAAAGAAACTTGAATTTAAAAATAAAGACTTTAGGTTTGAAATTTTTATCATTTATTCCTAATAGAAGTTATCAGCGCCGTATTTATGCTTTTGGTAATTTTATTTGTTGTCCAGCAGTTTCATATAACTTAGAAAATTTAAAAAATTTTAAATTCAATGAGGAGATGAAAATGGTTGTTGATTGGGATGCATGGGAGAGAATTATGAAGAAAGAAGGGAAAATCAAATATATTCCGGAACTTTTGATGGCTCACCGAATTCATGCAGAGAGCGAGACCACAGTAAATACAAATGATAAAAACCGAGAAATTGAAGAATTTGAAATGTATCGTCGCTACTGGGGAAAAAATATTTCTAAATTTTTGATGAAATTTTATATTAATAATCAAAAAGGAAATGGATAAGATGTTCAAAAGTAAAAAAATTATTTTAATAATTCCGGCCTATAATGAGTCAGAGGGTATAGTAGATGTTATCCAAAAAGTAGATCAATTTCGCAGTATATACAATGATTCTAGTCGTCAACTTGATTATGTCGTTATTAATGATGGATCAACTGACAATGAGGAAGAAGTGCTTAATGAGAATAATATAAATCATATTGAATTAGTTGCAAATCTGGGCATTGGGGGAGCCGTCCAAACTGGATATCGCTATGCTTATTTTAATGGCTATGATATTGCTGTTCAATATGATGGTGATGGGCAACATGATATCAATAGTTTACCTCAATTAATTTCCCCAATTTTAAATGATGAGGCCGATTTCACAGTGGGTTCTCGTTTTATATCTGATAGTAACTCAGAATTTAAATCTTCTATGAGTCGTCAAACCGGGATAAGGATTCTTTCAACTCTTATACAATTGACTGCTAGAGTTAAAATAAAAGATGTAACTTCTGGTTATCGTGCGGCCAACCGAAAAGTCATTTCTCAATTTGTTAAGCGTTATCCTAGCCAGTATCCGGAACCTGAAAGTTATATGCACATGTTTGCCAAAAGTATACGTGTGAAAGAGATTGGTGTTAATATGTTTGAACGTACAACTGGTGAATCAAGTATTAATCTTGTTAAAGGCTTTGGCTATATGTTTAATGTATCTTTATCTATTCTTATCACCGCTTTATTAAAAAAGGAGTAAAAAATGCCAATACAACTTAAAATTTTAGCAATTTTTTTGGCAGTAGCCTTTTTTGCTTTTATTATCAATCTTATTTATCGAGATAGAGCAGAGGTTCGACATATGAGAAAATGGATTTTATTTGCAATTATTATACTTATTGGTGCAATGTTTCCAGAGCTTACAGCAAAAATTGCTTATTTTCTCGGTTTTAAAACTTTAATGTCATTTACACTGTTTTCTTTGACAGGCCTTTTATTTCTTATTGTTATCCGTTTGCAAATTTCAGTTATCGGTGCAGAGTCTCGTTTAAAATTATTAACTCAAGAGTTATCAATATTGAAAAAACGAGTGAAAGAGTTAGAAGATGACAAATAAATTAGTAACCATCATTCTTCCTGTCTATAACGGTGAGAAATATTTAAAACGGGCAATAGATAGTGTTCTTAATCAAACGATTGGGTATGATAAGTTGACATTATTGGTTATTAACGATGGGGGGACGGATAGTTCATCTCAAATTATCAGCAACTATCAAAAAAAATATCCAGAATTGATTCATTTCATCGATCGTGAAAATAAAGGCGTAGCGAAGACACGAAATGAAGCTATAATTCTTACTGAAACAGAGTATTTAACTTTTTTAGATCAAGATGATTACTTGGATCAAGAATTTGTACAAAAACTCTATCAGGAAGCAAAGACTTCGAAAGTCGATGTTGTGGTGGGAGGCTATAGGAGACCAGATGAAGTTGGAAGTGTGAGAAAGACAGTTCAACCCTCTGATACAGAGTTTGGTAAATTTATTACTATGGCCGCATGGTCAAAATTACATCGGACAAAATTCTTAAAAGAAAATAAAATAGAATTTTTTGATAACTCTGTTGGGGAAGATAATGTTTTTACATTTAAAGAAATTATGAGTACACAAAATATCTTAATAATTAACTATATTGGATATAATTGGTTTTATAATACGTCTTCGGTTTCTAATACAGCCCAAAGTAGTTTAAACTCAGAGAATCAAGAAGCGTTGGAAAGATTGCTGGAAAAGTTATTTAAAGTGAATGATAATTCTAATAGTAAAATTAATGAGTATTTTATTGTAAGAATGATTGTTTTCTACTTATTATTTAGTGGTCGAAATTCAACTTTATCGGAGTTTGCATCAGCTGAGCTAAAATTCAATAGTATAATGAAAAATTATGGTTCTAGTTATAATATATTGACTTTTATTCCTAAAGGGGAAAGTTTCTCTATAAAAATGATATTAAAAATATTTTATATACTAAAAAAAATGAGCTTACTAAATTTTGTTATGAGGTTCTATTGTAAAGGGAAATGATGATAAATAAAGAAATTAGTGTGATTGTTCCAGTGTTTAATTCGGGAAAATGGATTGAAAGATTAATTGAGAGTGTTTTGGCTCAAAATATAGGTCAAGAAACTTTTGAATTCATTTTAGTAAATGATAAATCTACAGATAATTCAATTGATATTTTAAACAGCTACCAAAGTAAATTTCCAGAAATCATAAAAGTAATAGATAAAGAAATTAATGAAGGGGTGGCGGCTTCAAGAGACGATGGGCTCAATCTATCTGAAGGAAAATATATTGTTTTTTTAGATAATGATGATTATATTGATGAAGATTATCTCTCAACTCTTTATAACACAATTGAGAATGAGTGTTTAGATTTGGTCATTTCTGGTTATAAATTAGTAGATGAACAAGGTAAAGTTGTGAAAGTTAATCAATACCATAATACTTATGGAGCAGATTATAAAAATCCCTGTATTTGGGGAAGTATTCACAGAAGTGAATTAATAAAAAGACATAATATTCATTATCGTGGTCGTTCAGGAGATGATAATGCTTTTGTTTATCAAGAATTTTTGTATACGGATAAAATAAAGTATATTGATTATATCGGATATAATTGGTTTGAGAATTTTACTTCTTTATCACGCGATGGGCGTCCAAGTATTGAAAAAAATATTCATGACATTCTATATCTTTTGAGGGAAGGACTAAAAAATAATAAAACTAAAAATCTTAGATATGATTATTTTATGATCTATTCGACACTTTATTATTATCACCTATTGTCTAGAAAGGCAACAGCTAACGATTTTAGTAAATTTTTAAAGGTTGTACTCCTTGAGTTAGATAAATTATATCCAAAATGGAGAAAGATTCCAGTACCACAAGATGCAAATTTAAAGATAAAATTATTTATGTCATCTTATAAATTTGTATCGAGGACGCAAACTTACGGAATCTTTTCAAAACTAGTTTGCAAATAAAGGGAAAAATGAAAATTTCAGTAGTTATACCTTGTTACAATGTAGAAAAATATGTTTCACGTTGTATAGAGAGTGTTTTAAAACAAAATATTTCAAAACAAGATTTTGAAATATTAGCAATCAATGATGGTTCCACGGATAAAACTTTACAAATTCTTCGAGGTTACGAAGAAAAGTACTCACATATAAGAGTAATTAATCAGATGAATAAAGGTCTAGGAGAAACTCGAAATATTGGAATTGAAAATGTGGAAAGTGACTATATTGCTTTTTTAGATTCTGATGATTGGATTGATCAAGACTATTTAAAAGTTCTTTATTCGCTTGCCGAAGAATATAGCTTAGATATTGTAAACAGTGGCTTTAGAAGACCTAAGCCAAATGGGGAAATACTTTTTCAAAGCAATTTGTTAGATCAAGAAAGTTCATTTTTTACAAATGGTACTGCTTGGGGAAAGCTTTATAGGACACAATTTCTAAAGGAAAAACAAATTAGGAATAGAATTTCTGCATTTGGAGAGGATATTATTTTTAATCTTGATTGTTTTGAAGCTGGTGCAAAGTTTAAGACAACAGAATATATTGGTTATAATTGGTTTATTAATGATGAATCTCTAACAAGAAGTAGTAGAGATGAAGAAAAAATTGTTGAGACTTGCAAGATATTTTATAAGGCCTTATGTGAAACTAGTGCTAAAATAAATTCGTATTATATTATCTTGTATGCTTCAGCTACTCTTTTTACTGCAAATATAGGAGCTAAAGCATTTAAGGAATTATCTAAAGAAATGGAAAATATCTCAAAAGAAAGAGTGACGCAAAAAGATTATATAAAAGCAATCTTTACTTATGACAAAGGAGTTGCATTTAAACTAAAGATGGGGACTTTAATTTATAGTTTATCTACATTAACACGTATCACTCCATTATTGGGTTTCCTAAAAATATCAAATAAGGTAAAAAGAAAATGACAGAAATTTTAGAAAGTCTCCATGAAAGAGAAATAGACATTTTAAAGTACATTGATATTTTTTGCTCTGAAAATAATATTAACTATTTTTTGATCGGTGGTTCTTTGTTAGGAGCTGTCAGGCATAAGGGATTTATCCCATGGGATGATGATATTGATTTAGGAATGCTTAGAGAAGATTATGATAAATTTGTTTCTTTATGGCAAGATAGTTCAGAATATATTTTATTGAATAATATGAAACAAAAAGATTATACTCTTGCTTTTTCAAAAGTTAGCGATCTTAATTCAAAAATTAAGTTAGACTTTCATGACAATTACTATCATTTAGGGGTTTTTATCGATATTTTTCCAATGGACTTTGTAAATGATAATTACGAAGTGGCTTTAAAAGATCGAAATAAATTTCTTTTTTGGTATGTTGTTTCTCTTTCCCAAAATATACAACAAATTTTTATGCCAAAATTGTCGATTATTCAGAGATGTGAACATATTATTGGATATATTATTAATAAAATAATAGGCCGTAATCGAGTCAAAAATAAGCTGAATCAAACAATGATAAAAGAAAAGACAAATACAATTGCCAATTTGGCAACTGGTTATGAATTTAAAAGGGAAGTTTTTCCACTCGCTTTTGCTGAAAATTTAATTCAACATCCTTTTGAAGATGGAGAATATCCTATCTTTTCAGAATATGCTAAAGCTTTAGAAATTCAATATGGTTCGGACTTTATGGAAATACCAGATCCGTCCAAAGTTTTAAGTAATCATGAGATGTTAGAATTGATCATTGACGATAAAAAAATTATCTAAAAAGTTAGGTGGTGACAATGTTTAAAGATTTAAGGAGTGGGTTTATTTTCACATCAATGGGTCAATTCACAAATATCATTGTGATGTTTGTTTTGAATATGGTACTTTCTCGTATCCTGAACCCAGCAGAGATAGGTGTTGTCGCCTTGGTTCAAGTTTTCCTTTATTTTTTTCAGTCCATTTTGACGAGTGGAATTGCTCCTGCAATTATTCAAAATAAAAAGCTAGATGAAGATGATTATTCCAGCTTATTAAATTTTGCTTTTTTAATTGGTCTAGTTATAAGCATTGCTTTTGGTTTATTAGGATTTATCATCGCTAAAATATATAAAAATGGTGCTTATATTGGCCTTTTTTGGTCAATGAGTTTATTAATAACAACTGAGTTAACAAATTCTGTTCCAAACGCTGTACTAAATAAAAGGAAGCAATTTAAAGAGGTGAATATCCGTTTAATTGTAAGTAGTATTTTTGGAGCTGCGGCCGGAGTGGCTTCTGCTCTGATGGGAGCGGGAGCTTACGCTTTAGTTTTAAATTTGACATTTATTTCTGTCATTTCATTAATACTTAATCTCTATACATCAAAAATAAAAATCAAATTCATGTTTAATAGAGAGTCAATAAAAAAAATAATTGGTCTGGCATCTAACCAATCGGGAGTTGGTTTTATTATATATTTTTCACGCAATTTTGATAATCTAATAGTTGGGAAAAAATTTGGAGACGCTACCTTAGGGGTGTATTCCAAAGCTTATTCGCTAATGATGCTTCCTAATATGATTTTTACTAATATTTTTCAACCTCTATTTCAACCAATTTTTTCAAATCATCAGGATAATATTCCGTATGTTAGGGAAGTCTATCTTCAAATACTAAGAGTTCTTCTTTTGATAAGCGCACCCGTTACTGTTTTTTTTGTACTTGATGCAGATAAAATTGTCTTATTTATGTTCGGTAATCAGTGGGCAGAAGCGTTTAAACCTACTGCTATCCTTTGTTCAACTATTTGGGTTCAAATGACTTATACAACAATTGGTCCAATGTTTTTGTCATGTAATAAGTATAGAGAACAACTTAAACAATCTATAATATCAGTGGTTATTCTAGCATTATCTGTCCTTATTGGTGCAATTATTGGGAATCTAATAGCAATGTCCATTTGTGTTGCTGTTGCGTACATTTTGAACTTTTTCGTAGGTGGTGCAATGCTTATGAAATTAGCATTAGAGAGCACTTTCAGAAGATTTCTAAAGTTACTAATTTCTCCTTTAATATGTGCAGTGATAATAACAATACCAAGTTATTTTGTTTTTCGTTATATTGATTTTGGTGGAGTATTTATTGCATTATTATTTAGGGGATTATTAATTTTTGGCTTGTTTGGGGGATATTTACTGATTAGTGGAGAATTTAAAAATATTATGAATATTTTAAAAAATAAAAAAATACGGTAGGATAAAAAGATTTATTAATTTGGAACAATGGCTGCCTAGAATAATTTTTAATCTTGTGATATACTTTACCATGTATCATAACAATGGAGATTGACTTACAGAATTCTTTATTTCTTTTGATAATAAAGAATAATATTTAAACTTTTCTAAAAATCATAAGGTAAAAGGGGATACTGGTATGACAGAAAAAAAGATGAAACAAGGATTAAAAAAATGGGAAACAGGTAAAATATGGCTGTATTCGTCTGTAATTCTTGCTGGAATTTTAGTTGGTATAGGTAGTGCCGGGAGAGCATCTGCAGAAGATTTTGGTTCTCAAAAAGACCAAGAAGACTCTAGTAACATAAGTTTGAGTTTGGTCCAAGAAAGCAAGTTAAATGATGAAGCTGATTCAACACTGAAAACTAATTCTTCAACTGATCAAATATCCAACGATGAGAAGATAAACCAGGATAATTCCTTTGATCATGACAATTCAGAAACTGGTCTAGATGTAAAGGTCCCTGAATCAAACTCAATGGATAATAAGGAGCAAAACTCTACAAGTTATACAACAGATGATTCAAAATTGACCCAAGATAGTAAAATATTAGAAAGTCAAACAAAACAAGAAACAAACAATATATCAGAAACTGAAAAAAAACCAGAGGTAGAATACACTACTCAAGTCCAGAATATTGGTTGGCAGGACCCTGTATCAAATGGTCAGTCGGCGGGAACAGTTGGACAAAGTTTAAGGCTTGAAGCGATAAAAGTCAATTTAAATAATATTGATAAGAACAAGGGAGGGATAAACTATCAAACTTATTGTCAAAATATTGGTTGGCAAGGTGGAGTTTCTAATGGAGATGTGGCAGGAACGGTTGGGAAGTCTTTACGATTGGAAGCTATAAGGATTGGTTTATCTGGCGATATTGCTAAGTTATATAACGTTTATTATCGTGTGCAAGTTCAAAACTTTGGTTGGTTAGGTTGGGCGACTAATGGGGCAACTGCTGGCACGAGTAACCTTAGTCTTAGATTAGAATCCTTGCAGATTCAATTGGTTAAGCTTGGAGATACTTTTGTTTTAGATGATGTTCCAGCTTACATTGCAGAGCCAGGAATTACCTATCAAGTCCAAATTCAGAATATAGGGTGGCAGGACGTAAAACGAAGTGGGGGAATCGCGGGCACTCAAGGGAAAGCGTTACGTGTTGAAGCCTTGAAAATTAACATTGGTAATAATGGAGAGGATCAATCAAACGCAGTTCAATATGCTAGTCAGGTTCAGAATATTGGCTGGCAAGCACCAGTATCCAATGGTCAAATCTCTGGAACGGTGGGGCAAAGCTTGAGAGATGAGACGCTTCAAGTTTCTTTAGCAGGTAATCTGTCTAGATATTTTAATGTGTACTATCAAACTTATTGTCAAAATATTGGTTGGTTAGATTGGGCGAGGAATGGGGATATCGCAGGAACTGCTCGTCTTGGTTATCGCTTAGAATCATTAAGAATTATCGTTGAGCCAAAATGGGTTTCGGCTCCAGGTGTTTCTACAAATGCTTTTATCAATTCAACTTTAAAATATACTTTACTCCAACATAGAGGGAATCATCGGGTTTATCCAGAAAACTCGGGGCCTTCTGTTCAAACTAGTTTGTATCCCGCAGTTGAGGGGGATTTACAACTTACAAGTGATAATCAGTGGGTTATGATACACGATGATACAATCAATCGTACCACTAATGGTAGTGGTACGATAAGTTTAATGACATTGAGCCAAATAAAAGAATATAATTTAAAAAGTGATAGTGGGGCAGTAACAGGAGATAAAGTTCCCACTCTGGATGAATGGATGCAAACTGTTAAAACCAATAGCTTAATTCCATTTTTACAAATCAAGGTGAATAAAGTAAATACTGAAGCAATGAATAACTTGGTAGATACTTTGAAAAAGTATGGTTATGCTGATTCTGCTGTTGTTACTTCATTTTACACAGCGCCTTTGAGAAACGTAAAAACACAGCTTCCGGATGTAAAAGTTATGTATATTACTGGGAGTCTTACCAATAATGAGATTACTACTGCAAAATCTTTAGGTAATAATTCTGGGCTTGATGTTATTTTATATAAAAATGGGAACACAGCTGCTGCTATCCCTACGTTAAATGCTCAAAATATTAATATGGCTCATCAATCAGGCTTGAGTGTTGGAGTTTGGACTTTAATTCCAGGACAGTCTTGGAATTATTGGACGAATAGGGGAACTAATGTTATCACCATTGGTTCGAATTTACATGGGGTGTGAAAATAATGAAAGAAAAGGAAAAAATTGTTTTAGTAGCTGGAACCTTTGATATCTTGCATGAAAGTCACATCAATATGTTACGTAATGCAAGAAATCTTGGAGACCGTCTTGTTGTGATGCTTTCAACGGATGAATTTAATGAGACAAAAGGAAAGAGAGCCTATCAAGAATATGATACGCGTAAGTATGTTTTGGAAGCCCTCAGGTATGTAGACTTGGTTGTCCCAGAGCAATCTTGGGATGATAAAGCTTTGTATATTGATATGTTTGATGTAGATATTTTTGCAATGGGAGATGATTGGAGAGGAAAATTTGATTTTTTAAAAGAGGATTTTCCAAATTTGAAAATCATGTATTTTCCGAGAGGAAAAACTTCATCTTCAAAAATTAAAGAAGAACTTGGTCAGATTTATGAAGAAAAAAATTAGATTATTTAATCTAATTTTTTCTTTTTTATTTTGGAGAAAGAGAGAGTTTTACAGCTTCAACTCGTAAGGACATTCCCACAGTTCCAGAGATTTGACCGTTGGATACTGGTGCTTGCCAGCCGATGTTTTGGACTTGGCTGGCATAATTGATATCAAAATACTGTGAGATTCTACCAGTGAGGTTTATTTTCAAGGCCTCTAAACGTAGACTTTGTCCTACACTTCCAGAGATTTGACCATTGGATACTGGTGCTTGCCAGCCAATATTTTGAATTTGGCTGCTATACGATACCCCACCGTCAATACCTGCTGAAAGGTTGCCAATATTAATTTTTAAGGCTTCAGTTCGTAAGCTTTTACCCACAGTTCCAGAGATTTGACCAGTAGATACAGGATTTTGCCAGCCAATGTTTTGAACCTGAGTGCAATACTGGAGGGAAGGAGTAGTCAAAAAAGTAAAAGTTGTAGCTCCAGGAGCTGGATTTCCTTTTTTAACGAGTTGAATTTGAATGGCTTCTAAACGGTAGGACATCGTAGAAGTTCCAGCAGCTTCGCCATTTTTTGCCCAATCCATCCATCCAATATTTTGAGCTTGAACTCGGTAATATAGATCGTATTGATTTGCTATTTCTCCGCTTAAATTCATTTTTATTGCCTCAAATCGCAACCCTTGTCCAACTGTTCCAGCAATTGTCCCATCTTGAACCGGATTTTGCCATCCGATATTTTGTACATAACCCTGATATTGAATGTGACTATTTGAATTAGTCAGACCGTTTGAAAGGTTGATAAGGCTAATTTTAAGTGACTCCATGCGTAACCCTAACCCAGTTGTACCAGCAGTTTCTCCGTTATAGGAATTTTTTTGCCATCCTATATTTTGGACTTGGGCTTGGTAAGAAATTGAAGGAGATGTTATCGGGATCCATTTAGCATAAAGGGTTGTGTTAGATGTAATTGCTTTTGCGAAGTTATAAGCTTGAGTAAGTGAAGAATCACTATACCAACCTGAGAAGTTAAAACCAGTTTTGGTAGGAGCTGCTGGTTGGGTTACTACACTACCAGCTACAACCGATTGATTGGCAATTGGTGTTCCGCCGTCTGTGTTAAATGTTATAGTATAAGTTGAAGGAGGAACAGGGGATGTAGAGGTAAAATAATTACTATAATCAATTGAAGTATCAACAGGATAGGTCTGAAGATTTTTTGTTCCTTGATAATACATCTGACTTGTATATTGCCAAGCACCATATTGTTGATTTTTGAGGTCGTTAGAAGATGGTTTGCCATATAGATATTGAGCAGCCCAAAGATTTTTGGGACCACCTAATGTATTATAGTTCATTTGACAAGTTGCTGTATTTGTTCCAATCCACGAAGCAGAGGTATAAAACTTTGTGTTGCTATAACCATTTGTTTTGAGCGTATTAGCAAATTGCACACCTGCTGTTGCCCAGTCAACCGTTATGGGATTGGGGCCGATAATATTTCCAGAGCCATCTCTATAAGGTTGCTCGCAGTCCATAATCATTACAATGTTGCTAGACAATCCAAAAGATTTAGCTACTTTTGCAAAGTATGCGGCTTCCTGTATGGCTAATGAATTTGCATCACTTTGTGAATTGGCTCCTGTTAAGCGTGCGTAGTGATAAACTGCAACATTTAAGCCGGCATTCTGTGCCATTTTAATTTGATTTGCAGCATATGGGTTCGTATAATTAGTTCCTTCGGTTAGTTTAACAACGATTGACTTGACACCAGATGTCTTAAGAGAATTAAAGTCAGCCTGTGTCATCCATGATTGATAGCTAGCAATATCTACAGCATCTTTTCTTGGCAGTGTATTATCATCGGACTTGAGATCAGAGGGAACATTGGCAGCTGGAGCTGCAGCAAACAAACGTGCTCTGATATTAGGAGTTGTAGCTGATGTATCACTGCTACTGTCCTTGGAAGTTTCTTGAGTTTGAATTTGCTCAATGTAGTGCCCCATTGGAGTATTGTCAGAACTAACCTCATCAGCTAGTACTGGCTTAGCCAATAGAAACCCAGAAAAGAGTATTAGGGGAATAATATGGGATTTTTTCAATTTCATTTCTAAAATTTTTGCTTTCTTTTAATTTTTGCTTCAGATAAATAAGTGTTCTTATTATTTTACAACAATAAGAAGAAAAAAACGTTGCATTTTAGTAAAAATAAATTAACAATTTAACTATAATGTTTTTATTTAAGTTAAAATGTAATTTAGAATTGTTTTTTTCATCCTGTAGTATATATGTTAGCATATTTAAGGTAAGTTTATGAAATAATAAGGTAATCATCAGTTTAAATTATGCATTTTTTTATTCCTGCTGTTTCCTACTGTTGAAATGCTTTGGGAATAGTGGTAGAATAGTAAAAATAAAAAATTGGCGAATGCCATAGAAATATAGCTATATTGCTTATATATAGCACGATAATGGAGGAATATTTTCGATGTCAAACTGGGAAACTAAGTTTTTGAAAAAGGGATTTACTTTTGATGATGTATTGCTGATTCCAGCAGAGTCTCATGTTTTACCAAATGAGGTGAGTATGAAGACAAAGTTGGCTAAAAATTTGACTTTGAATATTCCAATTATCTCTGCTGCCATGGATACTGTAACTGACTCAAAAATGGCTATTTCAATGGCGCGTCAAGGTGGACTTGGTGTAGTTCATAAAAATATGTCTGTTGAGGAACAAGCTGAAGAAATTCATAAAGTGAAACGTTCAGAATCTGGTGTTATTACAGATCCATTTTTCTTGACTCCAAATCATAAAATTGAAGAAGCTGAAAACTTGATGGCAACTTACCGAATTTCTGGTGTACCAATCGTTGATACGCTTGAAAATCGTAAATTGGTAGGGATTATTACTAACCGTGATTTGCGTTTTATTACGGATTATAATCAACAAATCAAAAATATGATGACTTCTGAAAATCTGATTACTGCTCCGGTTGGAACAACTTTAGATACAGCTGCTCGTATTTTGCAAGAGCATAAAATTGAAAAATTACCTTTGGTTGATGAAGCTGGTAAATTGGCTGGTTTGATTACAATTAAAGATATTGAACGTGTGATTGAATTCCCAAATGCTGCTAAAGATGAGCAAGGTCGTTTGCTTGTTGCTGGAGCAGTTGGTGTATCTTCTGATACTTTTGAGCGTGCGGAAGCTTTGTTCGCTGCAGGGGCTGATGCGATTGTTATTGATACGGCTCATGGACATTCAGCTGGTGTTTTACGTAAAATCCGTGAAATCCGTAATCATTTCCCAGACCGTACTTTGATTGCTGGTAATATTGCTACTGGTGAGGGTGCTCGTGCTTTGTTTGAAGCAGGTGTTGATGTGGTTAAAGTTGGGATTGGTCCTGGTTCTATCTGTACGACTCGTGTTGTTGCTGGTGTAGGTGTTCCGCAAATTACAGCCATTTATGATGCGGCAAATGTGGCGCGTGAATTTGGTAAAACAATCATCGCTGATGGTGGGATTAAATATTCTGGTGATATTGTTAAGGCGCTTGCTGCTGGTGGAGACGCTGTTATGCTCGGTTCAATGCTTGCAGGTACTGACGAATCTCCTGGTGAATTTGAAATCTTCCAAGGTCGTAAGTTTAAAACTTACCGTGGAATGGGTAGCTTGGCAGCAATGAAAAAAGGTTCTAAAGACCGTTATTTCCAAGGGGCTGTTAATGAAGCTAACAAACTTGTTCCAGAGGGAATTGAAGGACGTGTGGCTTATAAAGGAACAGCGACAGATATCATTTTCCAAATGCTTGGCGGTTTGAAAGCGGGAATGGGATATACTGGTGCGGCTGATATTACTGCTTTGCATGATTCAGCACAATTTATCGAAATGTCTGGTGCTGGTTTGAAAGAATCACATCCGCATGATGTACAAATTACTAAAGAAGCACCTAACTATTCTGTACAATAAAAATTACTGACAAGAATTCTGTCAGTAAAAAAAGGGAATTGACAAGTTGTCGTTCTCTTTTTTATTTTGAAATTTACTGACAGAAAAATTTGTCAGTAAAAAGATGATAAAAATAGGTCTTTTATTATAGAAAAAAAGGCTAAAAATGCTGTTGAAATGTGGTATAATAAGCAATATGATTGAAAATGAAAATACAATGGAAGATTTGTACTGTATTGGTTGTGGTGCAAAAATTCAAACTGAGGATAAAAATGCACTTGGCTTTTTGCCTGCGGGTGCTTTGAAGAAAAAAATAGCTGAACGCGACCAAATGGAAGCTGTTCAGGCTGGAGATGAGGGAAGCGAAGCTTCTATCAAAACTGAGGATTTATACTGTCAGCGTTGTTTCCGTTTGCGTCATTATAATGAGATTGCACCGACAAGTTTGACGGATGCAGATTTTTTGCGTTTACTTAAAGAAATTGGTCAACATGATGCTTTGATTGTCAATGTGGTTGATATTTTTGACTTTAATGGCTCTTTGATTCCTAACCTTCATAAATTAACTGGTGGAAATGATTTACTCATGGTTGCCAATAAACGTGATGTTTTGCCAAAATCACTAAAAGTTGGGAAATTAACTGCTTGGTTGAGAGAACAAGCGGCTTCACGTTCGCTTAAACCTAAAGATATCTTAGTGACTTCAGCTCAAAATAAAGATGATGTGGCTGAGTTGATGGAAGCTATTGAATACTACCGCCATGGGCGTGATGTCTATGTGGTTGGGGTAACGAATGTTGGTAAATCAACTTTGATTAATGCAATTATTAAATCAGCTTCAGGTTCTGAGGATGTGATTACAACTTCACGTTTCCCTGGGACAACTCTTGATAAGATTGAAATTCCGCTTGATGAAGATTCGGCATTGATTGACACACCGGGGATTATTCACCGTGGGCAAATGGCTCATTATTTGGAACCAGAAGATTTGAAATATGTGTCACCGCGTAAAGAAATTAAGCCGAAAACTTATCAGCTCAATCCTGAACAAACATTGTTCTTTGGTGGTTTGGCACGTTTTGATTTTATAAGTGGCGAACGTCAAGGAATGACGGCTTATTTTGACAATGAAATCAATGTTCATCGGACGAAACTTGAAGGTGCGACTGAATTTTATGAAAAGCATAAAGGAGAACTCTTGGCTCCTGCTTTAGTTGGTGCCAAATTGGTTCGTCGTGAGTTTAAAATTACTGACAAATCGGATATTGTCTTTTCTGGTCTTGGCTGGGTTCGTGTCCCACAAAAAGCAGTTGTGGCAGCTTGGGTGCCAGAAGGTGTGGATGTAGTTGTTCGTAAGGCTTTGATTGGGTAAAAACATTCACAGTTTGTCTTGTAAAATTACTGACAGAATTTCTGTCAGTAAAATCTTGGAGAATTAAAATGGAAGAGACTAGTCAGGATATTGGTTTTACGCGTAATAATCAGTGGTTTCGATATCGGGCAGCTGGAATTATTATTAAAGATGATGCTGTTTTGATGGTTGGCAATGACCACAATGATTATTATTATTCTGTTGGTGGTGCCGTGCAACTGGGTGAAACGGCTGAGGAGGCTTGTCTGCGTGAGCTTTATGAGGAAACTGGCTTACATCTTGAAATCGAAAGATTAGCTTTTATCCATGAAAATTTTTTTACAGGTCAGGAAAGTGATTTTTTAAATAAGGTCAATTGTCATGAGTTGAGTTTTTATTTTCTGATGAAACCACTGACAGAAAATCTGTCAGTAAAATCGGAGAGTTTTGGGACTGATGGTAGCAAAGAATTTTTGAAATGGATTCCAATTGCTGATTACAGAAATTACAAGGCTTTTCCAAGCTTCTTTGCTGACGAGCTGAAAAATCTGTCAGTAAATTCGTCAGTAAAAAGGATTGTGACACATGAATAAATGTATTTTCTGTCAGCAAATTAAATCTGAACAAATCTTGTCGGAAACCGAACATTTCATGGTTATTTTTGATATCAACCCTGTGCAAACTGGACATTTACTTATCGTCAGTAAAAAACACTATATGGACATTCGAGAAATGTCTGACGAAGTTTTATTTGATTTAGTTAAGCTAGAAAAAAATCTTGTCAGTAAAATTTATGATATTTTTGAGGTTGATGGCGTCACGATTGCACAAAATAATGGCTCAATCATGGATATAGGCACACATTGTAATGTTCACGTCATTCCACGCTATAAAAATGACGGATTTTGGGACAATCAAAAAGTCGTGCATCATGAAAATGATATTTTAAAGTTAAAGGAAAATTTACTAAAAATTTGATAGATTTAGAAGAAAAACAAGAAAGAGTTCTCCTTGCTGGAGTGGAAACAGCTGAAAATTTTCAGGCTTTTGAGTCATCAATGATTGAACTTGCTGAACTGACAAAAACAGCTGGCGGCTTGGTTATTGACCAATTCACTCAAAAAAGAGAACGTCCAGATAGTCGGACAATGATTGGTTCTGGAAAATTAGAACAAATGCGTTGGGCGATTGAAGTGGGTGAAATTGATACGGTTATTTTCAATGATCGCTTATCACCAAGGCAAAATGTCAATTTAGAAGAAGCTTTGGGTGTCAAAGTCATCGATAGAATGCAATTGATTTTGGATATTTTTGCTATGCGTGCGCGCTCGCATGAAGGAATGCTCCAAGTTGAAGAAGCCCAGCTCAATTATCTTTTGCCTCGTTTGGTGGGGCAAGGGATTATGCTCAGCCGTCAAGGTGGGGGAATTGGTTCTAAAGGGCCGGGTGAAACCAAGCTTGAAACAGATCGACGTTATATTCGCACTCGAATTGAAAACATTGATAAAGCCCTCAAAAAAGTTGAAAAAACAAGGGAAAATATTCGCCAAAAACGCTCAAAATCAGGAATTTTTCGTATTGGTTTAATTGGTTACACCAATGCCGGAAAATCCAGCATTATGAATGCTTTAGTTGGGCTTGATAAAGAACAATATGAGCAAAATGAACTTTTTGCGACTTTGGATGCCACAACAAAAGCAGTTAAATTGGTTGAAGACTTTACGGTGTCACTGACCGATACTGTCGGTTTTATCCAAAACCTGCCAACAGAGCTGATTAAAGCATTCAAATCAACACTAGAAGAATCAGCTAATGTTGATTTACTGATTCATGTTGTGGATGCTAGCAACCCTCACCATGAAATTCATGAACAAACAGTTTTAAAAATCATGGAAGATTTGAAATTGACAAATATTCCTGTGCTGAATGTTTATAATAAAATGGATATAGCACCAAGTGATTTCTTGCCAACTTTATCGCCAAGTTTGCAACTCTCAATTAAATCTGAAAGTGGCGTGCAATGGCTGAAAACAGCAATTTTGGAAAAATTACATGAACTTTTTGATGCTTTTGAGTTAGAGTTACCTTACGAAAAAGCCTATCAGTTACCTGAATTACGAAAAAGTGCCTTGGTGCAATCAGTGGTTGAGGGTGAAAAAGGATATCTGATTAAAGGATTGATTGCGCCTGAATTGAGTTGGAAATTACCCAATAATTAAAGGTTGCTCGGAAATTTTAAAAATAGAAATAGGAAAAATGAAATCATGGAAATGAACGGAAAACAAAAACGCTACTTGCGTAGCTTGGCAGTTAATATTAAACCAATTGTTCAAATTGGCAAAAGTGGTTTGTCTAATGAAATTTTGACAAGCATTCGTAATGCTGCTGATGCACGTGAACTAATCAAAGTTAATATTTTACAAAACTCAGATGAAGTGGCAACAGATGTGGCAGAAGCAATTGAAGAAATGGGACTTGATGTTGTTCAAATCATCGGTCGAAATCTCATTGTATTTAAAGTTTCTGACCGCAAAGAAAATCGCAAAATTTCGGTTGAAGTTAAAAATATTGTGAAATAAAGTGTTCTAAAAAATAATCAAAGACTAAGATATAATGGGTGAACAAATGGCAATAGATTTATTGACTCCTTTTACAAAGGTAGAATTAAAAGCTAAAGAAGACGAGAAACGACGGGCAATCGGACTTTTTTGGGGTAATTTTAATCCTGTTCATGTTGGCCATTTGACAATTGCTGACCAAGTGCGCCAAGAACTTAATTTGGAAAAAGTTGTCTTTTTACCAGAACATAATACTGATGGGCATGTTGCAGCAATGCTGACCGCAGCTATTGAAGATTGTCCTGGTTTAGAAGTAGACGCTTGTCGCTTGAAAGCTAAAGATGGCGCTGATATTTATCAAACGGTGCTTGAGCTTCATGAAGAAAATCCAGATTGTGATTTTTATTTTATTATCGGTGGTGACATGATTTCTGGTTTAGCTCATTGGGCACATATTGATGAGTTATTAGAATTAGTTCAATTCGTTGGGATTCGTCGGCCTCGTTATCGGGCAGGAACTTCTTATCCGATTATGTGGGTGGATGTTCCAATGATGGATATTTCTGGAAATTTGATTCGGGAACAATTGCACCGTGGAATTAAACCACATTTTCTTTTGGTACCGAAGGTTTTAGATTACATTTTGAAAGAAGGCTTATATGTTTGACTTTTATCCAGAAGTGAATTTATCAAGAGAGGATTTGTTAGCGAAAATTGCTAGCATGGTCAAAAAATCACGTTTTGAACATATGCTCGGTGTGGAAAAAGCAGCAATTGCGTTAGCGCAAAAATATGAAGTTGACCCGCATAAAGCAAGTTTAGCTGGACTTTTACATGACTATTGTAAAGAAGTGGATGATGAAACTTTTCTAGCCTTGATTGATAAATATGGCTTAGATTCTGATTTGAAAAATTGGGATAATAATATTTGGCATGGAAAAGTCGGAATTTATAAAATGCGTGAAGATTTTGGACTTGAAGATGAAGAAATTTTAAGGGCGATTGAGATTCATACGGTCGGAGATAAAGAAATGTCTGGTTTGGCTAAGGTGTTGTATGTAGCAGATTACATTGAGGAAGGTCGAACATTTCCTGGGGTCATTGAAGCCCGTGCCGTTGCTAATCAAGATTTAAATCAAGCAGTTGCTTTTGAAACCATGCGTTTGGTTGAGTATTTGGCAGAACGTCGTTTGACCATTTATCCTCAAACTTTTGAAGCCTATAATGCTTTTATTGGTTATTTGTCTTGAAATATCGTTAGAGATAAACTGCTTATTATGAACAGAGGAAAATGAATGATTAGAAAAGCTGAAATAAAAGACTATCTTGACATTGCTCGCCTTTCTGGAGTACTTGGTTATCCAATTTCTGAAGTGGCTGTCAAGAAAAATCTTGCACGTATTTTAAAAGATGCTGACCATGAATTTCTTGTTTTTGAATTGGGAGAAAGAGTGACAGCTTTCATCGAAGCGGAAATTTATGCTCCGGTTTATGCTGAACAAGTGATGCTAAATGTCTTAGGTTTAGTTGTGGATGAAAAAAATCAAGGACAGGGAATTGGGGCTCAATTACTTAATGCCTTAGAAGAAAAGGCTAAAGCGAGAGAGATTAAAGTTATTAGACTGAACTCCGGAGTGCAAAGGCATGAGGCGCATCAATTTTATGAACATCAAGGTTATACCAGTAATCATTCACAGAAGCGTTTTTTAAAATTTCTCTAAAAATAATGAATATAACAGGCAACTTTTGGTTGCTGTAACTTTTTATGTTAAAATAAGTGGGTCTAGTTTTTACATTTGATTGTAAAGAAGCTAGAGAAAATGAATAATAAATCTTAAAAAGATTTTTAATGAATAAAAAGAGGCAAAAAGTCTCGGAGGAAAGAATTGGATTCAAAAAAATTACTTGAAGTGGTTGTAAAAGCAGCCGATGATAAAAAAGCACTTGATATTGTGGCCTTAGATATGTCTGAAGTGACATTTGTTGCAGATTATTTTGTGATCATGGAAGCAATGAATAGCCGTCAGTTAGATGCAATTGCTGATAATATTGCTGAAGCGGCTGAACTTGCTGGAGCAAAAGCAGCAGGTCATATTGAAGGCGATGCAAAAACAGGTTGGGTTTTGATTGACCTTGGTGATATCGTAGTCAGTGTCTTTGGACATGATGAACGTGGACACTTTAATTTAGAAAAACTTTGGTCTGATGCACCAATGGTAGATATTTCTGGATTGATGGCTGAATAATTAATAGCTTTGTCGGTCTTACTGACAGAGCTCTTATTTATTTTAAAATTTACTGACAGCCCTATTAAAAGAGCTGTCAGTAATTCTAGAAAGGGCTGAAATGGTATTTTACGAAGATTTTTCGAGAGTCTATGATCAGGTCATGGACCAAGAACTTTATGAGCAATGGCTTGATTTTACAAAAAGACATTTACCAAAAGAAACAAAATCAGTTTTTGAATTAGCTTGTGGCTCTGGTGCTTTATCAGTTCGTTTGGCCCAAGAAGGCTACAAAGTGACTGGACTTGATATTTCTGAAGAAATGTTAACTTTGGCCAGTAAAAAAGCTCGACAAGCTGGTTATCAACTTGATTTTACTGCTGGAGATATGCGCGAACTTTCTGGACTTGGAAAATTTGATGCGGTAACTTGCTATTCTGACTCACTTTGCTATTTGGAAAATTTGGATGAATTACAAGCTACGTTTGATGGTGTTTTTGAAATACTAAATGAAGGTGGAACTTTTATTTTTGATGTGCATTCAACTTATCAAGTAGATGAAGTTTTCCCCAATTACTCTTACCATGAAAATGCGGAAGATTTTGCTTTTTTATGGGACTCATTTGGAGGAGAAGTTCCACATTCTATTGTCCATGAATTAAGTTTTTTTATTCAGGGTTCTGATGGGAAATTTACACGAAAAGATGAAGTTCATGAAGAACGGACTTATCCAATCGACGATTATCTCGCACGCTTGGCAACTGCTGGCTTTAAAGAAGCGATGGTCTGTGCAGATTTTACTGACGAAGCGCCGAGCGAAGAAAGTGCGCGTTGGTTCTTTGTCTGTAAAAAATAATCGAAAAAATATTTCTGTCAGTTACTGACAGATTTTTTTAGAGGTAGAAAATGAATAAGATTACAGGAATTATTGCCGAATTTAATCCATTTCATAAGGGACATGAATATCTTTTGGACCAGATTGAGGGCATAAAAATAGTAGCCATGTCAGGGAATTGGATGCAGCGAGGTGAGCCTGCTATTTTTGATAAATGGACGAGAGCTCAAATGGCTTTGGCTTGTGGTGCTGATTTAGTGGTTGAATTACCTGTCACTGCTTCGGTACAGGCAGCTGATTTTTTTGCAAGTGGTGCTGTGGATATTTTAAAAAATCTTGGAATTACTGACCTGGCTTTTGGTTCAGAATCAGCAATTGATTATAATGAAATTGCTGATATTTATGAAAAAAGAGGGGAGGAAATGGAAAGTTACATTCAATCATTAGCTGACCAGCTTTCCTACCCTGAAAAAACTCAAAAAATGTGGCAGCATTTTACGGGAATTGAATTTGACGGGAACACACCAAATCACGTCTTAGCTCTTGCCTATGCTAAAGCAGCGGCAGGTAAACAAATTAATTTACAAGCGATTAAACGCGTCGGAAAATTTCATTCACTAGAGCTGACAGAAGGATTTGCTAGTGCAACCGCACTCCGTCAGGAGTTATTTTCACTGACAGAAAGGCAAAATTTACTGACAGAGCAAACTAATCAATCTGTCAGTAATAAATCGGTGCTGACAGACTTGTCAGCAATAAAAAATCATGTTCCGTCAGCCATTTTAGCGGCTTATGCAAGTCCAAAAACTAATTGGGCAGCTTATTTTCCACTTCTGCAATATAAAATTCGAGTTGATGAGCACTTGGAAAATATTTTTCAAGTCAATCAAGAACTTTCTGTCCGCTTAAAAAAGGCGGTCAAATCTGCTAAAAATTTTGATGAATTGGTCGAACAAGTTTATACCAAACGTTATACGAAAGCACGTGTTCGTAGGCTTTTAACTTATATTTTGTTAAATATTCCAAAGCAGTTTGATTTACCAGAACAAATTCATGTGCTAGGCTTTTCAAAAACTGGTCAAGAAATTTTAGCTCAAAATCGGGGAAAAATTATCAGTAAAATTGGGCAAAATCCATGGGACAACTTGACCCAAAAAGCTGATGAAATTTATCAATTAGGAAATATTCAATTTGAAGAACAAAATTTTGGCCGAAAACCAATTCATTCATCAATCAGATAGACATTTACGATAATTATTTGTAACTAAAGTAAAGTTTGTGTTATAATAAAAAGAAAAGGAATTTTTATTATGACTGAAAAAAGTATGAAGAATCTTGTCAAAGTGACGGGGATTCTTAACATCATTGGTGCTGCCTTGGTTGTGCTTTCAACCATCGTTTCAATGGCTTCACTATCGCAAGCACTCAATTCAACTGGTTCAAACAGCTTTGAAGCCGGATTTAATGCAGCAAATTCTGGCCCTGCTATGTTTATCAAAATTATTATTGGGTTTGTAGGAATAGCAACATTTGTCCTTGCGATTATTTTACTTCGCCAAAATAGAAGATTCAATTTGAGTAATGCAGCAGCAATTTTAACACTGATTGCAGGAATCTTTGCTTGGGTTATTATATTTGTTTCGCTTGTTTTATGGATTATTGCTGCTGTGTTCTTATTAAGAATGAAAATAAAAGAAGGTGAAGAAAACTCTAATGAAATTTCCTCACAAGAATAATCCCTGATGAAATTAAAGTAAAATCCCGTAAAATCGGGATTTTTTTGATTTCTCATAGACGAGCCTTTACAAATTGTGATATAATATGATAGAAAAAATCATGCAGATTAATCCTCTGCCAATAATTTAAATAAAATTTCAAGGAGATTATTCCAATGGGACGTAAATGGGCCAATATTGTTGCTAAAAAAACCGCTAAAGACGGTGCAACTTCTAAAGTATATGCAAAATTCGGTGTTGAAATCTATGCCGCTGCTAAACAAGGTGAACCAGATCCAGAATCAAATTCATCATTAAAATTCGTTATTGAACGTGCCAAACAAGCGCAAGTTCCAAAACACGTTATTGATAAAGCTATCGATAAAGCTAAAGGCGGTGGTGATGAAACTTTCGTTCAAGGACGTTATGAAGGGTTTGGACCAAATGGTTCAATGGTTATCGCCGAAACTTTGACTTCAAATGTTAACCGTACAATCGCTAATGTCCGTACTACTTTCCACAAAAATGGTGGGAATATCGGAGCAGCCGGTGCTGTCAGCTATATGTTTGACAATACAGGGGTGATTGTTTTTGAAGGAACTGACCCTGACCATATCTTTGAAATTTTGCTTGATGCTGAAGTTGATGTTCGTGATGTGACCGAAGAAGAAGGAAATATTGTTGTTTATACAGAACCAACAGACCTTCATAAAGGAATTGCAGCACTTAAAGAAGCTGGAATTACTGAGTTCTCAACAACAGAATTAGAAATGATTCCTCAATCAGAAGTTGAACTTTCACCTGAAGATTTAGAAATCTTTGAAGGACTCATTGATGCTCTTGAAGATGACGATGACGTCCAAAAAGTTTATCATAACGTTGCAAATCTCTAATTTGAAAATGAAAAATCTGTCATTAAGGCAGGTTTTTTTATTTATAAATTTGATATAATAAAAGCATGTCTAGCCCGAAAATTGATTATAAAAAATCTGATAAAAATTATTATTTACCAAAAGGAATTTCTTTAATTGAGCTGCCTGCCCTTAATTATCTAATGATAGATGGCAAAGGAGCACCAACAAGTCCAGCTTTTCAAGAAGCCATTCAATATTTGTATGCGACAGCCTATATGATTTCAATGTCCTATCGAAACCCAGACTTTACAATTGAAAATTTCCAACCTTTTGTGGTTCCGCCTCTTGAAGGTTTATGGACCAGTAAAAATGAACCTAGAGCTGGTAAACTAGATAAAAATGACTTTATTTGGCGATTGATGATTAGAATGCCCGATTTTGTGGATTCTGAAATAGTTGAAAAAGCTAAGAAGTTAGTTGAAAGTAAAAAAGGATTTGATTTATCAAAAGTTAAATTTGAAGCTATTCAAGACGGATTATGTCTCCAAACCATTCATTTAGGTTCTTTTGATGACGAAGGGGAAAGCTTTGAAAAACTCTTTGAGTATGCTAAAGAACATGATTTAAAAGCTGTTCACAAAGAATTTCATCATCGAGAAATTTATATCAGTGATTTCAGAAAGACAGCAACAGAAAAATTGAAAACAACCCTCCGAATTTTTGTGGAGAGAGGACAAGAAAAATGAAGAAAACAGATTGGTCACAACCCTTACGCAACCGATTAGCAGAAGATTATTTCCCTAAAATGATTGAATTTATCAATCAGACTTATCAAGAGGGCAAAGTATATCCACCAGAAAATCAAATTTTTCGGGCGATTGAATTGACTCCTTTGGCGCAAACAAAGGTTATCATTGTTGGGCAAGACCCTTACCCTCAGCCCGGGAAAGCTCAAGGCTTGGCTTTTTCTTATCCTGCTACTTTCAAAGTGAATCGTCCAGACTCGATTGTTAATATCCAAAAAGAATTGCGTGAGGAAGGTTTTTCTAAAGAAGACAGTGATTTGACGGCTTGGGCCGAACAAGGTGTTTTACTTCTAAACGCAGTCCTGACCGTACCTGAGTTTGCTTCAAATGCCCATGCTGGTAAAATTTGGGAACCGTTGACAGACGAAATTATCAAGATTGCCTCAGATGATGAGCGACCAAAAGTTTTCATTCTTTGGGGTGGTTTTGCTAGAAAGAAAGCCAAACTAATTGATGGAAGTAAGCATCTCATACTAGAAGCGGCGCATCCGTCACCTTTGTCAGCAAGTCGTGGATTTTTTGGTTCGCATCCTTTCTCAAAAACCAATGAATTTCTGGTTGAATCTGGTCAAAGTCCGATTGATTGGAGTAAATAAAAACAGTCTGATTTGACTGTTTTTTTTATTTATTTAAAAATAAAGAACGATTTTTCCATGTGCGTGACGATTCATCTGTAAGTTGATTGCTTCTAAATAGTCATCGATAGAGTACTTAGCTGCAATTGGAACCGTCAGTTGATGATTAGAGATGGCATTTAAAATCATTTCCATATCAGAAGGAAGAGCTTCGCCACCTGTAGCTGTTGGAATCCCAGCTGGAGGCTCTGGATACATGATGACAGTCGACATCTTATTAGCTTTGACTCCTAATTCGAGAGCAGCTTTAAGCGTTTCATGGCTGAATAGATCGATAGCCGCCGTGATTTCTTTATTTTTCAAACGGTCAGCCAGACCTGGGCCATAACTTATTTGTTCGGTACCTAAATCTTGTAGGAAGTCAGCGGTAGAGTCAGAAGCAGTACCGATTACTTTAGCGCCTAAAATTTGAGCAAGTTGAACCGTAAAAATTCCTACGCCACCGGCTGCACCACCAACTAAAAGAGTATCCCCTGCTGTTACGTGAGCTTTTCGCAGAGCAACTGCCGCAGTATGGCCAGCCACGGCAAGAGTAGAGGCGACGTCATCTTCTACAAAACTGGGTTTATGAAAAAGTCCGCGTTCTTTCGTTGAAAAAATGAGTTGCTCGGTTGCTGCACCTCTCATTGTTGTTCCAAAAACATAGTCGCCAACTTTAAAGTCGGTCACTTCTGGACCAATTTCATCGATTATTCCAGCAAAATCATAGGCAAAAGTTTGGGGAAGTTTGACACCAAAATTTGGAGCCACTTCAGGATTTCCCATAATAGCCCAATCCATTGGATTGAGTCCAACATGACTGACTTTGATAGAAACTTCATTAGCTTTTGGATGGACGAGAGGAAGGTCCACGAGTTGAAGAACATCGGGTTTACCAAATGTTTTGTATTGTAGTGCTTTAACCATTTATTTTCTCCTTTGGAATGGGTTATTGATAGTAAACTTGCGCAAATTCTTTAGCAAAATCATTTATTTTGACTTTGCCATGATGATAGTTTGAGGGTTTGATTTCTTGGTAGAGTTTGTCAGGACTTTGCTGAAATTGATTCATTTTCCCAAATCCATCTGCCACAACTTTGGGAAGACCTGCTTTAACAAGGTTTTCTATCAAATCTTCCACAGAAATAGTGATATATTGGGCAGTAATTTTATTAGTCGCTAAGGCATTGACCCAATCAGTACCTGTCGCCCAATCAGAAACGACATATTTTATTTTACTGACAGCTTTGTCCGTCAGTAAATCATTGATACGATTATAAACAGCATCAGCAATATCACTTGGATGGACCCAAGCTCTCTTTGTTTCAGGACTGATGGCTTCAAAAATTTTTCCTTGTGCCTTAAGTGGCGCAATTTCTGTCAGTAAATTGGTATAAAAACCAACAGGGCGAATGTGTTTGACGGTAACATCAGTGAGTTCATCGAGCGCATTTTCCATGGTATGGTATTCGTAGAGAATACCAGCTTCAGGACTTTGGGCGCCGACTGAGCTAAGGTTAATGACTCTTTTGACGTCAGCCTTTTTGATGGCCTGACTATAAATTTTTGCCAAATCTGACATTGATGTTGCTGATGAAAAAGCGATACCCGTAATCATGAGATAAACTAAATCAGAGCCAGCGAAAGTTTGACTGAGAAAGTCGAGGTCAGTATTTAATCCGACCGCGGCTTTTGCACCGAGCTTTTCAATCGCCGCAGCACCTTCGGAACGTGAAGTAATGACAGTGACTTCATGTCCGTCAGCGATTAATCTGGGGATAAAATGTCGATTGATGTTTCCTAATGAACCTAAAAGTGTAATTTTCATACTTGTTCTCTTTTCTATTTTTTAAAGGGCATTGGCGTCTTTTGCGTCAGTGATAGAGGGATAAAGGAAGTTGAAGCCAAAATCTTTTTTCAAACGATGATTTGAAGAAACCGACTCCCATTTGTTGTGGTCATTGTCAGTTGGACGTTCTTGAGCAATATTTTCAATAGACAAAATGTCAGCGATAGAAGTTTCAGAATCGTCAACGATGTTGAAAAGGTCATGCTTCAAATCTTTAGTGTGAACGATTTGCAGGAGGGCGCGGTCAATATCTGTGTGATGAACCAGCGAATTTAGCTTATCAGGATGACGTTCTGTCAGATAAGGGGCAAGTTCGCTTAGATGAGGGTCTTTATCCCCATAGACTAAGCCAAAGCGAGTAATGACAAGTTCGGTAGCTGTTCCATCAAATAAGCTGTGAAGACCTTTTTCGGCAGCAATTTTACTTGCTGGATAAGTCGCAGTCCCTGTTGGCTCATCGTTTTCTGTGGCTGGGCGATTAAGCGTATTTCCGAGATAAACATTAGTTGTACTTGCAAAAATAAAACGTTGGACACTGGCTTCAAGTGCTGCCTTGGCAAGACTAAGTGTCGCATCAAGATTGACTGCTTTTTGTGTTTGGTCAGAAACACCACGAAAAGCTGCTGCAGTATGAATGATGACATCAATGCCAGCTACCACTTTTTTTAAATCATTTAGATCTGTTAAGTCACCAACGACGATTTCGGCACCTTGTTCTTTCAGTGAAGTGGCTCGCTTCTCATCACGTACTAAAAGACGTACATTTTCTTTTTGATTAAGAAAATATTGAGTCAGACGACTGCCAACTTTTCCGGTTGCACCAGTGATTAAGATTTTCATTTGATTACCTGACGACTTTCTTTAAGGGCTGACTTGACTGATGAATTTGTATTCTATAGCTTTCTCTTGACAGGTTCAGTCTTAATTTTATATAATGTCAGTAACTGACATTTGAGAATAGTATAATCCTTTGGAAAGTAATTGTCAAGAAAAATGTCATAAACTGACATTTTGGGTTTTTGGATATGTTTAGGAAGAAAAAATGAAAAAAACAAGTCAAGAAAAATTATATGAAGCAGCCTTGGAATTGATTACAGCGCAAGGTTATGAGAATACAACTGTTCTACAAATTGCCACCAAAGCTGGTTTAACAGAGCGAACGTTTTTTCGTAAATTTAAAAATAAAGCAGATATTTTCTTTGCTGGCGGTGAGCAATACAGCCAAATGTTACTGACGAAAATGAAAGAATCAAAAGCGAATAATCCTTTGGCTATTGTTCTTGAAAGTTATTTTTACGCTGCAGACTTCTTTGATGAACATCGAGAAAGAACAGTCAAAAGACAAAAAATAATTGGCAGTCACCCAGATTTGGAAGAACGTGAACTTTTAAAACAAAGCAAAATCGAAGAACTATTAGTTGAATATTTACTGACAGCTTATGGTGAAAGAAATGCAAGATTAGCTGTTCGCCTAGCTCGAGCAGTTTATAGTGTGGCTTGGGAAGAATGGTTAGAAAATGATGCTGACAGTTTACATCATTTATTAGAAAAAGCAATTGCAGACTTTAATGAACTCAAAAATTACTGACGGAAATACTAGCATATCCGTAAATGCGCTAAAGCGCAAACGGCTATCCTATGACAGAAGTTTTGTCAGCAAAATAAAAACTACTGACGAGCCTGTCAGCAGTTTTTTTCCTATTCTAAGCCTTTTTTCCAAGGGTCGAGCCAATTGACAAAAAGAGCGATGAAAAGAAGTAATCCTGAGATAAGAGCAAGCAAGTGCATGCCGTTAAATAAGGTGTGACGCAAAGGGGCAATAAGATTTACTGGAATATTTTTTAAAGCTTTTGCATCAGAAATTTGATTAAGAAGTGTTGTTGTAAGTTTTGGATTATGTGCTGTTGCCTCAGTAAATGTACGATTAAGGGCAATGGACAGTCCAGATAAAACAAGCGTTGTTCCCATTGTTCTTAGTAGTGCATTAACCGCGGTCGCTGCACCAATCAAATGCTTAGCGACACTTTCTTGAACCGCAACTTGCAAGGTGATATTGACAATTCCAAAGGCAGTTCCAAGAATTGCTGTTGCCACAAAGAGCATCACAATTGAGGCATGTTCAGGCAAACTAAATAAGAAAATTGCCCCTAAAACCATAATGGAAAAACCAATATAGATTGTTTTCTTTTCTCCCACTTTTTGAATGAGATGATTGACATTTCTAGTGCCTATAACCAGCATGATTGCTGATGGAATCAAAACCATTCCGCCGACTAGAGCCGTTGCACCCATGACTCCTTGTCCCCAAGTAGGCAGATAATTTGTGTAAAAACCAAAGAAGCCATATTGCATGAAAAACATGATATTTTTAGCGATAAATGAAGGGTTTTTGAAAAGTTCAAGTGGAACAATTGGGTCAACTGCCCGTTTTTCAGCAAAATAAAATCCGATGAAAAAGAGAAAACTTACAACTAATAAAGTAAGGAGGAGAGGAAGATTAATGACTGCATTTCCCATCATTTGGAAAAGCAACATTATTGCAATGACAGCGATGGATAAAGAAGCAGAGCCAGCAAAATCAATTGATTTTTTAGTATGGTCTGTTTTCAAGTCGAAATTTTTCCAAACAATAAAAGCCATATAAATCCCAATTGGAATATTGATGAAAAAGACCCAACGCCAGTCAAGTAAAGTGACAATCAGCCCCCCGACAATTGGTCCTGCAATAGTTGAAAATGAATAAGCAGCGACAGTATTTCCAATCACTCGTCTTCGTTCATCGGCCTGATACATCATTCCATAGATGACAAAAGGAAGTTGAATCATCACACCAGCACCAAGTCCCATGAGCGCGCGTGCGACAATAACCATTAGCATATTAATGGCTAATCCTTCGCCGAGAGAACCTATTGTAAATAAGAGTGTGCCAAGCACAAACATTTGTTTATAACCAAAGCGTTCGGCTAATTTGGTCCAAATGGGAGAAGAAACCGCCATGAGAAGCATATAAATGGTTACAACCCAACTCATTAATTTAATTCCATGTAATTCCGCCATCATTGCAGGTAGAGCGGTCGCTACGATTGACCCTTCTAAACCTGCCATCACATTGGAGAGCATAAAGGCTCTTATGGACCGTTTTTCTTGTATTTTATTCAATTTTTACTCTTTTCTATTTTAAAATAAGATTCAAAATGCGGTGGTTGACACTTTGAAATCAACATGCTATATTATAGCAAGTTAGAGTTACTCTAAGTCAAGAGAAAAAATTGACTTTTTATTAATTAATAAAATAAAAAAGTAAAATTGCCATAAAAAAGTGATTTTTATAAGTTCAAAGGAGAAAAAAATGGTCACGATTGCGACAGTTGCAGGGAGAACAGGAATTTCAGCCTACAATCTACGATTCTATGAAAAAGAAGGATTGATCTCAGTTCCACGCACTAAAGCTGGAATTCGTGATTTTGATGAAGCAACAGAATCAAGAATTAATGCCATTCGCCATTATCGCTGTGCCGGATTGAGTCTAGCACAAATTAAAGAAGTTTTTGCCAATACAGATAAGCATGAAATGATAATTGGAGTTTTAAAAGCTCGTAAAAAAGAAATGAAAAAAGAATTAGCCGAACTTGAAAAATCGATGGCTTATTTGGATAAAAAAATTAATATTCATCAAGAACGCTTAAATGAGGAGGCGACAAAGCTAGTCTAGTTTGACAAGGACTTTTCCATTTGATATAATAGGAAAGTCGTGTGAAAGACCACGAACTCTCGAGCTGGAAATGGGGTGAAAATCTATGTCAAAAACACTTGTACGCAAAAATGAATCACTTGACGACGCACTCCGTCGCTTCAAACGTTCAGTAACAAAAGCTGGAACTCTTCAAGAGCTCCGCAAACGTGAACACTACGAAAAACCTTCTGTAAAACGTAAACGTAAATCAGAAGCAGCACGTAAACGTAAAAAATACTAATTAGAATTTTTAATCACTGACTTCTGTCAGTGATTTTTTAGTTTTAAAATAGCAGCCTGCCACTTTTGGTGGGCTTTTTGTATTCTAAAAGTCTTGTTTTTAAATTAAGTTAAAATAATTACTTTATATTTACCAAAGTTTCTAAATAAGCGTATAATATTAAACAATCAGAAAACAAAAAATATTCACTAAAAGGAGGTTTTACATTGGAAAATCAGAAAAAGCACTTTCAGATGAAGTCACCAAGTAAATTTTGGTTACTTAGCACTGGAATTCTTTTGAGTTTGTTAGTGACTAGTCTGCCTTTAGCAGTAAAGGCTGATGAAAATTTGGCTGTTACACTACCAAGTCAAACTGAAGCTGTCACCAATCCAACTGTAAATTCTTCTCTTGCCGTGTCTGATTCGACAACCGAAGGAAATACAGGAGGTTCACAGGCAGAAATGCAAACTAAAGCGGCGACCGTAATAGCTTCACAGGCAAGCACCGCTCCAAATGCCAGTTCAGTTTCATCATCTTCAACCAGTTTGGCTCAGACTTAAAGTAAAGAAACAGGCTCTAATTCTTCAGATATTTCAGCTTCATTGAGTTCAAAGGCCTCAACTTCAAAAGCCCCAAGTGTTCCCCTTGATTCATCAAAAGCAAACGTCACAATTGCATCAAGTCTTTCGACAAGTGGGATAGTTACCAATGCTACCCTAACAAATGGTTCAATTGCCAGTCAAGCCAATGGTCAAGACCCTGCAATAAGCACTATTGAAGCGACCGGTTCAGTCGCCAATGACATTACAGGACCAGCCACGCTAGATGGTATCAATATTACAAACAAGGCTAATAATCTTGTACCTAATAATTTTCTGACCCCAGACGGTCTACATTGGTCAGAAAATACACAAGTTATTCCGATTGTGGGTCAGGCAACAGGTCAAATTAGTGCTGAAAATTTTGGTGGAACGGACGCCCCGACCATACCTGCGACCACTTATACTATGAATGCAGGAGATTCTGGACGAATTACTAATGTTGGAAGGACCCTAGCCGGAACCAATCTAGATTTGATCTACAAAGTCATTTCAACAGATGAATCAAGCTGGCAAGCCCCCAAAGAAAGTCCGTCCGATTGTCCGATTGGCCTCGCTTTTACAGGCGAACAAAACATTGCCAACTCCGACGGAAACTCGATTGTCGCCCTCTACTACGGGGCAAATAATGTCAACCTCAATTATCAAATTGTCATACATAATACGAATTTTCAAATCCCTGTTCTTGCCTCATTTATCACAACGGATATTGATATGGCACAAGGAGTCAAGAACAATCTTGCTAACCTTTTAACGGTCATTCCAAAGACCACTAATCTTGCGACCGATTCAAGTGGTGTTATTTATGATACGACAAGCCCTGATACCGACTTGAATGGTCAAGCTAGTCTCCCTTATGGAGGTTATTTGGGTGTCGGTTTTCTCTCTAACTTTGACTATGATTTTTACAGCCCAGCACCAGCTCGTAGTGGAAATTCCTATCAATATTCACAAGGGGTTCGCTATGACCTCTTTGGTTCAGCGCTTCAAGCACATTTGACGACCCAAGTCAGAGATATTGTTTATCTTAACTATTATGATGCGGACGAAAACAATCAGCTTATTGTTCCTCAACACCAATTTATCTGGTTTCCAAATGTTTCTTGGAATGTTCCAGCCAGTAAATTCCCACATTATGCTTATGGACAAGAAAGTCAGCACAGAAATGGGAACACAATAATAGTTGGTGATTATTATCATATCCAAAGTACCGTCACTTATGATTACTATGGTATGGACGGTACCTATCTAGGACAACAATCAACCACTGGACTTTATAATAAACCTTATTCGGTCAATGTGCCTTATCGATTTGGCAATTACTATATCGAAGGAAGCACGACACGGTCTGGACTTTATCCGAAAACTGATGAAACGTTAGATGTTTACTACAAATATGTTCCACCGATTGTTTATTACAACACGAGCAATCCTTATGCGACGACTTATTATGCCAATGGCTATGAGTATGTGCCGAATTACATTGCACCTGTGGTTTATTATGTACCGACTTATGATAGTTATGGTTATGGTGGAGGCTACTCTTACTCTGGTAGCTATGCTTACTCGTCAGGTGGTTATAGCAATTCTGGTGGAGCTTACTATCCAAATTATGTGCCACAATCTGCTTATTATACAAAAGAAGCTCAGCTTGTTAGTGAAGATAATTATAACGGTGGAGGTAGTAGAAATGGTGAAAATTGGTGGGCAGATGAAGGAAGAGACCAAGTTTTTGGTTTGGGAGCAGAAAAATTTGCTCAATGGGGACTTATGATAGGAGAAGAAAGTCCTGTTAGTCCTATTGTTGGACCTGCCATAACTTTTGGTACTGAACTTGCGAAAGGAAAAGGGATAGATGATGCGACAGCTAAATCTTCTGCAGAATTGGGGATAAATTTAGTTGTAGGTGGGATGGCTACACTAGCTATTGCTGGTACTACTGCACTTGCACCTGCAATAGCTATCGGAGTAGCTGCTTTCATTGTAATGCATGGGATATCTATTGGATATGATTATCTTTATGACCACCGCAGAAAACGGAAGTGAGGTGTCGATAGATGATTATCAATTTTTATACTAATGAAGAATCTTGTTACGGTTTTGAAAATAAAACACAAATGGTATTTGTGAGAAAAAATGAAGTCACTAGTGAAGGAAATCAAAAAATGCTGTGGTCAATAATTGGAGGTGGTTCCTTATTGTCACCATTTTTGACAGATTTTTCCTTATACTTGAATCATTTCTCAAATGAAATGAATATTTTATTGTGGCTATTGTTATCTTCCCTAGGGCTTTGCCTAATTGCCTTTTTAATATCTTATGTTTTTATTTTAATAACAGATCGGCAAAATGAAAAGTTATTTAAAGCTAGTGGACAAAATTGTGTCTTATCCCAGAAAGGATGGAGTGATATTGAAAAATATGAGAGTTCAAATCGTCTAAGATTAGCTATGATTTGGGGAGGGATTATTTTATTTATGTCAATACTTTTGCCATTGGGAAATTTCTATCTTACTCACAATGATGGGCTCATTTTTGCTCTAATACAAACTTTGATTTTTGGTGTAGCCATATGTTTTCTTTTACTTTACATAAATCGTAGAGCGACTAAGAATAGAAGAAAAGTCTTAAGTTTGCATAGTAGTATGATTGCTTATACGACCATAGAAAGAAAAAAAGATGAAATCAATACACCCTGGTAAAGTTATAGTAGATATCGGAGGAAATGCAGATGATAGATATGGCTATAATTCTAAAACGAAAGAACTATTTATAAAAAGCAATAAAAAAATAACGGGTATGGGTATGCTCCCTGTTCTGGTAATAGCAGTAGCATTTCCAGCATCTGCGATGAATTTTGCAGAGCAGCATTCTATCACTATTTCTCCTGTAAGATGGATGATTTTGACAACGGTTGTCTGTTTACTTTTATCTTTTGTCTTAGCAAGAATTTTATTATTTCTTTCAGAAAACTTTTCTAATTATAAAAACTTTGAAAAATTAGAAGATAGTAAAGAGATAGAAAAACTCTATCAAATACAGGCGACTAAAGCGGGGGAAATCGTTTTGATTTTTCTTGCTGTAATTTGTGGAAGTGTAGGGATAGCATTAGCTGGTTTTTATATCGACTCAGGTGATATGGGAATTTGGTTAATTTATATTACTGTTTTAATTGCTATCAATATGCTTGTATATACCTACTTGTTTTATTTCAAGAGGGCAAGAAAATTTAGAACTTTAGCTCTCATGGAATTAAAAAAAGAACAGGAAATTGAAAAATGAAAGAAGAGATTGACGAAAATAAAGAAAAAGAAGTGATTCAAAAAGCATATAAATATAATATCTTTCTTGGAATCTGGATTATCGCTGTATTCATCATTTTTTTGCTACAAATAACAAAAATTATTACAGACCAATATTTAACTTTAGGTTTTGGTTTAATTATTTTAATTTATGCGATTGCTCTTCATACCCAAAATCATAAATTAAAAATAAAAAGTATTGCTTCGATTTTAGTATATGGTCTTAATATCTTGAGTGTTATTGGTGTTGTTTTGATTATTTTAGCAAATCAGGCGCATAATCTTTTGGAGTTAGCGGTAGGGGTCTTATTGGGATTGGTGACGCTTATCTTACAAGTTTCAGCTGCTATTTTTGCACTATTGTCAGCGAGAAAATTGCGAAAACTCTATCCTGATATTCTTGATAATAGAAGAAAGAATACAAATTAGTATCTTATTTTTTACAAGTAAATATTTGATAAATGCTATTGAATCAAAATAGCAGACTGTGTTATAATGAAAGGAATAAAAAGATAGGAAGATTCATGACTTACGCAGACAAGATTTTTAAACAAAATATCCAAAATATCCTTGATAACGGTGTTTTTTCAGAAAATGCACGTCCCAAGTATAAGGATGGTCAAACCGCAAATAGTAAGTATGTAACAGGCTCTTTCGTTACTTATGATTTGCAAAAAGGTGAGTTTCCAATTACCACTTTGCGTCCAATTCCAATTAAATCGGCAATTAAAGAATTGATGTGGATTTATCAAGATCAAACAAGTGAACTTGCTATTCTTGAAGAAAAATATGGAGTCAAATACTGGGGCGAATGGGGAATTGGCGACGGTACGATTGGACAACGCTATGGGGCAACAGTCAAAAAATATAATATTATTGGAAAATTACTGGATGGTTTAGCTAAAAATCCATGGAATCGCCGTAATATCATTAATCTTTGGCAATATGAAGATTTTGAGGAAACTGAAGGACTTTTGCCTTGTGCTTTCCAAACAATGTTTGATGTTCGCCGTGAACAAGATGGTCAGATTTACTTGGATGCGACTCTTATTCAACGTTCAAATGATATGCTTGTTGCGCATCATATCAATGCCATGCAATATGTCGCTTTACAAATGATGATTGCAAAACATTTTTCTTGGAAAGTTGGAAAATTTTTCTATTTCGTAAATAATTTGCATATTTATGATAATCAGTTTGAACAGGCAAATGAGTTAGTTAAGCGAACAGCTTCTGACAAGGAGCCCCGTTTGGTGCTTAATGTTCCTGACGGAACAAACTTTTTCGATATTAAACCAGAAGATTTTGAGCTTGTGGACTATGAACCGGTAAAACCTCAATTAAAATTTGATTTGGCAATTTAGATTAACCAAAAAGTTACTGACAGAACTCTGTCAGTAACTTTTTTATTGATAAAAATTTAAATATTGTTCGTTGACGAACAAAAAAAGATTGTGTTATAATAATTCGTATGCGAACTAAAAAAGAAGCAATTGGACGACTTTTAAAAGTTGCCAGCAATCAAATGTCACGAGAGTTTGATAATTTTGCAGCTCAGCTTGATTTGACGGGTCAGCAAATGTCAATATTAGATTTTCTTGGAAATCAGAGTGAAGAAGACTCAGGAAAAGAAATCAGTCAGACGATGATTGAATTAGAATTTAATATCCGACGTTCTACAACAACGGAAATTTTGCAACGTATGGAAAAACGGCAGTTGATTAAGAGAAAAGCGAGCCCAACAGATGCTCGTCAAAAATCAGTTGAATTAACTGAAGAAGGCAAACAATATCTACCTGAAATTAGAACATATATCCAAGGTCATAATCAAAAAGCTTTGGCGGGTTTGTCAGCAGAGGAGATTGCTGCAGTTGAAAAATTTCTTAATAATTTTAGCATGCAGAAAGGAAAAGAATGAACACAGAATTAGAAACAAATACAGCCAATCATAAAATTAGCGCGAAAACGCGCTTTTCAATTGTCGCCGTGGCCCTTGTGGCTTTTATGGGGATATTAGCAGAAACAAGTTTGAATGTCACGTTTCCAACGCTTGAAAAGACCTTCGGACTTCCACTGAGTACGGTTCAGTGGGTAACGACCGCTTATTTATTAGTTGTTGCGATTGTTATGCCAACGAGTTCATATATTAGTCAACGCTTTCAAAATAGGACTTTATTTTTTTCAGGACTAATCTTTTTTACCCTTGGAGATTTACTGAGTTTAATTTCTCCGAATTTTACTATTTTAATGGCGGGACGCTTAATTCAAGGAATTGGGACTGGTATTGCCATTCCATTGATGTTTAATCTTGTCTTAACTAAAATTCCGCGTGAGAGAGTAGGACTTTGGATGGGATTTGCTGGGATGATTTTGAGTATTGCCCCAGCACTTGGACCAACTTATGGTGGACTTTTAACAGGGACTTTAGGTTGGCGAATGATTTTTGCAATTATTTTGATTATCCCAATCTGTCTCTTTCCTTTAGGAGCTTGGGCTATTGAGAAAAGTGAAAAAAAACGTCCAGGCAAATTTGATTTTATTGCTTTTATATTTTTGTCATTGGCAATGACCAGCGCTCTTTTAGCTTTAGATTCACTTTCAAGTGCTCATTTTTCATGGATCTGGTTAGTGGTCTTTATCTTGGGGTTGATTGCTTTTATTTGGCGTTCAAAAACAAGTACATTGAATTTTATTGATATCAATGTTTTTAAGAGCCCAACTTTTACTTTGTCTGTCCTAGTTTATTGTATTTTACAATTTGTCAATTTGGGAATTAACTTTATCATTCCTAATTTCTTACAAGTTTCGTTAGGAGCTACAAGTACATTAGCAGGTTTTGCTTTATTGCCTGGTTCATTAATTGGTTCAGCAGCACAAGGTCCAATTGGTGCGCTCTATGACCGCAAAGGGGCCAAGGGGATTTTATATAGTGGAAATACTGTATTCTTTATCGCTCTTGTTTTATTAACGATTTTTACTAAGAATCTGACTTTACTGGGTGTGATGGGACTTTATGTTGTATTCACAATCGGTCGTTCTTCAAGTTTTGCAACAACCATGACCAATAGTTTAGCTCAACTTCCTCATGATAAAGCTGCCTCTGGTAATGCTTGGTTTACTACAACTTCTCAATTTGCAGCGTCAGCAGGAACGGCTACAGCTAGTCTTATTGCAACAAAATCAAGTAATTTAACAACAGGAACTCAACATGTATTTATGTTTTTCCTTTGTCTTGCTTTGCTTAATTTTGTCTTCTATACTTTGATTTTGAACAAGAAGATAAAATAAATCTGATTAAAAAAGTTTCGTAATGATACGAAGCTTTTTTTATAATTTAATACAGTATGCTTAAAAAGCATAATTATTGATATAAAAAGCATTTCACGGCAGGTAAAAAATATTTTATAATAAAATCATCGAAAAGATAAAGCAATGTGAAGCTTTTGAGTTGACTTGAAGTGAACTTCAAGGAATATAATGAAAACAGAAGTTAAAAATGAATGGAGAAAAAATGTCAAACAATATTGAAAACAAAGTCGTCTTAATCACAGGAGCCTCAAGCGGTATTGGCCAAGCAACTGCCGAATTACTTGCTAAAAAAGGAGCCAAAATTGTACTAGCAGCAAGGCGTGAAAATCGTTTGCAGGAGCTGGCTGATAAAATTAAAAAGGCTGGTGGTCAAGCAATCTATCAAGTGACAGATGTAACTAATCCAGAAGATAATAAAAAGTTGGTACAATATGCGAAAGAAAATTTTGGTAAAATTGATGCTATTTTCTTGAATGCAGGAATCATGCCAAGTTCCCCTTTATCAGCTCTTCATGTTGAAGAATGGGAAAATATGGTTGATATTAATTTAAAAGGTGTACTTAATGGGCTCGCTGCTGTACTGCCTGAATTTACAGCTCAAAAATCAGGACATGTTATCACAACGAGTTCAGTTGCTGGCCTAAAAGCATATCCCAATGGTGGTGTTTATGGGGCAACAAAATGGGCGGTTCGTGAATTAATGGAGGTACTCCGAATGGAATCTGCTCAAGAAGGAACTCACATTCGGACAGCTACTATTTATCCGGCTGCTATAAATACTGAGTTACTGAATACAATCACTGACAAAGAAGCAGCAGAAGGAATGGCAGCTCTTTATGAACAATATGGGATTAGTCCAGAGGCAATTGCTCGCATTGTTGCTTTTGCTCTTGAACAACCTGAAGATGTTAACGTCAGCGAGTTTACTGTTGGACCTACAACACAACCTTGGTAAGAAAAGGAGAAAAAATGAAAATTGATGTCAAAAAGTTTTCTAAGATACAAGATATTTATATTAACCCAGACCCGCAAGAACATCGTCCTGCTTGGATTTGGTTTGCTTATATTGATGATGATTTAGCGGTAGCAGCAGGTCGCGGAACGGCATCAAGTTGGTGGAATTCGGCAATGATTTCACGTAAGGGTCAAATTCACATTGACGGGAAAGTCTATCAAGTGGAATTTGAACCTGTGACAGATAAAGAAAATATCGATAAATTTATTGATTCTTATCGACAACGTTCAGGTTATAGCTGGGACCCTGCTTGGGAGAAAAATTTTAGACCGACAGTGATGCGCCTAAAATTTTTGAAGGAACTTGGAAAAAGCACAAGATAGAATGCCTTGAGAATTGAAGAAAATTGGAGGTTAAAATGGAAAAACAAACCGCAGGACATGAACAACTTGGAGAATTTGCCCCAAAATTTGCTGAATTAAATGATGATATTCTTTTTGGAGAAGTCTGGAGTCGTGAAAAAGAACTTTCAGCACATGAACGTAGTGTCATTACGATTACTACTTTGATTGCTGGTGGAAGTTTTGAACAATTAAATTTTCATATGGCAAAAGGAAAAGAAAATGGAATAAGTCAGGAAGAAATTGCAGAAATAATTACTCATCTGAGTTTTTATGTGGGGTGGCCAAAGGCTTGGTCGGCTTTTAATATTGCAAAAAAAATTTGGGAATAAGAGGGGAAAGATATGACAATTACGGTCAACATTTTGTACCAAGGTAAGGGTGATAAGGCCCGCCTCTTTGCGGATGAAATGGTAAGTTCTGGTCTTGTCGATAAAATACGTCAACAAAGTGGAAATTTACGTTATGAATATTTTGTTCCTTTGGATAATAACCAAGCAATTCTATTGATTGATGAATGGGAAAACCAAGAAGCAATTGACATTCATCATAAAAGTCCGATGATGGCAAAAATTGCTGAATTGAGAGAAAAATATCAACTGCACCTAAAGGTAACGCGTTATCAGCAGATTGATTAGAAAAGAGAGAACGAAATGAATAAAAAAGAATTAGAGAATGCACTTATTTTTCCTCAAGGAGAAAAAAATCCCTATGGCGCTTATTTTACTGGTCAATCTTATTTAGAAGGAATGATTGCGGATAAGGACTTGCCCTTTGGTGTGGGAAATGTGACTTTTGAGCCGGGCTGTCGTAATCATTGGCATATTCATAAAGATGGTTATCAAGTTTTATTGGTTACAGCCGGTGAGGGATGGTATCAAGAAGAGGGTAAGGAGGCCCAACTTTTACATGCGGGCGATACGATTGTTACTCATGCAGGAGTTAAACATTGGCATGGAGCGACAAAAGATAGCTGGTTCAGTCATGTGGCCATTACCGCGGGAGAAGCAGTTTGGTTGGAAGAAGTTTCTGATGAGTGGTATAATACTCTCTAAGAGGAAACGAGATGAAAATAATTGCAATTTGTGGTAGTTTAAAATTCATTGAAGAGATGAAAGTTCAAGCTGAACTTTTGGAACTGACGGGAAATTGTGTGCTGAGTGTAATATATCCAACGAAAGAGATGATTGATTACAAGCCTACTGAAATTAGCGCTTTTTCAAGTGCACATTTTAAAAAAATTGATTTGTCTGATGCAATTTTTGTAGTTAATAAGAACGGATATATTGGCGAATCTACATACAAAGAAATCATTTACGCTGAATCAAAAGGGAAAGAAATCATGTATTTAGAAAAGGAATAAGTGCTATTTCCGAACATTCAGAAAAACCGAACAATAAATTGAAAAAGTTCTAGTTTTATCCGCTAGAGCTTTTTTTATTTGGCTCATTAGAATAGAATAAGAAGCATAAAGAATTCCTTAAATGGATGGAGGATAATGTGGAAAAAGAAAAGTTGCTCTATGAAGGGAAAGCTAAGAAACTGTATTTTACTGATGATTCAGAGGTGCTCTGGGTGGAATATTGTGACCAAGCGACTGCATTAAATGGTGCTCGTAAAGAACAGATTAGAGGAAAAGGTGCTCTAAATAATCAAATTACTTCATTAATTTTTGAAAAATTAAATGCTGAAGGTTTAGAAACGCATTTTATAGAAAAGCTATCAAAAACCGAACAATTGAATAGAAGAGTTTCAATAATTCCTTTAGAAGTTGTTTTAAGAAATGTTGTTGCTGGTTCTTTTGCCAAACGATTTGGTCTTGAAGAAGGAATTGTTTTACAAGAACCAATTGTTGAATTTTACTATAAGGATGATGCTTTAGATGACCCATTTATTAATGATGAACATGTTAGATTCCTGAACATTGCAACTTATTCAGAGATTGAATTTTTAAAGAGTGAAACGCGTAAAATCAACGAGATTCTTAAAAAAATCTGGGCTGAAATCGGCTTAACTTTGGTTGATTTCAAACTTGAATTTGGCCGTCTTGCTGACGGAAGAATTATTCTTGCTGATGAAATTTCACCTGATACTTCACGTCTCTGGGATGCGAATGGTCAGCATATGGATAAAGATGTTTTCAGACGTAATATTGGTGATTTAGTTGAAACTTATACTGAAGTTTTGAATTTGTTAGAAAATGCGAAATAAATGAGTTCTAGTTTTTAGGACAGTTCCTCACATCTTATATAGAAAGAATTTTAAAATGACTAAAGTACGTGTTTACGTGGCTTACAAAGCCTCAATTCTTGACCCTCAAGCCCAAGCGATTAAAGCGGCAACTCATAAAATGGATTATCAAGAAGTTACAGAATTAAATGTTGGAAAATTTTTCGATTTTGAATTTGATGCAGAAGCTGAGATTGCTCGCGCAAAAGCAATTGAAATTGCCAATGAATTGTTGGCAAATCCAAATATGGAAACTTATAAAGTTGAAATTTTGAATGAACAAAGCGAAGGAGCTAATTAATGAAATTTGCAGTCATTCAATTTCCAGGGTCAAATTGTGATTTTGATTTACTTTGGGCGATTCGTGATGTTATGGGAGCAGAGGCAGAATTTGTCTGGCATGATGAGAAGTCGCTTGCAGGTTTTGACGGAGTGTTGATTCCAGGGGGCTTTTCTTATGGTGATTATTTACGCTGTGGTGCGATTGCGTCATTTGCCAATATTATGCCGGAAATCAAACGTTTGGCTAAAGAAGGAAAACCGGTTTTTGGCACTTGCAATGGATTTCAAATTTTGGTTGAATCTGGACTTTTACCGGGTGTATTGATTCGCAATGAGGGGTTGAAATTTGTTTCCAAATGGCAAGCTCTTAAAGTTGAAAATAATCAAAGTAATTTTACGACTGAATATTCCAAGGACGCTTTGATTAATTTACCAATTGCTCACGGGGAGGGTCAATATGTTGCTGACGAAGCTCAGCTTGCTGAACTTAAAGCAAATGGGCAAATTATTTTCACTTATGCTGACGAAAATCCTAATGGGTCAGTTGAAAATATTGCTGGAATTGTCAATAAAGAAGGAAATGTTCTTGGGATGATGCCTCACCCTGAGCGGGCCATGGAAGAACTGCTTGGTGGCGCTGATGGAGTACATTTGTTTGCTTCTGTCTTGAAAAACTTTGTTGGAAAATAAAAAAATAACTGACAGAATTTAGATTTTAAAAAACGAATCTGTCAGTAAATTTGTAATTTGAAATAATTGAATTCAGAGCGCTGAAAGCTTTTAAAGTAGAGAATATACAAGTTGCATTTCTATTGGAACGTATATTCTTTAGACTACTAATGCAGTAAATTGGGCTGTAGTTTTCTACGTTTTTAAGCAAGCGTTTCTCATATCTTATAGGAGAATAACATGACTTTGGAGATGTCACCAGAACAGATTCAAGAAAGCAAAATTTACCGTGAGTGGGGACTGACGGATGAAGAATATTTGAAAATCAAGGATGAGATTCTTGATGGCCGTTTGCCAAACTTTACGGAAACTGGGATGTATGCCGTGATGTGGTCAGAACATTGCTGCTACAAAAATTCAAAACCTGTCTTAAAAAAATTTCCGACGACTGGGCCACAAGTCTTGATGGGGCCTGGTGAAGGAGCTGGGGTTGTGGATATTGGTGATGATTTGGCGGTTGTTTTCAAAGCTGAATCTCATAATCATCCATCTTACGTTGAACCTTATGAAGGTGCAGCAACTGGTTCTGGTGGTATTATTCGTGATATTTTTTCAATGGGAGCTCGTCCAATTGCAATTTTGGATAGTTTACGTTTTGGGCCAATTGACAATGGTAAAACACGTCATATTGTGGACCAAGTGACAGCCGGGATTGCGGGATATGGAAACTGTATTGGAATTCCGACGGTTGGTGGCGAAGTAGCCTTTGATGAATCTTACGCTGGAAACCCTTTGGTGAATGTCATGTGTGTGGGCTTGATTGAACATAAACACATACAAAAAGGACAAGCTAAAGGTGTAGGGAATTCTATTTTTTATGTCGGAGCGAAAACAGGACGTGACGGCATTCATGGGGCGTCTTTTGCTTCTAAAGAATTTGGTTCTGGTTCAGAAACACAACGTTCAGCGGTTCAAGTCGGTGATCCATTTATGGAAAAATTATTGCTTGAAGCTTGTATTGAAGTCATTCAAAATCATGGCGATATTTTAGTCGGAATTCAAGATATGGGAGCAGCTGGATTGGTTTCATCTACATCAGAAATGGCTTCAAAAGCTGGGTCAGGTCTGCGTCTTAACTTGGATAATGTGCCTCAGCGTGAAACAGAAATGATTCCTTATGAGATGATGTTGTCTGAGTCACAAGAACGTATGGTGCTTTGTGTCAAAAAAGGACATGAACAAGAAATTATTGATTTATTTAAAAAATACGACCTTGATGCTGTGAATATTGGGCAAGTGACTGATGATGGCTTTTATACGCTTTATCATAAAGGGGAAATGGTGGCTCATGTTCCAGTTGATTCATTGGCGGAAGATGCTCCAACTTATTACCGTGAGGCAAAAGTTCCTGAGCGAATTCAAAAATTTACTGACAGCGAAAAATATCTTCCAGAAATTACAGACAGCGCGGTCAGTGAAATTTTCAAAAAACTTTTGGCTCAACCGACAATTGCTAGCAAGAAATCAATTTATGAAACTTATGATTCGCGCGTGATGACCAACACTGTTGTTGCACCAGGCTCAGATAGCGCAGTTTTACGAGTGCGTGGAACTAACAAAGCACTTGCGATGACAACGGACTGTAACGCTCGCTACCTCTATCTTGATCCAGAAAAAGGAGGAGCAATCGCAGTTGCTGAAGCGGCTCGTAATATCGTGGCCTCTGGTGGAAAACCGCTTGCGATTACTGACTGTTTGAACTTTGGAAATCCGGAAAAACCAGAACAATTTTGGGAATTAACAACGGCGGCTGACGGAATTTCACGTTCTTGTTTGGCTCTTGATACACCGGTTATTTCAGGAAATGTTAGTCTTTACAATGAAACAAACGGTTCAGCTATTTTACCTACGCCGATGATTGGAATGGTTGGTTTGATTGAGAATGTAAAAAATATTACGACTCAAGAATTTAAAAAAGCGGGTGATTTGATTGTTTTGGTTGGTCAAACCTTTGATGATTTTTCAGGTTCTGAACTTCAAAAAATGCTGACAGGAGAAATTTCTGGCAGAATTGATTTTGATTTAGAAACTGAAAAAATCAATCAAGATTTTGTTTTAAAAGCAATTACTGACGGATTGGTCAGCTCAGCACATGACTTGGCAGAAGGAGGATTGGCGATTGCTCTAGCTGAATCTGCTTTTGCAAATGGCTTAGGCGTTGATGTGAAAGTTGATTTAACCAATGCCCAATTATTCTCAGAAACGCAAGGTCGCTTTGTACTCTCAATTTCACCAGAAAATCAAGCTGCTTTTGAAAAATTACTGACAGAAAGTTCGGTCAGTGGCGAAGTAATCGGAAAAGTTACTGACAGCGGAATTTTGGAAATGAATGAACTTTCTATTTCTACTGACGAAGCTGTCAGCATTTATGAAGGTGCGTTGCCAGCTCTGATGAAATAAAAGTTGATATAGATGTCTTTTTTTACTTAAAATTAATAAAAATCATTTACTTTACACTAAAGAAACAAAGAAGTATAATTTTGTTATATTTAATCGAAAGAGGGTTTCAAAATGCAAAAAGATGAAGTATGGCTTGTTACTGGAAGTTCAACGGGTTTTGGTAGAGCTTTGGTTGAAGAATTAATTGCTCAAGACTATAAAGTAGTTGCTACTGCTCGGCAATTATCAACTTTGTCAGAGCTTCCTGACAAAGAAAATATTTTAAAAATAAGTCTTGATGTGACGAAAGGAGATTCTATTCAAAAAGCTGTTGCTGAAATAATCGCTAAGTTTGGACGAATCGATGTTCTGGTTAACAATGCAGGATTTGGCTATTTTGGTGTCATGGAAGAATCTGATCAATCAGCAGTGCGTAATATGATGGACACAAACTTCTGGGGAGCGAATGATATGACCTTAGCGGTTCTACCCTATATGCGTAAACAAAAATCGGGGCGTATTCTAAATACGGTATCCCGTGGTGGACTGACAACAACTGAAAACCTTTCTTATTATCATGCTACAAAATTTGCTATGGAGGGACTTTTTCAAACGCTCCGAAAAGAAGTTGAACCTTTAGGGATTTTTGTGACAAATATTGAACCTGGTTCTTTTCGGACAGATTGGGCAGGGCGTTCCAAAGAGAGTGCTCCAGATAAGTTTTCAGATTATGAAAAGGCGCATAAACTGCTTGAACATCTAAATTCATATTCTGGCACTCAGGTAGGGAATCCAGCATCGGCAGCCAAAGCATTTATCAAAGTTTCCAAACTTGAAAATCCACCAATGCACTATCTTATGGGCAAAGATGCTTACCAACTTTCTAAACAAGTTTTTGAAGAAGCTCTTGCCGAATTTGAAAAATATAAAGAAGATGCCAAGCATCTTGATTTTGGAGATGAAGATTATTGGAAATGATTTTTCCGAACAATTAACTTGAAAAAATTAAAAAAGTCCTATTAGGACTTTTTATTTCCAAACAATATAGATAGAATTAAAATATAATAAAAGAATCGATAGAGGGAAAAAATTATGTTTGGCAAAGAACAGACGCTTGATTTAAGAGTGCTGGGGAAGAATTCGTCCAATGAAAATAGTTGGTGGCAACAACATCCGGATGACGAACGATCTCATTTAAATGAAGAATGTGGACTTTTCGGTGTTTGGGGACATCCTGATGCCGCTCGCCTGACCTATTTTGGACTTCATGCTCTCCAACATCGTGGGCAAGAAGGGGCAGGGATTTTGGTCAATAATAATGGCAAACTCAATCGTCATCGTGGTCTGGGTCTGGTCACAGAAGTTTTCCGTGATGAAAAAGATTTGGAAGAGCTGACAGGCTCAGCAGCCATCGGTCACGTCCGTTATGCCACGGCTGGTTCAGCGAATATCAATAATATTCAACCTTTCCAGTTTGAATTTCATGACGGAGCACTTGGACTTGCCCACAATGGAAATTTAACCAACGCCCAATCATTGCGCTGTGAACTTGAAAAATCTGGGGCAATCTTTTCTAGTAATTCAGACACGGAAATTCTCATGCACTTGATTCGCCGTAGTCATCATCCAGAATTTATGGGCAGAGTCAAAGAAGCGCTCAATACGGTCAAAGGTGGCTTTGCCTATCTCATTATGACTGAAAACTCAATTGTCGCAGCCCTTGACCCTAATGGATTTCGACCACTCTCAATCGGAAAAATGAGCAATGGTGCGCTCGTTGTGGCCTCAGAAACCTGTGCTTTTGATGTCGTTGGCGCCACTTGGATTCAAGATGTTCAACCCGGTGAAATCATTGAAATTAATGACGACGGTATTCATGTGGACCAATTTACTGACAGCATCAACATGACCATTTGTTCAATGGAATACATCTATTTTGCCCGTCCTGACAGTAATATCGCTGGAGTTAATGTGCATACTGCCAGAAAACGTTCAGGAAAAATTTTAGCCCAAGAAGCCCAAATTGATGCTGATATTGTCATCGGTGTGCCTAATTCATCACTCAGTGCTGCTTCAGGCTACGCTGAAGAATCTGGCTTGCCTTACGAAATGGGCCTGATTAAAAATCAGTATGTGGCAAGAACCTTCATTCAACCGACTCAAGAGCTTCGTGAACAAGGCGTTCGCATGAAATTAAGTGCTGTTCGAGGCGTTGTAGAAGGCAAACGTGTCATTATGGTTGATGATAGCATTGTGCGTGGGACAACCAGCCGTCGCATTGTCAAACTCCTCAAAGACGCAGGCGCCGCTGAAGTTCATGTGGCAATCGCCAGTCCCGCTCTCAAATATCCTTGCTTTTATGGCATTGATATTCAAGATCGTGACGAACTCATCGCAGCCACACACACGACTGATGAAATCAGAGAAGCTATCGGAGCGGATAGTCTGACCTATCTCAGCCAGACAGGACTTGTCGAGGCGATTGGTCATGATAAACTTTGCTTGTCATATTTTGATGGCGAATATCCAACGCCGCTTTATGATTATGAAGCTGACTATTTGGAATCGTTAGCGAAAAATAGCGTGAAATGAAAAACTAGAGTACTCACTCTAGTTTTTTTAGCTAAATTCTAAATCGATTATTTTAGATTACTCCTTTTAATATGTTAGGATAAGAAATAAAAGCAAGTGAGGTGAGCAAATGATTATTACAATAGTTGGAGGAACAGGACTAGTTGGCCAAGGTATTTTCAAAGAGCTTGCTCAAGTTGTGGACTATGAATTACACAGTTTATCAAGAAATGGTAAATCTAAAGATAATCTAGTTGAGCCAGTCATCTATCATTCCGCTAATCTAAATGAAACCGGTGATTGGCAAGAACTTTTACAAAAATCAGATTGGGTGATTGATGCGGTAGGAATTCTATTTCCGAGTAAATCAAAGGGAACAACTTATGAAAAAAATAGTATTCAACCAGCAAAAATAATCATTGATACAATAGTTGACTCAAAAAATCAATGTCTTTTTATTTCGGCAAACGATGGTCCCTTTTTCATGAATGACTATATGAAAGCTAAAAAAGAAGTAGAGGCTTATGGTCAAAAACGTTTGAAATCAAGATTTGTTTCTGTTTTTCCAGGAATTGTCTATGATGCTTCACGAAAAAGCAGTTATTTTCCAGCACGCCTATTGGAGCCACTCATAAAAATTCCAATTTTTTCTTTCTTAAAAAGTTATCGTCCAATTAAACGAAGTCAATTTGCTAAAGAGATTCATAAAATTATCGAAGGAAAAGAAAGTTCACTGACCTCTCGTATTAAATAAAAAACTCATGTTTAGACATGAGTTTTTCTAATTTACTTTGATTTTTTAAGAAGTGGAACTATTTTTGGATAAATAAGATAGGCGATGATAATTAAGATAATCAATGACGTAGCAATAAGATTCCATGATTTCATTAGTTCAATACTTCGAGCTGTAGGAATAGGAGTTGAAGTAATAACGAACAGGGTCTTGATAGATAAGCCGTTTTTCATGATGATAAGTGAACCTAAAAGCATTAACAAAAATTGGTGAAGAATACTTCCGATATTTTGAATGGTATATTTTACCCAGATTCGTTTATCTTCAACGATATTAATAGTACTTTCATAGTCTTGAGTTAAGCTTGAATTTAAACTTCCTTTGAATAAGCTAGTAAGGAATAAACCTAGAGCAAATAGAGGACTAAAAACAATCAAAAGTAAACCTAGAAAAATGCCGATTAAAGAGTAGGTTTTGACATTATTTCCAAGTAAATTTTTGACCTTAGAGGCAAAGACAATTCCTAAAACATAAGGAAGATAAAACTGTAAAAATAAATGCTGATGACCATAAAAACCAGCGACATATAAAGAACAAAAAAGAAATAAATAATTTCCCACTGCCCCATTAATAGCTGTCAAATATGATAATTTACGAGGGATATTTCTTTGAATTTTATTTTTGAAAAAATTCGTAGCGACAATATAGAGAGTGACCAAAAAGAAAAATCCGAAAATGAAATAATCAAATTCTAAACTATTGGCAAGTAATCGACTTGAACGTAATAGAAAGAGGCAAACAAAAAATAAAGCAAATAAAATAAGATATTTATATGAAGCTTTTTCTAAATCATTTGGATCAACTTTGTAATTGTCCAAATTTCCAACTAATTGGAAGGAGAGAAGATAAACTATTCCATAGAAGACAAAGAACAGGGGATATTTTAGAGAAGGGGATAAGACAAAAGAAAAGCCAAGGGCTAAAAATAAAAGTAAGCTAACTAAGGTTTTTCCTTTGATAAGCTGGTTAGTATTTTTTAGATAATAATTTACCGAAGTGTTTGACATCGGCAACCAAGCTGCACTGACTCCTAAAAGGATACCGGATAAAGTATAGAAAGGAAAGTAGAAAGAACCCATAAATCCTAACAAGCAACCAAGTAAACCGGCATACAATGAAATTTTTAAAAGACTATAGCTGTTAATTCTTGTTTTTATTCCCCTTATAAAGAATACGCCAGTCATTCTGAAAGTATAAAAGAGCAAAAAAGGAAGGAGGGCAAGAAGCGAGGTTCCTTTTGCAATTTGAATAAAAATCATGAATGGAAGGACAATAATTGTATTACTTAATATTAAGAGGGCAGACTTTCCCAAAGAATTTAGATGTTGAGTCATTTTTCTCCTATCTTTTCTATTTTGACATCTAAATCCATTATAAGGCAAAGTGTATTAAAAAGACAGCTTCACTATGATTAGTACACAAATAATTCATTTAAAAAGTGTAAATAATTTTTTATAAATAACGAATCAAAAAGTTTGACCATTACTGACCAAAGTATTATAATTAGAATGTAGTGAGAAAAAGATAATAATCACTACTAACTATGAAATCGAAATGAGGTGTTTTTATGGACATCGAAAAAATGACAACAACGATGCAAGAAGCACTTGGTTCAGCGCAACAAATTGCGCAAGTTCGTCATCACCAAGTGATTGAAGTTCCACATTTATGGCGAATTTTTGTTCAACCTAATAGTTTTGGGGCGAACTTTTATAAAGATTTAGGGATTGACCTAGATGACTTTACAAATTTAATTGAAAAAGAAATTGACAAAATTAATTCAGTAGAAGGTTCAAATATTACTTATGGTCAAAACCTAAGTCCAGATTTGTTCCAAGTATTTACTGAAGCAGACAAAATTGCGCAAAAAATGGGCGATGAATACCTTTCAACTGAGATTATTCTCCTTGCCCTCTTTGAATTAAAACAAAATCCATTGACCAGTTATTTGGTTAGCCATGGACTAACAAAAGCAAAAGCGCAAGCTGCGATTGAAAAATTACGCGGAGGTGATAAAGTGACCAGTCAAAATGCAGAAGAAACATACAAAGCACTTGAAAAATATGGGGTAGATCTCGTTGCTCAAGTTAAATCAGGTAAACAAGATCCTGTCATTGGACGTGATGAAGAAATTCGTGATGTCATTCGAGTTCTTTCTCGTAAAACAAAAAATAACCCCGTTCTTATTGGTGAACCTGGGGTTGGTAAAACAGCCATTGTCGAAGGATTAGCACAAAGGATTGTCAGAAAAGACGTTCCTGAAAATCTGAAAGATAAAACAATCTTTTCACTTGATATGGGTGCCCTGATTGCAGGAGCGAAATATCGTGGTGAATTTGAAGAACGTTTGAAAGCAGTCCTTAATGAAGTGAAAAAATCAGATGGACAAATTATCCTCTTTATTGATGAACTTCATACGATTGTTGGTGCAGGTAAAACAGAAGGTTCAATGGACGCTGGGAACCTTTTAAAACCAATGCTTGCACGTGGTGAACTCCATTTGATTGGGGCAACTACCTTGGATGAATATCGTAAATACATGGAAACAGATAAAGCACTTGAACGTCGTTTCCAAAAGGTATTGGTTACTGAACCTACTGTTGAAGATACAATTTCAATCTTGCGTGGTCTAAAAGAACGTTTTGAAATTCACCATGGAGTGACCATTCATGATAATGCTTTAGTCGCAGCAGCAACCCTTTCAAATCGTTATATTACTGACCGATTTTTACCAGATAAAGCCATTGACTTGGTTGATGAAGCCAGTGCAACAATTCGTGTAGAAATGAATTCACTCCCAACTGAACTTGACCAAGCTAATCGTCGCTTGATGCAATTAGAAATTGAAGAAGCGGCCCTCAAAAAAGAACGAGATGATGCTTCTAAGAAACGTCTTGAAATTATACGTGGTGAAATTGCTGAACTTCGAGAAGAAAATAATCAACTCAAAGCTCAATGGGAAGCTGAGAAAAAAGAAGTGGGCAATATTTCTGAAAAGCGAAATGAATTAGAACATGCTCGCCACGAACTGGAAGAAGCCCAAAATGAAGGGAACTTAGAAAAAGCAGCAGCCCTTCGTTATGGTAAAATTCCTGAAATTGAAAAAGAACTCAAAGCTATTGAAGAAAAAGCAAAATCAGATGATTTATCCTTAGTTCAAGAATCAGTCACAGAAGAACAAATCGCAGAAGTGGTTGGACGCATGACAGGTATTCCAATTACCAAATTGGTTGAAGGTGAACGTGAAAAATTACTTCACTTGCCAGAAACACTGCATCAAAGGGTCGTTGGACAAGATGAAGCTGTTGAAGCCGTATCTGATGCCATTATTCGTGCGCGTGCAGGAATTCAAGACCCTAATCGTCCACTTGGCTCATTCCTCTTCCTCGGTCCAACTGGGGTAGGTAAGACCGAACTCGCGAAAGCTTTGGCTGAAAATCTCTTTGATTCAGAAGAACATATGGTTCGGATTGACATGAGTGAATATATGGAAAAACACTCAGTTTCTCGGTTAGTCGGAGCACCTCCGGGATATGTCGGTTACGATGAAGGAGGCCAATTGACTGAAGCCGTTCGTCGTAATCCTTATACAATCATCTTGCTTGATGAAATCGAAAAAGCACATCCAGATGTCTTCAATATCTTGTTGCAAGTTTTGGATGACGGCCGTTTGACTGACTCTAAAGGTGTTCTCGTTGACTTTAAGAACACAGTGTTGATTATGACTTCAAATGTCGGTTCTCAATATTTGCTTGATAATGTTGGAGAAAATGGTGAAATTTCTGAAGAAACAACTGAAAACGTGATGGCTCAACTTCGGGCACATTTCAAACCAGAATTTCTAAATCGAATTGATGATACCATTCTTTTCAAACCATTGGCACTTGAGGATATTAAGAATATTATCGTTAAAATGACTAGCCAACTTTCACATCGTCTTGAAGAAATGGATGTTCAACTTGAGTTGAGTGAAGAAGTAAAAGTTTGGATTGCCGAAAATGCTTATGAACCAGCTTATGGTGCACGTCCACTCAAACGTTATTTGACAAAAGTCATCGAAAATCCATTAGCTAAGCTGATTATCGGAGGAAAAATTCCACCAAAATCAAAAGTAATTGTAACACTTATAGATAACAAGATTGACTTTGATATTCAAAAAATTGCTGAATAAATAGAAAAAAGCCGTTAGCTGATGCTGGCGGTTTTTTATATTTGATAGACAATTACAGTTGAAATGATTTGTTATTTCCGAACGATTCAATCAAAAAGTTTCAGTACTACCCGCTGAAACTTTTTTTATGTTTGAAAATCATTTAACATGGAAGTAGAATAAAATAAATCAGAAAATGGAGAATGACAGTGTCTGAGAATGCGTATGCAAAATCTGGGGTAGATGTAGAAGCAGGGTATGAGGTGGTTTCTCGTATTAAGAAGCATGTTGCTAAAACCGAACGTTTGGGTGTGCTTGGGGCACTGGGTGGTTTTGGTGGAAGTTTTGATTTATCTGTGCTTGATGTCAAAGAGCCTGTATTGATTTCGGGTACAGATGGTGTGGGAACTAAATTGATGTTAGCCATTCAAGCAGACAAACATGATACGATTGGGATTGATTGCGTAGCCATGTGCGTCAATGATATTATTGCTGCTGGGGCTGAGCCATTGTATTTTTTGGATTATATTGCTACAGGGAAAAATATTCCTGAAAAATTGGAGCAAGTTGTGGCTGGAGTGGCCGAAGGTTGCTTGCAAGCAGGAGCAGCTCTGATTGGTGGAGAAACAGCTGAAATGCCCGGAATGTATGATGAAGATGATTACGATTTAGCTGGTTTTGCTGTGGGTGTGGCTGAAAAATCACAATTAATTGATGGCGAAAAAGATGTGGAAGTGGGCGATGTTTTGCTTGGTCTTGCCTCATCTGGGATTCATTCTAACGGATACTCTTTGGTTCGGAAAGTTTTTGCTGACTTTGATTTGAATGAATCGTTGCCTGAACTTGACCAATCTTTGATTGATACTCTTTTAACTCCGACAAAAATCTATGTCAAAGAGCTTTTACCCTTGATTAAACAAAATAAAATAAAAGGGATTGCTCATATTACAGGCGGAGGATTCCATGAGAATTTACCAAGAATGTTCGGAAATAGCTTGTCAGCTGAAATTGTTGAAGGTTCTTGGAATATTTTACCAATTTTCAAAGCTCTTGAAAAATATGGGGATATCAAACATGAAGAAATGTATGAAATCTTCAATATGGGAATTGGAATGGTAATTGCTGTTGCTCCTGAAAATGCTGAAGCTCTCAAAAAAGAGTTGAATGCATTTGAAATTGGTAAAATGGTCAAAAGACAAGATGCAGCAGTAGTAATTAAAAAATAATCTTTTTTAATTGAGAATAGGGGATAGCATGAAAATTGCAGTATTTGCATCAGGAAATGGCTCAAACTTTCAAACACTAGCTGAACAATTTCCAGACCAAGTGAAATTTGTTTTTTCAGATCATCATGATGCTTATGTACTTGAACGTGCTGAGCAATTAGGGGTTGCAAAGGCAAGTTTGGAATTAAAAGAATTTTCTTCAAAAGTGGATTATGAAAAGGCTTTGGTGGAAATTTTAGAAGACCAAGGAATTGATTTAATTCTCTTGGCGGGCTATATGAAAATTATTGGTGCGACGATGTTATCAAAATATAAAGGAAAGATAATCAATGTTCATCCTTCTTATCTTCCAGATTTTGCTGGTTCACCTCATGCGATTGAAGAATCACATGAGGCAAAAAAGGGGTTGGGAATCAGTATTCATTATGTTGATGAGGGTGTTGATACTGGGGAATTGATTGCTCAAATCCGGCTCGCTTATCACGAAGATTTAGAAGTCTATGAGCGTTCTGTTCATGAAGCAGAGCATAAGCTCTATCCAGAAGTTGTTCGCCAAATTATACTTCATCAGCAATGATGAAGTTTTTTCTTACGTTTTAGCTTAATAAAAATAAGAGAAAATTTTCAGTTCTTTTAAAAAAATAAAACATCTAAAAAACTTTTGTAAGCGCTATTTACTTTTGAAATTTAAATGCTACAATGTAGTGGTAACATAATCTTAAGTAAAATAAGAGAAGGAAAAATGGTAAAGTATCTTAAAGAATTCAAATTTGAAAATTTTATGGTTTTCTTACTTATCACGATTGATATTGCTCTTGCGGTCTTGAGTTCGGTCTTTTTAGCAAATGTGCTCAATTCTTTGATTGCGAAAGAAATGAATCAATTTTTCTTATGGTTAGCTATTGATATTATCCTTTGGATGGTCGATAGTTTTGTTCAAGGAGCGCGTGATGTTTGGAAAGAAATTGCCATACAAAAACAGCTTAATGCTGTACGCCGGGATATCATTGAGCCTCTGACGGAAATTTCTTATTCTGATTTTGAAAAAAATAGTAAGGAAGATTATAATTCGTGGTTAAATAATGATACAAAACTACTTTATGATAATGGTTTCCATCAGATTTATTTTGTTTATACGGGAATTGTTGCGATGCTATTCTCAGGAATTGCTATTATCTTTTTCCACTGGATATTGCTTTTGACAACCCTTTTGGTTGGAGCACTTTTGTTCTATTTTCCAAAAATGTTTAAACAATCAGTGGAACGAGATACGGAACAAGTGTCGGAACTTGCAAATGATGCCTTAGCGACATCTACGGATTACTTGCGTGGTTATGAAGTGCTTTATCATAATAAACAATTGGGTCTTATGCAAGAGCGAACCATGGGAAAATTTAATCAATTAGCTACGGCGAATGTGAAATTAATTTTTACCCGTGCTTGGATGCAGTATTCTTTATTAGGGACTAGTATGTTAGGGCAGTTTTTGATTTTAGCTGTTGCCGGTTTTCTTATCATGAATGGGCAAATTGGCATTGGTGTTGTCATGAGTGTCGGAAATTTGTCAGGAACAGTAACTAATTACTCAAAAAGTGTAGCAAATAGTTTAATATTGCTCAATGCAACGGGAAAGCTGTTAGAGAAATATGGAAAAATTACTGACGAATCAAAAGTTACTGACGGAGAAGAAGTGACAGCTTTTGAAAGTAAGTTAGAATTAAAAAATCTGGCTGTTGCATTTCCTGATGGGCAAAAAATTGAATATCCAGAAATTGTCATTGAAAAAGGAAAAAAATACGCGATTATTGGCGATAGTGGAAGTGGAAAATCAACCTTGATTAATTTGTTGGTTGGGAATAAGCAAGACTATGAAGGAGAAATTTTATTAGATGGGAAAGATTACAAAGGAATTAATCGAAAATCTTTACCTCATGTGATGAGTGTGATTATGCAATTTCCCTATCTTTTTAAGGAAACAGTAGAAGAAAATTTGACTTTAGGGCGTAAAATTTCGCCAGATATCTTTGATAAGTCGATTAGAATTGCTTGTGCTGATGACTTTGTATTTAATAAACTTGATACGGTTTATGATAAAAATTTATCAGGAGGTCAGCAAGAAAGATTATCTGTTGCTAGAGAATTAATGGGCAGTAAGCCAATTTTAGTGATGGATGAAAGTACGGCGAGTGTTGACAAAAAAACAGCTCTAGCTGTAGAAAAAAATATTTTAGAAAATCCTGATTTGACGGTGATTATGATTACACACCATCTATATGATGAAACTCAAAGTTATTTGGATGAGGTGATTCATTTAGGACAGGAAATTGCTTAAAAAATAAATTTATATTAAAAAGACATGTGCAAGTGTCTTTTTATTTTTACTTAAATTGTAACAATTTTTCTAATGAGTTCATGTATTTCTTCAATTGACTTATCTTGACCGTTCATTAACCATTTACGCCAAAGAGCATAAACTCCATTTGCGACAAAAGTAATGAAATAATCGTCATTTGTCTTTTCATAAAATTTCTCAATTTCTTCAATATAAATCTGACGAATAATTGGTTCGTAACCTTGACTTTCAGAAAGGAAGAGGTCATTTTTGAATTCTTCAAAGAATTTTAATTGGTTTTCAATTTTTGAACTGGCAGAAACATTCTGACGAATGATTTCAAAACTTTGAGAAATTTGAGGCTGATAGTATTGATAAATGACCTGGTCAATGGACTCAAAGTTACGATAAAAAGCCATTCTGCTAACTCCGGCTCTTTTACAAACGTTTGAAACGGTGAGTTGAGCAAGAGTTTTCGGTTTTTCGGATGTTTTTTGAATTCCTAATAGTTGCAAAATTGCTGTAGTAATAAAATCTTTTGTATCGTTTTTGATAGTTTGGGAATAGTTTGTCGCTGCCATTACACTTCTCCTGATTGTGTCACACAAGCTTTTCAAAGGCTTGTATTTTTTACACTTCTATCGTACAATAATTTTACATAAGTTTCAAGTGTAACGGATGTTAATTAAGAAAAATAGAGGAAAAAATTAAATGACAAATACAAATAAAAAAACAATTCTTGTAACAGGTGGTTCTGGATATATTGCTATGTTTATCATGATTGCTTTATTGAAAAAAGGTTATCGAGTACGGGCGACATTGCGGACGATGTCTCGACAAGAAGAAGTGAAAAAAATGATGGCACAAGGCGGAATTTCAGATTTTACAGATTTAGATTTTGTTCAAACTGATTTGACAAAAGAAGAAGGCTGGAGTCAAGCCATGACTGGTGTTGATTCTGTGATTCATGTGGCTTCACCAACACCTTTGCAACGTCCTGACGCTGATGATTTAATGGTGAAAATGGCTATAGATGGGGTGAAGTTTGTGATGAAAGCGGCCAAGCAAGCAGGAGTTAAACGAGTGGTTTTGACCTCAGCATCGGGAGCAGTTTTAGCGGGGCATAAGCATCATCCAGAAATCTTCACAGAGAAAGATTGGACAAATCTTGATGCTCCAATTAATGCCTACCAACGTTCTAAAACGATGGCGGAAATGGAGTTTTGGAAACTTGCAGAAGCTTATGGTATTGAAGGAGCATCGGTTTTACCTACAGCTGTTATGGGTCCAATTCTTGGAAATGATTTTTCACATTCTAGTGCGGCTATAAAAAATATGTTTGAAGGTAAAATGCCCAGACTTTTAAATTTAGCATTTGATTATGTTGACGTTCGTGATGTTGCTGATTTACATTTGCTAGCTCTTGAAAAAAATGAAGCGATTGGTCAGCGTTTCATTGCAACTTCAGGCCAAAATATTACTTACAAAAAGCAAGCTGAGTTTTTGAAAAAGGAATTTGGTACAAAAGCTAAAAAAGTATCTACTCAGGTAATTCCCGACTTTTTAGTCAAAATTTTAGCTCGATTTGATAAAAGTTTGGCGATGCCAGCTACATTTTTGGGGCAAAACACAGCTTGTTCAAATGAAAAATCAGTTAAACTTTTAGGCTGGAAACCACGTTCAGGTGAAGCAGCGATTATTCAAACGGCACAAACGATGTTGGATTTGGGAGTTATTAAAGTTGATTAAGAAAATTATGGTTTTGAAAATTTTCTATTTCCGAACGTTGTAAGCTAAAAAAGACCAAAGTCAGACTTCTGGTCTTTTTCTTCTCTCTAAAAAAGTCTAAAATAGAAACATATTGTGAAAAAAATTGGAGAGAAAAATGCATCCACATTTAAAAGAAGTTTTATTTACCAGAGAACAAATTGCCGAACGTGTCAAAGAGCTTGCTGAAGTTGTTTCACGCGATTATGAGGGGAAAAATCCACTTGTTGTGGGAATATTAAAAGGGTCAATCATGTTTACGGTTGATTTGCTTAAAGAATTATCAATTGATGCTGAAGTTGATTTTATGGATGTTACCAGTTATGGTTATGGGATTTCATCTTCTGGAGAAGTTAGAATTTTGAAAGATTTATCAACCGTGGCTCATGGACGTGATATTTTGATTGTTGAAGATATCATTGACACTGGAAATACTCTGCTCTATCTTAAAAAATTGCTGACAGGACGTCAAGCGCATTCAGTAAAAATTATCTCTTTATTAGATAAACCAAGTGGTCGTAAAGTTGATATTGACGCTGATTATGTTGGCTTTGAAGTGCCGGATGCCTTTATTGTGGGCTATGGAATTGATTATGCGGAACGTTACCGTCAGTTGCCATATATTGGAATTTTCAATGAAGAGTTTTTAATTAAAGACTAAAAGTAATTTCCGAACAATTATAATAAAAAAAGCCCAGTTTTAAAACTGGTGCTTTTTATTTCCAAACGATAAATGTAAAATAAAGACATGATAAAGATTTACTGACAGTTCTGTCAGTTCTTTTATAAGAAAAAATATTACTGACAGAATTGTCAGCAGAAAACTTGGAGGAAATCATGTCAAAACGTGCACTTATCAGTGTTTCAGACAAAGAAGGTATTGTAGAATTTGCTAAGGAAATTCGAGAATTAGGTTGGGAAATTATCTCAACGGGTGGAACGAAAGCCGTTCTGGACCAAGAAGAAATTCCGAATATTGCAATTGATGAAGTAACAGGATTTCCAGAAATGATGGATGGGCGCCTTAAAACATTGCATCCACTAATTCATGGAGCCCTTCTTGGACGTAGAGACTTGGAAAGTCACATGAAATCAATGACAGAACATCATATTTCTCCAATTGATTTGGTTGTTGTAAACTTATATCCTTTCAAAGAAACTTTGCTTGCTGGGGGCAGTCAAGCAGAAATGATTGAGAAGATTGATATTGGTGGTCCTTCAATGTTGCGTTCAGCAGCTAAAAACCATGCGTCAGTCACAGTCGTTTGTGACCCAAATGATTATGAAAAAGTACTGACAGAGCTGTCAGTAAAAGGCGAAACAAGTTTAAGTTTTCGTCAACAACTTGCAGCAAAAGTATTTCGCCACACTGCAAGTTATGATGCATTAATTGCACAATATTTGACAGAAGAATTTCCGGTAGAAAATGTAAAACCAGAAAAATTAACCTTGACTTACGATCTTAAACAAGGAATGCGTTATGGTGAAAATCCGCAACAAAATGCAGATTTTTATGAATCAGGAATACCTACGACTTATTCAATTGCCCAAAGTAAGCAAATTCATGGTAAAGAACTAAGCTATAACAATGTTCGTGATGCAGATGCTGCTTTACAAATTGCAAGAGATTTTGAAGAACCAACAGTTGTAGCCCTCAAACATATGAATCCATGTGGGATTGGAAGAGCAACGGATATCGAAAAAGCTTGGGATTATGCCTATGAAGCAGACCCAGTTTCAATTTTCGGTGGAATTATCGTTTTAAATCGAGAAGTAACTTTGGCAACTGCGCAAAAAATGAGTAAGATTTTCCTTGAAATTATTATCGCACCCTCTTATAGCAAAGAAGCCTTGGAAGTTTTAAGTAAAAAGAAAAATATTCGACTTTTAACCGTTGATTTTTCTAAAAAAGAAGCCTCAGAAAAAGAAGCGCTTGTAACAGGGGTTCTTGGAGGACTACTTGTTCAAAATCAAGATGTCATTGTTGAAAATCCAAAAGAATGGACAGTGGCGACTAAAGTTCAACCAACTGACAGACAAATGGAGGCCATGGAGTTTGCTTGGAAAGCAGTTAAGTTTGTCAAATCAAATGGGATTATTGTGACCAATGACCACCAGACGCTTGGTGTTGGTCCTGGCCAAACTAACCGTGTGGGCTCAGTAAAAATTGCCTTAGAGGCAACCGCTGATAAATCAGTAGAACTTCAAGAAAATGCGGTTCTTGGTTCGGATGCCTTTTTCCCATTTGCTGACAATATCGATGAAATTGCTAAGGCAGGAATTAAAGCAATCGTTCAACCAGGTGGCTCTGTACGTGACCAAGAAGTGATTGATGCCTGTGATAAATATGGAATTGCGATGGTCTTCACAGGACTTCGTCATTTTAGACATTAATAAAAAGTCTACCTTTAGGGTAGATTTTTTGTCATCTATAATCTAAAAAATAATTTCCGACACTTTTTTCTGATATAATGTAGGGAATGCAAAGAATACATTAAGCAAAGGAAAAGAAATGACTGTACTACTTTTTGATATTGATAACACCTTACTTGATTTTGATAAAGCAGAATATGATGCTTTGGGAAAAATTTTTACCCACTATCAAATTGAAGATAATCAGGAAAATCGTGCGACTTACTCTCGTGAAAACAAAGCGCTTTGGCGTTTACACGAATCAGAAAAACTTTCACGTGAAGAACTTCTATCTACTCGATTTGACCATGCTTTTAAAGCTTTAAATGTGTCAGTAAATTATAATCCAGTTGCTGTTGATGATGAATATCAACTTTACTTATCACAGGGGCATGAGTTGATTAATCATGCCAAAGAATTACTGACAGAGCTGTCAGCAAAAGAGGCAGAAATGTATGTGGTTAGTAATGGAACGTCACGTGTATCGCGCCCACGAATATTTGAGTCTGGAATTTCTGATCACTTTAGAGAAATCTTTATTAGTGAAGAAGTGGGTCATCATAAGCCTTCTCTTGCTTTCTTCGATTATGTCTTTGACCACATTGAAGCGGCCAATCAAAAGGAATTTACAATCGTTGGCGACTCCCTAGCAACTGATATTTTAGGAGGGAATAGAGCTGGAATAAAGACAATTTGGTATAATCCAAAACAATTGGAAGTTAGTGGAGAAGCACAACCAGATGTGCAAATCCAAGACCTATTAGAAATTCCAGCTTTGGTTAAAAATTGGTAATAAAAAACACTGTTTATTTAAACAGTGTTTTTTTATTATGCCTTCACTTTTTTTCTCAAAAACAGACTTAAAATGAAACCGAAGCTTACAAAAATAAGAAGTAAGTAGAAAGTATGATGGAAGGCAGTTAGATTTGCTTGTAAAGGAGAAAGTCCAGTCTGTTTTTTGATTTGACCACTTAAAAATGCTGTCAAAAAGGCAATGGCAAATGAGTTGACTACTTGCATCATTTCATTTGTTAGTGGAGTAAGTCGACTGATATTTTTCATTGGAACAGATTGAAGGGCGTGATTATTAACTTGCATATTGACTAAACCTTGACTTAAACCAAGTAAAACAATAGCACAAAGTGTGAAAGCCAAAGAAGAACTAGGTTTAATTTGACTAAAAAGACTAAGACTTAAAGCTCCCAGAGTAAAGCCCGGCAGAACTGCGGCTTTCGTTCCAAATTTATCAAAAATACGCCCACCGATTGTCATTCCTAAAAAACTAGCAATTGCCTGCGGAACCATGATTAGCCCTGTATTTTCAGAAGAAAGTCCAACGACATTTTGTAAGTAAAGTGGGACAAGAAGCATGGCTCCGAAAACAACGATTTGATTGAGCCACATGAGCGAAATTCCTTTTGTAAATTCAGGAATTGCAAAAGCTCGAAGGTGTAAAAGAGGATTCTCAACACGTAGTTCAACAATAATGAATAAAAGCAACATGATTATACCAAGGCCTACAAAAGAAAGGGCAGTAGGATTTGACCAGCCTTTATCTGTCCCAACGTGTACACCATAAATTAAAATTGGAAAGGCAAATGGAGAAAGAAGAGCCCCTTTTAAGTCAATTTTACTTGCTTTATTTGCAGGAAAATTTGGGAGAAAGAGGAGAACAAAGATTAGGGCTAGAACTCCAACCGGAAGATTAATCAAAAAGACAGTTGACCAATTGAAGTGTTTAACTAAGAAACCTGAAAGTGCAGGGCCTATTGTTGGAGCGAGCAACATTGGTAACCCTAGAAGGCCCATCATTGAACCTCGTTTTTCCATTGGGATAATTTTAAAAGACATCCCAATTCCGATTGGAGCAACAACGCCACCAGTTAAGCCTTGAGCAATTCGCCAAATAATAAGACTTTGCAGTGAGTGAGCATTAGCTGCAAGAAATGAAGCGATAGTGAAAAAAATGATTGCTAAAGCAAAAACTTTTTTATCTGAAAAGCGGTCTCCCAAAAATCCAGCAAATGGAATAACTGTGGCCATAGCTAAAGTATAAGCAGTAATGACCCACTGACTATTTGAGAGATTTTGATGGAAAGCAGACTGGATATGCGGAAGAGTGACATTCATAATGGTTGTATCCATCATTACTAAAAGCATTCCAATTGCAATTGTTAAAACTGCAGGTAAGACTTTTTTTAAATTAAAATCATTAGTATTATTCATAAAGAACCTTCTTTTATATTTTTAGAACACCGTTCGGTAAAAATAATACCATTGTTCTAAAATAAAGTCAAGAAAAAAACTTCCTCAGGAAGTTTTCTATAAATTAATTAATTTTAAGCATTTTTTCAATTCCTGAAATAATAAGCTGTAAACCAAACTCAAAACTTTCAGAAGAGCCAAGACTGGTGAGGCTTTCAGTTCGCCAATATTTATCGAGAAAAGGAGCCAGTTGTACCAGAGGAATTTTGACAGTAGAAACGGGTTTTTCGGGTTGCTCTACTAAACGATCACTATCTATTTTACTGGTGTAAATAAAATTTAGAAAAAGGTTAATGGTGTAAAATTTGTGATCATCAGAAAGCTTGAGATCATCTACAATCATTAAAAGTTTATCAAAGAGCCGAAGATAGTTCTCAGATTCTGGTGGATAATCCATCATCAATTGTGCGAGGTTTGGATAAGATTCTAAAACAGCATAAATATTTTTACCATAGACGAAAAGGCGGTCTTGCCACGTTTTCTCATTTGCTGGAAAAATAATTTCAAGGCTTGCTTTATCAATAAGTTCTGCAAAAAGTGCTTCTTTACTTGAAAAATGGTAGTAAAGAGAAGACACTGTCATTCCTAGCCGACTAGCTAACTTACGCATTGAAAATTCTGTGAGAGGAAGTTCTTCTAAAAGTTCCCAGCTGCTACTAATAATTTTATCTTTGGTTGGTTGAGTCGCCATAAGTTTTCGCTTTCTTTTTCTACTTAGATTTATTTTACATGTTTTTAATGAAAATTGCGATAGAAAAGCTGATAAACAAATTTGTCATTTAAAAATTGCAAGGGGAAAACTCTAGCTAGAATTGAGTAAATACCGAACAATCTCTCTTCTTATTTCTTGAAACTTTTGTTCAGGCTTTTTCTTTTATCACAAATCTTTTAAGATAGAATTATAAGATTTATAAAGCAAAAAAAGATTGATGAGCTATCGTCACTTTGACTTTTATTATTCGTTCAAGATTTGTTGAATAATAAATAAAATAGCTGAATACACAAGTTTGTGTATATAAAAAGCGTTTGGGAATATCGGAGAAATGATGAAAATTTTGGTAATTGGTTCTGGCGGCCGCGAACATGCCTTAGCAAAAAAATTTATGGAAAGTCCTCAAGTTGAAGAAGTCTTTGTAGCTCCAGGCAATTCAGGAATGGAAAAAGATGGAATTCAAAGAGTTGATATTTCCGAACTATCTAATGATAAATTAGTTGAATTTGCTCAAAATCAAAACATTAGACTAACATTTGTTGGCCCAGAAACTGCTTTGATGAATGGCGTCGTCGATGCTTTTATAAAAGCAGAATTACCAATTTTTGGGCCAAATAAAATGGCCGCAGAGCTAGAAGGTTCTAAAGATTTTGCAAAATCAATTATGAAAAAATATGGGGTTCCGACGGCTGATTATGCTACTTTTGATAGCTTAGAGCCTGCTCTTGCATATCTAGATGAAAAAGGAGTTCCCCTTGTTATTAAAGCTGATGGGCTCGCTGCTGGAAAGGGTGTGACGGTTGCCTTTGATATTGAGACCGCTAAGTCAGCTCTGGCCGATATTTTTTCTGGTAGTCAAGGAAAAGTTGTGATTGAGGAATTTCTTGACGGTGAAGAATTTTCTTTATTTAGTTTTGTCCATGACGGAAAAATATATCCGATGCCGATTGCTCAAGACCACAAACGAGCTTTTGATGGAGATAAAGGCCCTAACACAGGGGGAATGGGGGCTTACTCACCGGTCCTACATATTTCTAAAGAGGTTGTGAATGAGGCTCTGGAAAAAGTTGTTAAACCAACAGTAGCTGGAATGATAGAAGAAGGCAAGTCATTTACAGGTATTCTTTATGCAGGGTTAATTTTGACAGAAGATGGAGTCAAAACAATTGAATTTAATGCACGCTTTGGGGATCCTGAAACCCAAGTTGTTCTCCCCCGTTTAAAAAGTGATTTAGCTCAAGCAATTATTGATATATTAGCTGGAAATGAGCCAACATTAGAATGGCTTGAGTCTGGTGTGACTTTGGGTGTGGTTGTTGCTGCAGAAGGATATCCTAGTCAAGCAAAACTGGGACTTATTCTTCCAGAAATTCCTGAAGGTTTAAGTGTTTATTATGCAGGAGTTTCCAAAAATGAAAATAATCAATTAATCTCTAGTGGAGGACGAGTTTATCTTGTTTCTGAAACGGGAGAAGATGTAAAAAGTACACAAAAATTGCTTTATGAAAAACTTGATAAATTGAAAAATGATGGTTTCTTTTATCGTCATGATATCGGTTCACGAGCAATATAAAAATTTTGGTTAAGAAAAAAGAAGAGGAAAAATGGCAGAAGTAGCAATTATCATGGGTTCGAGCTCAGATTGGGCGACAATGAAAGAAACAGCAAAAATTTTAGATGACTTTGGTTTAGCTTACGAAAAAAAGGTCGTATCAGCACACCGAACACCAGCTTTAATGGCTGAATTTTCGAGCCAAGCTCGTGAGGCAGGTTATAAAGTGATCATCGCAGGTGCAGGTGGAGCCGCTCATTTGCCAGGAATGGTAGCTGCTCAGACCCTCGTCCCAGTCATTGGCGTTCCAATAAAATCGCGAGCTTTGTCTGGTTTGGATTCGCTTTATTCAATTGTTCAAATGCCGGCAGGGGTTCCTGTAGCGACAATGGCAATTGGAGAGGCTGGAGCAAAAAATGCTGCTTTATTTGCTTTGCAACTTTTGGCGAATACAAACGAGAATTTATACCAAAAATTGTTGGTCTATCGGGCTGCTGCACAAGAAATGGTTGAGGAATCAAACAAAGCATTACTTTAAAAAGAGTTCAAAAGGTGTCGGATTTCAAATAATGAAGGGTAGGAAGACTTGTGATAAAGAATACAAAGCAAACAATTGGTATTATTGGTGGAGGTCAGCTTGGACAGATGATGGCAATTGCTGCTCAATACATGGGACATAAAGTCATTACACTTGACCCAAATCCTAACTGTTCTGCGGCAAAAGTATCTGATGAACTGATTGTTGCACCTTATGATGACGTTGAAAATTTATTGAGACTCGCCTATGCTTGTGACGTCATTACCTATGAGTTTGAAAATGTATCAGCGAAAGCTTTGCACGAAATTGAAGGCTGTGTAAGGATTCCTCAAGGAATACGTCTGTTAGAGATTACGCAAAACCGTCGCTTTGAAAAAGAATTTTTGACCAATGAAGCTAAAGTTAATGTTGCACCTTGGCAACTCGTAGATTCAGCGGAAAAAATCCCAGAAACAGTAACTAGAAAACAAGTTTTAAAAACGATAACTGGAGGCTATGACGGTCATGGACAAGTGGTTTTAAATGCTGATAAAGACTTGTCAGTAGCTAAATCACTGACAGAACTTTCAGAATGTGTTTTAGAAGATTTTATTTCTTTTGAACGTGAAATTTCTGTTATTATTAGTGGAAATGGTCACGAATATGTGGTTTTTCCTCTAGCTGAAAACGAACATAGAGAAAATATCTTACATCAAACGATTTCTCCGGCTCGTATATCTGCTGAAATTACAGAGAATGCTTATAAAATTGCGATCTCAATTGCGGAAAAATTAGAGCTATCTGGCGTGCTTTGTGTGGAAATGTTCTTAACAGCAGATGGTCAAATCTATGTCAATGAACTAGCACCAAGACCACATAATAGTGGCCACTTTACCATTGAAGCTTGTGATTTCAATCAATTTGATTTACATATTAAAGGGATTTTAGGAGAAGACCTACCAGAACCTAAACTTTTGAAAGCTGCCATTATGTTGAACGTTTTAGGGCAACACGTTGAGGCAGTTAAGAAACTTAATCATGAGCATGCCGATTGGCATCAACATGATTATGGAAAAGCAGATGCTAAACATAACCGAAAAATGGGACATGTGACGATCTTAACAAATGATTTTGACCAAACGATTAATGAAATTAAAGCAACTAAAATTTGGGATTAATAAAAAATACTTGGTAAAAGCCAAGTATTTTTTTTATTTGATTTAGGTATGATAAAATGACAACATTTCCCCTGAAAAATAGAACAAAACAGTAAGATAAGATTCTTAGAAAGCGATATCATTAACTTGTTAAAAATAAAGAGTCTAAAAATGACTACTTGTTTTTTTCAAAGTTTTTTTCTAAATAATATTGCAAAATATCAAAAGAGCCTCTATCAGAATAAAAAACTTGATTATCAATTTTATCTTGATTGAAAGTCATGTAGTTGAGATTTGGGAAGAGTACACTATTTTTTCTAAATTCCTTCGGTAGAACACCATAAGATTTAAGAAAAGCAGTGTTGAGCGTTCTGATATCTGAGAAACCACACATGTAAGCAATATTTAATAAATTATCTTTAGAAGAAGAAAGTAATGTTCTTGCTTTTTCAGAACGAATCTTATTTAAATACTCGTTGAAATTAATCCCAAAATTACTTTTAAAGAAATGGGAAAAATATGTTCTGGAAAGTCCTTCATGCGAAGCGATCATTTCTAAAGAAATTTTATGGTCGTAGTTTTCATGAATGTAAGAAGAAATTCTTTCCATTCGCTCTTGGAGATCCATTAATTTATTTTGTTCAGAACTGCTTAAAATACTGTATTCAGAAATACTTAATAAGCGATCTAATAAAAGGGAAGTGTATCCGTGAGTACGCAAGGAATTATTCTTATCATCAGCAAAATAACTTAAAGCCGCTTGTAAGAGTAATTTTAAAGTTTCAGGTTGATTTTTTAGATTGAAAGGATGACTTTCAAAATAAATTTTATCCAGCTGAGGGAAGATAATTTTAAAAATTTCTGATGAAAACTGTAGAATCAAAAGTTTCATAGAGTCACTTGAAGATAGTTCGTGAACTTGGCAACTATTAAAGATAATTGCCTGTCCAGCTTTGATTTCAAAGCATTGCTCTTGTGTTATTACCTGACCAGCCCCTTCTAAGACAAAAGCTAATTCAATGTCAAAATGAAGATGAGGTTTTCTGTAAGTAATATCGACAAGTAGAAAATTAAGATTATTTATTTTTGAGTGATAAATATTCTCTAATTCGTTTTTCATGTTCATTCTCTCCTAATCACTATTATTATGACATATATTACAAGAAATGTATAGTAGTAATTACGAGTTTGAAAATAATATTAATATCATAAAGAGGAGGAGCTATAAAAATGGCTTACTTTAACGACATCGCACCTATCAAATACGAAGGTACAAAAACTAAAAATATGTTTGCCTTTCGCCATTATAATCCAGAAGAAGTAGTTGCTGGTAAAACAATGGAAGAACAACTTCATTTTGCCCTTGCATTTTGGCATACAATTACAATGGATGGGTCAGATCCCTTTGGGGGAGCAACAATGGAACGCCCTTGGGATTTGGAAGGTGGTTCTGAACTTGACCGTGCTCACCGTCGAGTAGATGCTTTCTTTGAAATTGCTGAAAAATTAGGTGTTAAATATTATTGTTTCCATGATATTGATATTGCACCTACTGGAAATTCTTTGAAAGAATTTTATGCTAATTTGGACGAAATTACTGACCACCTTCTTGAAAAACAAAAAGAAACAGGCATTAAATTACTTTGGAATACAGCAAACATGTTTTCAAATCCCCGCTATATGAATGGTGTTTCAACTTCTAACCGTGCTGAAGTCTTTGCTTATGGCGCTGCACAAGTTAAAAAAGGTCTTGAACTTTCTAAAAAACTCGGTGGTGAAAACTACGTCTTCTGGGGTGGCCGTGAAGGTTATGAATCACTTTTGAATACAGATATGGGTCTTGAAATGGATCATATGGCAAAATTCTTCCATTTGGCAATTGATTATGCAAAATCAATCAACCACTTGCCTATTTTCTTGATTGAACCAAAACCAAAAGAACCAATGACTCACCAATATGATTTTGACTCAGCAACAGCTCTTGCTTTCTTGCAAAAATATGACTTGGACAAATACTTCAAACTCAATCTTGAAACAAATCATGCTTGGTTGGCTGGGCACACTTTTGAACACGAATTAAATACTGCACGTACTTTCAATGCTTTGGGCTCTATTGATGCCAATCAAGGAAATTACTTGCTTGGTTGGGATACAGATGAATTTCCAACACTTGTTATTGATATCACACTTGCGATGCACCAAATTCTTTTAAACGGTGGACTTGGCAAAGGTGGAATTAACTTTGATGCGAAAGTACGTCGTACAAGTTTCAAAGCAGAAGATTTAATTCTTGCTCATATTGCAGGGATGGATACTTATGCGCGTGCTTTGAAAGGTGCAGCAGCAATCATTGAAGATAAATTCTTGTCTGATATTGTTGACGAACGTTATAGTTCATACAAAAATACAGAAGTTGGACAATCTATTGAAAATGGAACAGCAACTTTTGAAAGTCTTGCCGCATTTGCACTTGAACAAGGTGACGATATTGAACTTGATTCTAACCACTTGGAATACATCAAATCAGTATTGAATGATTATCTTGTTTAAAATTTTAGAACTTAAAAGAGGGCGAGGAATTCCTCCTCGTCCTTCTCTTTTATTATGAGGAATAATAATGACTTACGTGTTAGGAATTGACTTAGGAACATCAAGTCTTAAAGGGATTTTGATGGATGAAGTTGGTAATTTAATTACGACAAAATCTGCTGAATACCAAATTGATACGCCCAAACAAGGCTATTCTGAACAACGTCCAGAATATTGGATTGTGGCACTTGAATCAGTACTGACCGGTTTGTCAGTAGAAATTTCAGACTTTGGTCAGCAACTTGCAGGCATTAGCTTTTCGGGGCAAATGCATTCATTAGTCGTTTTAGATGACAATAATAAACCAGTTTATCCAGCAATTCTTTGGAATGATGTGAGAACAAGCAAACAATGTCAAGAAATTACTGACAGACTTGGTCAGCGACTTTTAGAGATTACAAAAAATATTGCTCTTGAAGGATTTACCTTACCAAAAATTCTTTGGCTCCAAGAAAATGAACCAGAAGTTTGGTCAAGAGTTAAAAAAATAATGTTGCCAAAAGATTACTTGAGCCTTTGGCTGACAGGAAATATTTATACCGAATTTTCTGACGCAGCAGGAACTTTACTTTTAGATATTGAGAAAAAACAATGGTCAGAGGAAATTACTGACGCATTCAATATTGATAGGGGAATTCTACCTGAATTGATTGAATCCACTGACCGAACAGGATTTGTCAAAGCAGAAATAGCTGAACGCTATAAACTGACAAATGAAGTAAAAGTATTTGCTGGTGGAGCCGATAATGCTGCCGCCGCTCTGGGTGTTGGTTTAATCAATGAAGAAGTGGGTTTGATTTCAATGGGAACCTCAGGAGTCGTTTCCGCTTATGAACCTAAAATTGCAGATTATAAAGGAAAACTCCATTTTTTTAATCACACGGTTCCAGGCGCATATTATTCAATGGGAGTAACCTTGGCTGCTGGAAATTCTTTAAACTGGTATAAGGAAACTTTTGGAAAAGGCTTGAGTTTTAATGAACTTTTGTCAGAAGTTTATACAGTTTCTCCCGGTTCAGAAGGATTGCTCTTTACGCCATATATTGTAGGTGAAAGAACGCCACATTTTGATTCAAAAATTCGTGGAAGTTTTATAGGAATTTCTGCTCATCATGAACAAAAACATTTTTCAAGAGCAGTGCTTGAAGGAATTACCTTTTCATTGCGTGATTCTAAAGATATCATGGAAAAAACGAAAAACAAGAAGTTTAAACGTTTGATTTCCGTAGGTGGGGGTGCGCAAAATCCCGACATTATGCAAATGCAAGCAGATATTTTTAATTCTGAAATGATTCGCTTAACGGTTGAGCAGGGACCGGGACTTGGTGCTTGTATGATTGCTGCTTTTGGTTGCGGACTTTTTGATAGCTTAGAAGCGGTCACTAAAGCTTTTGTTCATTACAAGGAAGCCAGTTTCATACCAAATCCAAAAAATGTAGCACGTTATGAGCAAATTTATCAAATTTGGAAACAAGTTTATAAAAATACCTCTGAAATTTCTCATCAATTAGTAGAATTCAATGACGAAGGTTGATGATGACATTTACGATTTATCAAGATAAATTGCCTTTCAATGCTGACAAATTCATAAACCAAATCACACTTTCAAATGAACGACTAACCATCGTTGTCCATGATTACGGAGCGCGTGTCCATCAACTTTATGCGCCTGACAAACATGGAATATTTGAAAATATTCTCTTATCCAAAAACAATTCCGAAACCTATGCAAATGATGGAGGATATTATGGTGTAATTTGCGGTCCAGTTGCCGGGCGTATTTCAGGTGCTACTTATGATTCTGTCAGTTTAGAGGCAAATGAAGGAAAAAATAATTTACATTCAGGAAGCCATGGCTGGGAAAGACAATTTTGGTCTTATGAAACTTTTGAAACAGCATCATCTCTTGGCATTAAACTAAGTTTAAGAGATGAGGAGTCCGGTTTTCCAGGTCAAATCCAAGCAGAAGTCACTTATAAATTAACTGACAATAAGTTAGAAGTGACAATATCAGGTCTGTCAGTAACTGACACAGTCTTTAATCCGGCTTGGCATCCTTATTTTAATCTGTCAGCAGAATTATCAACGACTCATGAGCATTTCATTCAAGCAAATGTTGACTTTCTAGTTGAAACCAATCAAGAGAATATACCAACTGGTCGTCTTCGAAATGTTGACGACAGTTCTTATTCAATTAAAGAAAGCGTTTCAATCAAAAAGCTTTTAAAAGATAATCCCGAAGGACTAGATGATTGCTTTGTTTTTAATCCCAAAGGAGATAAAAGTTTAATGCTTTATGACCCTTTATCTGGTCGGAAACTAGTAGCTCAAACTGATAGACAAGCGGTCGTGATTTACACAGCCACAAATCCAGAAATAGAGTCAATGATTAATGGCAGACCAATGTCCAAAAATCGCGGAATTGCTATTGAATTTCAAGAAATACCTGACCTTGTTCATCATCCTGAATGGGGAACAATTGAGCTTAAAGCGGGTCAAAAAAAGACTTTTATAACAGAATATCTATTTACAAGAGATTAAAAATTTACTGACAGACTCATCAGTAAAAATAATTTTAATAAAATAATAGGAGGAATGTATTCGAAAATGAGTAATGAAATCAAACAAGTTCAACATGATGAATATCATGAATTAACGCTTGGAGAACGTATTGGTTATGGAATGGGGGATTTTGCACAAAACCTTGTCTTTGGGACTGTTGGTGGCTTTTTAGCACTCTATATGACAACGGTCAATGCGATTGGTACTGCAACAGCCGGTTTTATTTTTCTGTTCGTCCGAATTATTAATGTATTTTGGGACCCAATGGTTGGGACTTTTGTTGATAAAAGAACATCAAAAGCAGGAAAATATCGTCCTTGGCTTTTAAGAGCAGGTATACCTCTGGTAATTTTAGCCGCCTTACTTTTTGCACCTCTACCAGGTGTTAAAGGGTCTGTTCCCTTTGCTTTTATCGTTTATTTTGCCTTAGACTTAGTATATTCAGTTGTTAATATTCCTTATGGTTCACTTAATGCATCATTAACTCGTAATCCGGAATCCGTTGATAAGCTGACAAGTACACGGATGATGTTGGCAAATGGAGCCAATCTCCTAGTCTATACCCTCTTTCCAATGTTTGTCCAAATGGCAGCACCGAAAGGAAGAAGTCTTAAAGATACTGGATTATTTGGCCTTAAACTTCATATGGGGAATTATACTGACCCTTCAGCGGGACATGCTTGGTTTGGAGTTTACTCAGTTTATATGATTATTGGTGCAATAGCTTTATTCCTATGTTATAAATTGACCAAAGAACGTGTGGTTGCAACAGCAGAACAATCGGCAGAAGTTAAAACAACTGACCTCTTCCTTGAATTAAAGAACAATCGTCCACTTGTAATTCTAGGGATTTTCTTCATGTTAGCTTTCACTTTCATGTTTTTCATGAATACTGTAAATGGTTTCTTTAATCAATTTGTTGTTGGACATTCAGAATGGATGGGAGCCATTGGCCTCATTGCTTCAATTCCAGGAATTGTTTTCCCAATCTTTTGGCCTCGTTTAAAGAAAATTTTTGGTAAAAAAGGTTTCTTCCATCTTTTTATCGGAATGTTCATTGTTGGAGAAATTTTAACATATATTTGGTCACTTAATGGAATGCATGATGCCCTCTGGTTAGCTTATGTTGCAACCTTTATTAAACAATGGGGCTTAACATCAGCAACAGGATTCATGTGGGCATTAGTCCCTGAAGTTGTCGCTTATGGAGAACTCAAATCGGGTAAAAGAAATGCTGCGATTATTAACGCAATCATGGGACTTTTCTTCAAAATTGGTTTTACATTAGGTGGAGCGATTCCACTTTGGTTCTTAGCAGCTTATGGTTTCAATGAAACAGCAGCACATCAACATGCTAATGCCCTAGCCGGTATAAATCTCACAGCAATTTGGATTCCAGCCATTCTTGCTTTTGTATCAATGATTATTATGCAACTCTATCCAATTTCTGATAAGGATGTAGCAGAGATTAATCAACAGCTTGATGAAAAACGTGCTCAACTTAAGGAAGCGGAATAATTTATATTAAAAGGAGACAAAATCATGTCACTTATTCAAAACCCAATTCTTCCTGGCTTTAATGCAGACCCAAGCATTATTCGCGTAGAAGATACTTATTACATCGCGAACTCCACTTTTGAATGGTTCCCCGGTGTTCGTTTACATGAATCAAAAGATTTAGAACATTGGAACCTACTTCCAAGTCCATTGTCAACAACCACTTTGTTGGATATGAGAGGAAACTCAGCTTCAGGTGGAATCTGGGCCCCTGATTTATCTTATGCGGATGGTAAATTTTGGCTTGTTTATACAGATGTTAAGGTTGTCAATGGTGCTTTCAAAGATATGACCAATTATTTAACAACAGCCACAGATATCAAAGGACCATGGACAGATCCAATCAAGCTCAATGGTCTTGGCTTTGACGCTTCACTTTTCCATGATAAAGACGGACGGAAATACTTAGTTCAACAAACATGGGATCATCGTGAATACAAGCATCCATTTGACGGAATCACATTGACTGAGTTTGATGTGACAACAATGAAGTTACAACCTAAAACAGCTAAAACGATTTACAAAGGTACAAATGTTAAATTGGTTGAAGGTCCACACCTCTACCAAATTAATGATTATTATTATCTTTTTGCGGCTCAAGGTGGAACAGTCTTTACGCACCAAGAAGTCGTGGCCCGCTCTAAAACATTGGATACTTTATCTTTTGAAACTGAACCCGGCGATCCATTTATTACAAACTTCGATACTCCTGATCATTATATTCAAAAACAAGGACACGGAGGTCTTGTATCTACACCCAAAGGTGAGTGGTATTATGCTTCCTTATGCGCTCGACCATGGAATCATAAAAATGAATCAAGTACAGACCCTCGTGGTTGGAGCTCTTTAGGTCGTGAAACTTCTATCCAAAAAGTGGAATGGGACGAAGAAGGTTGGCCACGTATTGTTGGTGGTCATGGTGGGACAACTTTTGTCGAAGGACCAAAAGATGCAATTCAGACTAATGCACCTGCTGACCACAGTCAAAAAGACGATTTTGCAAGTTCTACTTTGGATATTAACTGGAATACATTGCGTGTCCCATTTACTGAGAAAATGGGTTCAGTTGGAAATGGCAAGTTAACATTGATTGGTCAGGGCTCTTTGGCAAATAATTTTGATTTATCTTTGATTGCTAGACGTTGGCAAGCTTTCTATTTTGACGCAGAAGTCAAAGTAAAATTTGACCCATTTTCTTACCAACAAATGGCTGGATTAACCAACTATTATAATGACCGCCATTGGTCTTTCGTCTTTATCACATGGAATGAAGTCAATGGAGCTGTTATTGAAGTGGCTGAAAATAACAGAGGAAACTATACTTCTTATTTAAAAGATAATGCCATTAAAATTCCTGACGGAACTGAATATGTTTGGTTCCGCACTAAAGTCCGTAAAGAATCATATTCTTATGAATATAGTTTTGACGGCAAAAAATTCATAGAAATTCCTGTAGTCTTAGATGCGGCTGTCCTTTCAGATGATTATGTTTTACAAACTTATGGCGGATTCTTCACTGGAGCATTTGTTGGGCTTGCTGCTGTCGATTATTCTGGATATGATAGAGTTGCAGAATTTTATAACTTTGACTATAAAGAATTAGGAGACAAGGTCTTACCAGACGGCTCTTATACTTGGAAAGCAAGTGAATCAAGATTTGATTAGTCTACAATCCCTTACCTACATATTTGTAGTAAGGGATTTTTAGTAAAGGAAAAAGTCGATGAGAACGTTAGATGAAGCAGAAAAATTACGTTTAGCAAAGCTATCTATTTTTGATAAAATAAATAAAGGTGATTGGTACCAATATAGCAAAGAAGTAGAACTACAAAAAATAGTCAAAAATTCTAGTCAAAAAATTTCTGAAATTAATGATAAGGCAAAAGAAAATCTTGATGAAGCAAGAAAACTCTTGGAGGGTTTTCTTCCAAACTTACCTCAAAGTTCAGAAATATATTTTCCAATAACTGCTTTGGAATACCCCAATCGTTTTAAAGTCGGAGAAAATACTTTTATTAATAGTGGACTTCAGATTATTAGTGCGGGTAAGGTTAAGATTGGAAAAAACTGTTTTATTGGACCAAATTGTCAATTATTTACACCTAATCATCATGCCAGGGATGTGTTTTTAAGACGTGAAGGCTGGCAATATGATGGGCCAATAGTAATTGGTAATGATTGTTGGCTTGGCGGTTCAGTGATTCTCTTGCCTGGAGTTTCTTTAGGAGATGATGTTGTCGTTGGTGCTGGCTCTGTGGTGACCAAATCATTTCCTAGCCACTGCATGATTGCTGGAAATCCGGCACGGTTGATAAGAAATGAATAAACTCATGAAAACTACTCTTACATAAGAGTAGTTTTTAGCTTTATTATGAGCAACATTTCCATTTTAAAATATCAAGGATTACAAGAAAGTAAGTGTGGAAAGCGGTATCATTTGTGGGTAGTAAAAAAGGCAAGAAGACTTGCAAATAAAAATTAAGGAGTTACTATTATGAGAAAACTTTCTCCCACTTTCATCTATTTTTTTGGTGCTTTAGGTGGCTTATTATTTGGATATGACACAGGCGTCATATCGGGAGCGCTACTTTTTATTGAAAAAGAGAGCTGGCAGGTGAGTTCTTGGGCTTGGATGGAAGGATGGATTACAGCGGCAGTTTTAATGGGAGCTGTAATTGGCGCGGTCGTAATTGGACCAATGAGTGACCGTTTTGGTCGGAAACGTCTGTTACTTTTGTCAGCGGTCATCTTTTTTGTTGGAGCTTTAGGTTCAGGACTTTCAAATAGTGCTGAGTTACTAATCATCTCTCGGGTTATTCTCGGGATGGCTGTTGGGTCAGCTTCAGCTTTGGTGCCGACTTATTTATCAGAACTTTCACCCGCTAAAATTCGTGGTGGAGTTTCAACTATGTTTCAATTGATGATTATGACTGGGATTTTATTAGCCTATATCTCAAACTATGCTTTAAAAGGAGTTTCAGGAAATTGGCATTGGATGCTTGGTTTGGCCACTGTTCCAGCAGCCCTTCTTTTCATCGGTGGACTCTTTTTGCCAGAATCTCCAAGATTTCTTGTTCGTCATGATAATGAAGCAGGTGCCCGTGAAATATTAGGGATGATAAATGACGATCCAAACTCGATTGAAGCAGAAATTTCTGATATTCAATTGATGGCTAAGGAAGAAAAACAAGGTGGCTTACAAGAATTATTTGGTCAAATGTCACGTCCAGTTTTGATTATGGCAATTGGTCTGGCAATTTTTCAACAGGTTATGGGCTGTAATACAGTATTATACTTTGCACCATCAATTTTTGTTGCGGTAGGATTTGGGGCAAGCGCAGCTTTACTTGCTCATATTGGGATTGGTATTTTCAATGTTATTGTAACTTATATTGCAATGAGAGTAATGGATAAAGTTAATCGTCGGTGGATGCTCAATTTTGGTGCTTGGGGAATGGGAATTTCTCTTGTATTGATGTCAGTAGGGATGATTTTAGCAGAAAATGCTCATATTGGCTTTGGTAAATATTTAGCAGTTATCGCTTTAACGGTATATATTGCCTTCTTCTCAGCAACATGGGGACCAGTAATGTGGGTGATGATTGGTGAATCTTTCCCACTTAAAATCCGTGGCTTAGGAAATTCATTTGGTGCTGCTGTCAACTGGGCTGCTAACTGGGTGGTGTCATTAACATTCTTACCATTATTATCATTTTTTGGAACAGGTAAAATTTTCCTGATTTATGCGGCTTGTTGTTTCCTCTCAATTTGGTTTACTAGTAAAAAAGTTATTGAAACAAGAGGCAAAACACTCGAACAAATCGAAGCAGAATTACTGCATCGTGTGCATCATTTAGAAGAAGAGTAGCAATGTTTCCTAGTGGATATATGAACAAATTATTAGAATATCAAGCATAATTGACCTATAATGAAGGAAAATCAGGAGGAAAAAATGACAGAATATAATTCAGAAGCTTATTTGAAAAAGCTTGATAAATGGTGGCGAGCAGCAACTTATCTTGGAGCAGGAATGATCTTCTTGAAAGAAAATCCATTGTTCTCTGTGACAGGTACTCCAATTAAAGCGGAAAACCTTAAAGCCAATCCTATTGGGCACTGGGGGACGGTTTCAGGACAAACTTTCCTCTATGCTCATGCTAATCGTCTAATCAATAAATATAATCAAAAGATGTTTTACATGGGTGGCCCCGGACATGGTGGACAAGCTATGGTTGTTCCTTCTTATCTTGATGGCTCATATACAGAAGCTTATCCAGAGATTACTCAAGATTTGGAAGGAATGTCACGTTTGTTTAAACGTTTCTCATTTCCTGGAGGAATAGGGTCGCATATGACAGCACAAACCCCTGGTTCACTTCATGAAGGAGGTGAGTTGGGTTATGTGCTATCACATGCAACAGGGGCTATTCTTGATCAACCTGAACAAATTGCTTTTGCTGTTGTTGGGGATGGAGAAGCTGAAACTGGACCGTTGATGACAAGTTGGCACTCTATTAAATTCATTAATCCTAAGAATGATGGGGCGATTTTACCAATTCTTGATTTAAATGGTTTTAAAATTTCAAATCCTACTTTGTTCGCTCGAACTTCAGATGTTGATATTCGTAAATTCTTTGAAGGACTGGGTTACTCACCTCGTTATATTGAAAATGATGATATTCATGATTACATGGCTTATCATAAATTAGCAGCTGAAGTTTTTGATAAAGCGATTGAAGACATTCATCAAATTCAGAAAGATGCGCGTGAAGATAATCGTTATCAAAATGGAGAGATTCCAGCTTGGCCAATTGTTATCGCACGTTTACCAAAAGGTTGGGGTGGTCCACGTTATAATGATTGGTCAGGTCCTAAATTTGACGGAAGAGGAATGCCGATTGAACATAGTTTCCGTGCGCACCAAGTTCCACTTCCGTTATCTTCTAAAAATATGGGAACTTTACCAGAATTTGTAAAATGGATGACTTCTTATCAACCGGAAACTTTATTTAATGTTGATGGAAGTTTGAAAGAAGAGTTGCGTGATTTTGCACCAAAAGGTGAGATGCGAATGGCTTCAAACCCTGTAACAAATGGGGGAGTTGATTCTTCTAATTTGTTCTTACCAGATTGGCAAGAATTTGCAAATCCAATTTCTGAAAATAATCGAGGAAAATTACTCCCTGATACAAATGACAATATGGATATGAATGTTTTGTCAAAATATTTTGCTGAAATAGTCAAACTTAATCCTACGCGTTTCCGTTTGTTTGGTCCTGATGAAACCATGTCTAATCGTTTTTGGGAAATGTTTAAGGTGACGAATCGTCAATGGATGCAAGTCATAAAAAATCCAAATGATGAATTTATCTCACCTGAGGGTCGAATTATTGATTCTCAATTATCGGAACACCAAGCAGAAGGTTGGCTTGAAGGTTATACTTTAACTGGACGTACAGGAGTATTTGCAAGTTATGAATCATTCTTACGTGTTGTAGATTCAATGTTAACTCAACATTTCAAATGGATTCGTCAAGCGGCAGACCAAAAATGGCGCCATGATTATCCTTCGCTTAATGTTATTTCGACTTCAACTGTTTTCCAACAAGACCATAACGGTTATACTCACCAAGATCCTGGAATGTTGACTCATTTGGCAGAAAAGAAATCTGATTTTATCAGACAATATTTGCCAGCTGATGGAAATACTTTGCTTGCCGTATTTGACCGTGCTTTTCAAGATAGAAGTAAAATTAATCATATTGTAGCCTCTAAACAACCTCGTCAACAATGGTTTACTAAAGAAGAAGCTGAAAAATTGGCGACTGACGGAATTGCAACAATTGATTGGGCTTCAACGGCTAAAGATGGAGAAGTAGTAGATTTAGTTTTTGCCTCAGCAGGAGCTGAGCCTACAATTGAAACACTGGCAGCTTTACATCTTATAAACGAAGTTTTCCCACAGGCAAAATTCCGTTATGTGAATGTGGTTGAATTAGGTCGCTTGCAAAAGAAAAAAGGAGCGCTCAACCAAGAACGTGAACTCTCAGATGAAGAATTTGAAAAATACTTTGGCCCTTCAGGCACTCCAGTAATTTTTGGATTCCATGGATATGAAGATTTAATCGAATCCATTTTCTATCAAAGAGGACATGATGGTTTGATTGTTCATGGTTACCGTGAAGATGGTGACATCACGACGACTTATGATATGCGGGTTTACTCTGAGCTTGACCGTTTCCACCAAGCGATTGATGCCATGCAAGTTCTTTATGTCAACCGAAAAGTTAATCAAGGTCTAGCGAAAGCTTTCATTGACCGAATGGAACGGACACTAGTTAAACACTTTGAAGTGACAAGAAATGAAGGAGTTGATATTCCTGAGTTTACTGAATGGGTTTGGTCCGATTTAACGAAATAGGCTTAAATTTATAAAATAAAAAAACACGCTGATTTTAATCAATCAAGCGTGTTTTTTTACTGACAGAATGATTAGGTCTGGTCTGTCAGAAATTAATTTTCTGTCAGTGAATAAGGAAGTTGTTCGTTCGTATATTTAAGTGGATTTGGTACGATTCCTAAATCAAATTTTAGGGTTCCGCCTTTTATCAATTCTTCGTGCTTGATAAAAGTATCATTGACTTTTTTGTCAGTAAATGTGATTTGGTTGACGAAAACTTGTTGCGGAGCATTTGGTTCTGCAAGAATAGTAAGCTTCTGACCAGAGGAAAGGTTGATTCTAGCTTTGTCCCAGAGTGGAATTCCTAATACATATTGATTAGAAGCAGCCGTGACTGGATAGAATCCTAAACTTGAAAAAATATACCAAGCTGCCATTGTTCCATTATCTTCGTCACCAGGATAGCCCTTTTGACTATCATTAAATGTTTCTGTCAGTAAATTTTTGATTAAAGGCGTAGCCATCCAAGGTTTGCCAATGTAACTAAAAAGGTATGGGTAATGGAAACTTGGTTGATTTGAGATAGCCACTTGTCCAAATTCGATAGCAGCCATTTCACTCATTTCGTGAATTTCAAAACCGTATCCTTCAACATTAAAATTTGGTCGTTGGTTGCAAAGCTCGATGAGTTTGTTTTCAAAATTTTCTCTTGAGCCATGTAGTTTAATTAGTCCAGCAAAATCATGAAGAACTGACCAAGAAGTCTGCCAAGCAGAACCTTCTGCATAATCACGACCCCAACGAATATCTAAAAAGTCAGGTCTGAAATTTCCGTCAGCATCTTTTGCTCGCATAAAACCAGTTTCAGAATCAAAAATATTTTGATAGTTTTTTGCTTGATGGGCATAGAAGTCTGAAGTTTCTTTGTCACCGGTTTGTTTCGCCACTTGAGAAATACAATAATCAGAAAATGCGTAATCTAAAGTGTGATTAACTGATTCATGGTGAGTGAGCGGAACATAACCAAGTTTTAGATAATCTTTTGTGCCACGACGGCCGTAATTAGAGTTTTCAGATTGACTTGTGGCTCCTTTTTTCATTGCTTCCAAAAACTCGGGCATCAAATCAGGACGAATGTTTTTGCTTGCAGCATCAGCAATGACAGCGTCTATCAAGGTACCGGGCATTAGACCACGTTCATCAGGAGAAAGCCATTTTGGAAGAAAACCAGTCGCACGATAAGAATTTAGGAAACCTTCGAGCATATCACCGTACTCGTCAACGGCTATTAGACTATAAAGCGGATAGACTGTTCGGAAAGTATCCCAGAAGCCATTGTTTGTATAGAGCGGGCCTTTCTTGACAGTTTTAGAGCTTGTATCGTAATGGATTTTTTGATGCTCTTGGTCAAATTCATAAAAAGTTTGTGGAAAGAGAAATGAGCGATAAAGATTGTGATAGAAAGTGGAAACTTCTTGTTGATTATGATGCTCAATTTCGATACGTGAAAAAAGGTTATTCCAAGCTGATTCAGCATTTTCCAAATATGTTTCTGCTGAATTATCTTGTTCACGCTCCAGATTAAGAGCGGCTTGTTCCTTGGAAATAAAAGAAGTAGCAAAATGTATTTGAACCTGCTTGGCTGCTTTGAAATCTAAGCGAACGGAAGAATCTTCATCAGATAGATTTCCACTTAAAACAAAAGGTTGGTCAGCAGTAAATTTGAGATAGAAAGTAAAATTTTCATCTTCACAACCCGCAAAATTAATAATTGAAAGCTCTAAGCTGTAATCGTCAAGTTGTTGAAGTTCATAAGAACCGGGGAGCTGAAGCATCAAGCCATTATCTTTGAGGCCTAAATTTTGATAATTCATTGATAGAATTCCACCATACATTGATGGAATTAACTGAGATGTAATCTGATAACGTAATTGAGTAATTTTGAGTTGAGTTGGATTAAAAGTTGATTCTTCTGGACGGTATGAACTCACTGTGTGCCACAAGGAAGTTTCAGGCAAAGGACCTGCAACAGGCGTCATTGTCAAATGTGAGAAATCTCCCATCCAAGAACTGGGTTGGTGAGTGATTCGGAAGCCTTCAAAGGTGCGGTCTTCTGGATGAAACCACCAAGCCCCACGAGCAGCACCGGTTGAAGGAGCAAAATAATTCATTCCCCAAGGAAAACCAGTGTAAGGAAGGCAATTCCCATGTGAAAAAGTGGATTGGTTAGCAGTACCATGACGGGTATCAATTTTGTTTATCTTCATTTCAACTCCTCAGTTGTTTTTCTTTTAATTAAATTGATTGGAACTTTGACATCTTTGGGGGTTTGACCACTTTTAATCCAGTCTAAAAGCAGTTCACCAGCGATTCTTCCCATGCCAATAAAATCTTGAGCAATGGTTGTTAATGGCGGATTTGATAAGCTTGCTGCTTGAATATCATCAAAACCAATAATTGATATATCATTTGGAACAGAAAAATGGTTATCTTGCAAAGTCTTCATAGTTTGAAGAGCGACTAAGTCATTTTCGCAGATAAGTCCTGTGACTTTTTCATTATGAATAAGTTCCAAAACAGAACTTTCGGTATAAAGTGAGTCATCAAGAGTAGTGTGAAACTTGATTCCTTGTTCTTTTAGAACTTTGACATATCCTAAGTATCGATTTCTTGTTGTTTGGGGATGGTGGGTATCATTACTAGCCACAAAAGCAATTCGTTTATGCCCTAAATTTAAGAGCGCTTGAGCGGCTTGCTCACCACCATTAAAGTTATCTGAGGAAACACAAGGAAATCCGAGGTCGTAAATTTGTTTATCTAAAAGAACGACAGGAAAGTTTTGTAGTGAAAGTTCTAATAAGATATCTAGATAATCTTCTGTATACATTGGATAGTAAATTAATCCATCAAAATTTTCTTTAATATCATCCGCTGTATTTTCTTTAAGGTAACTTGCGTAAGTGATAAATACGGTTGTGTTTTCAACTTTTAAAGCAGGAACCAAACCTTGTGTGAAATCTCCAAATGACATTCCTTCAAAAGGAATAATAAAGAGCACTCTTTTTAATAGTTTGGTATGGTTTTTATTTAATTCTTGAACAAAAGTTCCTTTTCCTCGTGTTCTACTGACAAGACCAAGCTGTTCTAATTCAGTAAGAGCTCTTTTTGCAGTAATGCGGCTAACTGAATAAGTCTCTGAGAGTTCTTTTTCAGTGGGAAGCTGGTCTCCTGATTTAAATGTTTTAGTGACAATTTTTTGCTTTAAATCATCGGAAATCTGCTGGTAGAGTGGTAAGCTCATAGAAGTATCCCTTTGTATTTTATTTGATATATCATATTTTACTCTTTTTTTATAAAAAAACAAGTCTTTTACAAGTGAAAATGATAAAAATAGACTTTTTACCTCTATAAAATTCAGAAAAAATAAAAATAGATAACATAATTAATCTTATTTTAAAAAAAGCGCTTGCAAAATATAAAATTTTATATTAAAATAACCTTAAATGATATATCAAATGAATTTAAAAGGAGATGTAGTGAAAGCAAATATTCCAAAATCTGTTAAAAAGTTTATGAATGACATAACAATTCTTTGTGGAGAAGAACATAAAGAGTGGGCTGTAAACTTTAATCATTCTTTCTCAAACACACTTGAAACTACTTTAAGAGTGCATGATGACAGGACTACCTTTCTTTTAACAGGTGATATTCCAGCAATGTGGTTACGTGATTCGACAGCTCAAATGAGACCTTATTTGGTACTTGCACGTGAAGATGAAGAAATTCGTGATTTGATTGTTGGTTTAGTAAAAAAACAAATGATATATATTAATCTTGATCCTTATGCTAATGCTTTCAACGAAAGTGAAAACTTTGCTGGGCATCAGACAGACCATACCAACTTTAATGGACACAAAGGCTGGATTTGGGAAAGGAAGTATGAGATTGACTCCCTTTGTTATCCTATTCAACTCGCTTACTTAGTCTATAAAAACACAGGTTATACCAAACATTTTGATGAAGAATTTATCAAAGCAGTCAAAAACACTTTGAATGTCTTTAAAACAGAACAAAATCATGAAACTTCTCCCTACCATTTTGTTCGAGATACTGAGCGACATGAAGATACTTTAATAAGAGATGGAAAAGGAGCCAAGACAGCCTACACTGGAATGACTTGGTCAGGATTTAGACCAAGCGATGATGCTTGTGAGTATGGTTATTTGGTTCCGTCAAATATGTTTGCTGTCGTTATTTTGGATTATATCAAGGAAATTTTTACTGAGCTTCTATCTAATGAAGAAATTGCAAATGAAGCAAAGATTCTTAGAGATGAAATTCAAGAGGGACTTGAGAAATTTGCCAAAACTAAAAATCAACAAGGCGAAGAAGTTTGGGCTTATGATGTTGATGGACTTGGGAACAAAACTTTAATGGATGATAGCAATGTTCCCAATCTGATTGCAGCTCCATATTTGGGATTTTGTCAGGCTGAAGATGAAGTTTATTTGAAAACACGACAAACTTTATTGAGTAAAGAAAATCCTTATTACTATGAAGGAAAATATGCGCGAGGAATTGGTTCTAGTCATACACCAGAAAATTATGTCTGGCCAATTGCTTTAGCAATGGAAGGAATGACTACAAATGATAAGAGCGAAAAAGAACGAATCTTAAATCATTTGGTCGAAACAGACGCTGGAACACATTTGATGCATGAAGGATTTGATGTCAATAATCCACAAAATTACACTAGAGAATGGTTTAGCTGGGCTAATATGATGTTTTGTGAGTTAGTCATGGATTATTTTGATATCCGAATTGAAAAATAAGTTAATGAGATTAGTTTTAGAAAGATAGAGCTTTATGAAAAAGAAAACGGTACATATCATCTCTCACAGTCATTGGGATCGAGAATGGTATATGGCTTATGAAGAACATCATATGCGTTTAGTCAATTTAGTGGATGATTTACTTGATTTATTCAAGGAAGATCCTGAGTTTGATAGCTTTCATTTGGATGGACAAACGATTATTTTAGATGACTATTTGCAAGTACGTCCCGAGCGTCGTGAGGAAGTACAAGCAGCAATTTCAGCTGGAAAATTGAAAATTGGTCCATTTTATATCTTACAAGATGATTTCCTCATTAGTTCTGAATCAAACGTTCGTAATATGCTTGTTGGGCGTAAAGAATCGGAGCGTTGGGGGACTCCAGTTGAGTTGGGGTATTTCCCTGATACTTTTGGGAATATGGGCCAAACGCCACAAATGATGAAAGCGGTAGGACTTAGCGCTGCAGCTTTTGGTCGAGGAGTGAAGCCAATCGGGTTTGATAATCAAGTTTTGGAACAATCAGAGGAAGCCTATAGTTCGCAATTTTCAGAAATGTGGTGGGAAGGTCCTGATGGGACAAAAATACTTGGAATTCTATTTGCCAATTGGTATTCAAATGGAAATGAAATTCCTGCTGAAAAAGCAGCAGCACTTGAATTTTGGAATCAAAAATTAGCAGATGTTGAAAAATTTGCTTCGACATCACATCTCTTAATGATGAATGGCGTGGATCATCAACCAGTTCAGAAAGATTTGAGCAAAGCGATTCGCTTGGCAAATGAACTTTTCCCAGATTATGAGTTTGTTCATTCTAATTGGCCAACTTATTTAGAAGCTGTAAGGTCAGATTTGCCTGAAAACTTATCTACGGTAACAGGGGAACTAACCTCACAGGAAACTGATGGCTGGTACACTTTAGCAAATACGGCTTCGAGTCGAGTTTATCTCAAACAATGGAATACAAAAGTTGAGCGTCAGTTAGAAAATGTTACAGAACCTCTCGCCAGTTTAGCTTATCGGGTGACAGGAGAGTATCCGCACGACAAATTGACTTATGCTTGGAAAACTTTGATGCAAAATCATCCACATGATAGTATCTGTGGTTGCTCTGTTGACGAAGTTCATCGTGAAATGATGACACGTTTTGAAAAAGCGAATGAAGTAGGAAAATATCTTGCTGATGATGCATTATTTGAACTCGCTAAAGTCATTGACTTTGAAGGCCAACATCCTTTTGTAGTCTTTAATACAGCTGGACATTCTAAAACAGGTGAGGCTGAAGTTGAAGTAGTTCTTGAGCGCAAATTATTTAAAGAAGGAATTCCTGAAAAACTTTATGATGAACTTAAGGCACAGCCCAAGGCAACTTATAAAGTAATCAATCGTGAAGGTCAAGAAGTCCCAGCTGAAATCAGTGAAGAAGAAGTCTTATTTGATTATGATTTACCGAAAGATCGTTTCCGAGTTCCTTACATGAAACGATTTGTGAAAGTTAAATTATTTTTAAATGAAATGAGTGCTTTTTCTTGGGAAAGTTTTGATTTGGTACTTACTGATGATGCTGATAGTTCTGACAGTTCTGTCAGTAATAATGAAAGTATGATTTCTGGTCAAACGATTGAAAATGAAAGTTTGAAACTGACAGTTAATCATAATGGAACATTGAGTATTTTTGATAAGTCGCTCAATAAAGTTTTTAAAGATTTGCTTGTCTTTGAAGACACTGGTGATATTGGAAATGAATATATCTATTTCCAACCTAAAAATACCAAACCAATTCTTTCTACTGACAGTCCTATTGAGTTTTCAATTATTACTGACAGAGCAGAAATTGCCGAAGTTCAGCTTAAACAAGTGCTGATGATTCCTGAATCTGCTGACGAATTATTGGATGAGGAACAAAAAAAGGTTTTGGAATTCCGTTATCGTAATGCTGGTCGTTCTGATAAACTTTTGCCTTTAGAGGTAACAAGCAAAATCACTGTACGTAAAAATTCAAAAAAAGTTGATTTTGAAACAAGCATTGATAATCAAATGAAAGATCACAGACTTCGTGTACTATTCCCAGCGGGATTAACAAGCGAAAATCACGAAGCTGACAGTATTTATGAAGTAGTGACAAGACCTAATGTTATGCCTGAAACTTGGGAAAATCCAACAAATCCACAGCATCAGCAAGCTTTCGTTAATCTTCATAATGAAGAATATGGTTTAACTGTTGGTAATTTTGGTTTAAATGAATATGAAATTACTGACAGCGCAAATATTGCATTAACTTTACTTAGAGGAGTTGGCGAACTTGGTGATTGGGGTTACTTCCCAACACCAGAGGCTCAAACTTTAGGACGTCATACTTTTAACTATAGTTTAGAATTTCATGGACCGGCTTACGAACGTTATGAAACTTATCAACATGCTTATGTTGCACAGGTTCCATTTTCAACGGTAGAACTGACAAATCTGTCAGCAGAAAAAACTTTACCGTCAGCTGGGAAAATATTAGAAATTGATACTGATAAATTTGCTATCACGGCATTGAAACGTCGCGAATCAGATAATGGTCTAGTTTTACGAGGCTACAATATGTCTGGTCAGTCATTAAGTTTAGCGCTTGAAGAAGAAGCGAAATTACTTAATTTACTCGAAGATGAAATTGAAGCAGACTCACAAACACAAATTGCAGCTCACGAAATCCGGACTTTGTTGATTAAGGAGAAAAATCAATGAAAAAATTTTTTCGGAATATTTGGCGCTATAAAGCACTGATAATTATGGCTCTGCCAGGTGCAATTTGGATGATATTCTTCTTTTATATTCCAGTATTTGCAAATGTGGTGGCTTTTAAAGATTTTCATATTGACCCAGATGGATTTTTGGCCAGTTTGACCAATAGTCCTTGGGTAGGATTTAAAAACTTTGAATTCCTCTTTTCTTCCGGTGCTGCTTTTGATATCACAAGAAATACGGTTCTTTATAATGTTGGGTTTATTACACTGAACTTGATTATTTCTATTGCGTTTGCAATTATCATGAGTGAATTAAGAAATAAAAAGTTGGTAAAAGTGTATCAAACAATGTCACTTCTTCCTTATTTCCTTTCATGGGTCGTTATTTCTTACTTTGTTTATGCCTTCTTGGCACCAGGAAACAAAGGGATTTTCAACCAAATGATTATGCATAATGGTGGGATGCCAGTCAATTGGTATCAAGAACCAAAATATTGGGTCTTCATCATCCTCTTCATAGGTGTTTGGAAGGGAATTGGTTATAATTCGATTATCTACTTTGCAACAGTAATGGGAATTAACCCAACCTACTATGAAGCAGCAATGGTCGATGGAGCAACAAAATGGCAACAGATTAAAAATATTACCATTCCTCAAGTTGTTCCACTGATGACGATTTTGACAATCTTAGCCGTTGGAAATATTTTCCGTGCTGACTTTGGTCTTTTCTATAATGTTCCACGACAATCAGGTGCTTTGACACCAGTAACGCAAGTCCTTGATACCTATATCTATAATGGATTGGCTAACACTGGTGACTTAGGAATGGCAACGGCAGCAGCGCTTTATCAATCGGTAGTAGGATTTATTCTTCTAATGATTACAAACTTCTTTGCCCGTAGACTTGATAGTGATTCAGCATTATTCTAAGAAAGGAGGAAGCTAGTAGGTCAAGCCTTTTATCAAACTTGAAATCTAATAATATATGAAAAAGAAAAAAATAGCCTCATTATCTGTTCGAGGATTTAATCGTCCAGTTAACTTTGTTTTTAATATCGTCATTGCACTTTTTGCAATCTCTTGTGTCTTACCTTTCCTCTTTGTCTTAGCCATTTCGCTGACAAAAGAATCGGTTTTGCAACAATTCGGTTATAGCTTTTGGCCACGAGAATGGAGCTTTTACGCATATACATTCTTATTTGACCAAATGAAAGATAAAATGTTGCAATCATTGTTTGTCACAGTACTTGTTACGGTTCTAGGGACTGCAATTAATTCTACAGCAACTTCACTTTATGCTTATGCGATTTCTAGAAATAACTTTCCTTTCCGTCGATTCTTCACTATCTTTTGTTTAATCACAATGTTATTCTCACCTGGGATGATTGCGAATTACTTGGTAATGACTAATCTTTTGCAATTGAAAGATACAATTTGGGCTTTGATTTTGCCAATGGCTGTCTCGCCATTTAACATCATTGTTATGAGAACTTTCTTTAAACGTTCAGTTCCAGATTCAATTATTGAATCTGCCCGAATTGACGGAGCAAGTGAACTTAGAATTTTCACTCAAATTGTTCTTCCTTTAGCAGTACCTGGGATTGCAACCATTTCCCTCTTTGCGGCCTTAGGATATTGGAATGACTGGTTCAATGCTCTTCTTTATATCTCAAACGATAAATTGATTCCATTGCAATATTTGCTGATGAAAGTTCAAAACAACTTACAATTCTTAACACAAAATGCAGGAGCAGGCTCACAGATTGCCGGAGGTTTAGCGGCTCTCCCTGGTGAATCAGCACGTATGGCAATTGTTATCATTTCAACTTTACCAATTGCAATTAGTTATCCATTCTTCCAACGTTATTTTGTCAAAGGTTTAACCATTGGTGGCGTTAAAGAATAATATGACTCTGCTTATTTAGCAGAGTAAATTTAGACGCTTAAAGAAAGCGCAAACATTAATAAAGTTAAAAAAAATTGGGGAAACCCTAAAGGAGCATACTCTAATGAAAAATTATCAAAAAGTTGCACTCGGTACCGTATCAGTGCTTGCAGCCTTTACGCTTGTGGCTTGTGGTTCATCTGCGAAGTCAAAAAGTAGTTCTGGTAAAACAACTTTACACATGTACCAGATTGGTGATAAGCCAGACAATTACAAAGAATTGATGGCTAACGCTAATAAAATTCTTGAGAAAAAAGCTGGTGTGAAATTGGACATTAGCTATATTGGTTGGGGAGATTACGCTCAAAAGATGAACGTCATCGTTTCATCTGGTGAAGCTTATGACATTGCTTTTGCCCAAGATTATGCAACAAATGCCGCTAAAGGTGCCTTTGCTGATTTAACTGATTTATCCCCTAAATATGCCAAGACAGCTTATAATGAACTTAATCCTGCTTACATTGAGGGAAATAAAATCAATGGAAAACTTTATGGATATCCTGTAAATGGTAATATTTATGCTCAACAAGTGATTACTTTTAACAAGCAATATTTGGATAAATATAATTTATCAATTGACGGCGTTGATTCATTTGCCTCTGCTGAAAAAGTGATTGAAGAATTCCATAAAAAAGATCCTAATGTTGCTGCTTTTGCCATTGGCCAAGGTTTCAAAACACCAGGTAATGTTGATTATGTCCTTGGAAATGGTTTGCCATTTGCTGTAGATACAACAGGGGATGGTAAAAAAATTCAAAATGTTTATGACATTCCTGCCTATATTGATAATTTGAAGAAAATGCATGATTACTATACTAAAGGTTTAATTCCCGCCGATGCAGCTACTTCAAATACTGCATTTGACTTGAATTCAAATAACTGGTTCGCTCGTGTCGAAACACAAGGTCCTTACGATTACGGCGATACTATTTTGACTCAAGCAGCAGGACAAACACTTGTATCTAAAGCAGTAACTAATCCATTGATTACAACTGACCAAGCTCGTATGGCTAACTTCGTTGTTTCAAATACCTCTAAACATAAAGAAGAAGCGGTTAAAGCACTTGGAATCATCAATAGTGACGCTGAACTTTTAAATGGTTTAGTTTATGGTGTTGAAGGACAACAATGGGAAAAAACTGGTGATAAGAAAATTAAATTACTTCCTTCATACAGTGAAGGTGTAAAACATATGGCTGCTTGGAATACAGGAAATAATGCCATTCTTTATACAACTGATGCGGTTACCAATGAAATGATTACTAAACGTGACCAATCAATTAAAGACGCAAAAGTTTCACCATTGCTTGGCTTTACTTTTGACCAATCAAAAGTGAAATCTGAAATTTCAAACTTATCAAATGTCATGAGTCAATATTTGGATCAATTGAACACAGGATCTGTTGACCCAGTTCAAACTTTACCAAAACTCAAAGCTGAATTGAAAAAAGCAGGTTATGATAAAGTTCAAAAAGAAATGCAAAGTCAATATGATACTTATCTAAAAAATAAATAAGAGGTAAACAAATCCAAGATCTCCTTTCTAAATTCATTTTGAAACTAGTTTGGAGGTCTTATTTTATTGGAATTATTATGGAAAAAGGATTATTAGTAGATATTGGACGAAAATATTGGTCAATAGCAGAGTTAAAAAGATTAATTCTTTTACTTCAAGAGCATAAGCTGACTCATTTACAACTTCATCTCAATGAAAATGAAGGATTTGCGCTAAATTTTACTGACAGCCCTGTCAGTAAAAAAATATTCAGAAAATATGCTCACAGAATTGAAGGAATTTGCAAAAACACACGAAATTACTTTGATTCCTGATTTTGATAGTCCAGGTCACATGGGCTCCTTATTAGAGAAAAATCCTGAATTTGCACTGCCTGACAGCAAGCAACAAGCGGCAGATGTTACTAATCCAGCAGCCATTGATTGGATTATGGGAATAATTGATAAGATAGTCGATGTTTTCCCAGATTCAGATACTTTTCATATCGGGGCTGATGAATTTATTGATTTTCGGCAAATTGAAAAATATCCTTATTTAGTGGAGAAAACTCGGGAAAAATATGGAAATAAGGCAAGTGGTTTAGAGTTTTATTATGACTATGTTAATCAATTGACCGAGCATTTGCAGAAAAAAGGAAAACAAGTTCGTATTTGGAATGATGGATTTTTACGAAAAGACCTTCAGTCATTGGTTCCTTTGAATAAAAATGTGGAGGTTTGTTATTGGACAAACTGGGACAAAGAGATGGCAGAAGTCAAAGAGTGGTTAGCTAAGGGTTATACCTTAATAAATTTTTGTGATAATAACCTTTATTATGTTTTGGGTGAAGAAGCAGGTTATTCTTATCCAACGGCTGAAAAACTGGAAAGGGAAGGAAAAATTCAAAAATTTTCTGGTCAGCAATATATAAATCAAGAAGAAATGAAAGCTGTCAGAGGAACTTACTTTTCAATTTGGGCTGACAATGCTGCAGCTAAGTCTGTCAGTGAAATTTTAGACGATCTTAGCAAGATACTTCCGGTATTTATGAAAATTTATGGAGGAAATGATGAATAATTGGTGGAAAAAAGCAGTCATTTATCAAATTTATCCCCGGTCATTTAAGGATTCAAATGATGATGGAATTGGTGACATCAATGGAATAATAGAGAAATTAACTTATCTTGAAAAACTAGGAGTCGATGGTATTTGGCTATCTCCGATTTATCAATCTCCGATGATTGATAATGGTTATGACATTAGTGATTACTATAAAATTGACCCACTTTTTGGCACAATGGCTGATTTTGAAGCGCTCATAGAAAAAGCAAAGCAACTTAATATTCGTGTCATTATGGACTTGGTTGTCAATCATATTTCTGACCAACATTTGTGGTTTAAAGAATCCAAAAAATCTAAAAATAATTCAAAAAGAGATTTTTATATTTGGCGGGATCAACCGATTGGAGAATTTAAAAATTGGACTTATGACTCAAGCACTCAACAATATTATTTCCATCTTTTTAGTCCACAGCAACCTGACTTGAATTGGGAAAATGAAGAAGTGCGTAAGGAAATTCATAAGATGATGAATTTTTGGTTGGCTAAGGGAATTTCTGGTTTTAGATTAGATGTCATTGATTTAATTGGAAAAAAACCAGAACAAGAAATCACGGTTAATGGTCCAAAACTGCATGATTACCTAAAAGAGATGAATTTAGCAACTTTTGGTAAAAAGGATTATCTCACTGTTGGTGAAGCTTGGTCAAGTTCACCAGAATTAGCAAAGTTATATAGTGGCCCCAATCGTCATGAACTTTCAATGGTTTTTGGTTTCTGGCATCTATTCACATCAGCAGGAAACGGGGACAAATGGAAAAAACTCCCCTTAAATGTTCCAAAGCTAAAAGAAGCAATGACCGCTTGGCAGAAATTGACGCCAAATGAAGCATGGAATTCTCTTTTTCTAGGTAATCACGATTTGCCACGCATTGTCTCTTTTTGGGGAGATGAGAGAACATATAGAGAAAAATCAGCCAAAGCTTTTGCAATTCTCTTTCATTTGATGCGTGGCACTCCTTTTATTTATCAAGGCGAAGAATTAGGAATGACCAATTTTCCTTTTGAAAATCTGTCAGCAATAAATGACGTAGAATCACATGAATATTTTACTGACAGAAAAAAAGAAGGACAGTCAGAAGAAAAAATTATCAAAGTTTTGCGAGAAATGAGTCGTGATAATGCTAGGACGTCAATGCAATGGACCAGCGATGAGAAAGCTGGTTTTACAAAAGGGAAACCTTGGCTTTCTATCAATCCTAATACTAAGTCAATAAATGCTGACCAAGCTGTCAGCGATTCTAACTCTGTATTTTATACTTATCAAAAGTTAATCAAACTTCGTCACCAAGAAAATTGGCTGATAGAAGCAGATTTTGAATTACTTGAAAGTGCTGACGAAATCTTCGCATACTTGAGAAAAACGACAACAAGAACTTTTCTGGTGGTCGCCAATTTATCAAATTTAGTCCAACGTTTTGAAAGTTCTTTTGTCAAAAAAAATGAAATCATCAGTAATGACAGCTTTCCAGATTTACTGACAGACATAGAAATTCAACCTTGGCAAGCTTTTGCTTTAGAAATAAAAAATCTTGATTAATAAATTTTATTGGAGGATTTTATGAAAAAATCGAAAAATTTTTTTATTAGAATATGCCTTTCTACAGGAATTTTGGCATCTGCAACTTTACTGACAGCTTGTTTTGGAACTTCAGCAAAACATGTGAAAGCTAATTATAAAGTGACAGCAGAAGCAATTCCAGATTACCAAAGTAAGAATGCTCCCATTTCATCTTATTGGATGCCTGATAAATTTCTAGAATGGTCAGCGGAAAATGACAAAGATTTAGTTTACAATCAATCCCGAGTTCCACTTACCAAAAGAATTTCTCCTTATAAACTAAGTCCATCCAATCAAAATCAAAACAAAAAGACAAAAATTGTCGCATTGTCGATGATGAACTCACAAACTTCTGGGAATCCTTCGCTAGGCACAACAAAATTTGAGAGCTATACTTTTGATTATTGGCAATACATTGACACGCTGGTTTATTGGGGTGGCTCATCTGGTGAAGGAATAATTGTAACTCCGTCAGCAGATGTTATTGATGAAGCACACAGCAATGGTGTTCCGGTACTTGGAACAATTTTCTTACCGCCTAAAGAATACGGTGGAAAAGTAGATTGGGTCAAAACAATGCTCAAAAAAGATGAGCAAGGACAATATCCATTTGCCAGTCAAATGGTTAAGGTTGCCAAGACTTATGGATTTGAAGGATGGTTTATCAATGAAGAAACCCAAGGGCTAAATGCTGACGATGCAGCTAACATGAAAGCCTTGATTCAACAGGTGAAAAAAGAAGATTCTAGTCTTCAAATCATGTGGTATGATGCCATGACTAAAGATGGAAAAGTGGATTGGCAAAATCAGTTAAATGACCAAAATGCGACATTTGTACAAGATAAAGCAGCAGACGCGATGTTTTTAAATTTCTGGTGGACTCAAAATAATTTGGCCGACCAAAAATTACTTGAAAAATCGAATTTCTATGCTAAAAATCACAATATTGACCCTTATAATATTTATGCCGGAATAGATGTGCAAGCCAAAGACGTCCAAACTCCAGTTAAATGGAACCTTTTAGAAAAAGGAAATCAAGCCACTCAAACATCAATTGGACTCTATGCAGCAAGTGCTACCTACACTAACGCAAGTAATTGGGATGATTTTCAAAATCGTGAATCAGCATTCTGGGTCAATCAAAAAGCAGACCCTCGTCAAGTTGATCACTCTGTTAATGAATCATGGACAGGACTTTCCAAATATGTTCTGGAAAAATCAGTAATAAGCGGTAATGAATTTAATACTAATTTTAATCTAGGAAATGGTTATAACTATTTTAAAGCTGGCCAAAAAATCTCAGAAATGGATTGGAATGACCGCAGTTTAGCAGGTATTTTACCATCTTACCGCTGGATTATTGACAACGAAGGAAAAAACAAAATAAGTCCAAGCTTCGACTTTGCAAATGCTTATAATGGTGGAAATTCACTGAAATTTATGGCTGAACATTTAGATGCAGGGAAAAGCTCAAACATCACATTGTTTGCTAGTGATTTGAAAATTGATAAGGGAGCAAAATTCTCTGTTAGTATGCGCTCAGACCAAGCGATTAAAGTTTCAGCAATCTTAGAACTAGCAAATGGTCAAAAAGTTAGCATTGCAGGAGATAAAAGCTTGACTGAGAATTGGTCAGAAATAAGTTTTGATATTAAGAAATTTGAAGGTCAAACAATCAAAAAAATCGGTTTAAGCATAAAATCTGATCAAGCAATGGATTTTAAAGCCATTAATCTAGGAGAAATGACTTTGACCACTGGTCAAAAAGTCGCTCCAATCGCACTTTCGGATGCAAAAGTAACTGATGAAGCTTTTGAAGAAGAAGGAACAGTAGGCGGTTTTAGACTTTCTTGGAAATCAGATGCAACTAAAAATAATCTTTCTACTTATGAAATCTATCAGTTGAATGATGATGGAAGTAAAGAATTTTTAGGAGCAAGCAATATCAATGCCTTCTTTGTTAATGCCTTAAAACGCGGCAAAAATATCAATTCAACAAAATTTGAAATTGTCCCAATTAATAAGGCTGGAGAATCTGGACATTCAGTTACGACCTCTGTGAAATGGCCAGATAATTCATTAGCTAAAGCGGCATTTGTAGCAGATAAAACCCTAGTTACGATTGGTGAAAAAGTAACTTTAATGAATCAATCTAATTTAGCTTCCGTCAAATATAAATGGGAAATTGACGGTGCAAGTCCCGCTACTTCTACAGAAAAGAATCCTCAAGTAAGTTTTGATAAAGCAGGGAGTTATTCCGTCAAATTAACGGTCATCAATGAAAAAGGACAAGAAGATTCAGTCACTCAAACTGAACTGATTACTGTAATTGATCAACCAGTAGAATTAACAAATTTTGCATTAAACCAATCCGTTCAAGTAGACAGTTTCACTAATGAATCTGAATCAGGACCAAAAGCAGTTGATGGAAAATTAAATACCAAATGGTGTGCCGTTGGTCCAGGTAAACACAATATTACAATTGACCTTGGAAAATCAGAAAAAATCAATCAAGTCCTGATTGACCATGCGCAAAAAGGAGGAGAATCGCCTGACATGAATACTTCTGATTACACCATTGAGATTTCAAAGGATAATCAAAATTGGACAGAAGTTGTCAACGTTAAGAAAAATAAATTGGGGGAAACCAAAGATTCTTTCAAACAGACAGAAGCGCGTTACGTTAGAATCACAGCAATTAAACCAACACAAGGAGCAGATACCGCTGTTCGTTTATATGAAATACAAGTATTAGGACAAAAAAATAGCTGACAAAGGGCTGTAAAAACCTGCCATAAAAGCAAAGAAAAGGCTATCATAAAAACCCTAACATTTCATTGGAAAAGTGTTATAATGAAGTAATAAAAGTTAGAAAGTTATAGAAAAATGATTGGAAAAGCACTAGAAGAATTCTTTATTCGAATTTGGGTCGTTGTTAAATTGACCTTGATATTTTGGCTCTTAGCGCTCACAGGGCTGTTTGTTTTAGGACTTGGTCCTGCCTTTAAAGTGGTAACAGAGTTGTATTTGGAACATGGTTTTGACTATAAGTCAATCTCAGTGAAACAGGCTTATCAAATTTTCAAGCGAGACTTTTTAAGAGCAAATATCATTTTTTGGCTCTATACGTCTTTGAGTCTTTTGCTCGCTTATAATTTATATCTTTCAGTACAAATCCAAGGTTTACTTTTCTTGGTGATTGATTTCATTCTATTCTTTGGTTTAACTTATCTTATGACCGCTTTTGAATATACAATGATTTTTGATAGTCAATTTGAAATTAGTTTTGGAAACTTATTAAAAATGAGCTTTATTTCAAATTTTATTAGTTTTAAAACCTATCTAAAACTTTTATTTGGGATTGTCCTTATCTTTGTTTTGACTTGGCAATTTAAAGGCATGATTCTCTTTGGGTTGATTGGCCTTTTACAAGTTTATTCTTTAAGTGTGACAAAAACTTGGCGTTTGAAAGTCGAAGAACAGTTAGCAGAGTAAAAAAGAAGAGTTACTGAGAGGGGTGGAAAATGGAATTAAAATTCCAAGAAAATTTTTTGTGGGGAGCAGCAACGAGTGGCCCACAAACTGAAGGACGTTTTAAAAAGCAGCATGACAATGTTTTTGATTATGATTTTGACCATTATCAAGAACGTTTTTGGGGCGGAATTGGACCTGATACAGCCAGTAATTTTTTCAATGACTTTCGAGAAGATATAAAATTAATGAAGGCTGCTGGTTTAAAATCAATAAGGACAAGTATTCAATGGTCGCGTTTGATAGATGATTTAGAAAAGAATACGGTAAATGAAAAAGCGGTTGATTTCTATAACGCTGTAATTAATGAATTTATAGCGCAAGGGATTCGTCCGATGATTAATTTAAATCATTTTGACCTACCAGTTGAACTCTTAAAAACATATGGAGGCTGGGAAAGTCGTCATGTTGTTGATTTATATGCAGGTTTTGCAGCAAAATGTTTTGCTGAATTCAGCGACCGAGTGAGTGATTGGTTTACTTTTAATGAGCCTATGGTTGTCGTTGAGTGTGCTTATCTATTAGGTTTCCATTACCCTGATATTGTTGATGGAAAAAAAGCTGTTCAAGTGGCTTATCATTTGCAACTCGCCTCATCTCTTGCGATTGAACAATACCGAAAAATCAATAAAAATCCTGAAGGACGAATTGGAATCATTTTAAATTTGACTCCGGCCTATCCAGCAACTGAAAAAATCGAAGATTTAAAAGCAGCAGAAATGGCAGACCTTTGGCAAAATCGCCTCTTTTTAGATGCATCGGTAAAAGGAGAATTTCCAGAAGAATTAGTAAGAATTTTACAAGAAGAAAATGTCTTGTGGCAAGCAAAACCAGAAGATTTAAAACGAATTAAAGATAATAAAATTGATATTTTAGGAGTTAATTATTATCACCCAAGTCGAGTACAAGAACCTGAATATTCTAGTGATAGTTTGGCTCAAGATTGGCGTCCCGAAAAATATTACGCATCATTCAATAAACGTGGGGTGCGGATGAATGCTGACAGAGGTTGGGAGATACATCCACAAACCATTTACGAAATTGCCAAGCGAATTCAAGAAGATTATGGGAATATTCCTTGGTTTATTTCTGAAAATGGGATGGGCGTAGAAAATGAAGAGCGTTTCAAAGATGAAGAGGGCCAAATCCAAGATGATTATCGAATTATTTTTACAACAGAACATCTTTTTTGGCTCCATAAAGCGATTCAAGAAGGCTCCAACTGTTTTGGTTACCATGTTTGGACACCAATTGATTGCTGGAGTTGGCGTAATTCATACAAAAATCGTTATGGTTTGATTAGTTTGAATATCCATACCCAAGTGAAAACTTTAAAAAAATCAGCTTATTGGTATAAAAATTTAACAGACTCATCACTTTTGCAAGTTACGGATTCGATTTTAGAAAAATACAATCAATGATTTCTGTTAAAACATAAGAAAATTTGGAGGAGAAATATGTCACTATTAACAATAGATATTGGTGGAACAAGCATTAAATATGCAAGATTTGCTGACGGAAAATTAGGAGAAGAAGGTGCTTTCGGAACTCCTGATAATCTGGATCAATTTTATCAATCACTGACAGCAGTCGTTGAACAATTTAAGGAAAATTCTGATGTTTGTGGTGTCGCTATTAGTTCACCAGGAGCAGTAAATAAAGCGACTGGTGTCATTGAAGGAGCAAGTGCTCTCCCTTATATTCATGATTTTGATATTCATGCTGAACTAGAAAAACGATTTGGATTACCTGTTTCTATCGAAAATGATGCCAATTGTGCAGCGCTTGCCGAAGTGAAATTTGGTGCGGCAAAAGGTTTGTCAGATGTTTTGCTCCTTGTGCTTGGAACAGGTGTTGGCGGTTCTGTTGTTATGAATGGGAAAGTTCATCATGGGAAACATCTTTTTGGCGGTGAATTTGGTTTTATGCTCATGGATGATGAACATTCTTTTTCAACATTAGGAACAACGATTAGAATGGCTGAGCGCTATAATAAACGCACAGGAGAAGCTCTTGATGCCATCGAAATCTTTGAAAAAGCCTTTAATGGTGATGAAATAGCTAATGAAGAAAAAGATATTTTTCTATACAATGTCGCAAAAGGTATTTTTAATCTGACTTATTCTTTTGATCCAGAATTAGTGATTATTGGCGGAGGAGTTTCCCAAGCTGAATGGTTAATTCCAGAATTGCAAAAACAACTTCAAAAAATCATGGGAATTATTGAAGTAGCGACTTTTATGCCAGAAATTGTAACTTGTGAATTCAGAAATTCTGCCAACTTAATTGGTGCAGCGGTAGATTTTTCACAAACTTACGCAAATAAGACTGACAAATAGGCTAGAAGTTTTCTGTCAGTAATATTTTTTACTGACGGAAAATTCCTTCACTAATACTATACGAAATAAAACATAAAAAGTAACAAATTATAGGAAAAAATTATGACAAATCATTATGGCTCAATCGAAGCAGGCGGAACAAAATTTGTACTTGCGATTGGTGATGAGCAGTTTAACATTTTAAAAACAAATCAAATTCCAACGACTAGTCCTGAAGAAACAATTACTAGAACCATTGAATTTTTTAAGGAGAATCCTGTTAAATCATTGGCAGTTGGTTCTTTTGGGCCTATTGACATCAAGCCTGAAAGTGCAACTTATGGCTATATAACAACCACGCCAAAAGCTGGTTGGGCAAATGTTGATTTATTAGGAAAACTCAAAGCCGCACTTGATATTCCGATGGTTTTCACTACCGATGTCAATAGCTCGGCTTACGGTGAGATGATTGTGACTGGTGGAAAATCATTGGTTTACTTCACAATTGGAACAGGAATTGGTGGAGGAGCCGTACAAGATGGGAAATTTATTGGAGGATTTTCTCATGCAGAAATGGGTCATCAATATGTGAAGCGTCATCCAGACGATCTTAATTTTGCAGGCGTTTGTCCATTTCATGGTGATTGTCTAGAAGGAGTGGCAGCCGGTCCTTCCCTTGAAGCCCGCTTAGGAATTCGTGGAGAAGATATTCCAGCTGACAGCAAAGTTTGGGATATTCAAGCATTTTACATTGCACAAATCGCCGTTAATACAACCTTAGCACTTGCACCTGAGAAAATTGTTTTTGGTGGTGGCGTTATGACCCAAACGCACATGATTGAGCGCGTGCGTAAGGAATTCACAAAATTAATGGCAGGTTATGTCCACGTTCCCTATTTACTGACAGATTATATTATGACTCCGTCAGTCGCAAATAATGGTTCGGCAACGATTGGAAATTTTGCTTTGGCAAAAGAATTAGATGAAAAAAATTACTGATAGCTTTGTCAGTAGTTTTTCATTTTCGTCAGTAAAAATAAATGTAATCACTATCATACGATTTTTCTAAAATTTATTTTATTTATTCACAAATATCTCTGCAAAAAACAATAAATTATGATAGAATAAATCTAATAAAATAATTGAACAAAAGTTCGAACTTTCCAACAGGAATTCGGACTTTTGCACCTTATTAGAGGAGGGTCCCTTGTCCGACACTACACTTGAAAAAATCATTGTACTCGACTATGGTTCACAATACAATCAACTTATTGCGCGTCGTATCCGAGAAATCGGTGTTTTCTCAGAACTCATGAGTCACAAAGTTACAGCCAAAGAAATTCGTGAGATTAATCCAATCGGTATTATTCTTTCAGGCGGTCCAAATTCAGTTTATGATGAAGGTTCATTCGATATTGATCCTGAAATCTTTGAACTTGGTTTGCCAGTTCTTGGTATTTGCTACGGAATGCAATTGATGAGCTACAAGCTCGGCGGTATGGTAGAAGCAGCAGGCGAACGCGAATACGGTGTTGCCCCACTTCAACTTACTGAAAAATCAGCATTGTTTGCAGGAACTCCCGAAGTTCAAGATGTTTTGATGAGCCACGGTGACCGTGTAACGGCTATTCCTGAAGGTTTCCACGTTGTCGGAACTTCACCAAACAGTCCATTTGCTGCTGTTGAAAATACAGAACGCAACTTGTACGGTATCCAATTCCACCCAGAAGTTCGTCATTCAGTTCACGGGACAGAAATGCTCAGAAACTTTGCGCTTAACATTTGTGGAGCAAAAGGGAACTGGTCAATGGAAAACTTCATTGATATGCAAATCAAAGATATTCGTGAAAAAGTTGGCGATAAAAAAGTTCTTCTTGGACTTTCAGGGGGTGTTGATTCATCAGTTGTAGGTGTACTTTTACAACGTGCCATCGGTGACCAATTGACATCAATCTTTGTTGACCACGGTTTCCTTCGTAAAGGCGAAGCTGACCAAGTCATGGAAACATTGGGCGGAAAATTCGGTCTTAATATCATTAAAGTAGATGCTCAAAAACGCTTCATGGACAAACTTGTTGGCCTTTCAGACCCAGAAACAAAACGTAAAATTATCGGTAACGAATTTGTTTATGTTTTTGATGATGAAGCAAACAAATTAGAAGGTGTTGACTTCCTTGCCCAAGGAACACTCTACACCGACGTTATTGAGTCAGGAACAGATACAGCTCAAACAATCAAATCACACCATAACGTTGGTGGACTTCCTGAAGATATGCAATTCCAATTGATTGAACCATTGAACACACTCTTTAAAGATGAAGTTCGTGCGCTTGGAACACAACTTGGAATGCCTGATGAAATCGTTTGGCGTCAACCTTTCCCTGGACCAGGACTTGCCATTCGTGTCCTTGGTGATTTAACAGAAGAAAAACTAGAAACTGTTCGTGAATCAGATGCAATCCTTCGTGAAGAAATTGCTGCTGCAGGCCTTGAACGTGATGTTTGGCAATATTTCACAGTAAATACAGACGTGAAATCAGTCGGTGTCATGGGAGACCAACGAACATATGACTATACACTAGCTATTCGTGCCATCACATCAATTGATGGAATGACAGCTGACTTTGCCCAACTTCCTTGGGATCTTCTCCAAAAAATCTCAAAACGTATCGTTAATGAGGTGGACCACGTCAACCGTATCGTCTACGATATTACGAGCAAACCACCAGCAACTGTTGAGTGGCAATAGAATAAAAAACTGATAACAGTATCTGTTATCAGTTTTTTTATTTTAATAATAAATTTTAAAACTAGCACTCATTGTTCAATAGCATTATTTCCTAAAAGATTACGTAATATTAATCAATTTTATCGCTTTGAAAGCGTTATACTTGATTTGCTTGAAATTAATTAGGTGTAACTATGTTTTGCAATATTTAAGAGTAAAAAGTCTTTAATTTGCAACCTAATATACTTGTAACTTTTTACTTTCAAGAAATATATTTGAATTTGGAGAAAGTTATGGTTGGCAATGAAAAAACAAATTTTTTTAGGGAATTTTTTAGTTTCAAAACAAACAAAGCAGAAGGAGTAATTGGGTTTCATCGTGCTTTAGGAATTGGTTCATGGGATATGTTTAATGGAGGAACTGGTGGCCTTATTGGTTCGTGGCTCTTATATTTTATGACCTCTTTTGGTGGGGTTAATCCTGGATTAGCTGCACTTTTAATTTCAGCCCGACTCGTTATAGATATGTTCTGGGCTCCTGCTGTTGCAGTTATTTCAGATAATTTTTATCGCTTTGCACTCGGCCGAAAATATGGTCGTAGACGCTTCTTTTTGATTTTTGCAATTCCAACATCGGTTGCTTTTGCAGCGATGTGGATTCCAATGGCAGGTGGCCTTTCTTGGCTTTATTATCTTGTGTCATTTATACTTTTTGATTTTTGTTTGGATTTGGTTCTAATTCCTTGGGAAGCTATCCCTGCAGAAATTACCTCTACCTATACACAACGTAATAAAATGGGGTCAATCAGAATGTGGGCTTCAGGTTTAGCCCAACCCTTAATCGCTTTTGTCCCAACTCTCTTTATGAAACTTTTACCTGCCGAACATGGAATGCAAACTTCCGCCTGGGCCTTATTTGCAACAGCTTGTGTTTGGGGTGTGATTGGGATTATATTTACACTCTTTGTTTACTTTTCTTCTTGGGACCCTATTCTTATTTCTAAAGAAAAGACAGAACTTATGTTGCGGCATTTAGATGAAGAAAGAAAACGAGCTAAAACTCCTGCTAGGTTATTCTTGGAAAATATTGCTAATTTACTTTTAACCTTAAGGATTAAAACTTTTCGTAAACATCTAGTTCTTTATTTCTCTACTTTTGGGATTATTGATTCTTTTACAGCTATTTTTGTTATCTTTGCGACGATTTCGTTTTTGCCCACTCTAACACTTGATCCAGCGCAAGCAGCTCTTATTTTAGCGACACCCTTATTGATTATGACAATTGCATATACACCATTTGGAGCATGGCTTTTTAATCACCCCAAAATTGGACCACGCCTGCTTTACCTAATTGGTTTTGGCATTGGTATTTTAGCATGTATCACTTATGGTATTGTTTATTTCACAAGAGGAAGTTTATCAGAAGCTCAGATTACGGGACTCATCATTTTTACAACTTGTGTTTTCACTGTGGGTCGTAACATCATTGGGGGCCTTCCTTGGGTCGTCTTTCCTTTAATTCCTGATATTGATATGATCATTCATAAAGAACAGCGGGCAGGAGTTTTTGCTGGAGCTATGACTTTTGTACGTAAATTCACTAATATTGTCTTTAATGTTGTCATTGGAGCGGTTATGGGAGCTGCTGGTTATAACCAACATGTTTCTAATGTGGCAGACAAAATGTCAAATTATGTACAAGTGCACCACGTGACGACCAGACAAGCTTTTCACCTTTTGGTAACAAGTTCTACTTTAGAACATCAGATTCAAAGTGCGGGCTTTGGAATTGCTATGCTGATGACGTTTTTAGTTGGAGGCTTGATGCTGATTGCTTTATGGAATGCTTTTACTTTTAAACTTAATTCAAAAACACATGCTATTTTGGTTGAAGAAATTTCACGTCTACAAAAGGCTGATTCTTTTGGGGGAGAAGTGGCAGTAAAAAATGCTAAAGAGTCAGCTGACCTCAAAACAAAACAAACAATTGAAGCTTTATCAGGCTTAAATTATGATAAATTCGTCTGGACTGGAAAATAATATATAAAAAAACGAGGCCATAAATTTCCTCGTTTTTAATATATTATTCAGCAACGGCTAATTCAGGTTGATTTTCCATAAGTTTACCATTGTTTAATTTTAATAAATAAGGGATAAGCATGATGAGACCTGCTACAAAGGCAATTCCTTCTGTTAGGGTCATTGACCAGATGAGGCCAGTTAATCCGTAAAAATGATGTAAGATAATGACGATTGGGATATAAAGAATCCCTTGGATAGTAGACATTACCCCAGTTTGCGCACCTAGACCAGAAGCTTCAAAAATTCCAGTAAATAATCCAGAAAAACCATTGAAGACAGATGAAACCAGTTGTGCGGCTAGTACGATTAAGCCAACTTTGATTACTGCACTATCATCAGTAAAGAGTTGCATGACAGGAACTCTAAAAAGATAGACAATTAAAGCAAAGAGAATAGAAATTCCGCCAATCCAAAGTGTTAACTCTTTAAGTGCTTCTTTTAATCGTTGAGTATTGTTTGAAGCAAAACTATAGGCAAAGAGTGGAATGGCCCCTAAAAAGAGTCCCATGGTCAAAAATTCAGGCAGTTGAGTGATTCTAAGGGCAATCCCAAAGCTAGCAAGAACATTATCACCATATTGAACAGAAAAGTGATTTAACAAAAGAGTTGTGACAATCATAAATGCTGATTTGAAAACTTCTGCAATCCCAATTTTATAGATTTCAAATTGGTCTTTTAAACTGATTTTAAAATGTTTTAAAAATCCTTTAAGCGATTCACTTTTATTTTCTAAAAACCAGACATAATAAGCTGTAGAAGCTAGATTTGCAATCACCATTGAAAGTCCAGCCCCAATGACATGAAGATTTAAAACTAGGATAAAGAGGGCATCTAAGACAATACTAGTCGCAACCCCAACAAACATTCCATACATTGATTCTTTTGATGCACCTTCTGCACGAACTAATTGTTCCAGTCCATAGTTTAAAATCATACTAAAACCACCACCTAATAAAACTCCAGCATATTCTTTAGTATAAGTAAGAGTTGCGGCGTCTGCTCCTAAAATATGAGCGATTGGACTTAAAAAGAAAAGAGAAACAAGCCCAATAAGTAAACCAATGATTAAACTCATATAGAAAGAATAACCAGCGATTTTCTTTCCTTTTTCTCTATCGCCAGAACCTAGCAGGCGAGTGATAAAGGTTCCACCTCCGACACCAAAAAGGTTTCCGATGGCCATAAAAACAATGGTTATTGTTAAACCTAGAGTGATTGTTGACATCATATTTGTGTCATGGACAAGGCCGATAAAATAGGCATTGATTAAGTTATAGATTGTTGTAGCGGAAATTCCAATCATCATGGGAATTGATAAGTGAGCAATTGCTTTTCTGATGGGCGCTTCCTTAAGATAATAAGAGTTGGATTTTTTACTCATTTTTATTGTTCTTCTTTCTGAATCGAAATGATAGATATTCTAATAGTTAGATATCTAACTATTAGAATATCATAATACTTATTTTTTGTTTTGTCAACCCAAAACTATCGTTTAGAAAAATAATCTTTTTTGACGAAGAAGAGAGTCAGTAAAACTGACAAGAAAAGGGCTAGTAAACATATGATTTCCCAAGATATTTTTGGGAGATTAGTCAAGGGCAGAGGAACATTCATACCATAAAAACTAAAAATGATGGTAGGAATAGTCAGAATAATTGAATAAGAGGTCAAAAATTTCATGACACTATTTGTATTATTGTTAATGATTGAATCATAAGAATCAGTCATCTCATTCAAAATCCTATTTGAAATATTAGACATATCAAAAGCTTGGTCAACTTCAATCATTAAATCATCAAGAAGTTCCTTTTCATCATCATAAAGTTTTAAATATTTACCACTTTTAATTTTAGAAATGACTAAAGAATTTGATTTCAAGGACATAATGAAATAAATTAAACTTCGCTCAATTTTCATCAAATTAATCAAGTCTTCATTTTTCGGTGCCTTACCCAAAGTTTGTTCAATTAATATTCTTTTACGATTGAGAATTCTAATTTTATCGACATAAATTTTGGCAATGGCTAACATGAAATGAAGAACAAAAGAAGTTTTATGTTTTGGATTTAACTGATGAAGCAGTTTTGAATTTTTCAAGATTGTTGCCATCTTTTTATCCGCTATATTTGTGATGATGACCTCTTTTGTTACAATAAAACTCATAGGTCCCGATGAATAATAAGCCACATCTGTTTGATCTTCAAATGGCATATCAAAAATAATGAGTAGACTTTTAGTTTCATCGTCAATCTCTATTCGAGCACTCTCGTCTCTATCTGTTGCATAAGATAAGAACTCTTCCGGAATGTGATATGTTTTTGAGAGATAACTTTTATCAAACAGTTTTTGGTCTGAGAAATTAATCCATTCTCTTGTTAAATTTTCAGACATTTGATTCTCCTTTTTTAAAAAAATAGTTAGAATTCTAACTAACAAGAATTATCATAAATCAAATAAATAAAAAAGTCAAGAACTAACTGTTAGGTGTCTAATTGTTATAAATTGACAAATGAATAAAAGACCATTATACTAAGAAATAAGAAACAGCAAATCAAATAAGAGGAGTCCTCCAAATGGCTAATACAATCTATTCAAATTTATTTCGTTCTATTTCACAAAAATCAATGATGGCCTCTAGTCAAATGATGAAAGATTTAGAAGTGAATCATCAACAAGCTAGAGTAATCGCATATATTGCAGAAAATCAAGATAAAGGTCTCATCCAAAAAGATTTAGCAGAAGTATTTAATAGACGAGGAGCAAGTATTACGAGTATGCTCCAAGGGTTGGAAAAAAAAGGATATATCGAAAGACGAATTCCCAAAGAGAATGAACGTCAAAAAAATATCTATATTTTGCCCAAGGGACTAAAAATTATTAATCAGATTAATCAAATATTTGAAGCATCTGAAAAGAAATTGATTGAACCCTTGACCGAGAAAGAACAAGCTGAATTCTTGAGACTCTTAGAAAAAATCGATGACAATTTATAAGATAATAGGAAAAAGACTAATAATTACGTTAGTCTTTTTTTATTTCAGTCCAATGCGTTTCTCAAAATAATATTATAGACTTTCTTTAAAAAAGATGACAGATTTCTTGACAAGTAAAATATAAAAAAGTATAATTTCTTTAACGTTTACAAACGTAAACGTTAATGTTATATTAGCTTATTAAACTTAAATAATATTAAATAATATTAAATTTTACTCGCAGCTTTATAATCTAAATAGAACTAGGAAGAAAAAATTATGACAGTATTAGACAAAGTAAATGCCCCCAAAGATATCAAGGCTCTTACAGCGCTAGAACTAGAAGAGCTCGCTACAAATGTACGCGATGCAATTCTTAATCGTGTCAGTCAATATCCAGGGGGCCATCTCGGACCAAATCTTGGTGTGGTAGAAATGACTATTGCTTTACATAAAGTCTTTAACTCACCTGTTGATAAATTAATTTGGGACGTTAGTCATCAAAGCTATCCGCATAAAGTTTTAACAGGACGTAAAGAATTTTTTACTGACAAAGACAAATTTTCTGGAACAACAGGCTATACAGACCCTGAAGAAAATGAACATGACTTTATACGAGTCGGTCATACATCTACATCTATTGCAACAGCTATGGGATATGCCTTGGCTCGAGATATGCAAGGAAAAAAAGAAAATATTGTAGCCATCATTGGTGATGGCGCGCTCTCAGGAGGACTTGCATTTGAGGGACTTGATGGCGCAGGTACACTTAACGGGAATCTTATTATTATTGTAAACGATAATGAAATGGCCATCACCGAAAATCATGGAGGAATCTATCAACATCTTGCAGATCTGCGAGCAAGTAAAGGAACCTCAGCAAATAATCTTTTTAAATCATTTGGGCTTGATTACCGTTACCTTGAGGAGGGAAATGATATCCAAAGTTTGATTGCCCTTTTTGAATCAGTAAAAGATATCAATCGCCCAATTGTTCTTCATATCCACACAGAGAAAGGACATGGCTATAAACCAGCAGTTGAAAATAAAGAAGGAATGCACCAAGTCTTTGCACCCTTTGATATTGCTACAGGTCAACCAGTCAATAGCTCAACCAATATCGTTCGTAGCTATAATAATGTATTTCTTGATTTTATGGAAGAAAAGTTAGCCAAAGGTGACAATCTTATCGCCATTAATGCCGCAATTCCAATGTTCTTTGGCTTGTCACAATTTGCTAAGAATCATCCAAAAAATTATGTTGATGGAGGAATTGCTGAACAATATACAGTGACACTTGGTGGAGCAATTGCAGCAGCAGGAACTCGAGCTATTATTTTCCAAAATGCAACTTTCTTACAACGTGCCTATGACCAACTTAACCATGATTTGGCACTGAATAAAGAACCAGCAATTGTTATTATCAGTAACAGCCAAATTGGCGGAACAAACGATACTCACCAAGGAAGTTTTGTTTATAGTCAAACATCAAATATTCCCAATGTAATTGACCTTGCAGCAACAAGTGAAGAAGACCTTTTTGCAATGCTTAATTGGGCATATAATCAACATGAACATCCAGTATTTATACACTTGCCAGAGCATACTTTGGAAAATCGCCCAACAAAAATTACTGATTTTAGTAAACCTCAGTATGAAGTTGTTAAGTCTGGCGAAAAAGTTGCAATCTTAGGACTTGGTGCAATGCTTGAGAAAGCTGAAAATGTCGCAGAAGAACTTGAAAAATCAGGATTTAATCCAACGGTTGTAAATCCATTCTTTGCAAATCTTTTGGATGTAGCTGCTTTAGACAAATTATCTGAAACTCATGGACTCTTTGTTACGATTGAAGATGGCACTAAAGATGGGGGATTTGGTCAAAAAGTGGCGACCTATTTGGCAAGTAAAGGGATAAAAACACTTGTATATGGTGCAGATACTGAGTTTATTGACGCTGTTCCAAAAGAAGAACTTTACAATCGTTATCACATAAGACCAGAACTTATGGCAAATGATATTATTGAAGCAACCAAAGAATCTAAAGGACCTAATTTTTTTAAGAAAATATTTTCTAAATAATAATTTTTGAAGACAGAGCTTATTTGCTAGATAAAATATGAAATAAATAGCTAAAAAAGATACTAGCGATTAACTAGTATCTTTTTTATCTAAGGTATTAAATATTAAGCATTTTGATTGGTTGCAGCAATATCAATTTCTCTGATGTTAACCGTTTGAGGCATATCATAAATGAATTTCACGGTTTGGGCCACTCTTTCAGGAGCAAGTGTTGTACCACCCATTGATTCTTTCCAAAGATTATAATCATTTAGGGCACTTTCGTCAGTAACATGTGTCAATAATTCTGTTTCAGCAGCACCAGGAGCAACAAGTGAAATTCGAACATTTTTACCAGAAACTTCCTCTCTGATAGTTTCGCTTAAACCATGAACACCAAATTTTGAAGCGACATAAGCGGCGTGATTGGTAAAAGTTTTTTTACCAGCAAGAGAAGACATATTAATTACTGTTCCTCCTTGGCGTTCAACCATTTGCGGAAGTACAATTTGCATTCCATTAAGTACACCCAAAACATTAGTATCCATCATTTGTTTCCATTCTGCTGGATCTTGATTAAGAACATTTCCTAATAACATGACACCTGCATTATTGACTAGAAGATCAGTTTTGCCATATTTTTTTTCAGCTTTAGTAATTGCATTTTCAAATGATGTTTTGTCTGTGACATCTACAGATTCCACAAGGACATTCGTAAAATCAAGGGGCAAGGCTTTGATTTTATCTGTACGACGACCTAAAAGCAACATTGGGAATCCATCAGCATTAAATAATTTTGCAATTTCAGCACCAAATCCTGAACTTGCTCCTGTTATAACAATAAGTGGTTTAGACATTTTATTTCTCCTTAAGAGTATTTTTTTGATATACTGATTATACAACATGGAGTTAACTCCATGTCAAGGAGAAAGAATGACAAAATATACAATTGGCGATATTTCACGTAAATTAAACGTTTCTAACGATGCTGTACGTTATTATGATAAGGAAGGTTTGCTCCCTTTTGCTAAAAGAAATAAAGCTGGTCGAAGAGAATTTACAGATGACGATCTTGGCTATATTGAAGTCATTGATTGTTTAAAAAAATCAGGCATACCCATAAAAGATATTGCTCAATTTATTGACTGGTGTATGGAGGGCGATTCAACACTTGATGAACGTTTAGATTTTATGAAAACACACGAAGAGCAATTAGAAGAAAAAATTAAAGTTTTAGAAATGAATTTGGCCTTTTTAAGATGGAAAATTTGGTACTATCAAACAGCAGCAGAAGCAGGCACTGAAAGTATCCACTTTATTCCGGGAACAACACAAGTTAAACCAGAGATAAGAGATATTTTCAAATAATATTAAAAAAAAACAAAACGTATTTTTTACGCTTTGTTTTTTTATTTTTTCTTAGCTGGAAAATTTATGAGAAATAGCGACAGAAAGACGACAAAAATACCTAACTGTTGGAATCCTAAAAATGAAACACCTAGGAATAAAGTGGAAATTAAAATAGCGGTGACAGGTTCAAGCATTCCAAGCATACCAACAATATGAGGTTCTGTATATTTTAGACTATTGATATAAAGAGAGTAAGCTAAGAGCGTTCCAACAACAACGATGAGGCTGACCAAAAGTAAATCAGTCTGATCAAAATTTTTAGGTAAATTTGTGACTGGATGTAAGAAATTAGAAATGACACCACCAATTAATAAGGCCCAAGCAACAATACTTAATGGAGAGTGTTCTTTGATAAGTGGACATGGAATAAGAGTGTAAGCACAAACACCAAGGGCGGATAAAAGCCCCCAAACAAGAGCAGAAGCTGAAAAACTAAGTTCTCCGATATTTCCATTAGTCACAAGCAGAAAGACACCAATTAAAGAAAGAAAAATGGCAATAATATCAAGACGACGTGGAATTGCTTTACTTTTGATAGCTAAAATAATAATAATGATGGAGGGACCTAGAGATTGTAAAATAGTCGCAATAGCTGCATTTCCGTAATAAACAGATAATAGAAAAGAAGATTGTGCAAAAAGTACTCCGAAAATCCCAAAAGCTACAATTCTTAGACTTGATTTTACAGAAGACCAGACACTAAAGATGTTGTGCTTAGTAATTGCTAACCAAGCAAGTAACAACAGGCCTGAAAAGAGCATGCGCGTGGTAACTAGCCAACCTGGCTCAATAGAACAACGATTAAAGAGGAGTCCAGCAATAATACTACTAATCCCAAAAAAGGCGGCTCCCAAAGAAGCGTAAATAATTCCTTTAAATTCAGTCATGATTAGACCAACACTTGATACTTTTTATTTTTGTCATTTTATCCTCGATTTCTAAGTACTTTATATACTTCGTATTATTAATAGTTTAACATAGATGATTTATGTTTATCAAAGATTTACCGAAAGTTTGAATAGTCTCGAGTCATTAATCCTTTTAAATGAAAAAAGTTCCTAATTGGCTTAGGAACTTTTTTTTATAATTTATCTAGAGTCTTTTTGGGGATTGCAGTTTTTTTAACTTCTTCCCAGTTTGTCACTCCTTTTTGCTTATTATAAGTTAATTTCAAATAGGCTTCATGGCGTAAGTTATGCGTGGCAGTAAAGTCTAGTGTTTTTTCTTGTCCTGCATTGTTGTAGGCTTTTTCTTTATAACCATAGCCATGCCAAACAGAACCGCTTTGCGTTTTTTCCTCAAGTTTTTTTCCGTCATTATGGATTTGGACATAATAATTTGTTCCTACATAATTTATCTTGTACCAAGCGAAAGCGGAACCTCCAATAATAAAAACTAAGGCCACAAGTCCAATTAATATTTTTTTCATAAAATTCTATTCCTTTCCTGTTAAACAAATCTATTTTATCAGTATTTTTCAAAAATAAACTTACTATATTGTAAGATTAAAATTACTTAATTAATAAAATAGAACAAAAAAACACTAATGATTATCATTAGCATTTTTGATAAATTTAATCTTCAACTCCATAAATTTCAACTTTGTAACCAGTAATATTAAGACCACTAGCTTTTCGAGCGGCCTCCATTAGGGGACGAAAATCAAAATTATCTACATTCATAATCTCACCTGTCGTTTTATTGACAACATGATAATGAGGCTCTCCGTAGTAGTCATATCTTCTTTTACTACCGTCATTTATAGCAATCACTAACTCACTATCAACCAATTTATCAAGGGTATTATAGACCGTTGCTAAGCTAATATTTTCCAAATCTTCGTGAATTTGCTCTGCCGTTGGGTGAGTTTGATGTTTTATCAGGTATTCTAAGACAATGAGACGCTGTGGTGTAGCTTTTAAACCATGAGATTGTAATAGTTCTTTTAAGTCTTGTTCCAAAATCAGCACTCCTATCTTTATTATTTATTTTATTATATCATCAACAGAAAATCATTTCAATGACTTGACATTTGTTTAGAATCATTCTAAAATATAGTTTAGAATGATTCTAAAAGGGTGAGATAATGAAAGAAAAAAATAACTTAATTCAAAGAAATAATATTGTCAGGGCAAGTATTATGGGAGCAAATGACGGGATTATTTCGATTGCAGGGATTGTCATTGGTGTCTCTGGCGCAACCTCTCATATTGGGACAATTTTACTGGCAGGTTTTGCCGGAACTTTAGCAGGAACGGTCAGTATGGCAATGGGAGAATATGTTTCTGTCAGTTCGCAACGTGATGCTCAGGAAAAAATTATCCAAGAACAAAAAGTAGCACTTGCTACTAATTATCAAAATGAATTTGATTTTGTTTATCAAAAATATAGAGCAGATGGGATTTCTAATGAACTAGCTCATAAAGCAACGGATGAGATGATGAAAAAGGATGCTTTAGCAACAACGGTTCGTGAAAGACACGGTTTTACAATTGGACAAGAATTGAGTGCTAAAGGAGCGGCAATTGCCTCAATGCTCTCATTTCCAACTGGAGCGCTTTTGCCTATGCTAGCCATTTCTTTAATTCCTAAAAGTTGGAGTGCTTTGGCAACATTTATTTCCGTACTAATCGCTCTAGGATTTACAGGTTATGCCGCCGCTTATTTAAATGGTGCTGATAAAAAACATGCAACTTTTAGAAATATTATTGCTGGGATTCTAACGATGCTTGTTACTTATGTAGTGGGTTTGCTCTTTAAACAAGGAGGTTTGTGATGAAAAAACAAACAATGACAATAGATGAAAAATTAAATAGTGTCCGTGCGGGAGTCTTGGGTTCGAATGATGGAATTCTTACAGTTGTTGGTGTGCTCTTTTCGGTTTCCGCAGCTTCTGGAAGTAGCTTTGCTTTACTGATTGCTAGTTTGGCAAATTTGATTTCTGGTGCTTTTTCAATGGCTTCTGGTGAGTATGCAAGTGTCAGTTCTCAATCTGATAGTGAGAAAGTTGTGGTTCAAGAAGAAAAAATATTACTGAAAAATGATTTTAAAAATCAAAAAGCAGCAGTGAAAGATTTTTATATTGAAAAAGGAATCAGTCCAGAAACTTCAACAGCAATTGCTAATGAATTACTTGCTCGAAAACCTTTGGAAACTGTTCTGTCAGTAAAATATGATATTGCTTTAGGACATTATATGAATCCTTGGCAAGCGGCAGGTTCATCATTAATTTCATTTACGATTGGTGGACTTTTTCCTTTACTAACCATGATTTTAGTTAAGGGTGCTTGGCAATTTCCAGCAACAATTTTTGCAACAATGCTTGCAATGGCCTTAACTGGAATGATTAGTGCTAAGCTTTCTGACGGCTTGGTAATTAAAGCAATTCTTAGAAATATTATTATTGGTTTACTGACAATTTTTATTCATTATTTTATTGGTCGGATTTTAGGTTAATGAATTTAGGCTTAGTTAAAAGCTTTTGTTATAATTATAGATAGGACTTATGATTATTGAGAAAGAGGCTGACAAATGGATGATAATACTAAAGAATTAGAACAATATTGGGATAAGTTTTCTCAAGAATATGAAGAAATTCAAAATGAAAGCTTGGTTGATATTGGTCAGCAATTGCAGGAATTTTTGGTGGCTGAAAAACTTTTACCAACAAGTCAATTTTTAGATTTAGCTGGTGGGACAGGCAAATATATTCCATACTTTTCAAATTTTACTGACAGCTATCATCTTGTTGATCTGTCAGCAAAAATGTTAGAATTTGCCAAGAATAAGTCTGCTGATTCAAATAAAATCACTTTTACGCATCAAGAACAAAATAAATTTTTAAAGAATACAAAAGAAAATACTTATGATTTTGTGTTTTCAGCCATGAATCCTGCATTGGAGTCAAAAGAAGCCTTAGTAGAATTAAATCGGATTGCCAATGGAAATGTTGGAATTTTACGTTTGATTTTTGATGAGGATAATCTCTTTAGTCAGGTCGAACAATTGTATTTACCCAATCAAGAACAGAATAAAGAAGCGCAGATGTTGCTTTATAAGGTATGGTTAGAGGAATTAGGCTGGGAATTTAAAAGTAAGAAATTTAGATTCTTTTTATCAGAAAGAGTAAGTTCACAGTTTTTCTCTGATTATTTCTCTGATGACCTTTCAAATACAGAATTAGCGGCTTTGACGCAATTATTTTTTAGTGAAACAGAAATTCGAGAAATGGAAAGATTAGTGATATTTGAGTTATTATATTGGGAAAAATGCTAGGTTGAATCCTAGTTTTTTTATTTCTCAATTCTTTTAGTTGTAATTTATTTATTTTAATACTATAATTGACTAATCAATGATTGACGAATCAATTAAGAAAGGAGAAATAAATTATGAAGCTTGAAAAAGTCAGCCAGTTACTCTATCAGCTTAAAATTGTAAATCAAGAAATGACGGCAAAATTTGAGAAGTCAACGGGTTATAGTATTACTCGTTATCAACTGATGATGATTTTAAAATGTAAAGGTCGTTGCTCTCAAAGTCAATTACAAAATGAATTAAAAATTGATAGTGCTGCTGTAACAAGACATTTAAAATTACTTGAAGAAAAAAATCTTGTCAAAAGAGAGCGCAATAAAGAAAATAATCGAGAAGTATTTGTCGAAATTACCGATAAAGCTAAAAATGATTTAGCACTTTGTGCAAAAAAACATGATGATTCTTTAGATGAAAGTCAACAAATATTAAATATTGGGCTCAGTGATTTAGAAGAAGAACAACTTTTAGAACTACTCACAAAATTAACACAATGAAAGAAGAAAAAAATGAATAAGAACTTTAAAAATAATGATTTCTCAGATATTACTTTTGGTAGAAAATCTGTCAGACTTTATGATGAAAACTACAAAATTTCTCACGAAGAAATGCTTGAAATGATTCAAGAAGCAACAGCTGCACCTTCATCAGTAAATATGCAACCTTGGCGTTTTATCATTGCTGAAACCGAAGAATCAAAAGCAAAATTGAGACCTTTAATTCGCTTTAACACACGTCAAAATGATACTTCATCAGCCATGATTTTAATTTTTGGTGACATGCTTAATTATGAATTAGGTGAAGAAATCTATGACCAAGCAGTTGCTGAAGGAAAAATGCCCCAAGATGTCAGAGACCACCAAATCGAAGCAATTATCCCTTATTACAAGAGCTTTTCTAAACAAGAAATGAATGATGTTGTCAAAATTGACTCAAGTTTGGCAGCAATGCAATTGATGTTGGTGGCAAGAGCTCACGGTTATGAGACAAATCCAATTGGTGGTTTTGAAAAAGACCAATTAGCAGAAGCTTTTGATTTAGACAAAGAACGTTTTGTACCAGTTATGATTTTATCAATCGGTAAAGCAGTTGAAGAAGGTTATGAATCTGTCCGCATGAATGCTGATAAAATCACTACTTTTAAATAAAAAGGAGAAGTAATTTGACCGTTTTAACAATTATTCTATCGCTTTTGGTTGCTTTGGAATTTTTCTACATTATGTATTTAGAAACCTTTGCTACAAGCTCAAAAACAACTAGTCGTGTGTTTAATATGGGAAAAGAGGAGCTAGAACGTTCTTCAGTTCAAACGCTTTTTAAAAATCAAGGGATTTATAACGGTTTGATTGGTTTAGGATTAATTTATGCAATATTCTTTTCGTCAGTTTCACTTGAAATTGTTAGATTACTACTTATTTATATTATTTTAGTGGCTTTATATGGCTCTTTGACAAGTAATAAAAAGATTATTCTCACTCAAGGTGGTTTAGCCATTTTAGCTCTAATTTCTTCATTTTTTTAAAAAAATATTTTTAAATCCTTGACAAGTCTCATAAAAAGTTTTACAATTATTTTCAACATCAGAAAAGTAACTCTATATCAGAATTTTTTCAGGAAGTCTGCGGTTGTGCGAGCAGATAAATTCATCAGAGCGAATGGGCTGATTTGAAAGTCGAGAACGATTTGTTTTTCGCAATTTGATTTGAAACAATAAAAATCACGGATGCTCCCGATACCAAGCGACTTGTTGTTAGACGAGGAAAAGAAGAGTTTTTCTAGTATTTTTGTAATACTTTTAGGGACTCTTAAATTACGGTGGCACCGCGTGACATACGCCCGTAGAGTATTTGATACTCTACGGGCTTTTTTGTATTTTTTTGAAAGGATTTCTAAAATGAACCAACGATGGCGAAGCTTAAATTTTAACTAATCATATCAATGGAAAAGACTTCCTCAAACCTATAGATAGAGAGAAAACATGAGAAAAATTAAAGAGATTTCAGCAGACACCATGACCCCGATTTCGGTTTATCTTCGCCTGAAAGGGAAAAACAAAGTAATTTTAGAATCCATTCCCAGAGAAAATGACCAATCACGTTTTTCAATTATTGCGTTAAATCCTGTGAAGCACATCAAATTTACTGACGGAATTTTAAGCGTTAATGACGAAATCATTAGCGATGAAAATCCAATGGAATTTCTGGAAAAATTAGTTTGTCAGCCAGAAAGTACTGACGAAAATTTAGACTTGCCTTTTACAAGTGGAGCGATTGGATATGCTGGATTTGATACCTATGGTATTTTTGAAGGCATTCAACCTGAACTGAAAGATTCGATTGGAACACCAGATATGTATTTTATGTTATACGAATCAGCCCTAATTTTTGACCACAAACGTGAAAAACTGATTTTTATTGAAGACAATACTTACAGTCAACGTTCAGAAAAAAAGTTACAAAACGCGCTGTCAGCAAATATCGAGTCATTGTCTTTACTGACAGAAGCAGAAAATGAACTGACAGAATTAAGTAAACTGAATTTCGTCAGCAATATGTCTCAAGAACTTTTTGAAGAAAAAGTTGCTAAAGCAAAGGAACTTATCAGAAATGGTGACATGTTCCAAATTGTTTTATCACAACGTTTAACAGCCGATTTTACTGACAACCCCTTTAATTATTACAGAAAGCTTCGGGTTGAAAATCCGTCATCGTATATGTACTTTATGGAATTCGATAATTTTCATGTCATTGGCAGCTCACCAGAGCGTTTGGTTGCTGTTCATGGAAATCAAGTTTCAACCAATCCAATTGCCGGAACAAGAAAACGCGGGCAAACTGAATTTGAAGACCAAGCTCTTATTGAAGATTTAGAAAGTGATCCCAAAGAAGTCGCTGAACACAAAATGCTTGTTGATTTAGGACGAAATGACATAGGTAAAATCTCCAAATATGGTTCAATCGAAGTTCCTGTTTTCATGAAAGTTGAGAAATATCGCTATGTCATGCACATTACAAGTGAAGTGACCGGCGAGCTTCGTCCTGAATTTACAGCTATGGATGCCTTACGCGCCACATTGCCAGCGGGGACGCTGTCAGGAGCACCGAAGCATCGAGCCTACCAAAGAATTTATGAATTTGAAACGCAAAAACGAGGAATTTATGGTGGAGCTATCGGTTATCTAACGAAAAATGGTAATTGCGATTTTGCAATTGCCATTCGGACAATGGTCTTGAAAGACAAGAAAGCACACGTTCAAGCAGGAGCTGGAATTGTTTATGATTCGGTACCCGAACATGAATATCAAGAAACCTTAAACAAAGCCCAAGGCTTATTGAAAGTTGGTCAATAAATAGACCTAAAAGATGTAGAGATAAAAAATTTAACATCATCAGATAATTTTGTCAGTAATTTTTTACTGACAGAAAATAAAAAATTACTGACAGGCCTTGTCGTTAAAAATAGGAGACAAAATTGATTTTAATAATAGATAATTACGATAGTTTCACTTACAACTTAGTGCAGTATGTAGGTGCTTTGACTGATGTAGCAGTTGTGAAAAATGACGATGATTCTTTGGAAAATATGGCAGAAAAAGCAGACGCCTTAATATTCTCACCAGGTCCTGGTTGGCCTGCGGATGCTGGAAAAATGGAAACACTTATTCAGCAATTTGCAGGTCAAAAACCAATTTTAGGAATATGTCTAGGTTTTCAAGCTATCGTTGAAGTTTTTGGTGGCAAACTTCGATTGGCCCATCAAGTCATGCATGGCAAGAATTCACAAGTCCGTCAGACCTCAGGAAATTTACTTTTCAATCATCTTCCCTCAAAATTTCTAGTCATGCGCTATCATTCAATTGTCATGGATGAGGCAGTCGCTTTACCAGATTTTGCAATCACAGCAGTCGCGACAGATGATGGTGAAATTATGGCTATTGAAAATGAAAAAGAACAGATTTATGGATTACAATTTCACCCAGAATCCATTGGCACATTGGATGGTATGACCATGATTGAAAATTTTGTCAACCAAGTAAATGAAAACAAGGAGTAATCAAATGAAAAATGAACTTGAAAAAGTGATGTCAGGCCGTGACATGACCGAAAATGAAATGAACATGCTTGCTAATTCAATTATCCAAGGTGAATTAAGCGAGGTCCAAATTGCCAGCTTTTTAGTAGCATTAAAAATGAAAGGTGAAGCAGCAAGCGAATTGACTGGTTTGGCTCGAGCTTTACAGAAAGCAGCGATTCCCATTCCAACAAATTTGACAAATGCGATGGACAATTGTGGAACAGGAGGCGACCGCTCATTCAGTTTTAATATTTCAACCACAGCCGCTTTTGTTTTAGCAGCTGGTGGAGTCAATATGGCAAAACACGGAAATCGCTCCATTACCAGTAAATCTGGCTCGGCAGACGTTCTTGAGGCTTTAGGAATCAATCTTTATTTACCAGCAGAAAAGTTAGCTCACGTTTTTGACAAAGTTGGTTTAGTTTTCCTTTTTGCTCAAAATCTCCACCCAGCGATGAAATACTTCACGCCAGTCCGCAGACAACTCGAAATTCCAACAATTATGAACTTGACTGGGCCACTAATCAATCCAATTCCACTTGATACGCAACTTCTTGGTACCTCACGTCCAGATTTACTTGAATTAACAGCAAATGTTTTGAAAGGTTTGGGTCGTAAGCGAGCATTAGTCATCACAGGTGAAGGCGGAATGGACGAAGCAACACCCTTTGGACTTAATCATTACGCCCTTTTAGAAAATGACAAAGTGACTTTGCATGAATTTAGAGCCTCAGACGTTGGTATTTCAGAAGTTCAACTCAATGATATTCGTGGAGGTGAAGCCCCAGAAAATGCTGAAATTTTAAAAAATGTCCTTGAAAATCAACCGTCAGCCTTTTTAGAAACGACCGTTTTAAATGCCGGACTTGGATTTTATGCCAACGGAAAAGTTGATTCCATCAAATCCGGAGTTGACCTTGCAAGAGAAGTAATTAGTACAGGAGCAGCTCTTACCAAGTTGCATGAATTACAAGCAGAACAAATTGGTTAAAAATCTTGATGGCAAATTTTGAAATAGCAGAAAATGAGAGAAAAATATGAACATAAAAAAAGGAAAATTTCTAGAAACAATCCTAGCAGAAAAAAGACTTGAAATTGCTAAAATGCCAGAAGAACAAGTAGAAAAAGTTCGTCAAACATACAATTTTTATGATTACTTAAAAAAGCATACTGACCAACTCCAAGTGATTGCCGAAGTCAAAAAAGCTTCGCCCAGTCTAGGTGATATTAATTTAGAAGTGGATATCGTTGACCAAGCCAAAAATTACGAACAAGCCGGTGCCGCTATGATTTCCGTCTTAACTGACCCTGTATTTTTTAAAGGAAATATTGAATATCTCCGTGAAATTTCAGAAAATGTCCAAATCCCCACCTTGAACAAGGATTTTATCATCGATAAAAAACAAATCAATCGGGCAGTTAATGCGGGAGCAACAGTTATTTTACTCATTGTCGCAGTTTTTGAAAATCAATACCCCAAACTCCAAAACCTCTACAACTACGCACTTTCACTAGGACTTGAAGTTCTTGTTGAAACACATAATAAAGCAGAACTTGAGATTGCTCATCAGCTTGGAGCTAAAATTATTGGAGTTAATAATCGTAATTTAAAAACCTTTGAAGTGAGCTTGCAAAATTCAGTAGATTTGACTCCCTACTTTAAAGAAGACAATATCTACATTTCCGAATCAGGCATTTTTAGCGCAAACGAAGCCCAGAAAGTTTCCGATGCTTTCAATGGAATATTGGTTGGAACAGCACTCATGCAATCAGAAAATCTAGAAAAATCTTTGAAAGATTTAAAAGTCAAGAGGAAAACGAATGAAAATTAAAATCTGTGGCTTATCTACAAAAGAAGCTGTTGATACAGCCGTAGAATCTGGTGCCACACATCTCGGTTTTATTCTTAGTCCCTCAAAACGCCAAGTTGCACCAGAAAAAATTCTTCAAATCACAAACGATGTCCCAAAAACAGTCAAAAAAGTAGGAGTTTTTGTTGATGAACCTATTGATTTTGTAAAAAAAGCCATTCAAGTTGCTCAACTTGATCTGGTTCAGCTTCACGGAAATGAAGATATGAATTACATTAATCAACTAGATATTTCGGTTATTAAAGCAATAAGACCAGACCAAGAATTTAAAGAATACGAAGATGTAATTTTATTATTTGATAGTCCACAAGCTGGAAGTGGTCAAGCATTTGATTGGGAATCTTTGGTGACCAGCGGTCTGAAAAATAAATTTTTCATTGCTGGTGGACTTAATCCAGAAAATGTAGCAGCTGCTATTCAACATTTTCCAAATGCCTACGGTGTGGATGTTTCTTCTGGAGTAGAAACTGACGGAATTAAAAACCTTACAAAAATAAATAACTTTGTTCAAAATGCAAGCCTTGCCTCATCAAAGCAATTATTTATAGAATTTTTAAGACTCACAAAAAAGCTAAATGAAAATAAGATTATCCCTTATTTAATGGGAAGTTTAGCAGTTGAGCAAATAATCAATTTTCCAACAAATCCTGATGACATTGATATTCAACTCAAAAAGCCTGATTTTGAAAATTTTGAGCAATTAACAAGTTTAATGGAAGAATTAGGTTATCAGCTCATTGACTTACATGAGCATAAATTTGAAAAAGCTAGCATTCATGTTGGCTTTGCAAGTGTGGAGACCCTTAAAAACTATGCCGGGGTTGACTATTTGGCCATTCAACAAGAAAGAATGGAAAATGGCGAAAAATATTATCTTCCAAATGTTGAACAATCCCTTAAAATCTATCAGGCAGCAAAACGAGATGAGTGGCGAGGAGGGAAGCAAAAAGATTCCTTTATTTTAGATAAGTTAATAAAGGAACAGAAGAGGAATGACAATGAATAATAATCTTATTGAAGAGGGTGTAGAGATTCGAAATGATCTTATTATTAAGTCGATTCAAAAAGAAGATATATTAGAGCTTTGGCAAATTAGTTATGGACCTAAATCTGATTTACATTGGATGTCTTTCAACGCTCCCTATTTCGAGGAGCCAATCCTGAGTTGGGAAGAATTTTCAAGAAAAATATCTCTTAAAATAAATCAACCAAATGTTGCACTTATTATCTTTCAAAATCGAATCATTGGAATGCTGTCGGCTTATTGGGAAGATGGTAAATTACAAACATGGCTTGAGTTTGGTATAGTGATTTATGATAGTAAATTGTGGGGACGTGGAATTGGACAGGATGCCTTATCTTTTTGGTTGAAGCACCTTTTTGAAACTTATCCGAAGATTCAGCACATAGGATTTACAACTTGGTCAGGAAATCAAGGAATGATGAGACTAGGAGAAAAAAGTGGTCTGAAACTTGAAGGGCAAATCAGAAAAGTTAGATATTGGCAAGAAACTTGGTATGATTCAATAAAATATGGAATTTTAAGAGAAGAACTAAAAAATAGATAAAAAAATCAAAAGGAGCAACAACATGACCTACAACCAACCTAACAACAAAGGATTTTACGGCCAATTCGGGGGCCAATTCGTACCTGAGACACTAATGACAGCAGTAAAACAATTAGAAGAAGCCTACGAAGATAGTAAAAAAGACCCTCTATTTCAAGCAGAACTTAAAGAATTACTTAAAGACTATGTTGGACGAGAAAACCCACTCTATTATGCAAAACGCTTAACAGAATATGCGGACGGAGCAAAAATCTATCTTAAAAGAGAAGACCTAAACCATACAGGAGCACACAAAATTAACAATGCCCTCGGACAAGTCCTCCTTGCCAAAAAAATGGGAAAAAATAAAGTCATTGCTGAAACAGGTGCAGGCCAACACGGTGTCGCAACCGCAACCGCTGCTGCCCTCTTTGGCATGGAATGTACGATTTATATGGGTGAAGAAGACGTTAAAAGACAATCTCTCAATGTCTTTCGCATGGAATTACTCGGGGCAAAAGTTCATTCAGTAACTGATGGTTCACGCGTACTTAAAGATGCGGTTAATGCAGCACTTAGAGCATGGGTTGCTCAAGTTGAAGACACGCATTATGTAATGGGCTCAGTTCTTGGACCACATCCATTTCCACAAATTGTGCGTGATTATCAAGCTGTTATTGGACAAGAAGCGCGTGCCCAATTTTTAGAAAAAGAAAATAAACTTCCAGATGCTTTAGTAGCTTGTGTTGGCGGAGGCTCAAATTCGATGGGACTTTTTTATCCCTTCGTTAATGATGAATCAGTTGCCATGTATGGTGTTGAAGCCGCTGGCCTTGGGATTGATACACCACATCATGCGGCAACAATTACTAAAGGGCGCCCCGGCGTTCTTCATGGAACACTCATGGATGTCCTTCAAGATGAAAATGGTCAAATCTTAGAAGCCTTTAGTATTTCAGCCGGTTTAGACTATCCAGGAATCGGCCCAGAACACTCTTATTTCAATGATGTTGGACGAGCAAAATATGTTGATATTACAGATGAAGAAGCACTTGAAGGTTTTAAAATCTTATCTAGAACTGAAGGAATTATTCCAGCACTAGAAAGTTCTCATGCTATTGCCTATGCAGTCAAATTAGCTAAAGAATTAGGACCAGATAAATCAATGATTGTTTGTCTTTCAGGACGTGGGGATAAAGATGTGGTTCAAGTTAAAGAACGACTTGAAGCAGAAAAAGAGGTGAAAAAATGAAAACTTTACAAATGACTTTAAGCAATAAAAAAAATAATTTTGTCCCTTATATCATGGCTGGCGACCATGAAAAAGGTTTAGAAGGTCTTAAAGAAACCATTCAACTTCTTGAACAAGCTGGGAGTTCCGCTATTGAAATTGGCGTTCCATTTTCAGATCCGGTTGCTGATGGCCCAGTCATCGAACAAGCAGGTTTGCGTGCTTTAGCAAGAAATGTATCACTTTCAAGTATTCTTGAAACCTTAAAAACAATTGATACAAAAGTTCCTCTAGTAATTATGACCTATTTCAATCCCGTTTATCAGTTTGGAATTGAAAAGTTTGTTGCAGCTCTTGAACAAACACCAGTTAAAGGCCTTATCATTCCAGATTTGCCTAAAGAGCATGAGGACTATATCAAACCCTCTATCAATGATAAAGATATCTGTTTAGTTCCTCTGGTCTCATTAACCACCCCACTTTCTCGTCAAAAAGAACTTGTAGCCGATGCCGAAGGATTTATCTATGCCGTTGCAATCAATGGAGTAACTGGGAAAGAAAATGCTTATAGTAACCAGCTTGACCAACATTTAAAAGCGTTATCTTCATTAACGGATGTTCCTGTTTTAACAGGATTTGGAATTTCTACATTATCTGATGTGGACCGTTTTAATAAAGTGTCCTCAGGAGTTATTGTTGGTTCAAAAATTGTTCGTGATTTACATGAAGGTAAAGAAAACGAAGTTATTAAATTTATTGAAAACGCAATCAATTTTTAAGATAATTGAAAAATTAATAAAACCATATATCCTTGACAGTCCACTTTACAAATGGTATACTTTTATTAAATAAAACGGTTACAAAAATTGGATAGTGATTATTAAGTTAAGTTAGACCTTATCAAACCTATAGTCATAGGGGGATAAGGTCTATTTTTGTGAAATGGAGAAGAATGTGAAAATCAAAAAAGTTCTGAACAATAATGTAGTCATTGCTCAAAATGATAATGAAGAAACCATTCTTATGGGTTTAGGCTTAGGATTTGGGAAAAAAGCAGGTGAAGTTGTTGAAGACAAAAAAATTGAAAAAATTTTTGCATTGAAAGTAACTTCTGAGCAACAGAATTTTTCAGAATTACTTTCGGAAATTCCAAGTGGAATCGTAGAACTTTCGATTTTAACTTTAGCAAAAGCAAAAACAAAATTTGATAAAACAATTTCTGATACCGTTTTGGTTGCTTTCGCTGACCATTTAAATGCAGCAATTATTCGTGAAAAAGACAATATAACTATTAAAAATTTTCTTTTATGGGATATTAAGAGATTTTTTCCAGAAGAATTTGCACTTTGTCTTGAAACACTTCAAAAAGTTCAAGAAAAACTTAATATCTCACTTCCAGAAGATGAAGCAGGTTTTCTGGCTATGCACATTGTTAATGGAACCCTGGGAAGTGGTCATGAATATGCAACGGAATTAACAAAATTAATGGAAGAAATATTAACAACTCTAAAGTATACTTTACAAGTAAACTTTAATGAGCAAGATATTTATTTTCAAAGGTTTATTACTCACCTTAAATTTTTCACCGAAAGAATACTTTCTAATACAAAAAGTGATGAAAGCACCGATGAAGACTTATTCCTTCTAATAACCAGAAAATACCCAAGAGCATACATAGGAACAAAAAAAGTCAGTGAGTTTCTTAAACAGACAAGGTCGTACGAAGTTTCTCAAAATGAACAAATATATATGACCGTTCATCTAGCACGTATTTTAGAAAAAATACAAGATTAATTTTTAAGATGACTTTAGTCATCATCAACTATGGTAACAATTGGATCGTGACATTAAGTTGGCGAAACCTCTAAAAAATATATTATTTTGGAGGTTTGTAATGGGCAAATATGAAGCTCTTGCAAAAGACATTGTAGCAAATGTAGGTGGCAAAGAAAATGTCATCTCAGTGATTAACTGTATTACACGGTTACGTTTTAAACTCAGAGACGAGAAAAAAGCAAATACCGATGTCCTGAAAAATATGGATGGTGTAGTTACAGTAATGCAATCTGGCGGCCAATACCAAGTCGTTATTGGGAATCATGTACCAGAAGTGCGTGCAGATGTAGATGCTGTCCTTGGGGTACTTGATACCTCACCAGCAGACTCTGCACAAAAAGGAAACCTTTTCGATCAATTTGTGGAATTGATCTCAGGAATTTTCCAACCAATATTAGCTCCATTAGCAGCAGCGGGTATGATTAAAGGGGTTAATGCAATTTTATCCTTTGCCTTGGGACAAAGTTTTCAAGCGTCTGCAACCTATGCTGTTTTTAATGCAATGGGTGATGGTCTATTTCTCTTCCTACCAATTTTCATTGGATATACTTCAATGAAAAAATTTAATGGTTCACCATTTGTTGGAATGATGATTGCCGCAGCACTTGTTTACCCAGGTTTCGTAGATGGAACAATTGCAAAAACATTTGCAGAAAGTGGCGGATTAAGCCTCTTTGGAATTCCTTTTTCAGTACCAACTGCTGGCTACGGGTCTTCTGTAATGCCAATTATTGCCATTACAGCATTTGCAGCATTTTTAGAACACCAATTAAAGAAAATTATTCCTGATGTAGTAAAGCTTTTCTTGACACCATTCTTTACGGCAATCATCTCAATTCCTCTAGGTTTCCTAGTTATTGGACCAGTAATGAATCTTGCTTCAGATGCTTTAGGTAAAGGTTTGCTAGCATTACAAGGATTTAATCCTATTATCTTTGGTTTAGTGCTAGGATTTGCTTGGCAAGTCTTAGTCATGTTTGGACTACATTGGGCAATTGTTCCATTTGCAATTATCGCATTAGCAAAAGGAGAACCAACCGCGCTTTTAATTGCCGCAAGTGTTGCATCGTTTGCGCAAACTGGAGCTGTTGGAGCAGTGATGTTAAAAACAAAAGATAAACGACTTCGTGAATTAGCAATACCAGCCTTTATTTCTGGTTGGTTTGGTGTTACAGAACCAGCAATTTACGGAATTACCCTCCCTAAGAAACGTCCATTTTGGGTTTCATGTATCGTAAGTGGAATTTTATCAGCTGTTGCCATGGCCTTGGGAATTAAAGCCTATACAATGGGAGCTTTGGGAATCTTCAGTTTTACATCTAATATTACCCTAACAGGTGAAGTTTCAGGCGCAATTAAAATGATGATTGTATCAGCTGTAGCAGTTATAGCTGGCTTTGTAGTAACCTATCTTGTGGGATTTGAAGATGATGTTATTGAAAATCCAAGCCCTGACAAAAAATTTAATAAACAAAAAACGAATAAAGAAATAATTGGAAGCCCTCTTGAAGGAAAAGTTATTCCACTATCACAAGTTAAAGATGCAGCCTTTTCTGCAGGTGTAATGGGCAAAGGAGCAGCGATTGAACCAACACTAGGTGAGGTTCGTGCTCCATTTGATGGAATGGTTATGATTTTGTTCCCAACTAAACATGCCATAGGTTTAATTTCAAATGAGGGAACTGAACTTCTCATTCATATCGGAATAGATACTGTCCAACTTGAAGGAAAATACTTTGAAACCTTTGTAAAACAAGGACAGAGTGTAAAAAAAGGTGACTTACTCCTCAAGTTTGATATTGAGCATATTCAAAACGCGGGATACAGTACTCAAGTTCCAATCATTGTAACAAATATTCAGGATTATATGGACATTCTAGTTACAAATCAATCGACGATTCATCAAAATGAAGTGTTACTAACTGCAGTTAATGCACAAACAACTGAATTAGTGGCAAATCCAGTTTAAAATAGCATTGATGAAAAACTTTAAAAATTAGATAGGAAAATTATAAAATGACATTTAAAACAGACTTTTTATGGGGTGGACAACGGCAGCAAATCAATTAGAAGGTGCTTATGATGTAGATGGTAAAGGGCTCTCAGTAGCAGATGCAATGCCAGGAGGTAAAGAAAGATTGGCAATTCTTGCAAGTCCGGAATTTGATTGGACGATTGATACTGAACATTTTACTTATCCAAATCATGATGGAATTGATCATTATCATCAGTTTAAAGAAGACATTGCATTATTTGCAGAAATGGGATTTAAAGCTTACCGTTTTTCGGTAGCTTGGTCAAGAATTTTTCCAATGGGAGATGAAACAACTCCAAATGGAAAAGGTTTGCTTTTTTATGATCAACTAGTTGATGAGTGTTTGAAATATGGAATTGAACCAGTGGTTACAATTTCCCACTATGAAATGCCACTTAATTTAGCTAAAACATATGGAGGATGGAAAAATCGCGAACTAATCGAATTTTATGTCCGTTTTGCAAAAGTTTTGTTAGAACGTTATCAAGACAAAGTGAAATATTGGATGACTTTCAATGAAATCAATTCAGCAACATTCTTTTCAGGTTTAAGTCAAGGACTTGTTCCATCTAATGGTGGAGATGACAAAACTAATGTTTTCAAAGCTTGGCATAATCAATTTGTTGCAAGTGCTCAAGCTGTAAAATTTGGGCATGACTTGAATAAGAGTTTACAAATTGGTTGTATGAGTATTTATTCAACAACTTATTCGTTCGATGCAAACCCAGTAAATCAATTAGCAACACAAGAAAGCATTCAAGAGTTTAATTATTTCTGTAATGATGTACAAGTTCGAGGAGCCTATCCCGCATTTACGAATCGACTTCACCGTAAACACGGAGTAAATGTAGATGCACTTGAAATTTCCGAAGAAGATCTAAAGATAATAAAAGAAGGAACAGTTGATTATATAGGATTTAGTTATTATATGTCGACTGTAGAATCAAAAACAGGGGAAGGCGTTCAAGCTTCAGAAAATATGGTTCTTGGAGGAGTTAAAAACCCCTTCTTGAAAGAAAGCGAGTGGGGTTGGGCAGTTGACCCTGATGGACTTCGTTACGCCCTTAATGATTTATACGGTCGCTATCAAGTCCCGCTCTTCATTGTCGAAAATGGCTTAGGTGCAATTGATAAAGTAGAAGAAGACGGAACGATACAAGATGATTATCGTATTGATTATCTCAAAAAACACATTCAATCAATGAATGAAGCAGTTGAAGACGGTGTTGACCTAATGGGTTACACACCTTGGGGATGTATTGATTTAGTTTCAGCATCTACAGGAGAGATGAGCAAGCGTTATGGATTCATCTACGTTGACTTAGATGACGAAGGAAATGGAACAAAAAAACGTTCTAAGAAAAAATCATTTGATTGGTATAAAGAAGTAATTGCTTCAAACGGTACTAACATGTAAAAGATAGAAACCTCATCAATATGATGAGGTTTTTTTGATTGTTAACTCAAAAGATAGTTAAATGGAAGAGAAAAATAAAATGTATTCTATGAAATACTACAATTATTTAAAATAAAAATAAAAAATCCAATAGAAATATATTGAAATAAAAGAAAGAAAGTTGTATAATTTATCAAAAGGAATTTGTACATATTCCTAATAAGGTTTTCATTCTTTTATAAAGGATAAAAATACGTCATTTCACATTTATTCATTGAAATAATCATTGAACTAAGTCAAAAGAAAAGAGGCATGAAAATGAGAATAAGTAATGTTACCATTAGGGGCTTTCCCGTTTATTGAAAGAAGTCACAATGACTTTTAGTAGTTTTAGTTGAAACTTATTATATGTTAAATTATTGGAATATTCACTAGTCATAATAAAAACATTTACTCTAAAAAATATTATGACGAACAAAGGAGAACTGATGAAAAACAATCAATTCAAAATTCCTGAAAATGCACAAGTTCATGAAAACTTTAGAACTTGGAAATCAGGAAAACAATGGCTCTATGCCTCGTCTATCCTTGCTTTAGTAGTTTCAGGTGGAGCAATTGCTTCCTCTTCACATGGCGTTTTTGCTGACCAAGTTCTTTCAACTTCAACAGGTAAAACAACTGGAGCAGAAAACACTGCAACTGGTGGACTTGGATCAAATGCTACAGCTGGAGCTGATAATGCTTCTGTAGCAAATTCAGCTAATACAGTGGCAAAATCTTCAGCAAATCCGAGTAGTTATACTGATGCACAAGTAAATTCTTCAAGTGCTGTACTTAAGCAAGATAATAATTCTGGAAATCCAATTGGAGCACCAGAAACGAGTAACTCACAAAACACAAACGGCACTGGTGGAGCAACAACAATTGGTATCAATAGTTCATCTACTGCTTCAAGTGGAGGAACGATTAATACAACCTCTTCGACAAATTTGAATTCAAATGGAGCAGTAACAGCTGGTTCTGGAGCGGCTTCACAAACAACAGTTGATATTAAAGCAACTCAGTCAATTTCAAATTCAGGTTCTACGCTTTCAGATGGTTCTTATTCATGGACTGTTTCGCCATCAACTGACCAAACACAAGCAGGTTATTCTGTAGCTGCTGTAACAATTACAACTCCTGGTACGGATTCTGGTCAGTCCTCTGCAGGAGGAGCGACAGCTCAACTTGCTGGTGGGACATACACAAAACTTACAAGTGGTCAGCCATCTTCCGGAAGTTTTACAGCAACTTCAACAGCAAATACAATTACAGCCTCTTCAGTAGCAGCAAATAATTCAATGATTGATGCACTTCGTAAATCAAATGCTTCTCTCGAATCTGCATATTACTCAGAAACAGCAGTATTAATATCTGATGGCGCCACTACAGTATTATCTTCTTTAGCTAGTAATGTTTCTTCAGCTTTTGCGCTAGTTTCAGCGGTAGCGACATCTGATAATTTATTAACCTACAGCTCTGCTTATTCTCTACTGAGTGCAACCCTGACATCTATCCAAGCCAGCTATACAGCAAGTTCACTGCTTGCACTACAAAATATGTCATCTGCCGGTTCTTATGCGATAGCTGCATCAAATGCTACAACAACGATTTCTTCTGCAAGTTCAGTAGTTTCATCAGCAACCTCAACAGCGTCAGTAGCCTCTTCAAATGCCATTTCGAATTCATCTGAAATGAATAAACAATCTGCTTTTTCAGTAGCAGCAATTGGGGCTAACTCTGCTGGCTTATCAAGCTATACTTCATCAGCTACTAGCACTTTTAATTCTCAAGTAGCTGCAGGTCAATCGGCAGCAAATCTTGCAACAACGAGTAATTATATTTGGGAAAGTTTGGCATCAAGCTATACATCAAGCGTAGCTTCATCATACGCCCAAAGTGCCTATGATTCCGCTTATAAAGCAGCAGGGGGGACCATTGTTGCTGGTGTCTATATTCCCAACCCATCAGATCTTATTACAGGATCTAGCACGAGTAAAACTGCCCAAGCAGCCGCTGATTCTGATCCTAACAATATTTCTTATGCTTCACTTGCAAGTTCTTATGGATTGATAGCTAATTCATATAGTACAGCAGCAATTAATGCCTCTGGGGCCTATGTGCAAGCTTCAAATGCATATTCTTCAGCGAATGCCACAATGACAACTATGAGTTCTATTGTTTCATCTGCAACTTCAGTAGCAACTTCGGCAACTTCACTATTGAATTCAGCTTCGGCAGCACAATCGGCTTTTAATAGTATTGCTAACTCTTATATTACTATTATTCATTCAGAGTCAGTCTTACTTGATGGAGCACAGTCTGCTTATATCTCAATCGCTACTTCAATTACAGATTCCATTGCAACTAATAATTCAGGTACAGCAATTGCGTCATCTGTAGCGGCATATAATGATTTACAAAAATCACAAGCAGATGATTTTGCTAACGCTTCTACATTTGCATCTAATGCGTCTACTGCAAATACTACTTTTGATGAACAGAGTGAGATACTTTCCTCAGCTTCGGTTGTAGCAGCTTCTGCAAGTGCTGGAATTGCAATGCAAAATTCTTTAGCAACTTCCTATTCAATAATCGCATCCTCATATCAAACACAATCGAATACAAGCTTAGCTTCATCATATGCTAATATTGCTAATTCTTATAGTACAATTGCTTCAAGTTTGGCCACAGTTCAACAAACTGCGCAATCATTATATGATATGGCATCAACAGCGGCAGCTACCGCGTCAACTGCAGTTTTCACTAATAACACGAATTTAACAAGTCTTTCAGCTTTAATTACTGCTCAAACAGGATCAACCCTTGAATTTCTTGAATTAGGGAATATCCTTGCGCTATCCTCAGCTGTAGTTGCAAACAATCAAACAATTGCTTCGCTTGGTTCTAACAATGCTTTGACAACAACTTATGGAAACTATCAAACGACCCAAGATTCGCAAGCCTTAGTTTCTGTTCAGTTTACAGGTAATTCATCAGCAACATCACTTGTGAATACAGCCTTTAGTTCAGGAGTTGCTTCTTATGCTGCCGCAGCAGTAGCAGTTGACTCTTTAGCGACGGCAACGAATTCGACATTACTTAGCCTTGCATTACAGCTTTATACAGCTCAACAAGCAGAAAATAACATGCTTAAAATGGTTGGAGCATCAAATCTATTAATTGATACAACCAACACTCAACAACTTATAACTCAATTGAATGCTTCCCAAGCAAATAAATTGATGAATTCCGCAGCAGTTGTTGCAGCATCTCAAGCAACCACAGCTTTGATTGGAACGCCAACTTATTCACTATTAGGTGCAGTAAATAATGCAACCACATTTAATATCGATATTAATGGAAATGTCACACCAGTTGCTGGAGGAACAGGAACCACTCAAGTTACTGTGTATAATAATGGAGCATTATATAATTGGACTAATGTCAAATATTTAGACACAAAATGAGCTATATTTTCTTAAAATAATTTTCTTCTTTCTGATTTGGAGTTAAACCATTGTTGGCGGAATGAGGATTATAATTGTTATAAAATTGTTCGATGTATTCAAAACAAGAGAGTTGAACTTCTTGAATGGAGTGATAAGTTCTTCGATTAATTTCTCGTTGTTTAAGGTACTTGAAAAAGACCTCAGTGACGGCATTATCATAAGGATATCCAGGCTTGGAGTAAGAAGCAAGCAATTGATGCTCATCTAATAACTTTCTAAAGGAAGCTGATTTAAATTGGCTTCCTTGATCCGAATGAAAAATAATTGGTTCCTTAGGTTTCCTCTTATTTATAGCTATTTCTAAGGTGTCACAGGCGAGCTTGGCATCAATCCTATCACTTACTTTCCACGCAATACATTTCCTTGAGTAGAGGTCAAGAATAGCACAGAGATAAACATGTCGCTTAGGTCCTATAGAGATATAAGTGAAATCTGTTGTCCAAACTTGATTTGGGGAGTTCGGGTTAAATTCTTGTTTAAGCAGATTATCAGAAGAAAATACAGGAGCTTTCTTTGATTTAAAACGAGGTTTGATGGTTGACATTTTAGGGAGTGTCATAGACTTGAGAAGTCTTAAGATACGGCCTTCAGAAATATTAACGCCATAATCACGCAGAAGAATGATTTTAAAAGCTCTCGTTCCAATTCTTTTCTTGGCTTTCATATAAATCTCAAGGAGGTGTTTTCTCAAGCGTTGATTTTCTACTTCACGCTTCGAAGGCCTCTTGTTTATGAAGTTATAGTAGGTGGAACGATTGACATGTAAAACACGACAGAGCATAACTGTCGTGTGTTCAAATCGGAGTCGA
>SKEH01000010.1_pt1 | contig 183097 bp, 159 predicted proteins | sample 4826571 | NCBI WGS metagenome assembly SKEH01 (sample SAMN11008814, study PRJNA524170) | human gut metagenome | biome: Human fecal sample; material: Feces; isolation source: fecal sample from pouch patient p29 | host: Homo sapiens | place: Israel: Tel-Aviv | collected 2016-09-14 | reverse complement strand
ATCGCCAGCTCACCCTTCTCGATGCCGAAACTCACATCATCGTTCGCAACGATGGCCGTGGAACCCATCTGATAACGCTTGGAACTATGCACCATCTCGATATACGCCATTGCCATCTCCATTCCTGAATCCGCCACGAGACACAGTACGGCTTTAATTGTACGTACTAAAGTAAGGGATATCGTTACCGTAAGGGAGGGATTCCATGGATACCGCCAATGAAGCCGACCGCCTGCAGACGCTCTTGTACGGCGCCTATGATTCCGATGCCGTGCGCGAGATGGAACGCCCTTTGCTCGACGATGGCGTTCCACTGATGCGCATGGCCGCATCCGCCGCGGCGCACGTGACGATGGAGCTGCTCGACGATGAGGATCTGGCCGTTGAGGACGCGCGCGTGACCCTGCTGGTCGGCGCCGGCGACAACGGCGGTGACGGCCTGTATGCCGGTGCCGAACTTGCACAGGAAGGTGCGCAGGTTACGGCGATCGCCGTCGGCCGTTCCCTTCACGAAGAGGCCTTTGCAGCGTTCGTGCATGCCGGCGGACGTGTACTCGTGCTCGATCCCGCCGCCGACATTCCCGGATGCACCACCGGTTTTTCCGCAGGCGAGGCCGGCGAGCGCCTGCAGGCGGCCGTCGAGTACGCGCAGGGCTCGCACGTGATTCTCGACGCGATGACCGGTATCGGCGTGACGGGTGCGCTACGTGGCGTCGCCGGTACGATTGCGGCTTCGTTGGGTTTGGTTGGCGAGTTGCCTGACCGTCCCGCCCTGCCGAATAATGAGCCGTCCGCGGATTTGCCACTGGTGGTGGCCATCGATACGCCTTCCGGCGTGGGTGTGAATGACGGTTCGTTGCCGGGTCCGTATATTCCGGCTGATGTTACGGTGACGTTCGGCGCGATGAAGCCATGTGCGATGGTGCCGCCCGCCTCGTATGCGTGTGGCAGGCTGACGCTGGTTGATTTTGGTTTCGACTTTGACGATTCGATTCCCGCGGCGGAGATGACGGACGGTGATTTCGTCACGGATTCGATTCGTCTGCCCCAGCTTGCGGACGGTAAGTATTCGCGTGGTGTGGTCGGGTTGGTGACCGGTTCCGCCCGTTATCCCGGTGCGGCAGTACTGTCGGCGCGGGCTGCGGCGCGTACGAATTCGGGCATGGTGCGTTACATGGGCCCGCAGCATGCGCAGGATATGGTGCTTTCGGCGTTGCCGGAGGCAGTTATCGGCAAAGGGCGCGTGCAATCCTGGGTGGTCGGTTCGGGCGTCCCCGCCGGCGATGACGAAATGGCTGATGAGGATATGCAACGTGAGACGATTGCCGCGTTGCTGAAGCATTACACGTTGGAACGGTCCGATGCCGATGGGTCGTCCATGGAGTTGAACGAACACGTACATGCGATGCCCCCGATCGTGGTGGATGCCGGAGCGCTGGATCTGCTGCCGGAACATGTGCCGGCGCAGGTGGTCATCACTCCGCACGTCGGCGAATTGGCCCGATTGCTGAACAGGATTGAGCATACTGAAATCGATGTCGACGGCGTGTACGCCGAACCGCTTGCGTATGCCCGCAGGGCCCATGAGCTGACCGGCGCGACCGTTCTGCTCAAGGGTGCGGTGACGATTGTGGTCGGTGAGGATGGAGATGGCGAGGAACGGGTGATTCTTTCCGGCCGGGCGCCAGCGTGGCTGGCTACCGCCGGCGCCGGGGACGTACTGGCTGGCATGCTGGGCGCCATGCTCGCACAACAGGATGACATGCTCGCCGACGATCCGGCGCTCGTTCCGGAGGTTGCCGCTGCGGCGGCCTATCTGCATGGTCTTGCGGCGGCGGCCGAATCACAATCCGATCAGCGCGGCTGGCATCGTCCGCGAATCTACGGGCAATCTCACCATCATCATTTCGGCACGATCGGACATCCGATCGTCGCCAGCGACATCATCGACGGCATCCGGACGGCGTTCATGGAGCTGCTGCAGTAGTCGGGAACGACGTCAAGCGGCAAAGCACCGAAGATAACGGCAGCGGTCATCCGGCACTCGTACCTGCGCTTATGCGAGATGCGATCGCTGGATGGCCGTTGCCATTCGGCCGACGTCCTATTCTACGGACTTGAGCGCGGCAAGCATGTCGACCGTCTTCAAACGGCGGTACACTACCCAACCAAGCACGGCCAACACCACGCCGACCACTAGGAGCGGCACGACGAAAGCCTTCCATCCAAGCGCCGGGTCGAACATGACCTCGTCCGGCGGCACCTCGGTGACGATATAGCCGTGCAGCCATGCGCCGAACCCATAGCCGGCAAGAATGCCAAGACCGGACAGCAGCATGGTTTCGCGGTAGATGTACATCGTCGTCTCATTGGTGTGGAATCCCAGCACTTTGATGGTGGACAATTCGCGGATACGCTCGGACACGTTCAGATTCGTCAGATTGTACAGGATCACCACCGCCAGCATCACTGCGACGATGATCAGTACTTCCATGATTTGATTGAGCGATTCCACGATCGTGGACACCATGTTCTTCTGCGTCGTGTTCTGCACCACACTTTGCACTGCGGACAGTTTCATGAGTCGCGCGCCCTGACGTTCCGCATTGGCCACGCTTGAATCCTTGAGACGCACCATGTACGAGTTCTCCGAGTAATCCGTGCCGAACATCTTCTCATAGCATTGCGCGTTCATGAATACGAAATGGCCTATATACATTTCGCAGATGCCGGATACTTTGACGGTATGTTCCACGCCGCCCGCATCGGTCACGCTGAAGCTGTCTCCCACGGACACATGCAGCATTTCGGAGAGCCGCTCCGAAATGATCGCGCCATCGTTGACCATGATCCGCTTCTCATGCGACGATCTATCGCGCAAGGTCAGATACGTGCCGAAATTATATGCGTCATCCGTGGCAAGCAGCGTGATCTGCTGTTTGTCGCTGTTTTTGCCGGATGTTTTCGACAATTCCTCGTAATGTGCGGCGATTGAGGAACTCACCGAATCCTTGTTCAACGCTTTTTTGAGCTCATCGATCTGAGCGGAATTCGTGCTCGACTGTTCGACCGCGATCAGATCGTAATGAATCAGTTCGTCGAACTGCCGCTCGCCTATCTGACCGATGGACGCCTGCACGCCAAGTCCTGCGGTGAGCAGCGACACAGCGCCGCAAACGCCGAATATGGTCATGAACATACGCATCTTGTAACGGAAGATGTTGCGTGCAGTCACTTTGCGGGTGAAGTTGAGCCTATTCCAGATCGGCGTAACACGCTCCAGGAAAATCTTGGAGCCTTTCGCCGGTGGCTTCGGTAGGAGCAGGGCAGCCGGCTTCTCGCGCAACTCCCGTGAGGCGACGATCCACGTGGGCACGACCGCGCTCATCCAGGCCAGCAGGAACGAAACCAATGTGACCCACGGGTGAAATCCGAGCTTGATGGAGGGCATGGTGAAACCACTGCTGTAGGCGTGCTCCACGATGAGCGGAAGCACCGTATGCCCGGCCAGCACACCGATGACGGTTCCAATGGTCGAAGCCGTGAAACCGTAGACCGTGAATTTGAGCATCACATCGCCGTTCGTATAACCGAGGGCTTTCAGCGTGCCGGAATTCGTACGCTCCTCGTCCACCATGCGCCCCATGGTGGTGAAGGTGACGAGCGCTGCGACGAAATACAGGAAAATCGGGAAGATGTTCGCCAGCTTGCCGATGATGTTCACAATGACCATGTAGACGCGGTAGCCCTGCGAGGTGAGCCCTTCACGCCTGCCGCTGACCGAGTATGCGGGAACGGTAAGGTTGTCGGCCTGTTCCTGCGCCAGTTCGATCCGTGTTTTCGCCTCGGCTATTTTCTTTTCGGCTTTCGGTTTGTTGCTGTTGAATTCGGCGAGTTTGCTCTCGTACTCTTCTTCGGCCTTCTCGATGCTTCGTCGGCCTTCGATGAGCTGTTCGGCTCCGTCTACGGCCGTACTACCTGCCTGCGAGGCCACCTGGCCAAGTTGCGCCTGCTTGTTGGCTATGAGGTTGGAGGCCTGTGCAAGATTGTCGGCGTTGTTCTGGTATTCCTGCGATCCTTGTTCAAGCTGGTTCACGCCATCCTGATACTGCTGAAGACCGTTGTTGTATTCTTCCAGCCGCTCATTGTATTCCTGCACGGACGTGTTGTATTGGCCCAGCACCGTCTCGTACCGTTGCTTGAGTTGTTCGTATACCGCTCCCGTGGTGCCGACCCGTTCCATCTTGTTCAACATGGCTGCGGCCTGGTCGAGCATGGTTTTGGTGAGTTCAAGCTGGGTGCGAGCGTCATCGAGCTGCGATTTAGCGTCGGAAAGCTTGTTCCATGATTCGGAGAGCCGGTCTTGTCCTTCGACGAGTTTCGTCTGCGCCGACTGCAGTTGCACTTGGCCGGCCGCGACCGACGCGTTGGCCGAGGCGATCTGCGATTGTGCCGACGCAAGCTGTGCGATGGCCGCGGAACCTTCCTGCACCATGGTCGTTTCGCCTTCGCTCATCTGGTCCTTGGCGCTTGCGATCTGCGCTTTGGCATCGGCAAGCTGCGCTTCCGCGTCGGCGAGCTGCTGTTCGGAATCCTTGACCTGCTGTCTGGCCTGATCGATTTTCTCCTGCTGCTGCTCACGGATGCTCGACTCTCGTGCTTCCGGTTGGCCGGCAAGAAGTTTGACGAGTTGGTCCTTGTGTTTCTGTATGCGGTCGCGGTAATCATCCGTCCAATAGTTGAGATGTTCAGTATCGTTGTAGACGATGCGTGCGATCATCGTCACCTCGGAGTCGAATTCCGACGGCATGGCCACGGCGTATGAGGTCAGTGTGCCGCTGCCGGATGTGGACTGGCCCATGTTCAGTCCGGATACGATTTCGCTTGCGCGCACGAAACCAACGACTTCGAAGCGATGATGACGCAATACGGTACTGCCGGAGATGTCGGCTTTTTCAGTGACGTCAAGCGTGCTGCCCACAGCGAATGCGCTCCGCTGGTTTAGGTCAAGGACGATTTCTCCCTGCCGTTTCGGCATCCTGCCCTCCACCACGTCATAGGTGGAGATATATTCCGGTTTCGAGAAGACGCGCATGCTGGAATCGGTGCCCTTGATGACAACGTCTTTGAAATAGCCGTATTCGATGCCTCTGACGCCGTCAGCCCTGCCAATGACGTCCTTATCGTCTTCGGACAGTCCATACGTGGATACGACCGTAACGTCGGCAAGATTGTTGCGCCCGTAGAATTCGGCACCGGTGGCCTGCATGTCCGGACCGGCCACTTTGAGACCGACCAGGGCGAACGAGCCCAATGCCATCAGGCAGACGATCGAGACGAATCGTCCTATCGAGCCGGACAGTGTCTGACGAATGTCCTTCCATAGGATGCGTTTCACCATTCGAGGTCCTCGATGTCCATGGGATGCTCGTTGGTCTCGACCGCGGTGACACGGCCGTCATGCATGCGGATCACACGATCGGCGATCGGCGCGATGGCGGAATTATGCGTCACGATCACCACCGTCGCACCATTCTCACGACTCATATCCTGCAAAATCCGCAACACCTGCTTCCCCGTGTTGTAATCCAACGCGCCCGTCGGCTCATCGCACAACAGGATCTTCGGATTCTTGGCCACCGCACGCGCGATCGCCACACGCTGCTGCTCGCCACCCGACAACTGCGCAGGAAAATTATCCACACGGTCAGCGAGCCCCACGTCCGCCAACGCCTTCACCGGATCCATGGCATCGGCCACGATTTGCGAGGCCAGTTCCACGTTCTCCCTGGCCGTCAGATTGGCGACCAGATTGTAGAACTGGAACACGAAACCGATGTCCGTACGCCGATAGGCCGTCAACTGCTTGGCCGAATAGTCAGAGATGTCCCGCCCGTCGATGACGACCCTGCCCTCGGAATTGGTGTCCATACCGCCCAGAATGTTGAGCACCGTCGACTTGCCCGCACCCGAAGCGCCCAGAATGATCGCCAGCTCACCCTTCTCGATGCCGAAACTCACATCATCGTTCGCAACGATGGCCGTGGAACCCATCTGATAACGCTTGGAACTATGCACCATCTCGATATACGCCATTGACGTATCGCCTCCATCAATAGACAACATGTTGATTTAATTTCCGTATGATTGTATCTTTCCCGACATGAACAGAACAATGATCATTTCCCCTGAAACCGTTCAGTTTAGACGCTTTACGGAAAACTGTTGATTACTACTGGAATGCACAACGTGTTGATTTAAACTGGCAGGCATGGTACGGCAACGACAAACCAAAACGGAAGCGAAAATCAAAGCGGCGTTCACCACGCTCGTCAAAAACAAAGGCTTCGACGCGATGACCGTCAGCGACCTGGCTCGCGAGGCGGACATCAATCGCGGCACCTTCTACATGCACTATGTCGACAAATTCGACCTGCGCGACCAGTTGCTCGACGACGTCATCGCAGATCTGGCCGCAATACTCATCCCGGAATCAGACGATGACAACGAGCCGCTCGATGTCGAAGACATCATTAAATCCCGCAACCTCGTATCCGCCATGCGCTATCTCAAACGAGACTATGCGTTCTTCGACGCCATCTCCGGCAGCGGCAACGATATGCAGCTGTACGAGCGCGTCAAGGACGTCATCAAGCAACTGCTGCTCGGGCAGGTGTCACGACTGCGAAAGGCACCGGATGACACACCAGGCATCCCCGGGGAATACGCCATGGAGATCCTCGTCTCATCCACTTCGTCCATATTGTGGTTGTGGCTACGCCGCGGCTGCCAGGAATCGCCGGAAACCATCTCAGGCATCATCGAACGCAGCAAATCCATCGCCCCCGTGGACATACTGCGTTGAAACCGTCGGTGAAATACTTGACATCCCCGCAATGCACACCGCACAATCGTGAAATATCGGGAAACTATGCTGTCGTTCCATCAGTAGGGTCGTAGGGTTCAACTACGGGAAAGGTGGCATTCATGAAAAGCCGTCCGATCATCGGCATCACTCCCCTGTTCGATTACGAACGGGACAGCCTGTGGCTGTTACCCGGATACATGGACGGCATCGAGGAGGCAGGCGGACTGCCGATCATGCTGCCGCTAACCTCCGATGACCATGAAATCCGCCAGTTGGCCGATATGTGCGACGGCATCCTGTTCACCGGCGGGCAGGACGTGAATCCAACGCTCTACGGCGAGAAGGTCACACCCGAATATCAGGCGACGAAGCCGGAACTGAGCGCCGAACGTGATGCGATGGAGCCACCGCTGCTTGACACGATGATCCGGCTCGACAAACCGGTGTTGGGAATCTGCCGCGGCATTCAGCTGATCAACGCCTGCCTTGGAGGCACGCTGTGGCGTGATCTGCCGAGCGAACATCCGGGCGATGTGAAGCATCATATGATGAAGCCCCCATACGATGCATTCGGCCATGACGTGACCGTGGAACCGGGCACGCCGCTGGACGATATGCTCAATGGCATGCCGCAATCGCAGGTCGACGAGTCAACCATGAAACGCAACGACGACGGCAACTGGTCGATCGCCGTCAACAGTTACCATCATCAGGCCGTACGGACCGTTGCACCGACGCTGAAGGTCATGGCGACGGCCACGGACGGCATCACGGAAGCCGTATACCGGCCGGAATCCCGATTCCTGTGGGCGGTGCAGTGGCATCCGGAATTTTTGCACAACGTCGATGCGCGCAGCCGTGCCATCTTCTCCGAGTTCGTCAATGCGGCACGGCGATAACCCCCTGCTTCCAGCATTCCGCTTACGCCACCCCGTTACGCTACACTGACGAACAGCAGATACACGCTTTACGAGGAAGGTTCCCCATGGTCAATGCAGTCCCCGCCATCACCGACGTCATTTTCGATTTCTGCGGAGTCGTGGTCGATTGGCAGTCTCGCGCGGGGCTGGAAGGACATTACCCGCAGGAGCTGGTGGATCGCATCTGCTCGGATGATGACGAGTTCGGCTTCTTTGACTATGAGGACCGCATGGACCATGGCGCTTCCCTGGCTGAGGTGCTACCAAGCGTCGAGCAGGACCACGGCAAGGAGATCGCCGATATTTTCGAGGATTACATCACACGTTACGACGATTCCCTGGTTCGCCTGCTGCCCGGCTCGGAACGGCTGCTACGCGACCTGAAAGCCGCCGGTTATGGCGTATGGGGGCTTACGAACTGGTCGTACGAGACCATTCATTTCGCCTTCGAGAAGTTTCCGCAGCTTACGGAAATTCTCGACGGCACGGTCGTGTCGGGCGAGGAGAAGATGTTCAAGCCCAACGCCGATTTCTACGAGCTGGCACTGCAACGTTTTGGCATCGAAGCCGAAAGATCGGTATTCTTCGATGACACCGCGAAGAACGTGGACGGAGCCGGCAAGGTGGGCATCCACGCCTTCCGCTTCGTCGATGCCGAACAGGCTCGCAAGGACCTTGCATCTTTGGGAGTGCGGATCTGATCGTCCGGGCATAGTCATTCCGCCATGGTCGCGATATGCCGATGGCGGAATGCATCCGTCCACAATGCAGAAACCGAACGTTATAAACTGCTCTTTCGTAAATGGCCGCTGCTATAAATGGGTGTTATGACTCTCCTACAGTTGAAGTACATCGTCAAAATCGTCGAATGCGGCTCCATGAACGAAGCCTCGCACGAGCTGTACGTGTCGCAGCCGGCGTTGAGTTCCTCGGTGAAGGAACTCGAGAACGAGCTGGGCATCGAGATCTTCACCCGCTCGTCCCAAGGAATCGCGTTGACCGTGGATGGCGCGGAATTCCTCACCTACGCACGTCAGGTGCTCGATCAGGCTTCCCTGCTGGAGGAGCGCTATAAGAACGCGAAGCCGCGCAAGCAGCTGTGCTCCGTATCCACGCAGCATTACATGTTCGCCGTCGAGGCGTTCGTGGAGATGATCAGTTCCATCAAGTCCGATGAATACGAGTTCACGATTCGCGAGACCCGCACGAAGGACATCATCAACCAGGTCGCCAACATGCTGTCGGAGATCGGCATCATCTACCTGTCCGACTTCAACAAGGACGTCATCGGCAAGATGTTGCGCGAGAAGCATCTTGAATTCCATCCGTTGTTCCGCGCGCCGCTGCATGTATTCATCTCACGCAACAATCCGCTGGCCGGCAAGAAGAAGGTCACGATGGAAGACCTGAAGCCATTCCCGTTCATTCAATACGAGCAGGGCGAGGAAGGCAGCTTCTTCTTCGCCGAGGAAGCGGTCTGGCCGGAATACTCCCCCAAGCAGATCAACGTGACCGACCGTGCCACGATCCTGAACTTCATCATCGGTCTGAATGGTTACACGGTGTGCACCGGCATCGACAACGGTGACCTCAACAACGAGAAGATCGTGACCGTGCCGCTCGACACCGACGAGACGATGCTGGTTGGCTGGATCACCAACGAGCGTGCGAAGCTGTCGAAGGCGGCCGAAAACTATCTTGAAAAACTCAAGTCGGTCGTCGCCGACCACGGATACAATCTCATCGATTAACAAAGATCCTCCTTCATCGTGAAGGAGGATCTTCCATATTCGGTAAGTATCGAGCGGTCAGGCGCCATACCGTTCGAGATAGGAGTCGGCTGCGGCCTTGATCTCCGGCGTGACATACGGGGCGCCGTCTGCGGTCTCGATGTGCTGGCCGGCTTCGAAGATCTCTTTCACGTTGGCGATGGCGAACACCGGGAAGCCGAATTCCGCTTCGACAGCTTTCACTGCGGAGGTGTCGGAATCTTTGGTTTTCTCCATACGGTCCACGGACAGCACCAAGCCCACGACTTCGACGTTCGCTTCGGCCTTAAGCTTCGGAATGACCTCGCGTACGGCGGTGCCTGCGGTCATCACGTCATCGACGAGCAGCACCTTCATGCCATCGGTCAGTTGGGTGCCGACCATCATGCCGCCGTCGCCGTGATCCTTCTTCTCTTTGCGGTCGAACGTGTAGCCGACTTCCATGCCGTGCCCGGCCGTCAGGGCGATGGCTGTGGAGACGCCCAGCGGAATGCCCTTATATGCCGGACCGAATACGGTGTCGATGTCTTTCGGCAGGTTACCGGCTTCGATTTCGGCTGCGATCTTTTCAGCATAGAATGCGCCGAGTGTCGCGATTTTCCTGCCGTCGTTGAAGGCGCCGGCGTTGATGAAGTACGGGGACTTGCGGCCGGACTTCAATGTGAATTCACCGAACTTCAACGCCTGCGACTCCAGCAGGAATTCGGTAAAACGGTGGTCAAGGGATTCCATAGTCACTCCTTCATGCGATGAATGGTCGTTAGCGCCAGGTTTCGCCCTTGGCGAGCTTGTCAGCCAGTTCCGGACGTGCGTCAAGCAGGGCGTCAAGTTCGCGGGCCACACGCAGAGGCGCGGTCGGCTCGAACAACGCGGCCGCACCGACTTCCACGGCGTTGGCGCCTGCATACAGATATTCGAGCGCCTTTTCGCCGGAATCAATGCCACCGATGCCGATGATCGGAACCTCAGGCAACGCAGTGCGCACGCGCCACACAGCGGCAAGACCCACCGGCAATACGGCCGGACCGGACACGCCGCCGGTCACATGCGTGATGATCGGCTCGCCAGTACGAATGTTGATACGCATGCCGAGCAATGTGTTGATCAGGCTCAGCGCGTCGGCACCGCTTTCCACGGCCGCACGTGCCGGAACGGTGATGTCGGTGACGTTCGGAGTGAGCTTGACGATCATCTTCTTATCGGTGATCTTGCGCAGGCGAGTGATCAGACGGCTCAACGCCACCGGATCGGTGCCCACGCTCATGCCGCCGGCGGATACGTTCGGGCAACTCACGTTGATTTCCAGCATGTCGGCTGGTGAATCGTTGAGCTTGGCCACGACTTCGGCATAATCGTCATCGCAGTGGCCTGCCACATTGGCAATGACATTCGCGTTGATGGCCTTCAGTTTGGGCAGGTCATCCTCCAGATAGTGGTCGACGCCCGGATTCTGCAGACCGACCGCATTGATGTTGCTGGACGGACCTTCGGCGGTGCGGATGCCCGGATTGCCCTCCCATGGCACCGGAGAGACGCCCTTGGTAGTGACCGCCCCAAGCTGGCTCACATCATAGAACCAACGCACAGCCGCGTATTGGAACGTGCCGGAAGCGGTGGCGACCGGATTCTTCCATGGAACGCCCGCCACTTGGGTGGGGTGCTTCCACTCGTATCGTTCGTACAGATTGCCGTGCTGCATGTTGTCAGTCGTCATGCCTTCACTCACCCCATCCCAAACGTTCGCGTGTGAACACCGGTCCATCGGAGCATACTTTCAGTCGTCCGTCCAACGTGTCGACCGTGCACAGCACGCACGTACCGTATCCACAGCCCATGCGTTGCTCGAGACTCAGCTGGCATTCGATGCCGCGCTTGGCCGCCCACGCCGCCACGGCCTTCATCATCGGCAGTGGTCCGCAGGAAAGGATGACCGGCTTCAGTTCCCCGTTCATGAGTTCATCCGAAATTCGGTCAAGCAAGGTGATGACGTTGCCTTCGGACTCATCGATGCTGTACACCGAATCGGCATATCTGCCTACGTATTCGTCGCCGAAATGCACGTTGCGGTAGCCGAATACGGCAGTGCTTGTCGCGCCCTGCATGCCGGCGATGGCCTGTGCGGCCCGTACTAGCGGCGGTACGCCGAGACCGCCGGCAACCAACACGTAATTGGCCGGCTCCTTGGTCTTGAACGAGTTGCCCAAGGGCCCCATCACGCGCACGGCGTCTCCGGCTTGCAACTCCGCGAATTCAGCGGTGCCCTTGCCTACCACGGCAAACATCAGGCTTACTTCGTCGCCGTTGACCTCGGCCACGCCGAACGGACGCGGCATGAGCCTGGTCGGATCATTGGAATACACATCGACGAACTGCGCCGGCTTGGCATGGCTGGCGATGTATTCGTCTCGGAAAGTCAGGCGATAGACGCCGTCGGTCAGTTCCCGGTTATCAACGATCTCGACCTCGTGGCGGCTTGGAAAGAAGCCGGCCTCAGTCGCCTCGGCGACGGTCGGAGCGAACGTTGTTGCGGTGGTCATGGACTCCCTCTCTGTTGCATTCGGTGATTTGGCTTGAAAAATTACGATATTTGGCCTGGCTCGCCTGGACTCATGGTAGGACCGCGCGCAGATTGTCGCGCATGTCCTTGGCGGCTTCGCGGGCCGATTCGGCGACCAGTTCAAGCGCGGATTCGGCGCTCATGCCGTCGGAATACTTGCCGGACTTCATCCATGCGCCGATAATGCCACGGGACGAGTTGACCAGTGCCCCGGAACCGTCCTTGTCGAACATGCCGGCCACGCCCTGTGCGGTGCCGCCCTGGGCTCCATATCCCGGTACCAGGAAGAAGGTGCGCGGCATGCGGGCGCGCAGCGCCTTGCCTTCCTCCGGATGCGTGGCGCCGACCACGGCTCCGACTCGGGAATAGCCGTTCCTGCCGATGGCTTCGGCACCCCAGCCTTCGACCAGGTCGGCGACGTGTTCGTACACGCGTTCGCCGGAGGCAAGCTCCAATTCCTGCAATTCGCTGCTGGACGGGTTGGAGGTGCGTACCAGTACGAAGATGTCCTTGTCGGTGGCGGTAGCCGCATCGACGAATGGGGTGATACCGTCGGTGCCAAGATATGGGTTCACGGTCACGGCATCCTCATGCCATGGATCGAAGACGGTTCCCTGCTCCGCCACGCCGCTCAGATGGTGCGCGTATGCAGCCGCAGTGGAGCCGATGTCGCCACGTTTGACGTCGCCGAGCACGTACAGGCCCTGCTGCTTGGCATACTCGCAAGTCATGGTGTAGGCGTCGATGCCCGCCGGGCCGAGTGCCTCATACATGGCGATCTGCGGTTTGACGGCCGGCACGATGTCGGCCACGGCGTCGATGACGGCACGGTTGAATTCGAAGAAGGCGACGGACAGCTGAGCAGCGGGCGCCTCTGCGGGATCTTCGACCTGTTCGGCGATTTCGTCGGCGAAGTCCGACACAATCTGTGCCGGCACGAGGGCTTCGGTCGGATCCAGTCCGACGACGCTCGGATTCTGCTTGGATTCGATCGCTTCAATCAGACGGTCCATCAATCCTCCTTGTTGATGCGGCTGAAGGCCAGCTTCGAGCCGATAACGGTAGCCAGCGGACGGCCGGTGACATGCCATCCGCCAAATGGGGTATTGCGTGCCGAGGAATGGAACTTCTCCGGGTCGACGATCCATTCCTCGGTGGTGTCGAGCACCACCAAGTCTACATTTTCGGGGTGCGCGACCTTACCGAGGTCAAGCACTCGCTTGGTGTCGGAATCACCGGGAACCGCATCGGCGTTCTCGTCGAGCAACACGGTCATGTCGGTGTTCTCGTGGCCCATGAGCGTTGCCGGACCGGTCGCCATGAGTTCGATGAGTCGCTCATCGGAAATGTGACCGCCGTCGACGAGCACCTTATGGCACACGCCATAGGCGCACTCGAGGCCGATGATGCCGTTGGGGGCGTCGAGGAAGCCGAGTTCCTTCTCTTCCATGGTGTGCGGCGCGTGATCGGTAGCCAAAAGATCGACCGTGCCGTCGGCTACGGCCGCAATGGTGGCCTGTCGATCGGCTTCGGAGCGAAGCGGCGGATTCATCTTGGCGAGCGTGCCGTATTCCAGCAACGCTTCATCACACAGTGCAATGTAGTGCGGCGCGGTTTCGCAGGTGATTGGCAGCCCCTCGGCCTTGGCTTTGCGAATCGCATCGAATGAGATTGCGGTACTCACATGCTGGAAATGCACGTGTACGCCGGTTCTGCGTGCCATCTCGATGTCACGTTCGACGATTCTCAATTCGGTGTCTTCCGGAATGCCGGGCACACCGAGTCTGCGCGAGACCGGGCCGTCGTTGACCGCACCGGTGTCGTGATGTTCGCAATGCTCAATCAGGTACAGACCGGACTCCTTGACATTGGCGAATACCTGGTCAAGAATCTCCGGGGTGACGGCGGAACCGTCGTCGCTGATGGCGGTCACCGGATGGGCCAGCTGGTAGGGGTCCTTCCCATCATCGCCATGCCCCGGCAGGTAGCCGATCCAGTCGGCCACATCGGTAGCCTCCTTGCCGGCACGACCCTTGGACGCACATACGCACAAATCGTAGCGGACCGGCAGTTTCACATCATGGGCCGCTTCGTAATGCTGCAGATAATCGATGACGGTATCGTAACCGGCATCAAGCACCTCGGAAGCGCCCTGCTGACCGGCTCTGACCTTCACGCCATCCATGGCGGGAACGGTGTTCGGCATGATGAGTACGTTCGTGTAGCCACCTGAAGCGGCTGCGGCGCAGCCGGACACCATCGATTCCTTGTAGGTCTGCCCGGGATCGCGGAAGTGCACATGCGGGTCTTCGAAGCCCGGCGCGATGGTCATGGCTGAGGCGTCGACGGTCTCATCGGTGTCGGCAGGAACGATCAGGTCGATGACTTCGCCGGTATTCCAGACCTTGATATCGTGAAGGGTGAGGGCCATGGGTCAGAACTTCGCTTCCTCATCGCAGTAATCGCAACGGTATTCGGCACGGTCGGAGTGTACCAGATGGAACATCTGCACGGCCGGTTCGGTGGTGGTCACGCAACGCGGATTCACACATTTGATGATGTTGACGACATGCTCCGGTAGCGTCGGCTGCTTCTTCTCGACGATCTTGCCGCCACGCACCACGCCAACGGTTGCGGTGCGGGCCACGAGGCCAAGCACATCCAGGTTGACGGCTTCGGTCTCATCTTCGATCTTGATGATGTCCTTCGTACCATACATATGGCTGTCGGTGTTCATGATCAACGCGAGTTTGGTCTTGGACGGGTCGATTTTCAAGTATTCGAGCACCTTGAGCGCAGTGCCGGCAGGCACGTGATCGATGATGATGCCATTCTGAATGCTAGTGACTTCCATCAGGCCGCAACCTCCTCCGATTCAAGCGGTTCGTATCCCGGCAGTCTGTCGCCGACCACCGAGCTTTCCAATGCCATACGCATAAGCATGCCGTTCTTGACCTGCTCGAAGTAGGCGGCGCGGGGATCGTCATCGACTTCGACTGCGATTTCATTGACTCGCGGCAGCGGATGCAGCACGGCCATGTCCTTCTTGGCGAGGCTCATCTTGGCTTCGTCGAGAATATAGGTATCACGCAGACGCAGGTAGTCATCCTCGTTGAAGAAGCGTTCCTTCTGCACACGGGTCATATACAGCACGTCAAGGTCGCCGATTACGGAAGCCAGGTCCTTGACCTCCGTGTAGGAGCAGGATTCGGTGGCATCGATACGGTCGAGCACATAACGCGGAGTCTTGAGCTCGTCAGGGCTGATAAGTACGAACTTCACGTTACCGAAGCGGCACAGCGTTTCGATCAGGGAGTGCACGGTGCGACCAAACGTCAAATCGCCGCACAATCCGACGGTCAGGTTAGTGATGCGTCCGAAACGGGACTGCAGGGTGGCTAGGTCGGCAAGGGTCTGCGTCGGGTGCATGTGCCCGCCATCGCCGGCATTGATGACCGGCACGGATGCTGCGCGAGAAGCCACGAGCGCGGCGCCCTCCTTCGGATGGCGGATGGCGACCACATCAACGTAATTGGAAACGGTCTTCAGGGTATCGGCAATGGTCTCGCCCTTGGTCACGGAGGCGAGCTGGGCGCCGGCAAAACCGATCACCTTGCCGCCGAGTCGCAACATGGCGGTTTCGAAGCTCAGTCGGGTACGCGTGCTCGGCTCATAAAACAAAGTGGCAAGCACCCTGCCTTCACAGGTGTGCGCCACTTCCTTGCGATGGGAATCGATGTACTGCGCCTTGTGCAGCAGTTCCTGAATCTGACGAATGGAAAGATCGTCAAGAGTGATGACGCTTTTTCCGACCATCGGCGTCTCTGTCGCCGGTTCGAGTACTGAGGACAACGGCTCACCTTTCATGCAACTTGTAGTTGAAGGTGGCCACCCGAAGTGACCTAGCCAACTATAGCCTGAACCACTGACCCTCCCATTCACCGCGTGTTCATGATTCCTAGCCCTCAGGCTCCTCCAGTCGGATGCCAAGACTGGCGGCGAAGGACTGGGCAAGTTGGGAGATCTGGTCTACGAGCATGGTAGTGCCGCGCAAGCCGGCGACGTCGTGAATCTCCTGCAGTTCTGCGCCACGTAGATCAACGTCATCGGCCACGGCATGCTGCAGATTGATGGCATGAATCGTGGTACCGGGAAACGCGATGCGTCCCAGCACCGCATGAGCCGCATCGAAATCGTCGATCACGCAATCCTGAAAGACCACATCGTGCCACTTGGCGCCACGCAAGTTAAGATAGCCAAACCGGCAGCCTGTGAATATGACGGATCGAGTCTCACAATCCCAAGCGTCGCAGGCACCAAACCGACAGTGTTCAAAGGTGCTTGAGCATATGGACGCGTTCACGAACGACGAGTGCACCATGCCACAGCCGGCGAACCTCGTACTGGTGATGGCTGCATGGTCGAACAACACCGTTTCGAACGTCAGGTTTTCCAGAGAGCAGTCCAGAAAGGTGGTCAACGTCCAATCCGAGATTGCATCGGCGGCATGTTGCCCTTCAATGCGGATGGTGTCATAGGAGCCTTCCGGCTCGACCGCGCCCATACGCATCTCAGCCAATACGGACGGCTTCTTCAGCGTGGGCACGCGAGGAGCGACGGTCTTCTTCACACGAGAATCTGGTAGCATCACAATCTTCCCTGTCCGATATGGCGACACTCACCAGTGTATTCGCATGACCATGCGCCTATGTTTTATCTATGAACCTATACATAGAATGTCAAACTGCAGCAGGAGTATTGTCCTTATGAGCAACGTAAGCAATTCAACGAAGAAACCCATTTCCAAAAGCGCAATCACGGCAATCGTATTCGCCGTGATTTCCATTCCGCTGGCATTCGGCAAACCGGTACTGGCCAAATTCTTCTGTTCGATTTTCGTAGACGTATCCATCGTATTCGCCGTCATCTCGCTGGTAACGGTATTCGGTACACGCAAACACGGCAATGCGATACTTGCCATCTGCTCCGCGGTTTTCGTGGCATTGGTGGCCATTGTGCTGTCGATGTACGTGCACTGACCCGTCCGACACACACTACGACATACCCCCTAAATCGCTATCTGCCCGCCGTGTGAGCATTGCGACGAATAATCCGAGTGCCCGATTTTGAAAAGGGTCGCAAAACAGCCGTTTCTTGAATCAGACTAATCTGGTCACTCGTTTTTCCGCTCACACGGCGGGCAGATAGCTATTTAGAGGGTATTGGTAGCTGGCATGTCATGCGCGACCATAAAAGAGTCGCTCCATTACGTCGCGACTCTTGCGCATTACGGCAAGCAGATCGTTTTCGAAATGCTGACCGCGGTTCGCGTCGTAGCCCAGATAGACCGCAATGCCTCCGAGTGAGTACGTGTCATCAGGCAAAATGTCGGCCTGATTGACACGCCCGCTCCACAGATAGCTGCCGTTGCGGGCCGCGGTGCACATGCGCCACGCCTTGCGCAATATGACGGCATCTCCGGCGTCAATCAACCTGCGACGTTCCAGCTCGTCAAGCGCCTTCAACGTACCGTTGACGCACAAGTTCGCATTCTCCCCCGCATGCTGCAGCTGCAATAGCTGAATGGTCCACTCCACGTCGGACAGACCGCCTTTGCCGAGTTTCAGATGGCGCTCCCTACGCACGCCGCGCGGTAGGCGTTCAGCCTCCATGCGAGCCTTGAGCTTACGGATTTCGGCGATTTGCGTTTCGGTCAGATCCATCTTCGGATAGCGCAGCGGATCGGCAATGTTGACAAGAAAATCCTCGGCCAGAGCGACGTCACCGGCGGCATGGCGGGCACGCAACAACGCCTGATGCTCCCACGTGCTGGCCCATGAACGGTAGTACTCCTCGCACGATGCGTAGGAGCGTACCAATGGGCCGTTCTTGCCTTCCGGACGCAGGTCCATGTCGAGCTCGATCTTCGGCTCGAAGGTGGTAGGACCTTGCAGGATGGCACGCAAATCCTCTTGCACCTTGCGCGCGAATAGGTTGGCTTGACCATCGTCAGCCTCTTCGGTCGGACGGTAGATGATGATCACGTCGGCGTCGGAGCTGAAATTCACCTCCCTGCCACCGTAACGGCCCATGCCGATGACGGTGATTGCGGCCGGCGCTTCATCAAACCGCATTTCGTCAAGCTGATGGCGGATAGCCCACCGCAACGACGCCTCGATGATGGCGTCATACACGTCGGTCATGCCGGCCAACGAAGTCGCGTCGTCGGTCACGCCGCTCATCCAAGCCAGGCCGATGCGTTCGATCTCATGCCTGCGCATGACACGTACCGAATTCGCGAAATCGCTGATGCTGCCTGCATTACGTTCCAGTGCGGCCTTGGTCTGAATGTCAAGGCTTTCACGCGTACGGGGTTTGAGTTCCTCATCGTTGCCGAGCCAGGTAACCGATTCGACCGATTTGTTGAGCGCGTCGCCGAGAAACCGGGAATTTGAAAGCACATGGCACAGGCGTTGCGCCGCGGATGGCGAATCGCGCAGGAATCCGAGGTATTCGCTTTCCGTGCCGAAGTTCTCTTCGAGCTTGCGCCAGTTGAGCAGGCCCATGTCGGGATTCTGCCCTTCTCCAAGCCACTGCAGCACAGCCGGGAGCAGGATCCGGTTGATCTTTGCGGCACGGGATATACCGGCGGTAAGCGCTACGACGTGGCGCATGGCGGCGTCGGCGTCGGCGAATCCTATGGATTCGAAACGCTCATGTGCGGCCTTCTCCGACAGTTCGACCTGCTCGTCATCCAAGCCGGCATTGATCGGCAACATCGGGCGATAGTAGATGTCCATGTGCAGGTGGCGTACTTCGCGGCGGGTCTCGTCGTATTTGTCGACAAGTTCTTCCGGATGCAGGTGGAAGGCACGCGCGAGCCTGCGCAATTCGAGATTCCGGTTCAACGCATCCACATCGACGTCACGCTTGCGCTCGATGCCGCCGAGACCGGCGTTGCCAAGATCCGGGAACAGATGCGTGCGTTTCAGGGCCCACATTTGCTGCCGGTGTTCCATCACTCGTTCAAAGCGATAGTCCCAGGAAAGTTTTTTTGCCTGCTTGCGCGACACATACCCGCCATCGGCCAGCGCCTGCAACGATTCCAAGGTGGAGCGGGTACGCAGCGATTCGTCGGAACGACCATGCACGAGCTGGAGCATCTGCACGGTGAATTCCACATCACGCAGACCTCCGCGACCAAGCTTGATCTCACGATCTTTGAGCGGTGCCGGGATAAGGTCTTCGACTCGTTTGCGCATTTGCTGACAGTCGTAGACGAAGTTGTCACGTTTGGATGCGGTCCATACGAACGGCCGGGTCATGTCCATATAAGCCTTGCCGAGCTCGGGATCGCCCGCGACGGGTCGCGCCTTGAGCAACGCCTGGAATTCCCAGTTCTCCGCCCACTGCTCATAGTATGCCTCGTGCGATTCGAGTCTGCGAACGAGCGGACCGTCCTTGCCTTCGGGTCGCAATCCACCGTCAATCTGCCACAGAGTCGGTTCGGCTACGCCCATGATCACCGACTGACATACGCGCTGTAGGGTAGTGGCCAGTTTGGTGCCGATACGATTAAGCGTCATGCCGTTGGTATCGGGATCGGCTGGTTCGACCACGTAAATGAGATCCACATCGGAAACGTAGTTCAACTCCTGCGCGCCGAGCTTACCCATGCCGATGATGGTGAAACGTACATGCTCGCTGCCCTCAATCTCGTTACGGGCGATGGCGAGCGCGCCTTCGAGCGCCGCGTCGGCCAGGTCGGACAGTTCCTGGCTGATACGCGGCTGAATGGTGGTGGGATCGGTTTCCATGGCATCCTGTGCCATGATGGCCGCCAGTTGCTTGCGATAGGTTTGCCGCAATGCCGTCGCCGCCTCCGACAGGGGCAGACCGGCCTTGGGCATGGCGGATTCCTGCGGGTCGGCTCCTACCGCTTCGAGTACATGCGCGCGCCGTTGTGCGTGATTGTACAGGTGGCTTTCGCAAGCGTCATTGGCGGCGGCTGCGACCAGTTCGGGCCTGAAGCGCATGAGCTTGCCCATTTCGTCGGAAACGCCGAGCACGGTGACAAGCCGGGTAAGACCCTCTCCGCTCGTTACAATGTCGTCGAACCTTCTGCCTTGGCTCTGCAATGCTTTGATGATATCGATGAGATTACGTAGCGCCACGTCGGGGTCGCAGGAATGTTCCAACGTAGCCATCAACGATTGCAGCCGATCGTCGCTTACGCCATTGTCCTGCAGTTCCTGCAGGAGCTCGCGTGCTTTGTCGAGATCCTGCAGTCCGGCACGAATCAGCTCGCGCACTCCAAACGTATGTTGCATAGAACCCATGGTATTTAATATAGCGTCGGCAATGACGTAGGGGCGGTCGTGAAATACTCGCAACCGCCCCTCGTGTTTGTTGCATCGTCTGGCGTCAGACGAAAAATGGTTTGACGTTGGACCAGATGCGTCTGCTGACGCAAGGGTGGTTCATCGTGTACAGGTGCACACCGTCAACGCCACGCGCCACCAGATCGCTGATCTGCTCGGAAGCGTAGGCGATGCCGGCCTCCTTGAGTACGGCATTGTCGTCGCCCCACTTGTCTAGCATGACTTCCAGCTTCTCCGGTACGCGAGACTGGCAAATTCCGGCCATGCGACGCACGGATTTGGCGTTCATCACCGGCATGATGCCGGCCTCGATCGGTGTCTCGATTCCGACTGCACGCACCTTGTCGAGAAAGCGTAGAAAATCCTCATTGTCGTAGAACAGCTGCGAGATAAGGTGCGTGACGCCGGCATCGACCTTTTTCTTGAGATTGTCGATGTCATCTTCCAGCGTGGCCGACTGCGGGTGCTTCTCCGGATAGCAGGCTCCGTAGATCTTGAGATTCGGGCGCTCCTCGCGAATGTAGGCAGCCAAATCGCTGGCGTGATCAAAGACGCCGGCCGGTTCGGCACCTTCCACGCGATCGCCACGCAGGGCGAGCACGCCGGAAACCTTGGCTTCGTCAAACATGTCGAGTGCCTGATCGACATCATCCTTATTGAGGTACTGTGCGGTCAGGTGGGCCACACAAGGTATGCCGTATTCGCTCACGGTATGCGCAATGCGCGCGGTGAGCGTCCGGTCGGACGATCTGCCGGTGCCGTAGGTCACGGAAATGAAATCGGGATCCAGCCCCTGCAGGCCATCCAATGTGTCGTAGATGGTGCCTACAGGGGAGGTTCGCTTCGGCGGGAATACCTCAAGCGAAAACAGTGGTGAATGCATGGGGGGCTTCCTGCACCTTACCTGGCAAGCTTGGCGCGTACGGCCTTGGCCGCGGTCACAAGATGTTCGAGGCTCGGCCAGGTTTCGGCGTTGCCACGGGTCTTCAGGCCGCAATCCGGATTGATCCACACCTTTTCGACATCCATCTTCTTGAGGATCTCATGGATTCGTTCCTCAATCTCCTGCTCGGACGGGATGCGCGGCGAGTGGATGTCGTAAACGCCTGGACCGGCTTCGGTTTCGAAGTTGGCGTCGTGAATGGCGTCGAGCACCACAAGATCGCCTCGAGAGGCTTCGAAGGAGATTACGTCGGCGTCCATGGCATCGATGTCCTTGATGATGTCGTTGAACTCCGAATAGCACATGTGGGTGTGGATCTGTGTGGTCGGCTTGACGGCGGAGTGCACCAGACGGAATGCCGGAATGGCCCAGTCGAGGTATTTCTTATGCCAGTCGGTCTTACGCAACGGCAACTTTTCGCGCAACGCGGCCTCATCGATCTGGATGACCTTGATACCGGCAACCTCAAGATCGAGCACTTCGTCACGGATGGCGAGCGCGAGCTGCTGGGTCTGCTGTTCGTGGGTGATGTCCTCGCGCGGCCAGGACCAGTTGAGGATGGTCACCGGGCCGGTGAGCATACCCTTCATCACGTGGTCGGTGCGGGATTGCGCGTAGGAGCTCCACTCCACGGTGATCGGGTTGGCGCGGGACACATCGCCCCACACAATCGGAGGCTTGACGCAACGGGTGCCATAGGACTGCACCCAGGCGTTCTTGGTGAACAGGAATCCGTTGAGGTTCTGGCCGAAGTATTCGACCATGTCGTTACGCTCGAATTCGCCGTGGACGAGCACGTCGAGTCCGAGATCCTCCTGATGCCTGATGCAGGCGTCGATCTGCGACTTCATGAAGTCGTCGTATTCGGCCTTGGTGATTTCGCCCTTACGCAGCTTGGCGCGTTCGGCACGCACTTCCTTGGTCTGCGGGAAGGAGCCGATGGTGGTGGTCGGCAATAGCGGCAGGCCGAGGGCCTCACGCTGTTCCTTCTGACGCTCGGCGCGGGCCGGCTGACGAACGAAATCGTCGGCGTTCAGTGCGGCGAGTCGATCGGCTACGGCCTGATCGACGGCGACGCGGGTGCCATCAAAAAGCGCCTGATTGGCCTTGAGTTCGGCGGAGGCCTTTTTCTCGTCTTCGCTGGCGTCGGCGAGCACGGCAACTTCGTGCAGCTCATCAAGTTTTTCGACGGCAAAGGCGAAATGCCTGCGCACCTCGTCGGCGAGACCGTCCTCGCCTTCGGTGCTGAACGGCACATGCAGCAAGGAACTGGCGGTGGAGACGGCCACGTTGTCGGTGACCTTCTTCAGGGCATCGACCAGGCCGAGGCTCACGGCATAGTTGTTGCGCCAGATGTTGCGCCCATTGACCACGCCGGCGAAGAGAGTGGTGTCTTCCGCTACGCCGTACTGTTCGACGGCAGCGAGGTTTTCGTCCTTGCCTTCGTTGAGGTCAAGACCGATGCCGTCGAAGCCGAGCAGGTTGACGGTTTCATAGACATCGGCAATGTGACCGAAGTACGTATTAAGCAGGACCTTGATCTTGCCTTCGCGGGCGGGCAGGATCTTGGCATACAGGGATTTGAACAGTTCCACGTCGCCCGGTTCCTTGTCGAGTACGAGGTACGGTTCGTCGATTTGGACCCATTCCGCGCCAAGCTCCGCGAACTTGGAGATGATTTCGGCGTAGACCGCGGCAACCGCGTTCACGAGGCCCTTGTCGTATTCGAGCTCTTCGGCCTGCGGGTTGCGAGCGAGCTTAAGGAAGGTGTACGGACCGATAAGTACCGGCTTAGTGATGACGCCAAGCTCCTTGGCTTCATTGAATTCGTCGAACGGCTTGGTGCCGTTGAGCTTGATGTCGGTGGCCGCATCGACTTCCGGCACAAGATAGTGATAGTTGGTGGTAAACCACTTCTTCATCGGCAAGGCGGTCACGTCGCCCTTGTCGCCCTGGTAGCCACGACCCATCGCGAACAGGGTCTCTTCCGGATTATCGAAGGCGAGACGCTGGTAGCGCTGCGGAATGACGTTCAGCAGAATGGCGGTGTCAAGCATCTGATCGTAGTAGCTGAAGTCGTTGCTGGGAATCAGATCGACGCCTGCGGCCTGCTGCAACTTCCAGTGCTTGGCGCGCAGCTCCTTGGCGGTGGCACGCACCTCATCAAGGGCAGCGTTGCCCTTCCAATATGCTTCAATAATCTTCTTCAGCTCACGGTTTTGGCCGATGCGCGGAAAACCGGAGACGGAAGTGAGAGCGGACATGAATCCTCCATCTGACATGAACAATGCAACCCGCCCAAGCTATCACAGAATGCCCTGCTATAAGGCATTAGGAAAATTTGAATGTCGTTATAAGCCAGCCTTATATGTCAGCTTCGCCGCCAAACATGCTCGACTTCCGTACTGTTATGTCACGGAAGCCATGGCGTTCGGGAGACCTCGGATTCTTCCAACTCGGTTTACCAGTCTCTTGTACGAAAAGGCAAGCCACGTGCAAAGCAGTGTCCGCCGTGAAATACTGCCCAAGCAGAGCGGTAAGGGAGCCGTTCCCGCCAGCCGTTATGGTCGTTCTCCCGCCAGGAACCCGGGCCTAGTCGAAATCCTTGGCCGTAAGCAGGGCGATGAGTTCGCCGCTGTGCAGCTGCCATTGGTTGAACGGCTCGTCCGCACCGAACACGGCGATCGAGGCTGGGGACATGCCCAGATTCAACAGGTCGAGCAATGTCGGATCGGATTCGGAGCTGGCAATCCACTGGCATGCGATCGATACGGTCGGCTCATGACCGAGAATCAGCAGTGTGCGGCGCTTCTCCTTGGTTTGCGCAAGTTCGTCGAACACGGATTGCACGCCGCCTTCGTACAGACTCTGCCGATAATCGACCTTCGGGTCATCGCCGAACACCTTGAGCATACGGTCGCAGGTCTGGCGCGCACGGGTCGCACTGGAACATGCTATGCGATCCGGAACCAGCTTGAAGGACGCCAATCCCTTGGCCACCGACTTCGCCTGTTTGCGCCCCTTGTCGGTGAGCTCACGGCCGGCATCTCCACCGTTGCCAAATGGCTCGGTCTTGGCGTGACGCATCACCATCAACACATACTTGTAATCCTTGGCCTTTTTGGCAACCTTCTTCAGGCTTGTTCCCATGGTCGCATGCTCCCCATCTTCGGTTCAGGCTTACAACGGTACCCGTCGCATCTTCCATTGTCGCAGAACACATGGCAAGACCCGCGCATTATTCGTCGATTGCGTTCACCTGCGCGTCGAGGTCGCGCAACACCTTACGCAGCTTGCGGTCGGAGATGTCACGTAGCTCGAGATCCTCGAGCTGTTCGGCGCGTTCCTCGGCACTCAGTGAGTCGATGTCGGTAGTCGTGTCCTTCGTGGCACGGTCACGTTTGCGCAACGCCTGGAATCCAGGGGCCATGGCCCGCGAGACCATCAGGAAACCGGTATGTCCGATCATCTGATGGTCGGGACGAATCGCCAGTCCCTGCGCCTTCCAGTTGCGTTCCAGCGTCTCCTGAATGTCCGGTTCGGTCCAACAGCCCGCGTCACGTAATGCCTCGGCCATACGGCTCAGTTGCGTAGTGGTGGTCACGTATGCCACGAGCACACCCCCTGGTGCTATCACGCGGTATGCCTGTTCGAGCCGGTTCCACGGGTCGAGCATATCGAGCATGATGCGGTCGAAGGAATGCTCCGGCAGTCCGGCCGCAACCGAATCGAAATCGCCGGTTTTCAGATCCCACCATGCAGGGCGGCCGCCGAAATAGATCGTGGCATTGGCTTCGGCCACACGCGCGAATTCCGAACGCATCTCGATGGTGGTGAGCCTGCCGCCCTCCCCCACCGCATCCAACAGATTGATGCTCATGGCGCCCGAGCCCGCACCGGATTCGAGCACGTTCATGCCGGAACGTATGTCGCCGAGCTGAATTACCTGCGCAATGTCCTTCGGATACATGATCTGCGCGCCGCGCGGCATGGATAGCACATAATCGGCCAGCCGCGGACGCATCACGGCGAATTCCCAGCCGCCGATGGCACGCGTACCCTTCCATGGCTTGTTGGCGTCGCGTTCGGGATGGTCCTGGTTGATCTGCGCCTCACGTTTGGCGCTGACCGTCACGATCACGGAGCCTTCCGTCCGTCCGATCACCTCATCATGCAGGATGATGCCGTGCGAGGTCTGCGTCACACCGCCCGGCACGAGCTGGTCGGTGAACTTGTTGGACCTGCGGTCCGTAAACTGCACTTTCTCTCCGGCCTCAAGCGGTCCTCGACGCATCAATCACTCCTTCATGTTCTTCATGCATAGCTGATTTCGACTACTCATGCTATCGCACGCGCAACGGCGAAGGCATCATACGGCGTAGGCGTTCCATCGTCCGTTCGCATGGGTCACATTCAAATCAAGGCCGAACACCTGGCTCAGCCGCTCGGAAGTGAAGCCATGTTCCAGGTCGCCCGTATACACGATGGTGCCCGGAGCCGGATCGTTACCGGCCACATTGTCCGCATAGGCGTCCGCCTCGTTGCCGGTGATGCGACCCATAATCGCCACATGGTCAAAACCCTGCGGAATCTCTTCAAGCCGGTGCGTGACCAGCAGCACGGCACGGTCCGATTCCTCCGCGCCGACACGGCTCAACGCGCGCAACGCGATTTCACGGCCGCCCAAATCGAGACCTGTGGTCGGCTCGTCCAGAATCAATAGATCCGGATCAGCCATCAGCGCACGGCAGATGAGCACACGGGTGCGTTCACCCTCCGAAAGCTTGAACATCATCTTGCCTTCGAGGTATTCGATACCGAATTCGCGCATGAGGGAACGCGCCTTGGCATAATCTTCATCAGTGTAGGTGTCACGCCAACGGCCGGTGATGGCGGTCAACGCGGTCACGATAGCGTCGAGCGGATCCTCCTGGGGAGGGAACGCGCGCCCCAGTTCAGCCGAGCTCAGTCCGATGCGGTTGCGGTAGGAGAATACGTTGACCTTGCCCAATCGGTTGCCGAGGATGTCGACGGTGCCGCAGGACGGGAATCCGCGAGTGCTCATCATCTGTACCAGACTGGATTTGCCGATGCCATTGGGTCCGAACAGCACCCATTTCTCACCTTTTTTTGATTTCCAGATTGACTTTGGTGAGGATCACGCGCCTGTTGCGGCGAAATTCCACGTCAGTAAGTTTCAGTGCCGTGTCCTGCTCGACCATGCTTTCTCCCTCTCCTTCTGCATAGGATTGCGCCATGATAATCATCCTATGATCGCATATGCGAAACGCCTCCTGCCAGCATAATGCATGGCGGGAGGCGTCGAATGGCCTGCGTCTGCCTGTCGGTCATGGACCGATCGGCGATTTGCGGCTACTCCTGTTCGGCAATCACATCCTCGTAGACCTTGACGGTCTTGTCGGCAATCGATTCCCAGCTGAAGTGGTCCCGTGCACGCTCGTAGCCGGCCTGTCCCATCTTCTTCGCCTTCTCCGGATCGGCCATGATTCTGTTGATGGCGTCGGCCATATCATGTACGAACTTGTCCGGATTGGTCGGGGTACCGGTGCCGTCATGCAACTGGTCGACCGGCACGAGATAGCCTGTCTCGCCGTCGACGACGACTTCCGGAATGCCGCCGGTGGCGGAGGCGACAACCGGCAGCCCGCATGCCATGGCCTCCAGGTTCACGATGCCGAGCGGCTCGTAGATGGATGGGCAGATGAACGCGTCACAGCCATGCTCAAGGGCGTTCAGTTCCGGCTTCGGCAGCATCTCCTCGATCCAAATGATATTGCCGCGTTCCTCGTCAAGCTTGGCGAAGGCCGTCTTGACCTCCTCCATGATCTCCGGAGTGTCCGGCGCACCTGCGCACAGCACGATCTGAATGCCCGGATCGACGAAGTGCAACGCCTGAAGCAGGTATGGCAAACCCTTCTGCCTGGTGATACGGCCGACGAACAGCAGGGTCGGCTTGTTCTGGTCAATGTCATAGCGCTCGAACACCTTCCAACCCGGATCGTCGTCGGCGGGGGTTTCGAACTGACTCATGGTGATGCCATTGTGTACCACGACCACCTTGTCCGGGTCGAGGTTCGGATAGGCGGTGAGGATGTCCTCACGCATGCCCTCGGACACGGCGATCACACGGTCGGCATGCTCGTAGGCGTCCTTTTCGGCCCAGGAGCTCAGGTTGTAGCCGCCGCCGAGCTGTTCACGCTTCCACGGGCGGAACGGTTCGAGCGAATGCGCGGTGATGACTAGCGGCGTGCCATGCAGCATCTTGGCGAGATAGCCGGCCAGGCATGCATACCAGGTGTGGGCGTGGATGATGTCGGCATCGACGTCGTTGGCGATCTGCAAGTCAACGCCGAAGGTCTTCAGCGCGCCATTGGCGCCTTCCAATTCCTTCGGAACGTCATAGCCGACGACTGTGAGCGAACCTTTCGGGGCATCGCCGGGAATGGCGGGAACATCGGCTTCGGCGCGCGGGCCGTCGAACGCACGGACGGTCACGTCGACACGTTCCGCCAGCACCTTGGAAAGCTCTTCCGCATGTACGCCTGCGCCGCCGTACACCTTCGGTGGGTATTCCCGGGAAAGGATGTCAACCTTCATAACTGCACTCTCCTCTTCGAGTCAGATAGTCGTTCCGTGTTCCACTTTAGGCCAAGACAATGCGAAACGCACGATTGTTGCATTCGTGTCATGACAATCGTGCGTTGTATTCAATATCATCTGCAAACGTTCAGAGACGTCTGCAACGACTCCGCATCAGACGGCGGTCCCGTTCTGATCAAGGTTCGGATTGTGCCGCGGATTGCCCGCAGTGAAGAACAGACTGATCACACCTACCGCGAAGACCGCGGAAACCGTGGCGATGAGCCACATCGGATGCTGTGGCAGCCACATGATCACGAAAAAGGCGATGGCCGACAGCGCAATCAGCACCCAGCTGACCACACGGAACCACTGGCGGGTGGAATGCGGAGCCTTGAACATCTTCGGATTCGTATAGTCCGGGTTGGTCGTCAGCAGGTTTTCGGTCACTTCGACCGTGCCACCGGTCGGCTTCCACGGCCCGTCTGTGCCCTCCTGCAACCTACGGGACTTCTCCTGCAGTTGGTATTCGTCAAGCATTCCGGAACGTGCGCGGCCATGGGTCTGGTCGTACTGTTGCGGCACTCCCCTGCGATTCTGCTTGGCTTGGGCTCGGCGTTCTGCACGGTTTGGCATTGAAGCACTCCTTTGTTACGTGTTGCTGCATGCCACTCTACCGCACGCCCGCCGTTTTTCATGAACGCAGCACGTCATATGGTCGATATTGAAATGGTCGATGTTGAACGGCTCGGAGTCGGATACGGCAAGACGGCCCTTCCCGTTGATTCGGAAAAGGCCGTCTCACGTGCGATTACGTTCGTCTTCTACCGTGCTGTCGCTCAGCGCGGAAGCATCATCGGTCGCTTGGATGCGACGATCGGAGCCGGCAGCTCGGTGGATCCGGTGAGGTACTCATCCACGGCGGCCGCGCAGGAACGGCCCTCGGAAATGGCCCACACCACGAGGCTCTGGCCACGACCGGCGTCACCGCAGGCAAAGACGCCGTCCTGGGAGGTGGCGAACTTGTCGTTACGCGCCACGTTGCCGCGGCCATCGAGGTCGACCGGCAACTGGTCCACCAACGTGGTGGTATCCGGATGCAGGAAGCCCACGGAGATAAGCACCAAGTCAGCCGGAATCACGCGTTCGGTACCCGGCTGACGGGTAAATGGACCATTTTCGCCCGGTGCGACGTTCACGACCTTCAAACCGGTCACGTGGCCGTTCTCGTCCGCCACGAAACCTTCGGTGGCGGTGGCGTCCTCCACCTTGACCTTGGCCTGTTCCTCCTCAGTACCGACGAAATTCACCGAATCGGTGCTGTAGACGTATTCGGCACGCTGGGTCTCGAAACCTTCATCCATGGAAGTGGTCTTCTGGTACAGACGCGCGAAGGTGGGCCACGGCTGGTTGTCCGGACGTTCGGTCGGCTCCTGCGGCATAATCTGCAGCACGGTGACGTCCTTTGCGCCCTGGCGGATGGAAGTGCCCAAGCAGTCGGAACCGGTGTCGCCGCCGCCGATGATCACCACGTGCTTGCCTTCGGCGGTGATGTCGTTGACCGGTTTGACGCCGTACACGCGACGGGTGGCGTCGGGCAGGAACTCCATGGCGAAATGGATGCCCTTGAGTTCGCGGCCGGGAATTTTCATATCGCGTGGCACGGTGGAGCCGATGGCCACCACCACGGCGTCGTAACGGGAACGCAGATCATCCCAGGAGATGTCCTTGCCGATCTCCACGCCGGTGCGGAACACGGTGCCTTCGGCCTCCATCTGCTCCACACGACGGTCAATGAGTCGCTTGTCGAGCTTGAAGTTCGGAATGCCATAACGCATCAGACCACCGATGGCGTCATCACGTTCATACACGACCACGGTGTGGCCGGCGCGGGTCAACTGTTGCGCGCATGCAAGGCCGGATGGGCCGGAGCCAACCACGGCAACGGTCTGGTCGGTCAGTCGCTGCGGGGGCAGGGGCCTGACATAGTCCAGATCCCACGCTTGGTCGATGATCGTGCATTCGTCGTTCCTGATCATCGTGGCCGGTTGGTGGATACCAAGCACGCAGGCGGCTTCGCACAGAGCCGGGCAGATGCGGCCGGTGACTTCCGGGAAGTTGTTGGTTTCGGACAGACGATTGTATGCGTCCTCCCACTTCTCCTGACGCACCAGATCATTGAATTCGGGGATGATGTTGCCGAGCGGGCAGCCGCTCATGCAGAACGGAGTGCCACAGTCCATGCAGCGGGCCGCCTGTTCGGTGGTCCACGGCTGCAGGCCGGATTCGGCGTGGACGTCGAACCAGTCCTTGATGCGCTCCTCAATGGGGCGTTCGGCTAGTTCGCGACGGGTACGGACCTTCAGGAATCCACGAGGATCTCCCATGTCAGCGCGCTCCTTCCATAACCTGCTCGTACACCTGTTCCCAGACGCCGGGCGTATTGAAATCGATGTTGTTCTCCTCGGCGTTCTTCATCGCCTTCTGCATGGCAAGGAAGTGCTGCGGAACGATGTGGGTGAACCGCTTGGCGCTGTTCTCCCAGTCGGCGAGGAGGCCTTCCGCGAAAGCGGAGCCGGTCTCCTCGGCATGCTGCTTGACAAGACCGTGCACCAGTTCATTCGCTTCGGCGTCGAGCGGCTCAAACAGCAGCGCGCCATTGGTGGCGGCCGCCGGATTGACCTGCTTCATGTCGAGATCGAGCACGTACACGTTGCCACCGGAGAAACCTGCGCCGAGGTTACGGCCGGTGGAGCCAAGGATGACGACCGTGCCGCCGGTCATGTATTCGCAGCCGTGGTCGCCCACGCCCTCCACCACGAAGGTGGCGCCGCCGTTACGTACGCCGAAGCGTTCGCCGGCGCGTCCGGCCACGAACATCTGTCCGGATGTCGCACCGAAGCCGGTGACGTTGCCTGCGATCACGTTCTCATGCGGGTCGAATGAGACATTCGATTCCGAGCGAACCACCATGCGGCCGCCGGACAGACCCTTGCCGGCGTAATCATTGACTTCGCCGTACACACGAATGGTCTCGCCACGCGGGATGAACGCGCCGATGGACTGTCCGCCGGCGCCGTGGAACGTCATGTCGATGGTGTCATCCGGCAGGCCCTCCTCACCATAGCGCTTGGTGATCTCGTAGCCGACCATGGTGCCAAGCGTACGGTACACGTTGCGAATCGGCATTTCAATGCGCACTGGCTCTTTCTTGTCGAGGGCCGGTTGAGCAAGTTCGATGAGCTTATTGTCGAGTGCCTTATCGAGCTCGTGGTTCTGATCGATGGTCTTGTGCAGGATGGTTCCCGGAATCGGGCCCGGCTGCATGAGCACATTGCTCAGATCGATGCCGTCGGACTTCCATCGCCTGATGGCTTCGTTCTGATCAAGGCATTCGACGTGGCCGACCGCCTCCTCCAGCGTACGGAAGCCAAGTTGGGCGAGCAGTTCGCGCACCTCTTCGGCAATGAACATGAAGAAGTTAACGACATGCTCCGGCTTGCCCCTGAAGCGGGCGCGCAGTTCCGGATCCTGCGTTGCGATGCCCTGCGGGCAGGTGTTCTTCTGGCAGGCACGCATCATGACGCAGCCTTCGACGATCAGCGCAGCCGTGGCGAAACCGAATTCCTCGGCGCCGAGTAAAGCTGCGATCATGACGTCGCGGCCGGTCTTGAGCTCGCCGTCGCACTGCACGGTGATGCGGGAACGCAAGCCGTTCAGTACCAGCGTCTGCTGGGTTTCGGACAGGCCGATCTCCCACGGAGTGCCGGCATGCTTGATGGCATTGAGCGGAGCCGCGCCGGTACCGCCGTCATAGCCGGAAATCAGTACCACGTCGGCATGGCACTTGGCCACGCCTGCGGCAATGGTGCCGACACCGAACTCGGAGACAAGCTTGACGTGAATGCGGGCCTTCGGATTGGCCATCTTCGCATCGTTGATCAGCTGCTTCAGATCCTCGATGGAATAGATGTCGTGATGCGGCGGCGGGGAGATGAGTTCCACGCCTGGGGTGGCATGACGCACCTTGGCGATCCACGGCGGAACCTTGGCACCTGGCAGGTGGCCGCCTTCGCCCGGCTTGGCGCCTTGGGCGAGCTTGATCTGCAGGTCGGTGGCATGCACGAGATAGTCGCTGGTCACGCCGAAGCGAGCCGAGGCGATCTGCTTGATCTTGCTGTAGCGCAACGGGTCGTTGATACGGTCCTCGGATTCGCCGCCCTCACCGGAGTTGGAACGCGCACCGATGGTGTTCATGGCGATGGCGAGGGTTTCGTGCGCCTCCTGGGAGATGGAGCCATAGCTCATGGCACCCGTGGAGAAACGCTTGACGATCTCGCTGGCCGGCTCGACTTCGGAGATGTCAATCGGTTTGCGGTCGGACTTGAACTTCATCAGGCCTCGTAGCGTCATCAGACGGTTGGAGGTGTCGTTGATGTGGTTCGAGTACTTCCTGAACATTTCGTAATCGCCACGCTGGGTCGACTGCTGCAGCAGGAAGATGGCCTCCGGATCATTGAGGTGATCCTCACCGGTGCGGCGCCACTTGTATTCGCCGCCGGTACGCAGATTACGATGCGGGCGCGCGGTCCACTGGGTCGGGTAGGCCACGCGGTGGCGAATGGCCACTTCTTCGGCGAGTTCATCGAGGCCGACGCCACCCACGCGGGAGGTGGTCCCGGCGAAATACTCGTCGATGACATCCTTGTTCAGACCAATGGCTTCGAACAGCTGGGCGCCACGATAGCTCATGATGGTGGAGACGCCCATCTTGGCCATGATCTTGAGTACGCCGGTGGATAGCGCGCCGGTCAGGTTCTTCACAGCGGTTTCGGCGTCCACCTTGAGGTAGCCCTTGCGAGCCAGATCCTCAACGGATTCGAAGGCCAGATACGGGTTCACTGCCGCCGCGCCATAGGCGATCAGCAACGCGACATGATGGATTTCGCGCACATCGCCGGCTTCGACCACCATGGAGATCTGCGTGCGGGTATGACGGCGCAGTAGGTGGTGCTGCACCGCTGAGGTGAGCAGCAACGACGGAATCGGACCCCATGCGTAGTTGGAATCGCGGTCGGAAAGCACTAGGAAGTTGGAGCCGTTTTCGATGGCTTTGTCGATTTCCTCGAAAATCTCGTTCAGACGTTCCTTCAGCGCCTTGCCGCCACCGGCGACCTGATAGAGACCCTTGACGATGAACGGCCTGTAATAGCCGCCGAGCAACTTGGCTCGGTCGAGGCGCTTGAGCTGCGCCATCTCGTCGGAGTTAAGCACCGGGAGCGGAATGAGAATCTTCTTGGCGTGCAATTCGGAATCGGCCAGCAGGTTCGGTTCCGGACCGATGGCGGATTCAAGGCAAGTCACGATCTTTTCGCGTTCCCAATCGAGCGGCGGATTGGTGACCTGTGCGAACTTCTGGGTGAAGTAGTCGAACAGCATGCGACTGCGGTTGGACAGTGCGGCCATAGGCGCGTCGTTGCCCATGGAACCCAGAGGTTCCTTGCCGGTGTTGGCCATCGGGGCAAGCAGGAGCTTCAGGTCCTCCTCGGTGTAGCCGAAGGCGCGCTGTCGACGTTGCACGGACTGACCGGAGTGGTTGACGTGCTCGCGCTTGGGAAGTTCGCTCATTTCGACGGAGTTGCCTTCCACCCATTGACGGTACGGGTGCTGGGAAGCGAGAGCCTTCTTGATCTCCTCGTCCGGAATGATACGGCCTTCATTGGTGTCGACGAGGAACATCTTGCCCGGCTCGAGGCGGCCTTTGGACACGATATGCTCCTCAGCCACCTCCGGCAGCACGCCGGTTTCGGAGGCGAGCACGATGTAGCCGTCATCGGTGAGCTGCCAACGACCCGGTCGGAAGCCGTTACGGTCGAGCAACGCACCGACCTGGGTGCCATCGGTGAAGATGATATGCGCCGGACCGTCCCACGGCTCGATCAACGTATTGTTGTACTCGTAGAACGCCTTGACATCCGGGTCGAGCTGATCGTTCTTCTCCCATGCCGGCGGCAGCATCATGGAGATGGCATGGGGCATGGAGCGGCCGGCGAGATGCAGCAGCTCAAGGCACTCGTCGAAGGTGCCGGAATCGGAATAGCCCGGGGTGGCGATCGGCAACAGCGGCTTGAACTCACCGAGCAGTTCGGAGCTCAGTCGGCCTTCACGGGCGGACAACCAGTTGCGATTGCCCTGGATGGTGTTGATCTCGCCATTGTGGGCCAGCTGACGAAATGGCTGGGCCAGCGGCCAACTCGGGAACGTGTTCGTGGAGAAGCGGGAGTGTACGATGGCGATTTTGGCCTTCATACGCTCATCGGACAGATCCAGGAAGAAGGGCTTGAGCTGCATGGTGGTCAGCATGCCCTTGTAGGTGATGGTGCGCGCGGACAGGGACGCGAAGTAGATGCCAACCTCGTGCTCCACGCGTTTGCGGATGCGGAAGGTCCTGCGATCCAATTCGATGCCGGCGAGCTGATTGTCCGGATCGGCCACAACGAGGGTTTTGAACGCCGGCATGCTGGCAAGAGCCTGCAGGCCGAGTCCGTCCGGGTTGGTTGGCACGATGCGCCATGCGAGTACTTCGAGACCCTCTTCACGCACGATTCGGGCGATGGCCTGCTCCTGCTGACCGGAGGTGGCGATGTCACGGTCGAGGAATGCGATGCCGGCTGCATAGTGGCCTTCCTCAGGCAGTTCCGCACCTACGGTGGCACGCATGAACTCGTCGGGCATGCTCATGAGGATGCCCGCGCCATCACCGGTATTCTCTTCGGCGCCGACCGCACCACGATGGTTCAGGTTGACAAGCACTTCGATGGCGTCGTCAACGATCTTGCGCTCCGGTCGTTTGTTGAGGGTGGTGACCATACCCACGCCGCAGGCGTCGTGCTCGGCGCCGGGATCATACATACCTTGGGAATCATGGATCGTCAGATCTAACGGGGCGTGGAAAGTCACCGAAACCACCTTCAATGTTTTTGGGCAAGAAAAGTCTTGCGGTTCTTTAATGCGTGGTTTAGAGTACCGCGCCCCCATGTCGATAGCGTTTCAGGTGTCCATATAACGAATCGACGGCATTGTCAATACCCACGTAATGATTCTCGCCAAGCGTGCGAAAACGACCTCGCATCGCCGTTATGCAATATCGTCAATCCAAAGATTCCAGCAGTTTGGCGATGATGGTGTCGTTGAGCAGGCGCCCGCGAAGCGTGGGGATGGCATGATGATGCTCAATGGTGATCAGGCCGTCATGCTCCAGCTCACGCCATGTGGTTTCGGCGATGGCATTGCCGAGCCGTGCGATGTCAAGGCCCTCTCGAATACGCAGACCGAGCATGATGGTCTCTTCGAGATTCTCCTCGACGGTGATGTTCTCGCTGCCAGCCCACGGGATCCCGCCTTCGCTGATGGCGCTACCCCACAGGCGCGGATGTGCGATGTCCCAGGAACGCAGGGCCGTCGCGCTGTCCTCTCCATCGGCCTGGCCTCTCCTGGCGGTTCCTCGCTCGGAAAGGGCGGCTGCATCGTAATGGGAATGCGCCCCGGGTCCGAGTCCGGCCCAGTCGACGTTGCGCCAGTAGCCGAGGTTATGCCGTGATTCGTAACCTGGACGCGCCCAGTTGCTGATTTCATACCATTCAAGTCCCGCCGCGGACAGTAGCGCATCGGCGATTTCGTATTTGGCGGCCTCGTCATCATCGTCCGGGGTCGGCAACATGCCGGCCGCGATTCGCCGACCCATGGTGGTGTTCGGAGCCACGGTCAACGCGTATGCGGAAATATGGTTGACTTCCAGATCGAGGGCCGTATTCACGGAGGTACGCCAATCATCAAGGCTCTCCCCCGGCGCGCCATAGATCAGGTCGACGCTGGAACGCATGCCGGCCGCATTCGCGGCCGAGATGCCAGCCTCGACGTTCTCCGGCGTGTGAGTGCGGTCAAGCGTCTTCAGGACGTGCGGAACCGCGGACTGCATGCCGAAGGAAATACGATTGAAGCCGCCGTCGGCAAGCTCGCGCACGTAATCGGCGTTCACCGTATCGGGGTTCGCCTCGGTGGTGATCTCGGCGTTGTCCGCGATTCCCCATGTCTCGCGTACGGCATCCAGCATGGCCACCAGATCCGCGGCCTTGAGAATCGTCGGCGTGCCACCGCCGAAGAAAACAGTGTCGGCCGGCGGTTCGACGATGCCGTGACGTTCCTGCCAATCACGCACGATCGCCATCTCGCGAATCACCATGTTGGCATAGTTGCCCCGGGACGCGCCCGCACCCATGTCAATGGCGGTATACGTGTTGAAATCGCAATATCCGCAACGTCTCATGCAGAACGGCACATGAATGTAGACTTCGAACATCAGCCTTCGGTCTTCTGGGCGGCGCGGATCTTGTCCTTCGTGTCACGGTCGTTGCCGGCATCGCCGGTGGACAGGGCGGCGATGAACGCCTCCTGCGGCACCTCGACATGTCCGAGCATCTTCATGCGCTTCTTGCCGGCCTTCTGCTTCTCCAACAGTTTGCGCTTGCGTGAGATGTCGCCGCCATAGCACTTCGCAAGCACGTCCTTGCGCAGGGCGCGAATGTTCTCGCGGGCGATGATGCGTGAGCCGATGGCCGCTTGGATCGGAATCTCGAACTGTTGGCGCGGAATGAGCTCACGTAGCTTCTTCGTCATCATCACACCGTAGGAATATGCCTTATCGCGGTGCACGATGGCGCTGAAGGCATCGACCTTCTCGCCTTGGATGAGAATGTCGACCTTCACCAGATCGGCGGCCTGCTCGCCGTCCTCGTGGTAGTCGAGCGAAGCATAGCCCTTGGTGCGGCTCTTCAACTGGTCGAAGAAGTCGAACACGATTTCGGCGAGCGGGATGCGGTAGTGCATCTCCACACGGTCGGAGGAAATGTATTCCATGGTGCCCATCTGTCCACGGTGATCCTGACACAGATCCATCACGGCACCGATGAAGTCCTTCGGTGTGATGATATCGGCGGCGACCATCGGCTCGACGATCCTCTTGATCTTGCCGTCGGGGAATTCACTCGGATTGGTCACGCGATGCACGCTACCGTCCTCGGCGGTGACCTCATACGGCACGTTTGGGGCGGTGGAAATCAGATCGAGATTGAATTCGCGGCTCAACCGTTCGGTCACAATCTCCATGTGGAGCAGGCCGAGGAAGCCGCACCGGAAGCCGAAGCCCAAGGCCACGGAAGTCTCCGGCTCGTAGATGAGGGCCGCGTCGTTGAGTTTGAGCTTGTCGAGCGCCTCACGTAATTCCGGGAATTGGGCGTTATCGATCGGGAACAGGCCGGCATAGACCATCGGCTGCGGGTCGCGATAGCCTTCCAGCGGCTCAGTGGCCGGATTCGCGGCGGAGGTGATGGTGTCACCGACCTTGGATTGGCTGACGTCCTTGGCTCCGGTGATCACGTAACCGACCTCACCGGCTCCAAGTGCCTTGGTCGGCATCATGTCGGGGCTGATCACGCCGATTTCGATCGGATCATGGGTCATGCCGATACCCATCATGTGCAGCTTCTCACGGGAACGCAGTTCGCCGTCGACCATACGGATATAGGTGACGATGCCTCGGTAGGAGTCATAGACCGAATCGAAGATCAACGCGCGGGCGGGAGCATCCGGCTCACCTTTCGGAGCCGGTATATCGGTGACGATGCGATCAAGCAGTTCGGCCACGCCTTCGCCGGTCTTGCCGGAGACGCGTAGCACGTCAGACGAATCGCAGCCGATCAGGCCGGCGATCTCCTCGGCGTGTTTGTCGGGTTCGGCGCTCGGCAGGTCGATTTTGTTCAGCACCGGGATGATGGCCAGATCATGGTCGATGGCCATGTACAGATTGGACAGCGTCTGCGCTTCGATGCCCTGCGTGGCGTCGACGAGCAGCACGGCACCTTCGCATGCGGCCAGTGCACGGGAGACTTCGTAGGTGAAATCGACGTGGCCCGGAGTATCGATCATGCCAAGTGTGTATTCGGTGCCATCAAAGGTCCACGGCACGCGCACGGCCTGCGATTTGATGGTGATGCCACGCTCCTGCTCGATATCCATGCGATCGAGGAAGCGGTCACGCATCTCTCGTTCCGGTACGATGCCGCTGAGCTGCAGAATGCGGTCCGCCACCGTCGATTTGCCGTGATCGATATGCGCGATGATGCAGAAATTGCGGATCAACGACTGATCGGTGAAACCGGGCTGATTATGCTGCTGGCCCACGCCATCCTCCTCCTGAAATACGTAACGCAAACGATTCTAACCGCTGGTATCGGCAGGGTGCGCCGCGACACTCCTAGGCCCGCTGGCGATTTATCCGCGCGCCATGTTATCATTTTCGTTTGTATGTCCTTATAGAAAACGTCGTTTGGAGTAATAGTGGCAAACATTAAGTCGCAGAAGAAGCGCGTTCTCACCAACGAGAAGGCCCACAAGCGTAACGTGGCAGTGAAGTCCGGCCTGAAGACCGCCGTTCGCGCCACCCGCGAAGCCATCGCCGCCGGCGATAAGGCCGCCGCCGAGGCCGCCTACAAGGTCGCGGCCCAGAAGCTCGACAAGGCTGCTGGCGCCGGCGTGATCCACAAGAACCAGGCTGCCAACCGCAAGTCCGGTCTCGCCGTGGCCATCAACGCTCTCTGAGTTTTCGTAACTCACCGTTTATATGGAAGCCCCGCAGGTTCTCCTGCGGGGCTTCTGCTATTCATGCCTGTCGTCTTTGCCGTCATCATCTTTGTCGGGATGGATGACGGGGCGTTTCAGATACTTTGATTCACCCGGTAGATACGTATTGTGCCGTGCAAGAGCGCCAGGCAACTGAATATCGAAGATCACCGACGACAATCGCATACCGACCATGAGTATAACGATGAGCACATCAAGCACGACCTCCGCCGGGAAAGCGATGATGCCGGCATTCACACCCTTGCACACCAACACGGTGAGTATGCATCCGACGGCGGATGGCACCGCATACCAATGTTTGTCACGAATCACCATGGGAACTTCATTGATGAGCATGTCCCTGATCAGGCCGCCGCCCAATGCGGTAAACATGCCCAGAAAAATCGCCGTGGTGCCGGACATGTGGTACATCATGGCCTTACTGGTACCGTTAACGGCGTACAATCCCAGCGCCAGCGCATCCAACGACAGCATGGACCATCTGAGTTTGTTGATTTCCGGATGTGCGACGGCCACGGTGACGGCCGCCAACAGCGCGGTGATCACCAGCCCCTTGTCGGAGACGCCTGCGGGAGGGAGCGCACCGAGCAGCACATCACGAATGATGCCGCCTCCCAATGCGGTGAGCCATGTAGTCACGAGAATCGCAAAGACATCATATCCCTTGCGCACGGCGGCAAGTCCGCCGACCATACCACAGCAGAACGTCGCCAGGTATTCGATGCCCATGAAAAACCCGTTGCTTTCCAGGGCCACTTCCATATCTTCTCCCCCTCCTTCACAAGGTTTCTTCATGCAACTGCAAAAATACCATAGCCCGCAGGTGCATATCACCATAAAAGAGCCGGAGGGCGGTATATGCATCGTACAATCGTAAACTTGGCCTGAAGGCCGGACGTGTCGTACGACGTATATACCGCCCTCCGGCGGTCTACGCGCTGTCAGGAAACGGTCTTAGCGGAGATCAGCAGACCTTCCACATCCAGTTGTGCGGATCCTCGATCTCGCCGAGCTGAATGCCGAGCAGCTGGTTGCGCAGGGCGACGGTGAATTCGCCGGAGCCGCCATCCGCGACGGTCACGTCGAACTTCTCGGACTTGAAACGGCCAATCGGGGTGATGATGGCTGCGGTACCGCAGGCGAACACCTCGGTGACCTCGCCGGACTTGATGTCTTCGAGCAGCTGATCCAAGGCGATCATGGTTTCGACCACGTCGTGGCCATTGTCCTGGATGAGCTGAATCAGGGAGCGGCGGGTCACGCCCGGCAGGATGTTGCCGGTCAGGGACGGAGTCTCCACGTGGCCATCCTTGTGCACAACCATCATGTTCATGCCGCCAAGCTCCTCGAGGTAGGTCTTGGTGGCGGCGTCCACGAAGCAGACCTGTTCGCAACCGTGGTCAATGCCGGTGTATTCACCGAGCAGGGAAGCCGCATAGTTGCCACCGCACTTGGCGAAGCCGGTGCCACCAGGGCCGGTACGGAACCACTTGTCTTCAACCCAGATGCTGACCGGCTTCACACCGCCCGGGAAGTACGGACCAGACGGGGAGGCAATCACGCAATAGTCCACCTCATGCGGTGCCCGCACGCCAAGGAACGGCTCGGAGGCGAACATGAACGGACGCATGTACAGGGTGTACTCACGACGGGACGGCACCCAGTTCACATCACGCTTGACGAGAGCAGCCACGGAACCGATGAAATCGTCAATCGGCAGTTCCGGAAGGTACAGACGCTTGGCGGAATTCTGGAATCGTTCGGCATTCGCATCCGGGCGGAACAGCCAAGTGGAGCCGTCGGCGTGACGGTAGGCCTTGAGGCCTTCGAAGCATTCCTGAGCGTAATGCAACACGGATGCGCCCGGATCCATCTTCAGCGGCGCATACGGTTCGATGCGGCGATCGCCCCAGCCTTCGCCCTTGGTCCAGGTCATGTGGGCCATATTATCGGAGAACACCTGACCGAAAGCCGGCTTGTCGATGAGCTCGGCGCGCTTGGCGTCGGATGCCGGGTTGTCGTTAGGGAGCACGGTGAACTTCTCGGTGAGCTTGTCAAGCTCCGCCGGATCGTGATGATTCTGTTCAGTCATTCTTAACTTCTTCTTATGCATCAGCCGCTTTCGCGGCATGCGGATGTTGACATGCCAGCGCTTGTGGCGCCGGCTCTGGTTAGTACTTTCTCACACCATAATCTCAATCGATAACCATCGTTCGCGATATGAGATGGCATGAAACGTAGCGGAAACAAAGGAGTCCGCGCATGCAATCTACATGCGCGGACTCCGTAATCGAACGCTTGCGGAAACGAGCTATCTCACTCGGCGTCGGCGGTCTCGGCGGCGTCGGCGGCCGGGGCTGCCTCAGCGGCATCTTCCGGCACCTCGACGGTGACGACAGACTCTTCCGGATCCTCAACGTCAAGCACGACGCCTTCCGGCAGCACGACGTCCTTGGCGAAGACCTTGGCGCCATCGGTCAGGCCATCGACGTTGACCACGATCTTCTCGGGCAGGTTGGCGACGTCGGCGCGGACCTTGAGCTCCTGAATGTCGACGAACGCGACGGCAGCACCCTTCGGAGTGCCTTCGACGAACACCGGCACCTCGACGTCGATCTTCTCGCCGGCCTTGACCTCATAGAAATCAACATGCTCAACGATGCGCTTCACCGGATTGCGCTGCACGTCCTTGACGATGGCCATCTTGGTCTGGTCGCCGTACTTGATGGTGAACAGAGCGTTGGTGTGGCGCAGGGACAGGGTGGTCTCCTTCATCGGCAGCTGCACGAAGACCGGAGCCTCACCGCCGGCGTACACGGTGGCCGGAATCAGCTTGGCGACGCGCAGACGGCGGGCAGCGCCCTTGCCGAACTCGGTACGAGCGGCGCCTTCGAGGGTAATGGTGGTAGCCATAATCGATATCTCCTTGATATTCGTTCTTCTGTTTCGGCGCATCAACGAGCCGCGAAGACACTCAAGGAGTGCACTCACACGCCGAGTCGATTACGGAAGCTCATGCTTCCCTCGCCAAGACAACAGTCCTTAAGTATACACATCGGTCTGACAATGCGTGTTCAACGCCGCAAAGGTGCGGAACACACGTACAATCGAACACATCGGTCATCATGTATGAACAGGGAACGAATACACGAAATCAAAGAATCGAGGCAGCAATGAGGCGCACCCATTCTGATATCGCCCGCACCATCTGCATTGCAACGGGAGCCGCGGCCGTGGCATCTGCGGGAGCGCTGGCCATTTGCGCAAATTCGCTGTTCAGGTTCGCTTTGGACTCGCAATACAAGAAGTCCATGTTCCGTCAGTCCCCGCCGGACGATCCGGAACGCGAACGTCTGATGAATACCGGCGAGGCACGCGAAGCCGGCGTATGGTTTCAAGAGACCAAGCAGCCGGTCACCATCACGAGCTTCGACGGTCTTACGTTGCATGGTTGGCTGTTCGACCCGGATTGCATAAGCCCGAAACCGCATCTTTACGCGATTTGCTGCCATGGGTATACGGGTGAGCCCGCGGAGATGGCAACATGGGCGCATCGCTTTGCACGCCTCGGTTTCACGGTGCTGGTGCCGGCGCAGCGCGCGCATGAGATGAGCGAGGGGCGCTATACCGGCATGGGATGGCTGGAACGCAATGACCTGCTCAATTGGATTCATCTGATCATCGAAAGCGATCCCGAAGCCCGTATCCTGCTGCACGGCAATTCGATGGGCGCGGCAACGGTGATGATGACCGTCGGAGACCCAAGGTTGCCCCGTAATGTGGTTTCCGCCATCGAAGACAGCGGCTACGCGTCGGTGAGACTGCAATTCATCGATACGTCCCGTGCGATGTTCCATCTGCCAAAGCTGCTCGCGGCGATGTGCGTGGACGCGGCGGGACTTGTCTGCAAGTACAAGGCCGGCTACGACTTCAACGATGCCTCGAGTATGGAGCAACTCCGCCATGCGACGATTCCGGTGCTGTTCGTCCACGGAGACGCCGACACCTTCGTATCCCCACGTTTCCTCGATATGAATTTCAACGCCTGCTCAAGTCTCGACCGTGAAAAGTTGCTGGTGCCAGGCGCCGATCATGTGATGGGCTCGGTGGTGGCGCCGGACGTGTACTGGCGCAAGATCGAACGATTCGTCAGGCGAACGTTCAGATTGTAGGATTCGTCCGTTTCACCGCTTCTCGCCGGGATTGCAGATCTGCATGGCCACGCCATCCTCCATGATCTGGAAGCCGTGCTTCTGGTAGAACGACGCGTTCTTGCTCTCCTCCGGCATGACCTCGATATACAGGTAATCACGGTATTGGTCTTTGACCATGCCGACCAGATGCCCGGCGATGCCGTGACCCTGATATTCCGGATCTACAAGCACGTAGTGCATGTAGGCCACCATCTCGGTATCGTCAAGCACGCGCACCAAACCGGCAAGACGGTCACCATCCCAAGCCGAAAACACGGTGGACGAGCCCATCAGCGCCTTGTACAGGCGTTCCGGATACTCCCCCGACACCCAGCCGACGGAACGGAATAGCCGCTGCGTCTGCTCTTTGGTGAACTTCTTCTCATCGGTATATGTAATCTCCATAACCTGCACGGTATCACACGCCACCCCCTTGACAATCAAAGGCGAGGCCGTGATCTTCCGTCAGGCGGTGTGGCTTCGCACCACGTCGAGGATGGTTGCGCCTCCAAGCAGGGCCATGACGCCACCGGTAACGATGGAAAGGATGCTTTTGCCGCGTGAGCTGGTGAGTTTGGCGGAGAAGGTGGCGGCCGCACAGGCCACGACGGTGAGAATCACACCGCCTTCGATGGCGTGGATCAGTCCAAGCGACAGACCCATTTGGAGATTGCCGACGCCGGACACGAGGAACTGCGGGATGACTGCGATGTAGAAGACGCCTATTTTCGGGTTGAAGAAATCGGTGAGGAAACCGCGCCACCATGAAGAGAACAGGCTTGGCCTGGAAGTCGGGGCGATCATGGACCGTGCGACGGATTCCGTGGATGCGGTGGAGTCATCGGCGGCTTCCCGAGGTTGCATTTCGGTTTGCTTCGTTGCGACGCCAAGCTTGCGCTTCGCCCAATCGGACATGCCGGACATGCTCCATGCCAGATAGAACAGATACATGCCTCCGATCACGCGGATGATGTCATAGGCCAGCGGGAATGCGGAAATCAGTGCGGCCAGGCCCAATGACGCGGCGACGGCCCATACCAGCACGCCGCATTGGATGCCGAATCCCGCCATGATGCCGTTGCGTCGCCCATAGTGGATTGCCTCGTTCATGGTCATCACCATGTCGAGACCTGGCACCATGGCCATGGCTCCGGCCAGCACCGCGAACCCCAGCAACGCCTGCATGTACGTCATGTCGTTCCTCCCATTGCGTGACGCATTCCACTATGCCATCATGGAAGGTCATTTCCCCTATGCAGAAAAGCCTCCAAACATGAAAAAGCGTGATGTCCCGCCGCTATCCACGGTGGGACATCACGCCCTCATATCGCATTCGCCTTTGGGATTCCCAACGGCCATCCATCGGCGAATCGATGTGACTGAGCACTCAGAGCATCGACTCGTACAGCTTCTCCAACGATTCCTCGGTGGTGACGAGCTGGGAGCCCGGCGTGTTCACAAGATTGCCCGGAGAGACCTTCTGGGCGTTCTGCGCCAACCATGGAATGTCCTTCTTCTCGATGCCGAGATCGCGTAGCGTCACGTTGAGATCAAGATCCGCGAGCAGTCTCTTCACTCGTGGCGCGCAATCCTCGGCGGTGAAGCCGCCCAGAATCCTCGCGATACGACCGTACTTGAAGCGGTTGTACTGATAGGTCGCTTCGATGGCGGTCGGCTCGATGGCAGCCAGGCCCTTGCCATGGGTGACGTTCCTCAGACCACTGACCGGATGTTCCATGGCGTGCGCCAGAGTGATGCCGGCGGTGTTGATGACCATGCCGCCGATGGTGCCGGCGAGACAGACCTTGGCCCACTGTTCGTCGGTGCCCTCACCTCGATACAGGCTCACGATGTTGTTGGCGATGAGCGGAATTGCATACAGGGCGAGCGCATCGGTGAACGGCTGTGCATTATTGGCGGTGAACGCCTCGATGCAGTGACATAGCATGTCGCAACCGTTGGCGGCGATCACGCTGCTCGGCATCGTGCGCATCAGGTCGGGATCAACGATGGACGCGGTGGCCACAAGCGCCGGGCTGCGCAACGACTTCTTGTCGCCGTTGTCCGGGTTGGTCATGACCGCGAAGCCGTTGGCCTCGGATCCGGTGCCGAAGGTGGTCGGCACGAGGATGAGCGGCAGGGCCTTGTCGGAGGTACGCTCGCCATAGATGTACTCGCTGACGCCACCCTCGTTTTCGGCCATGAACGCGATGCCCTTGGCCGCATCCATGGTGCTGCCGCCGCCCAGACCGATCACGACATCGACCTGCCGGTCCTTGGCGAGTCGGGCACCCTCCTCGACCGTGGTGGTCAGCGGGTTCGGAGTGACCTTGTCGAAGAGCACCGTGGTCAGGCCCGCTTCTTCGAGCAGGCCGCAGACCTTGTCGTAGGTGCCGCTGCTCTTCACGGAATGGCCGCCGGTGACGATCATTGCGGTGGTACCGTGCGCGGAGGCGATCGTACCGACCTCACGCACCTTGCCCTTGCCGAACACCAGATTGACCGGCAGGAAGTAGCCGAAACCGTTCGCCCACTCGTCGGGGGCGCTGGCTTCGGACGCTGCAAGGTTGATGATCGCGGAGGATTCGGAAACCGTCTTTTCCTGTTCGTCGCCGTTATCGAGTTCGCTGACGTACAGCTGCGCATAATAGCCGAACTTGTCCTTGTAGACCATCTTGCTGAAGATGAAGAACACGACGCCGAGCGCGGACCAGCCGGCGACCATGAGCCATTCCTGCGGAGCCAGGGTCACACCGGTGCCCGGAAGGATGTACAGCATGATCATGATGCCGGACATCAGCACGGCCATGGCGCCGATGAGCTTCCAATGCTTCACCCGATACGGGCGAACCATGTCCGGTTCCTTCACATGCAGGATGATGAAGGACAGCGATACCATGCAGTATGCGAGGATGCACCCGAAGTTGCCTGCGTCCACGACCCACACGAGCATCTTACGTCCGGCGAATGGTGCGAGCACGCTCAGGATGCCGACGACGATGATGGCGACGTACGGGGTCTTGGCCTTGGAATGCAGCTTGGTGAAGAAACGCGGGATCATATAGGACTCGGCCATGGAGTACATGGCGCGGCTGCCGCCGATCATGAACGAGTTCCAGCTGGTGAGGATGCCGCACATGCCGGCGAGAATCAGCACCTTCGCCATGATGTTGCTGTGGAAGGCCGCGGCCATGGCGTCGGCGGTGACCAAGCCGGTGCCATTGGCGGAGGCGGCGATCTGATCGCCGGTCATCACGTAGCCCACGGAGAAAATCACCAACGCATAGAAGCTGATGCCCAAAACGATGGAGAGGATGAGGATCTTGCCGATCTTCTTAAGCGGCACGTTGATCTCTTCGGCGGCCTGTGGAATCACGTCAAAGCCGATGAAGAAGAACGGGCTGACGGCGGCGACCTTGACGATGGTGGCCATCATGCCGCCCATGCCCGAGCCTTCGAACATCTGGTCCTGCAGGTTGGAAGCATCTCCGGTGATCACGGATGCCGCGATCAGCAGGATGCCGGCGGCGCCGATGCACAGGGTCAGAATGTTCTGCAGCTTGGCCGCGATCTGCGCACCCATGATATTGATGACGGTGATGAAGACGGCGAACAGCACGGCGGTGCCCAGCCATGTGGCGTAGATGTCGAATCCTGCGACGGAGTATAGGTACCCCTGCAGGAAGTCCGGCCACACATACGTGATGATGGTCGGCAAGGCGCACGCCTCGAAGCAGACGACGCTCACGTAACCGAGTACGATGGCCCAGGTACAGACGAATGAGCCGATCGGCCCCATGGCACGCATGCTGAACACATGCTCACCGCCGCATTCGGGCATTGCCGGCGTCAGCTCGGCATAGGTCATGCCGATGAAAAAGATCATCACGCCGCCGAGGATGAAGCCGAGCATGGCGCCGATCACGCCTGCCGTTCCGATCCAGTCGCCGGTGGAGACCACCCATCCCCAGCCGATCATCGCGCCGAAGGCGATCATCAGGATGTCAAGGGAACTGAATGACTTTTTGAATTCCGAAGTTTTTTTAGTTGGCGTTTCCATCGAAAGTTCCTTCCTCACGTAAGCTCTGCGATGGCGATTCACAAAAGCGGAAAGAGGCCGCGCTCCCCTCGAGTTACGGCCCCTGTGTCCGGTTATTCGTTCAGCATTTCGACGAGCATGAGCAGATACTGGCAGGTCTTCTCCCAGCCGAGCAGGCTGCTGTTGATCAGCAGGTCGCGCTGGCTCCGGTCACCACGATTGGTGCCGGTGATGTACTGATGCCTGCTGCGGTTCTTCTCGTCGTTGTAGCTGACGATTTCGCGCGCCTTCTTCTCGCTCACGGATTGGTTTTCCATGATCGCGCGAATGCGGTCCTCCTCCGGCGCATAGATGAAGATGTTGATCAGATCGTCCCTGTCCTGCAGCAGATAGTTGGCGCTGCGGCCGATGATGACGCAGGATGATTGATCGGCCATCTTGTGCATGGCTTGGTATTGCAGGGAGATGACCTTGTTCGTCAGGTTCGCGTAACGCGGACCGAGTGTCGTCTCGAAGGTATAGGGGACGTTCGTTCCCTTATCGGCCTTCTCCACGAGCTCCTTGTCCACGTCCAGATCGTTGATGATCTTATCGACGAGGTCACGGTCGTAATATTCGATGCCGAGCGCCTTGGCGAGCATCTTTCCGATTTCCGGACCACCGGCGCCGTATTCGCAGCCGATGGTGATGACCATGTGCTTCATACTGCTCCTCCTTTCATAGGTATGTTCACGATTCGGGAACCAACGGGCCGATCACTCAGACAGGGCCTCGATGGTTTCCGCGATGATGGAGGTCGCCTTGTCGGCATCCTCCTCGGTGATGATCAGCGGCGGGACCATGCGGATGACGTCCTTGCCGATGGCCGTGATGAGCAGTTTGCGGTCGAGACAGCCATGCTTGACGTCCACGGCATTGATGGTGCCGTCGAATTCGACGCCGACGAACAGACCCTGGCCACGGGCCTCCTTGACGTGCGGCAGCTTGGACAGCTTATCGATGAAGTAGGCACCGACCTTCTTGGCGTTGCCCGGCAGGTCACGATCGATGATTTCGGTGACTGCGGCAAGCGAGGCTGCGCAGCAGACCGGGTGACCGCCGAAAGTGGTGCCGTGAGAGCCCATGGTGAAGGCCTTGGCCACCTCTTGCGTGGCGCAGATCGCACCGATCGGCATGCCGCCGCCCATGGCCTTGGCCATGGAGACGATGTCCGGCTTGATGCCATAGTTCATGTACGACATGAGCGCACCGGTACGGCCCCAACCGGACTGCACCTCATCAAGCAGCAGCAGAATGCCCTTCTCATCGCAGAACTCGCGCAGTCCCTGCAGGAATTCCTTGGTCGCCGGATGCACGCCGCCTTCGCCTTGGACCGGCTCGACCATGATGCCGATGGTGTTCTCGTTACAGGCCGCCTTGAAGGCTTCAAGGTCGTTGAACGGAGCATAGGAGAAGCCGTCGGTCATCGGGCCGAAACCGACCTGACAGGCGTTGTCCGGCTGACCGGTCGCGGACATGGCGCCGAAGGTGCGGCCGTGGAAGGATTCACGGGCAGTGACGATATGATACTTGTTCGGGCCGTACTTCTCGACGCCGTACTTACGTGCCATCTTGATCATGGCCTCATTGGATTCGGTGCCGGAGTTCTGGTAGAAGATCTTGTCCATGCCGATGGCCTTGCAGATCTTTTCGGCGAGCAGCACCTGCGGCACGGTGTACGGATAGTTGAAGGTCTGCATCAGGGTGGCGGCTTGGTCCTGCACCGCCTTGACGACCTTTTCATTGCAGTTGCCGACGGAGTTGACGGCGATGCCCGCGTAGAAGTCGAGATACGGGGTGTCGTTCTCGTCATACATATAGACGCCCTTGGCGTGGTCTGCAAGGAAATCGAAACGCTCGTAGGTTTCGATCATATAGGTGTCGACCTTGCTCTTGATGTCTTCGAATGTCAATCCGGTGTCCTGCAGCCTCATGATGCGACTCTCCTTGCTTCTTGTGACGAAAGGTCTTGAAACGGCCTGCCCGGTCGTCTCTTCCGGCCGGAACTGGGACTCATTATGTTTCCTCTCGAAACCGTTTCTCCAGTCATCCAAGCCCAAATTTGGTTGTGCTTGAGCACAATCGATTTGTCGTAACATACGTACGACGCTGAAGAACGGATGAACGATCGGTAAAGAACGGTAATATGGGGCCGATATGATGGTGCTTGGCCGCAGCCATGCGAACGCGATGTCCACGACATCTCGAAACACACTGTAAAAGCTATATTTCGCGGAGATTACACATGACTTTGGAATTACGGGAGCTGATTGAAGGGTGTCCGGACGTTCCTCTTCATCCGGCCGCCGGCGAAGACGGACTCGGTCACCACGTCACTTGGGTACATGTGCTGGAGTCCACTCAGATGATCGATTACCTGGCCGGCGACGAACTGATCCTCGTCACCGGCATCGCCTTGCAGGAGGATGGGGCTCTGCTTAAACACGTCAAGTCCCTGTACGAGCATCGCGCGGCGGGCATCGCCCTCGACATCGGGCATTTCTTTATGGAGCCGCCCGAGGATGTGGTGCTCTTTTGCGAAGAGCACGGCTTCCCACTGTTCACCATTCCGAAAAGCGCGCCGTTCGAAAACATCGCCCGCCCGCTGTGCCGCCGCCTCATCGAGGAGGAGACGAAGGAACGCATGGTGAGCGCCGCGTTCCAGAACGCCATCTCCTTCCCCGACCAGCAGGAACTGTATACGGCGACGCTTTCGGAATTCCATTTCGAAATCGAATGGCGTTATGCCGTGGCAATCGTGCAGGTCGAGAACTATGCGGGCGACCCGTATGTGCGACTGAACCTCATCGCCGCGGAAATCAGGAGATACCTGCACAGGGACGTACGTTTCAGCACCGTATTCAGCGCCTGGAAACAGATTATCGTCGTCATGCACTGCGACGAACCGCAACAGCTGCGTAACTGGGGGCGCGGCATACTGACGATCGTCGAACATGCGCTGCGCCGGCAGGAGACCGCCTCCATCGGCGTGGGAAAACTTACCAAAAGCATACGCTGCGTCAGCAAAAGCCACCGTCAGGCGGCCTCCATCCTGAAGCTGCAATCACGGAAAAAGCTGGAGGACCGCATCAATTTCTTCGACGACCTCGGCGCATACCGGGTATTGCTCGGCATCGAGGATCCGGAAATCTCACGGGAATACCACACGCAGATTCTGGGGCCGCTGATCGAATACGACAAGGAATCCGACTCCGACCTGCTGGACGTACTGCGGTGCTATCTCAATCACAACGGCAGCGTGAAAGAGACCGCCGACGAGCTGTTCGTACATCGCAACACGGTGAATTACAAAATCTCCAAGGCCGCGGAAATCCTGTGCATGGACCTGTCCAAGCTTGACAGCAGGCTGCAGCTGTTGCTCGCCTTCATGCTGATGGACATGATGTAGGGTCAGCCATTCACTCTACGATATGCATCCGCCCCTCCCGCCGCATCATTCGACGATCATATAGCCGCAGGCGACGGCAATGACCGGAATGATGACGGACGCCACGAAGTATCCGACGAACGCCGCTATCCTACCGCCGCGCAGCAAGGTGACGGTTTCGTTCATCATGGTTGAGAAGGTCGAGAATCCACCGAGGAAACCGGTGGCGAGCAGCAGACGGGCAGCCTGAGGCACGACGGAACGCGCATACAGGCCGGCGACGATTCCCGCCAGAAAACCGGCTATCACATTGATGACGAATGTGGACATCGGAAATGCCCTATGCCAGCACGCCTTGATATACGAATCACAGACATAACGCGCGGAAGCGCCGAGTCCACCACACAGGCACACCAGAATCGGCAGGAATGCATTCACTTCATGCCCCCTTCCTCGTATTCGCGATATGCGAACCGGTATGGGAGCCCGCATAGGCGAACGCGAATCCGGCAAGGAACGTCACGACACAGTAGATGGCGGCGCCAGGAGTATCTCCCCCATGCAGCAACGTAAACTGTTCCAAGGCGAGCGTCGACATGGTGGAGAGCCCGCCGCACAGGCCCATGCCGAAACCACGGTTCACGTATTCCTTGGCATTGCCCGTAAGACGCGCGGAACCGCCCAACCATGCGGATAACGTCGCATAGGCGAAGCAGGCGATCATGTTCGCCGTGAACGTGCCGAAGTGAAACGCCCCGTAATCGGCGATGAACGAGCATGCATACCGCAGGCCGGTGCCGATGCATCCGCCGACGAACACCACGCCCATCAGATCCCATCGAATGATGTGTTGTCGTGACATGCCCGCCAGTATAGTCACTTCCACGACCGGGATTCAGCCCTTGTGAACATGCAGGTCAGGCACAGGGAAACGGGACGGTGCCTCCTGCTTGTCATCGGCATTTTCGACACTGGTCTGGTTGCGGCGCGCGGCATTGCGCAGCATGGTTTCGTCGAACGTATCCAGCCAGTGCAATTCAGCTTCGGTGGCGAAGATATGATGATCCAGCACTAGGCGCGCCGCAATGTTATCGGCGTCGGTGAGTCGTTTGGCGCGGGTGACGTCATGCAACAGCCGCTGCAGGCAGATACGTTGCCGTTCGATCAACTGATCAAGATCGACCCCCGGCGTGACCGCGGCAAAGGCGAGTTTCATGACCAACTCATCCCTGCCACGCTGTTCCAGCGTGACCGGTGTCAACCACCATTGCTCGGCTTCCCGACGTCCATCATCCGTCAGTTTCCACACCACGGCCTCGTCGTGTCGTTTAGGCTCCTCCTCGATCAACCCATCCCGATGCAACCGTTGCAGGGTGGTCGAGATCTGCCCCATGTTCAATGGCCAGATCCTTGATGTGGCGCGTTCGAATCCTTGCTTGAGTTGATATGCGGTGGATGGGCTCTGTTCAAGCAACGCCAGCAATGCCTCTCGTATGGCCATATCGTCCTCCTGTTCCCTTTAATCGATGGTACGTCGCGTCAGATTGCGGGGAGGACTGGTTACCAGCCAGGCCGATAGTGATCCCGCCGCAATGACCGTTATGGCAAGCGCAATCTGCAGTTGCCAGCAAGGTACGGTTTCCAGCCATGCACCGTCGATGCCGATACGCCGGTACCACGCAATGTGGTAGCAGCCAAGGGCGAGGCCGGCAATCATGCCTAGCGGCACCCCCGGCAGCAGTATCGTCATCGCCTGCACAAGACCGAGCCGACGTAAAAAACCCGGTGAGGCTCCCACCGCATGCATGGTGGTCATGTCACGGATGGTCTGGGTTCGGGACAATAGCAGCGACACCACCGTGGCCGTCAGGGCAAGCAGTCCGAGCGCCACGATGGGAGCAAGCGTGATTTTCGCACCATCGGCATCCGTCGCCCACTCGTATTGGTACCGTTGACTGGTCATGCTCACCAATGGCATGTCGCTCGTCGCCTTGCGCAACCGCTCGATGGCACTCCATCCATGCACATGGTCCAATGCGGCGATGTCGCCCACATAGCGCAAATTGACGATGCCGAGCTCACGTGCCGTACGCTCGCTCATGGCCAGCGGGTAAAAGCCCTTCATCCATGTCGCCTTGCGGACGGATTGCCTTACGACATGTTCCGAACCGCTGTTCCCGTCATCATCAAGGGTGCGGTGGCTCACCTGCAGGGTGACCGTACCGTCCTCTCGCAATGCCGCCGCATTGCCGACGACCACACCGCCTTCCTCCAAGGTGCGTGCGGCCTGCTCGGCATTCGGGAAACCCGTCATGCGCATCGCATCGGCGGACATGATGATCACGCTGGGATCCATGTTGATCATGGAAAGGCCTGTGTATCCGACCGCCTCGTACGATTTGGACCAGTTCACGCAGTATGGCGCACCGTTCGGGTCGAAGGCGGATGCCATATCCTGCCCATACTGCTGCCGTTCGTTCACCTCGCAATGCAGTTCGGTGGCGAGAAGCGCCTTGACGGTAGGGTATTGTGCGTAGATGTCGTCGTATGCCTTGCCCGTCAGGTTCATCGTGGATTCCGCATCCGGCTGAGCCAGGGCATAGATCGGCTGGTGGTCTTTAAACGATGCGGTATCGCCCAGCTTACGTATGCCGTCGGCAACCACCATGCGATCGGTATCGTCGTTCACCGGCACCTCCGCGGACAGAATCACATGGGATTGGCCGTGCACAAGTTCCATGCTCCTATCGTTGGCCAGAGTCGAGCCGATCAGCACCATGGCATAGGAGGCCAATGCCGTGGTCAGCACGACCGCGATGGTGGCAGGTACGAACCTGCGATGGTGTTCCGCCGAATCACGCAAACCTGTTCGTATGGACAAGGGCAGACTTCGACCGACCGCACCATATATGACGATAAGGCCTTTCACCAGCCGCGACAGGCCAATCATGGCCAGCACGATGGCGGCGACCAACAGCACTAGGGATGTTCCTGAGCCTTCCGGCAACACTCCCGGCGAAGAGACATCCGAAACCTTCACCCGCATGCTCGCCACAGCGCATCCGCAGGCCGCCAGCATAAGCATGGGTCCCGATATCAGCGCAATCTTTCCGGCACCTTTTCCTGCATAACGCTCACGTTCCAGCCCATCGGGCCGGTCCCGCAGCGCATCGACCACATTCATACGTCCTGCACGGCGTGCCGGCATCCATGTGACGAAGGCTCCGATTAACGTGGACGTCATGACGACCAGCGGGAGCAGCCCCCATGGAATCACCTGCGGGATCTCATGAACGTCGACATGTATGACGGAGGGAGCCATCACATATATTCCTCCGATACCGGCCAGCATGCCAATGACACCACCGGCGAATCCCGAACAGACGCCTTGCAGTCCGAACATGTTCCGTACATCGCGTGGCCCGGCACCGCAGGCTGAGGCGAGACCCATCGTGCGACGTGATTGATCGACCGATATCGAGAATGCAGGCGTAACCAGGCATAGCACGAGCGCGACGCCCATGGCCACGGCGACTATGAATCCCACGGCGTACTGCAGTAGCGCCTGGCTATCGATACGCGAGGGATATCGCTCGGAAGCATTCGGGTACCCATCGGTAAGCACATGCCGTGATACCGCCACCGTCTGAAGCAGATTCATCTTCTTGACCTGCCGCCAGGTGATCGGCTTATCGCCGACCACGAGGTAATGTCTGTCCACTCCGGCACCACCGTCGCGGGCGACCATGCCGGACATCCATCCGTCCCGGGCCCAGGCTTTGGAGATGGCGTCATCGGCAACGATGCCACTGATGCGCCAGGCACGCTGTGAATTCTGTATGACTGCGGCTATGCGGCCATTGGTGCTATACGATCCTTGAAAAGGCGGGGCTATCAGTGTAATCGTATCGCCGATGTCGGCTCCGATCCGCGAAGCCAGTCCACTGGTGACGACGATTTCATCGGCATTGCTCGGAACCGTTCCTTCGCTCAGCTTCGGCAGCAGCATACCGAGCGCTTCCGCGCCGGCCTCGCATAGCCGTGCGGTGCCCGTGCCGGATTGTGCCAGGGTGCCGCCAATCGACGAATTCTTCGCCGACTCGACCTGCCCCGGCTGCAGGCCGGTTGCCGTGGCGGCTATGAGCTGTTCGGAATCCCAATACGGCAGCAGCTTGTCCGAGGACGGCACAATACGTTTGAGCTCGTCTTCGCTCGCCGGTTGCTGAGTAATCTCATCCATCCAGATGGACGCTCCCTCAGGGGGTTGTTCGAACGGATTCCCGTCGCGCTTTACTGCGGTTGCGGTGATCACGGCTTGAGCGCCTTCCGGTATGCTTCGCAATGCCCGCTCCCGCATGGGCGGAGCACCCGTCATCAATGTGGCGCCGACGATCAACGCCATCATAGGCAAGGCGATAAGCAGCGTGGAGAACGTCGTCCGAGCACGATGACGGCACATATCACGCCAGGCAAGTCGCAGCACGGATCGAAGGGCGAAGATACGGGCCATGTCTATCGCCCCGATTCCACGGCATCATCGGACTCAAGCATGGCATCGAAATCCGTGGGTCCGGTCTCATCCACGATTCTTCCGTCTCGGATGAACACCGTGCGATCGGACCAAGCGGCATAGCGTGGCTCATGGGTGACCATGAGCACGGCGGCACCGGCGTCGGCACGTGCACGCAGCACTTCGAGAATCTTCAATCCGGTATGGGAGTCCAAAGCCCCGGTCGGCTCGTCGGCCAGCAGAAGCCGACGTGGACCGACCAAGGCACGGGCGATGGCCACGCGCTGAGCCTGACCGCCCGACATATCCTCCGGCCTGCGGTCGGCGAGATCTTCAACGCCCGCTTCGCGCAATGCCTCCATTGCAGCATCATGAGCCTTCCTCGGCGCCCATCCATCCAGCTCAAGCGGAAACGACACGTTCTCCACTGCACTAAGCGACGGCAGAAGATTGTAATCCTGAAAGACATAGCCGATCAGTCGCCGCCGCAACATGGCCCGCTGCGCCGCATCGAGTTTCGTCAGATCGACGCCGTCGACGAACACGCGCCCTTCCGTAGGCAGGTCGAGCCCGCCGGCGAGATTGAGCAACGTCGATTTTCCCGAGCCCGATGGCCCCATGATGGCAACGAATTCTCCGGCATGCAAGGTGAGATCCGCATGCTCCAGCGACACCACCTTGCTGACACCCGCTTCATGGACTCGTGACACATCGGCAAATCGCAATACCGGTGCATCTTCGGCATTCGTTCCGAAGTCGGCCATGTCATCCCCTTCCCATGTAGTTACTGAGTAACCTTATCCATAATGTTACTCAGTAACCATCCTGAGAAACGCCGAAGACGATGCGCCGCCATATCCGTGGAGACCGTTCAGGAAGGTGATTTCGCCTTGTGCGAAACATGCCTTCCCGAACGGCCTCCACGATGTCAGGGATTACGGTCGAACATGCGGCCAAACGGTCAGTCGAGACGCTCGTATGCCACGGCGTCGACCGGTTCGAGCCACTCGTTGCTCATAGCGGAAGGGTCACCGGCAGGCACCATGAATGCGAGGTGCGAGAACGCCTCACCCGGAGCGGCGCCGTGCCAGTGCTTGGTATCGGCCGGAATGCACACGGCCTGACCCGCCTTGAGCCCCTTCGGCTCCTGCCCGTCGATCTGGTAATAGCCACGTCCGCCTACTGCGATGAGCACCTGCGCGCCACCATGATGGATATGCCAATGATTGCGGCATCCAGGCTCGAAGGTTACGTTGTGGATGGCGATTTCCGGGGCATCAAGCACCGGCGCCAGATAACTTTGTCCAACGAAATACTGTGCGAAACCGTCATTCGGATCGCCCATCGGAAATGCACTTGGATTGTTCATACCCCGTATTCAACGCCCATGCAAAAAGAATGTCCAATGAGTGTCCGACATGTTCTTCCATAGTTTTTTTGCATGGAAACCGATGATATGCAGGGTATTGGTTTCCTCCGGTCGAACATGATAGCTTCGAATCATACCGTTTCGATCATGAGCGAAGGAGCACGATATGGTAGACATGCGATATGCGCCTCTGGGATGGTCCGGCATTCAGGTCTCCAAGGTCTGCCTCGGCGGTATGAGCTTCGGTGAGGCATCCCCGGATTTCCACCAGTGGACCATCGACCAGGATGCCACCGAACGCGTCATCGGCCATGCCATCGACAGCGGCGTCAATTTCATCGACACCGCCAACTGCTATGCGTTCGGCACCTCCGAAACGTACATCGGCCGTGCGCTCAAACGTCTGGGCATCAGTCGCGACAGAGTGGTTTTGGCCAGCAAAGTGTATTTCAACGAAGGGCATCTATCGCAAGAGGCCATCAATCATGAAATCGACGGCACCCTCAAGCGGCTTGGCACCGACTATCTGGACCTGTACATCATTCATCGATTCGACTATGGCACGCCCATCGAGGAGACCATGGAGGCGCTGGACGCACTCGTCAAAGCCGGCAAGGTACGTGCGCTCGGCGCCAGCGAGATGTACGCCTACCAATTCCACAACATGCAGGTTACGGCGGAGGCGAATGGCTGGACGAAGTTCACCAGCATGCAGTGCCACTACAATCTGCTCTACCGCGAGGACGAACGCGAGATGATTCCGGTCTGCCGCCAGTACGGCGTAGCCCTGACCCCATACTCCCCCATGGCCTCCGGCCACTTGACAAGACCGAAATGGAATTCGGATTCCAAAAGAAGCATCACGGACAATACGATGCGCAGCAAATATGATCGGGGCATGGAGCAGGATCTGCCGATTATCAGGCGGGTCCACGAAGTCGCCGAGCGCATCGGCGTGCCGATGGCTCGCGTCGCCCTGGCCTGGCATTGGGTCAAAGGCGTGACCGCACCGATTGTCGGCTGTTCGAAACCGGAACGCGTGGATGACGCCATCGCCGCACTTGACCTGCAACTCACCGCCGAAGACATCGACTACATCGAGGAACCATATACCGCACACGAATTGGTGGGCCCTCTGGCCCGCCCCGGCGAGCGCGCCTTGGCCGGCACCCTCGCACCGAAGCGCAGATAGACCCGTCTTCGTTTTCCGGGCCTTTATTTCGCCTCAAGTACGCTTCGGCGCCTGAGCCATGCGTAGAAGCCGAGGCAGATGAACACGGACAGGAGCGAGCCGGCCGGCGCTGCGATACCCATCGGGAACAAGGTGTGCGGGAACATCTTCGACGCCAGGTATGAACCGGGCACGCGCACCAACGTGATGGCGATGATGTTGTGGATGAAGCCGATATACGAACGTCCGCAGGCGGCGAAAAAACCGGAGAAACAGAAGTGCACGCCGGCGAAGATCGCGTCGACGATGTAGCTGCGAATGTATTGGACGCCCAGCACGATCACGGTGGCATCGGTGGTGAACAGACCAATGATGGAGCTTGCGGTCAATTCCACGACGACGGAGATGGCGATGCCATATGCAACGGTGATCGCCGTGGCGTATTTGAGCGTTCGTACCGCACGTTCCGGTTTGCCTGCGCCGATGTTCTGTGCGGATATCGCCGAAACGGTGGCAAGCATGGAGGATGGTACGAGGAACAGCATGCTGATTACCTTTTCGACCACGCCGACGGCCGCGGCATCGTTGAGACCACGATAATTGGCGATGACGGTGATGATGATGAACGCGACCTGGATGCAGCCGTCCTGCACCGCGGTCGGCACGCCGATTTTGAGAATGCCGCCAAGCACATCGCGCCGCGGACGCAGATTCGCCGCATGCAGGCGTATGCCTGTTCGCTTGTGCCGGATGGCGGCGAACGCCACGATCACGCTGATGGTCTGCGCGAGTGTGGTGCCGAGCGCCGCACCGGACGGTCCAAGCCGGAAATAGCCCATGAACAGATAGTCAAGTGCGATGTTGCAGACGCAGGCCACCGCGATGAAGTACATGGGGCTTTTCGAGTCGCCCAGACCACGGAAAATCGAACTGATGATGTTGTAGGCGACGATGAACGGAATGCCGATGAAGCAGATTGCCAGGTATTGCGTGGTGCCGCAGACCGCTTCGGCGGGAGTGCCGATAAGCGTGACTATGCCCTGCACGTTGAGCAGCAGCATGGCGGTGAGCACAAGCGCGACGCCGGCAAATAACGTGATGGTGTTGCCGATGGCCTCGGCGGCATCGTCAAGTCGGTTCGCACCTACCGTCCGACCGATGGTCACGGTGGCGCCCATGGCGAGTCCGACGATGACGACGGTGAGCATGTAAAGCACCTGACTGCCATTCGCGACGGCGGTGATGCCATCCACGCCGATGAACTGTCCCGCAATGAACAGGTCGGCCATGCCGTACAACGTCTGCAGAAAGTACGACAGCAGGTACGGCAAGGCGAACGTGACGATGGTTTTGAACACGCTGCCGCTAGTCAGATTCTTCTCCATATACCCCTCTTGACCGTCATGGTTTCCAGCAGTCAGACTAACCCCTTCAACAGTCATGCAGTCAATTCGGGCGCCCCTGCATGGCCACTATGTGACACATATTCTCAGCGGCACAGCATGCGGAAATCGCCGCGACGCGGCTGATTCCCGCATCTACTCCGCACTGCCTCGTTCGATGATGTGAAAATCGACCGTCACCGATCGCGGCTTGATAATCACTTCCGAATCGGACTCGATCCTGCCGAACAACATATCCAGACTTGCCGCCGCCATATCCTGCGGGCTGACGGACACACTGGTCAATCCGGGGTTAGTGTAGGCGCCATCCTCCAGACCATCGAAGCCGATGACGGCGACATCGTCCGGCACGCTGAGGCCGCATTCGACAAGTGCGCGCATGGCACCGATGGCGATTGGATCCGTGGCGCAGAACACCGCGTCGAAGTCATTGCGCTCACTGAGTACGCGAAGCATGGTTTCGTATCCGGCTTGCCGGTTCCATGCACATGGAATCACATTCTTCGCAAGATTACAGTCCAGCGAGAGTTCGTTCAGCGCCTCGATTGCGCCCTGTAATCGCAACGCCGCGGAGTTTGGCGCCGTCTCAAGCCGCTCGAGCCCGTTGGGCCACAAGCCGAGAAGAAGGATCCGCGAGCGCCCATGCGCATGCAGATGCCGGATGGCTGCCGCGGATCCTTCGAAGCATGGCGTGAACACACAGTCAACGCTTCCCCGAAGTCCAAATCCGTCGATGACCACCAGCGGATGGGTCTTGCCGAATTCGACAATCGGCGCATCCGTGCCACTCGGCCAACAGATGATGGTACCGTCACACACCTGCATGGCCGCACTGGATAGCATACGTTTTTCGAAGTCGCTGGAGAAGCGGGTTTGCTGCAGTACGGTCTGATAGTCATGACGCTGCGCGATGTCGGAGACGCATGCGGCCAGCTCGGCCGGAAAGATCAGATCGAAATCGGAGATGGTGACGCCGATGATGTGGCTTTTGCCGGAACTCAGTTGTCGTGCCGCCAGATTCGGTCGGTAGCCGAGTTGCGCCGCAGCCGCCCGCACACGTGCCGCGGTTTCAGGTTTGACAATCGCCTTGCCGCGCATCGCGTTGGAGGCCGTCATGCGGGAGACCCCGGCAAGGCGGGCCACATCATCCAAAGTAGTCATGGTCAGATCATACCGTTCAGCCCATGATCGGCGCCGTTGCGCGCGAATACCGGAATCACATCGAGCGGCGCTTCGACGGTGACGGTCTGTCCACCTTCGTGGCTGTTGCCGTCGTGCAGGTTCGTCCAAGTCGTTTCCGGGCCACCCGGCAAATACACTTCGCGCGAGCGCACACCGGATTCGGTGACGGGCGCTATCAGGAGATCCGGCCCGAACAGGTATTCGTCGGCGATGTTTGCAGCCTCGTCGTCACCTGGAAAATCGAAGAACAGACCACGCACAAGCGGCTGGCCGCTCTCATGCGCCGCCGCAAACAACTGGCGCGTGTAGGGACGCATGGCCTCGCGCAGGTTGATGTACTTGACCATCAGCCTTTCGATGTCTTCGCCATAGCTCCACGGTTCGTTATCGGCACCGGTGGTGATGTGGTCGATGGGATTGCCGATACGGTCGACGGTCGGCTTGCCTTCGATTTTGGTGTAGGGCACGCGATTGCCGTGGTTTCGCATGACTGGCGAGAAACAGGAGAATTCGCACCAGCGTGCGTACAGCTCCTTGAATTCCTCGTCGTCCAGACCGCCGTAGTTGAAGCCGCCCATGTCGGTGGTGAACCATGGAATGCCGGCCGCGCCCATGTGGATCGCACAGGTGATCTGCGCCTTCAGGTCCTCGAAGGTGGAGTGAACGTCACCCGACCAGATGAGTGATCCGTAACGCTGCGAGCCCGCCCATCCGGCACGCGTGAGGTTCACGATGTCGCCCTCGCGGCCGATGGAACGCTGTCCGTCGTAGAAGGTCTTGTTGTACAGTTGCGGATACACGTTGCCGACCTTGCCCACCGGTCCGATGTGATACAGGTAGTGCGCGTAATCATAGTCACCGCCCCACTCCGGTTCGGCCTCGTCAAGCCAGAAGGCGTCGACGCCGAGATCGGTATAGTTCTTACGGCACAATTCCCATACGAAGTCACGTGCCGCCGGATTGGTGGCGTCGAAGAACTGGTTATCACGCGGCCACCACATGCCCACGTCTTTGCCTTGGCGGGTTTTGGCGAGGTAGTTGTGGTGTCGCATCTCGTCGTAGTTCTCGGATTGCAGGTCGACCTGCGGCCAGATGGAGACCATGAGTCTGATGCCCATTTCATGCAGCTCGTCGGCCATGGCCTTCGGATCGGGCCAGAATTCCTCGTCGAAGCGGAAGTCGCCCATAAGCGGCCAATGGAAGAAGTCGATGACGATCAGATCGATCGGAATGCGCTTCTTCCTGAAGGTACGCGCCACGTTCAGCAGTTCCTCCTGATTCCAGTAACGCAGTTTGCATTGCCAGAAACCGAGACCCCATTCGGGCATGACAGGAGCATGCCCGGTGGCGTCGGCATACTGGTTTTCAATCTGCGCATTGGTGCCGACAGTGATCCAATAGTCGATCTGGTCCGCGACTCCCGCCTTCCATTCGGTGCGGTTATTGCCGAAGGTCACGGAACCGACCGCCGGATTGTGCCACAGGAATCCGTACCCTTTGCTGGAAATCATAAACGGGATGGACACTTGGGAGTTGCGATGCGCCAGTTCTAAAGTGCAGCCTTTGAGGTCCATGACCGGCTGCTGGTATTCGCCCATGCCGTAGATATGTTCACCCGCGTTCGCTTCGAACATGACGGTGGGCGATTCCGCCCCGTCCATACGCGGATTGTGCGCGCGTGCACGCAGACGCAATGCACCGCCATCAGTGCATTCGCGTAGCAGACTCTCACCAGTTTCGGTGTTGAGGAACGTTAATCGGCAGATGCTGACATCCGCAGACTGTTCATATTGTTCGGCCCGTACCGTTATGAGTCCGTTCGTCAATTCCGCTCGATTGCCATCGATGGCGATCTTCACTTCTTGTGGGTCGGCCTTCGCTTCCAGCAACGCCCAATCGGCATCGATGACAGGCTGCATGAGCCTGGAGCGCACGCGCACGCTGTTCGTTCCCCACGGTTCGATACGAAGATATTCGCCGTCGCCGGTCCAGTTCAATGCGTCATCGTCGATGGTGAAAGTAACTCCGGTGTTTTCGCGTGTCATGATGTTGCTCCTTACCAGTCACACGCACTTCATTGTCACCATAAAATTGTAGCGCTACAATTATAGCGTTACAATTTTGCGTGTCCCATTCTTCCGCACCTCGGACAACATCTTCGTCATCAATACCGACCGTTGGTATGTATAATTGTGCCAACATCACCGATCAATCATGTGGCAGGTGGCAAATGGCACGTAACGCACACCCCGAAGTAACACGTCAGCGCATCCTTGACGCCGCGCGAACGCTGTTCGCCAGGCAGGGCTACGAGCGCACCTCCATCCAAGACATCATCAACGAACTCGGCGACCTGAGCAAGGGCGCCATCTACCACCACTTCCCCAGTAAGGCCGCCATCCTCTACGCACTTACCGAAGTCGATACCGCACGGGTCAACGCCACCCTACCGCTTGACGACGATTCCCTGAACGGACTGCAGAAGATTCAGCACTGGCTGCTTGCCAACGCCACCGACCAGGAGCACATGCTGCTCATGCGCGATGCGTTTCCCCTGCTTAACGACCCGAAGATGCTGTCCGAAAATCTCAAGTACTGGCGAACCACGAATGCCGACATGTTCCGTCAATGCATCGAAGATGGCATCACGGACGGTTCCATCACCACGCAGTATCCAAGAGAGGCGGCCGAATTACTGGCGTTGCTGTCCAACTATTGGCTTGCACCGATGTTCTATCCAGCCACTACGGCCGAATTGAAACACCGCATCCGATGCCTCCTGACCATGCTCGCCGCGATCGGACTGCCGCTGTTCGATCCCGATTCCCCCGAAATCGACGCCCTGGCGAAAGGGATCGCCATGCTCAACGCAAAACCGGAGCACATCGCCGAACCATAGTCGCCGCAATCGCCACTCAGCCTATCCCCTCGACGCAATGCGTTTCACCTTCTCATTGATACATACCGTCGGTCGGTATCAATCACATCCTCATCAGAAAGGTCCTCCATGTTCAGAGAAACCCGATCCCCTCTACTTACCTCTACGTTCATTGCATTGGTCGCTGGTCAAGGCATCTCGCTATTCGGCAACACCATGCTGCGATTCGCCATGTCGATGTGGGTACTGGATGCGACCGGTTCCCCGACGGCCTTCGCGACGGTACTTGCGGTTTCCGTCATCCCGACGATCATCATCGGCCCTTTTGGCGGCGTACTGGCCGATCGCATCAACCGACGCACCATGATGGTGGGGCTGGATGTATTATCCGGTATCGTCACCGTTCTCTCGCTGATCTGGATCACCCGGGTAGGCTTCAGCATCACCGTCATTGCGGGCGTGCAGATCACCTTGGCCGTTCTGGACGCTTTGGAGACGCCGACCGTACAGGCGGCGCTCCCTCAGATGTTCAAACGTTATGGCGCAGGGACCTTGCGGCAAGGCATGGCCGTCATCAATCAGGTGCAGCAGCTCAGCAATCTGATTCCCAGCTTCATAGGCGGTATCCTGTACGCATGCTTCGGCATCCGTCTCATGATGACCATTACCGCGCTCTGCTTCGCAGTGGCGGCCCTCGTCGAATGCCGCATCCATCTCGAATCCCCACGTGCCGAGTCTGACGGGGAAAAGCCGTTTTCGCCTATCGGCGACCTGAGGATCGCCTTCCTGTTCCTGATTCGCGAGCAACCGGCACTACTGAGATTGATTGCGCTGTGTGCGTGGCTGAATTTCATTCTGGTCGGTTTCAGTTCGGTGAGTTTCCCGTTCATCGTACGGAACACGCTCGGTTTCGACGCTGCCGTCTATGGCACCTGCGACGGCATCGTCGGCATTGCGGGCCTCATCGGCACGTTCGTCGCCGGGGTATGCGCAACGCGCCTACGGCCCCGGCATGCCTCTCTTTCGCTATGCATCGAAGGTCTTCTGATCCTGCCACCGGCCATCTCGTTCATGATGCCGGTCGATGCATGGACGCGACTGCTGGTACTCACCGGCTGTTTGGCGATTGGCATGGTCGCCGTTGATTTCCTGAACCTCATCACGTTTCCGACCATCCAATTCAAGACCCCGGAATCCATGACCGGCAAAGTGATGGCCTTGGTCACCTCCGTGGCCACATGCTCCCAACCACTTGGACAGATGGCATACGGCTGGCTGCACGGATGCCTGCCAGTCTGGCTGATCCTCTTGGGTTCGTCACTGGCGATTCTGCCGTTCGCCGCAATGGCGCGTCCGATGTTCGACAAGCTCGAGTCATAGCCCACAGATACAACAAGGTCCTCCCCCTAGGGGGAGGACCTTGCATGATCGGCATATGCATCCCCAAGCGGATAACGCTTCGTTACGATGCTAGTTGATCAGTTCCTTGACAGCAGCGATGACGGCCTGCAGGCTCGCCTTGGCGTCGCCGAACAGCATCTGCGTGTTGTCTTCGAAATACAACTCGTTCTGAATGCCGGCGTAACCGGTGCCACGGCCACGCTTCATGACCACCACGTTCTGCGCCTTGTCCACGTCGAGGATCGGCATGCCGGAGACCGGGGTGCCCGGCTTGCGGGCGGCCGGATTGGTCACATCGTTGGCGCCGACGACAAGGGCGACATTGGCCTGCGGGAACTGCGGATTGATGTCATCCAGATCGACGAGCTCCTCGTACGGCACGTTGGCTTCGGCGAGCAGCACGTTCATATGACCGGGCATACGGCCAGCCACCGGGTGGATGGCATAGGAGACCTCGACGCCATGGTCCTTGAGGAGGACGCCAAGATCGGCGAGCTCGCGCTGCGCCTGAGCCTGGGCCAGACCGAAGCCCGGCACGAAGATGACCTTCTCGGCATAGACCAGCTGCACGGCAAGATCATCGGCGGAGGTCTCCCTCATGGTGCCCTCCGGACCTTCGCCTGCGGCGACGGAGCTGGATCCGCCGAAACCGCCGGCCAACACGGACAGCAACGGACGGTTCATGGCCTTGGACATGGCGATGGACAAGGTCACGCCGGCCGCGCCGACGAGGGCGCCGGCCACGATCAGGGCGATGTTGTTGATGGCAAGGCCGGACATGGCCACTGCGGTACCGGTGCATGCATTGAGCACGGAGATGACGACCGGCATATCGGCGCCACCGATCGGGATGACGAAGACGAGGCCGTAGCACAGAGCGAACACGGTGGCGAGAATCGACCACAGCAGACGCTGTTCCGGCTGCACGCACAGCATTACGAAGGAGGCGACGGTCAGGATGATGAACACGACGTTCCAGACGCTCTTGCCCGGCAGGGTGAGCTTCTTGATGAACTTGATGCCCTGCAGCTTGCCGGCTGCGATAAGAGAGCCGGAGAACGTGACGGAACCGATGACAATGCCCAGACCTGCGGTGATCAGCACCACGAGGGACGGAGCGCCATCGGAGGTCAGGATGTCGTTCAACGCCACGAGCGCCGCGGCGCCACCGCCTACGGTATTGAACACGGAGACCAGCTGCGGCATGTCGGTCATCTGCACTTTCTTTGCGGAGACCACGCCGGCGACGGCACCGATGACAATACCTACGATCAGCACGACTACGGCCACGGAGTGCTTGAATCCGTTGGAGACCTCACCCGCGAACAGCACGATGAACGCCATGACGACAGCCATGGCCATGCCGATCGCGGAAACCATGTTGCCCTTGCGAGCGGTCTTCGGGGAATTCATCAGATGCAGACCGATGACAAACATCACGGCGGCCAGCAGGTAGACGAACCATTCGACGACACCGAGCGGAGTGCTCAGCATTTCGGCCAGAGTACCCATTTATTTGGCCTCCTCTTCCTTCTTCTTGCCCTTATCGGACTTGAACATCTCCAGCATGCGGTCAGTGACCACGTAACCGCCTACGACGTTCATGGTGCCCAGCACGGCGGCCAGGAAGATGAATACCCAGGCGAGCGGACTGGTGGCATGCGCGGCGACGATGACGACGCCGGCAATGACAATGCCATGGATGGAGTTGGCACCCGACATGAGCGGGGTGTGCAAGGTGGCAGGTACCTTGCCGATGACCTCTACGCCGATGAGCAGCGCGAGGACGAACAGCGTGATTGCAACGACGATATCCATCGTTCTTCCTTACTCTTCTTCCTTCTTGGCTTCTTCTCCGCGGCCGGCGACGACCATGGCATTGTCAAGTTCCTCATTGAGATCGATGACGAGCCTGCCATCACGTACGAAGTGCGCGAGCACGTCGGCCACATTGCGGCTCAGCAGGTTGGACGCGGTGGTGGCCACGCCACTTGCCAGATATGGCGCACCGATGATGGTCACGCCGCCCTCGGTCACCTGGGTGCCGACGGCCGAACCCTCGACATTGCCGCCCAAATCGCTGGCGGCGCAATCGACGATCACGGCACCGCGGTGCAGACCCGCTACACCGGCGCGGGTCAGCAGGACCGGAGGCTTGCGTCCCGGAACCTTGGCCGTGGTGATGACGATATCGAATCCGGCGGCCTTCTGGTCGACGGCGGCCTGCTGCTGGGCCTGCTCCTCGGCGCTCAGCGCACGGGCGTAACCGCCTTCGCCCTGCCCCTTGGAGAAATCAAGACCAAGATCCAGGAATTTAGCGCCCAGCGATTCGACTTCACCCTTGGAAGCCGGACGGACGTCATACGCGGTCACGACCGCGCCAAGACGCTTGGCGGTGCCAATGGCCTGCAGTCCGGCGATGCCGGCACCCAGGACGAGTACCTTGGCCGGTCGTATGGTGCCGGCGGCGGTGGTCATCATCGGCAGGAAGGAGCCGTACGCGTCGGCGGCGGCGATGGCGGCCTTGTAGCCCATCACGGAGTTCTGCGATGTCATCTCGTCCATGGACTGAGCCGAACTCAGCTGACGCGGCAGCTTTTCCATGGCGACGCCGACCAGGCCGGCGTTGTCAAGTGCGGCCACGTAATCGGCGTCGGTGAACGATCCGAGCATGCCGATGACCCACGTGCCCTTCTTCACGCGGCTCAGCAGCTCATTGCTTGGGCGATCGACAAAACCGAGCACATCGGCGCGTGCAATCACGTCGGCGGCGGAGACGACCTGTGCCCCGGCCTTGACATAATCCGCATCAACGTAATGCGATGCGGCTCCCGCACCGGATTCGATCAGGCACGTAACGCCTGCCTTACGCAATCTTGTTACGATATCCGGTGTCAGAGCAACACGGGACTCGTGTTCGGAGGTCTCGTTGAGCACTCCGAAGGCCACGGTGGCTTCTGGTGTTTCAGCCATAGGTGCCCTTTCTTCCTCGTTAAAGAAATCTATTGAACAGATACAGCGCAACAGTGTAACGTAGGTCACACCTATCCCGGAGCGAAATTTCATCTGTCGAATATGAGGCATCTGTCGAATATGGCCCAAAACGGCGCAATCATAACACTTCCTTACGCTACCGTAAGGTGACGTGTCGCGGTTGAGGGATTATCATTCCTACACAGATACCAAGTCATATATTGTAAGTAGGGCCAAGGAGCGTTACGTGTCTGTCATCACCTCGTTAAGCAAGCAAGCCGCCAATCTCACGCAGAAGGCGTTGCGTCTGGGAGGTGATTTCGTCCATCCGGTCAGCGACGACTCCGGCAACACCCCCGATTACAACGATCCCGACACCCTCGTCTCGACCGACGACCATATCGATCTGCCCCATACCGCGCAATGGGGGCAGAATTTCCTGTCAACGACCTTCCTTGATCCCGAAACGGGCCTGCTGACCACGAAAACGGAAGGCAACCCGCCGTTGGATGATGGCATGTCCATCTACGACATCTACGCGGATCGCGCCGAACGCATGGGTGACGAGCCTCTCTATACCTATAAGGAGAACGGCGAGTGGATCACCAAGACCGGCAACGAGGTCCTTGCCGAAATCCGCGAAACCGCAAAGGGTCTGCTGCACTACGGCCTGAGGAAAGGCGACGGTGTGGCGTTCATGTGCCGCACCTCATATCAGTGGGATATCTTCGACGCGGCGGTCATGGCCTGCGGCGGCGTGCTGGCGACCATCTACGATACCGATTCCGCCGAGCAAATTCGTAACATCGTAAACAATTCCGATGCCCGTCTGCTGGTTGTCGAGACCAAGGACATGCGCGACAAGGCCGACGGTGCGGAAGATGAGTGCCCGACGCTGGAGCATATCGTATGTTTCGAAAACGGTGGCCTGGATGAGATCAAGGCATACGGTTCCGTCGTAAGCGACGAGGAACTTGACGAACGCATTGATTCCGTTCACAAGACCGATCTGTGTTCCATCGTATATACTTCCGGTTCCACGGCGGCCCCCAAGGGCGTGGAGATGACGCACGAGCACTACTGCACCACCGCATTGAACCTGCCGGAATACATGCCCGACCTCTTGCGCAACAGCAGGCACACCGTGTTGCTGTTCCTGCCGCAGGCGCACTCCTTCGCACGTGCCATCAACTACATTTGCGTGGCCAGCCAGCTGCACATCTACATCGCGCAGGGCATCAAGACGCTGATCACCGACCTGCAGGTGGCCAAGCCGACCGTGATGATCGTGGTTCCGCGTGTATTGGAGAAGGTGTATAACGCCGCATCCCAGAAAGCCGGTCATGGTGCCAAGGGCGTGGCGTTCGCCGCGGCCGTGGTCGCCGCGCAGAACTATATGAAAGAAGTCAGCGCCAAGGGCAAAGCCGGAGCGTTGGCCAAGGCACGTCGAGCGGCGTTCGACCCGATGGTCTATGCCTCGCTGCGCGAAGTGCTCGGCGGCCGCGCCAAGTGGATCGTAGCCGGCGGCGCTCCGCTTGATCCGGAACTGATGGCGTTCTTCCGTGGCGCAAACGTGCCGGTATATGAGGGGTATGGTCTGACCGAGACCACCGCGCCATGCGCTTTCAATCCGGTGGGCGTGCCGTACCATCAAGGCTCCGTCGGCATCGCGTTCCCCGGCTTTGAGTTGCGTATCGCCGAAGACGACGAGATTCAGGTCAAGGGCACCGCCGTGTTCCCGCGCTACCACAAGAACGAGGAGGCTTCCGAGGATTCCTTCGTCGAAGACGGCTGGTACGCCACGGGCGACCTTGGCCGCATCGATGATGATGGTTTCCTGTATATCATCGGTCGTAAGAAGGACCTGATCATCACTGCAGGCGGTAAGAACGTCTCCCCCGGCCCGATCGAAGAGGTCATTCAGCGTTGTGAGTTCGTGTCGCAGGCGTTGGTGCTTGGCGACAAGCGCCCCTTCATCTCCGCACTGATCACGCTGGATGAGGAGTCGCTTCGTCCGTGGCTGGAAAGCAAGGGGCTCAACCGCGACATGCCGCTTGAGGAAGCCGCGAACAATGCGGCGGTGCGTGCTGAAGTGCAGAAGTGGGTCGACCAGGCCAACGAGGGCGTATCCCGCGCCGAATCCGTGCGTAAATTCATCATCCTACCGGAGGAGTTCACTCAGGAAAACGGTCTGATGACCGCTTCCATGAAGGTGATCCGTCCGAAGGTGATCAAGCGCTATTCCACCCTGCTCAATACGCAGATGTATACCAAGAAGAAGTGATCGCTTCGCGTCATGTTGGGATCGTCATGATGGAGGCCTTCGCGACATGACGATCACCCTGCAATGTCGTTCCGCCGCGAAAAACATGAAAAGAATCGCGGCGGAACGACATTCTTCGGTAGTAGGCGACGCGTTATCCGAGCGCCACGAAGCAGATCAGAAGCCCAGCTTCTCGAGCTGCTTAGGATCCGACTGCCAGCCCTTGGCGACCTTGACATGCAGGTCAAGCCGGGCCTTCTGGCCGACGATGCGGTTGACCGGAGTGCGCAGCTTCTTCTTGACACGTACCAGATGCTCCGCGCCCTTGCCGATAATGATCGGCTTCTGCGAATCACGCTCCACATAGATGGATACGATCACTTGCGCCTTGCCGTCATAGGCCATGCCACTCTCGTTGTCTTCCGGATACTCGATGGAATCCACGACCACGGCCAGCGAATGCGGCAACTCGTCGTCCAACTCCTCAAGGAACGCGCCACGCACCAGTTCGGCGATGGTGTCTTCCGGACGTTCCTCGGTAATCTGCTCGGCGGGGTACATCTGTGGGCCTTCCGGCATGTTCTCCACAAGCACGTTCCTGACTTCGGACAGATTGTCGTGTTTCAGCGCACTGACCGGCACGATATCGGTGAAATCAGCGAATTCGTTGATTTCGATGAGTTTGTTGATCAGTCCTTCACGAGAAAGCTCGTCGATTTTGGTGACGATGGCGATCAAAGGCACCTTCCACTTGAACGTGCCGTCATCGCGCTTCGCCGCGAATTCGGAACGCAGTCGGCTGAGGATACGCTTATCGCCGGGGCCGATCTCCTGATCTCCCGGCAGCAGGAACGCGATGGCATCCACGTCTGCCAGGGACTCGTCGACCACGTCATTGAGACGCTGGCCGAGCAGCGTACGGGGTCGATGAATGCCAGGGGTATCCACCAACACGATCTGCGCGTTATCGGTGGTGAGAATGCCTCGAATAGCCTTACGCGTGGTTTCCGGACGGGATGACGCGATGGCGATTTGCGTGCCAATCAATGCATTGATAAGCGTGGACTTGCCCACATTCGGACGTCCGACCACGGCGACGAATCCGGAACGATATGGGACAGGCGCTGCGGAATCCGCGGAGGTGGAGGTGGAGTCGGTCATATCGTGTGGGTCAGTCATGCTTGTCCTTGGAATCCTTGTCGTTACTCGACGCTTGATCGGCAGCGTCGTTCGGTTCTTCGTTCTGGTGTTCAGTTTCGTCCACGCCCTCGACGTGCGCCGGTTCCACCACAATGGTGGACACCTTCTTACGCCGTCCGGCGGAGTCCACCGCAGTCAGTCTCAGGCCACGGGTCACCGCGGATGCGCCGACGATCGGCCCGCGTCCCAACAGCTTGGTCAACAGGCCGTACACCGTGTCGACATCATCCTCATCGATGTCGATTTCGAAGATCTCCTCAAGATCGGCGATGGTGGTACGGGCCGGCATGCTCCACTTCTTCTCCCCCAGTCTTTCGGGTTCGGCATGTTGGGTGCGGTCATGTTCGTCTTCAAGCTCGCCCACGATCTGTTCGATGGTGTCTTCGATGGTGACCAAACCGGCGATGCCGCCATACTCGTCCACCACGACCGCCACATGCTGACGCGTGCGTTGCATCTGATGGAATAAATCGTCGACCGGCTTGGATTCCGGCACCAGCATCGGATCGCGTACGATCGATTCCACATCGCGGGACAGCGCAGCCGGATTGAAGGCGGTCGCCCGTACCGCATCCTTGAGATAGGCGATGCCTACCAGGTCATCGACGTCGTCGCCGATGACCGGCACCCGGGAGAAACCGGAACGGGAACAGAGTTTCAGCATGTTCTCCAATGTCTCGTCTCGTTCGACGCAGATCATATCGGTGCGAGGCACCATGATTTCGCGGGTCAGGGTTTCCGAGAGCATGAGCACATTGCGTAGCATTTCGGAAACCTCTGGATCGAAATCGTTCGCTTCGACCAAGCGGTCGATGGTTGCACGTCCCTGTTCGAGCTGGATCTTCTCCAACTCCTCATCGTCGGAAAGGTCGCCATTACGGCGCCTGGAATCCTGCTGCCCTCCGATTTTGGCGAATGGCGTCAGCATGGTCGCAACCGACACCGCATTGGCATGTTGCAGCATGATGTCCACAGGCTTGGACGCTCCCGCGCTACGCGGACGCACCAGCAACGAAATCACGGCCACGATCAGCGCGAAGACGAATCCGCATAGCAGCTCGGACCACAACGGTGCATCGAACATCACCGCGATGCATGCCACCAGCACGCCGTCGAGCACATTGCAGGTGATACGGAAGAACGCGCAGGATCCTGCCGTCGCGTATCGATCGGAAACCAGTCGCTGCACCTTATGGATGCGCTTGATCTTCTTGCCCCTGATGAATGGCGAGATTTCGGAGTCCGTCTGAATCTCAAGAATGAGATTGTTCAGGCTGGCCCTGGTTACACGCGCCACCGCGCCTTCGGTCGCCGCCATCGACAGCGACAGCCATACCAGCAGCAACGCCACGATAATCAGCACGGCGATGATGACGATGGTCATGCCTTCCATGGTTGTCGTTCCTCCCACTATGCCTGCATGGACTATTTGGCGATCTGCCGGCCGGAACCATGCTCACGGTCCCATTCGGCAAGCGCGTCCGATGCGCCGGCGGGTAATGTCGCCTGTGCGCCGACACCCTGCCGGAGTGCGAAAAACGTCAGTAGCAGTTGCCGTTGCAGACCGAACATCTGACGTTCCTGCTCCGGGGTCACATGATCGTATCCGAGCAGGTGCAGAATACCGTGGATGGTCAGCAGCATCATTTCCTCCATGGTACTGTGGCCGGCTGCGAGCGCCTGCTGCGCTGCGACCCATGGACAGATTACGATGTCGCCGAGCACGCCTTCCATGACGGTCCGACCGTCTCCGGGTCGCAGTTCGTCCATGGGGAAGCTCATCACGTCGGTGGGACCTTCGAGATTCATCCAGCGCATGTGCAGCTGGGCGATCGGATCGGGATCCACGAACATGATGGTCAGGTCGGACTGCGTGCTGACACGCATCTGGTCCATCACCCAGACGCCGAGGTCCGAAAAGACCTTGCCGTCGACCTGCCAGATGGTTTCGTTCGTGACTTCAACGCTCATCGGCGTGTTCGTTCCTTTCGGTTGTTTCGATCTCGTTGCCGTGCCTGCGTCCCTGTCTGCTGTGATCTCCGGCGATGGCCGCATGCCGGTCGTAGGCCGCGACGATTTTGCCTACCAAGGCATGCCTTACCACATCTTCCGGCTGAAGGTGGGCGAAAGCGATGTCGTCAATGCCGTCCAGGATGCGTTCGATGGTGGCGAGTCCCGACTTGGGCACGGTCAGATCGACCTGCGTCACGTCTCCGGTGATGATCATCTTGGTGTTGAAACCAAGTCGGGTGAGGAACATCTTCATCTGTTGTTCCGTGGTGTTCTGCGCCTCATCGAGAATCACGAACGCATCGTTGAGCGTGCGTCCACGCATGTAGGCGAGCGGAGCGACTTCGATGGCGCCGTCATCCATATACCGCTTCAGCTGGTCGGCCCCAAGCATGTCGGATAACGCATCGTACAATGGGCGCAGGTATGGGTCGACCTTCTCGTTCAATGTGCCGGGCAGGAAGCCGAGGTTCTCTCCCGCCTCCACGGCCGGTCGCGTCAGAATGATGCGACGCACCTGCCGATCTTGGAAGGCTCGTACGGCCTTGGCCACAGCCAGATAGGTCTTGCCGGTGCCTGCCGGACCGATGGCGAAGGTGATGGTATGCGATTCGATGGCGTTGACATAGGCGATCTGCCCGGCTGTCTTCGCGCGTACCGGCTTGCCCAAGGCGAAGGTGATGACTCCCGGAACATGCGGCTTACGTCGATCGGCGGTTTCGTCACGGGCAATGGCCGCGCCCTGCGCATGCTTCTGCAGACGCAACTCCTCCACCACACGCCCGTGTCCGGGATGGGATTGCCGCACGGAATTCTTCAGTACGTTCTGGTCAAGCATGCGCCGCACGGTATCGGCATCCATCGGAGCCGTATATGCGGCCTGAATGATGTCGGCGAGCACATCTTCGGCCTGCGCCGCCTGCGCCTCAGACTGCTTGGAACGTGACATGATCGCGATGCGATCGCCCCGTACGATGATGGTCAGATCGGGAAATGCCCTTTCGACCTCGCGGAGCACCTCGTCGATCGGGCCGAGAACCGTCACCGGATCGAGCTGCCGGGGAATCGTGATGGTACGTGTAGTGGTAGCCACAAAACCTCTTCTTATGTTTTGACGTCGGAAAGCGGAACGGGAACTATTCGTCGAGCTTCTCACCGGTCAGCACGTGGGCGTGCACATGGAATACGGTCTGGCCGGCATCGAGACCGGTGTTGAAGATCAGACGGTAGTCACCATGGAATTCGTCGTCGGCAATCCGCTGCGCGACCTTGACCATATGCGCCAGCTGATCGGCATCATCGGCAGCCAGTTCGGCGACGTTCGCATAATGCTCACGCGGCACGATGAGTACATGTACCTTGGCTTTCGGATTGATGTCCCTGAACGCATAGGTGGTGTCGTCCTCATACACCTTTTCGCTTGGAATCTCACCGGCAATGATTTTGCAGAACAGGCAATCCGAATCGCTCATGACGCTCCTTCGTTTCGTTTGCGAACCTTTGCCTCCATGCTATTGCGCAACCGGGATAAACCCCATACAGCGGCGTCACGCGAAGCGACCCAGCGCGCGGGCAAGCAACGACAACGCGACGGGCCCCGCCGTCGAAGCCCTCAGAATGTTGTTCCCCAACACGCACACTTCGGCGCCGGCCTCGGTGAAGGAAGCGACTTCGGCATCGCTGATGCCGCCCTCCGGACCGACCACCACATAGATGGTACGCCGACGGCCGTCTTCCAGGCATTTATCCGACAGACCGGCAATGGCCTGCTCAATTTGAATCCAGGTTTTCGTGGCATCCTGATGCAGAATGATCACCAAGTCTCCGTGCACGCAGGCGCGCCTGCAGATGGCGACCACCTGCTTGCTGGTCACGCACTCCCCCAATTCGGGAGACCAGGAACGACGCGACTGTTCCGTCGCCGCGACCAGTACCTGACGCCACTTCCTGTCCGTGCGCCCCGCTTTCCACTTGGCGATGGAACGGTCGGCCTGCCATGGAATCACCTCATCCACGCCGATCTGCGTGGCGGTGTCGATGGCCTGTTCGTCATGGCCGGTCTTGGCCAATGCCTGCACCAATGCAAGCCTGATGGTCGGCTGGGATTCCCTGCCGAATCGCAGCACTTCCGCTATGCCTTGCTGCGCATCACGCAACACGGCATGAATGCGAAGCCCTTTGCCATCGGACAGTTGCAGTTCGTCGCCGTCCTCCAAACGCATGGCCTGAATCGCATGACGTCGTACCGAAGCGGGCAACGTCAACTTCCAACCGGCATTGAGCTCGTCGCTGTTCACCGGCACGTCATCATGTTCCGTATCAAGCAGGAAAAGGGCTTCAGTCATAGCTCCCGAGCCTATCATCACCCCATGCAATGCCTGCGACAATCGAGCGACACGCCGAGACTTGCACGACCGAAATCAGCTGCTATAGTTTTCATTCGTTGCCGCGAGCAACAAGCACCTGTCCGGGTGGCGGAATGGTAGACGCGCTAGCTTGAGGTGCTAGTGCCTATTTATACAGGCGTGCGGGTTCAAGTCCCGCTCCGGACACCGGATAAACCCCTTGGAAACAAGGGGTTTTCTTGTATCTAGCGAAAGCCGGCGAAATGCAGTTCATCCATCTTGATTCCATCGACGACGAGCGTGTCGCCGCCTACACCAATCTCACTGAAATCCAGTTGCGCAACAGGTTGGAGCCGAGCAAGGGACTGTTCATCGCCGAATCACCCAAGGTGATCGACCGCGCCTTGGCATCCGGACGCGAGCCGATCTCACTGCTGGTCGAGGAACCGTGGATCGATGGCATGTCTCGGACCTTCGCCTGCATCGACGAACATTGGGGCGGAGACATTCCCGTGTATGTGGCGTCTCCGGAACAGCTCAAGCGGCTGACCGGCTATCGTCTGCACCGTGGCGCGTTGGCCGCCATGAGGCGTTGGACCCTGCCGAGCGTCGAAGAGGTATGCCGTGGGGCGCGGCGCATCGCGGTGATGGAGAACATCGTCGACCACACGAACGTCGGTGCGCTGATGCGTTCGGCCGCGGCCCTTGATGTCGATGCCGTGCTGGTCACCCCCTCCTGCGGCGATCCGCTGTATCGAAGGGCCGCACGTGTGTCGATGGGTACGGTGTTCCAGATTCCGTGGACCCGCATCGGCGGTGAGGACAAACATTACTGGCCATTCACCGGCATGCGGGAACTGCATGATCTTGGCTTCACCACCGTGGCCATGGCATTGGAGGATGATTCCATCTCCCTGGACGAACTGGTACGCAGACTCAACAACGGGCCGGCCGAGACCGACCATATCGACAGGCTGGCGTTGATCTTCGGCACCGAAGGGGATGGCCTGTCGCATCATACGATATCCCGTGCGGACCTCACCGTGAAGATTCCCATGAGCCACGGTGTGGACAGCCTCAACGTGGCGGCTTCGAGCGCCGTGGCTTTCTATTCAACCGCAATTCGCTGAAAAGTCTTGAAAAAGTTCGAGACTCGCGGGGCGAATGCCTTGCAAGTTGCAGAAAATATGCAATTATTGTGTGCGTAGGCGGTTTGCGAAGAAGCATTCCGAACGAAGTTGTGCGGTGTCGATATGACGCTCTAAGAGAGGAGTTCTCATGGCGAAGAATCCGAAAATTCTTTCCATCGTACTTGCAGGTGGCGAAGGCACGCGTCTAATGCCCCTGACCCGGGATAGGGCCAAGCCGGCCGTTCCGTTTGGCGGCGTGTTCCGTCTGATCGATTTCCCGTTGAGCAATCTGGTCAATTCCGGTTACATGCAGACCGTCGTGCTCACCCAGTACAAGTCACATTCGCTTGACCGCCATATTTCGACGGTGTGGCGCTTCTCGCCGCTTCTGGGCAACTACGTCTCCCCTGTGCCGGCTCAGCAGCGACTTGGCAAGCACTGGTATCTGGGTTCCGCTGACGCCATCTACCAGACCATCAACATCATCGAGGACGTACAGCCGGACATCGTGGTCATCGTCGGCGCCGATCACGTGTACCGCATGGACTTCCAGCAGATGGTGCAGCAGCATATCGATTCCGGCGCGGAGTTCACCGTGGCCGGCATCCGTCAGCCAATCAGCCAATCCAACCAGTTCGGCGTGATCGAGGTCGACCCGGAGCATCCGAACATGATCAAGAGCTTCCAGGAGAAGCCGCAGACCACCACCGGTCTGCCGGATGACCCGAATTCCATCCTCGCTTCCATGGGCAACTACGTAGCCAACACCGATGCTCTGTTCGAGGCCCTGTCGCTTGACGAGAAGGCCGAGGACACCAAGCATGACATGGGCGGTGACATCGCCCCGTACTTCGCGGCCCGCCATGAGGCCGGCGTCTATGATTTCAATTCCAATGAGATTCCGGGGGCCACGCCGACCGATCACGCCTACTGGCGCGATGTGGGTACGTTGAGGCAGTTCTACGATGCACATATGGACCTGATTTCCTATGTGCCCGAATTCAACCTGTACAACACCGAATGGCCGATTTATACGCTGTCCGGCAACCTGCCGCCGGCGAAGTTCGTCCATGCCGGTCGCGATCGTCTGGGTCATGCCACCGACTCGATCGTCTCCCCGGGCGTCATCGTCTCCGGTGGCGAGGTGCATCATTCCGTACTGTCGCCGAATGTGCGCATCCACTCGTGGTCGCAGGTCGTCGATTCGATTCTGTTCGACAATGTGACCATCAACCGTCGTGCACGTGTATACAAGGCCATTCTCGACAAGAACGTCGTGCTGACCGAGAATTCGACCGTCGGCATCGATACCGAGCATGATCTGGCCCGTGGCTTCACGGTCACGCCGGACGGCATCACCGTGGTTCCGAAGGGCACCGTCGTCGACGACTGACGCTCCGCAACACGAACGAGAAGGCGTGTTCCCGAACCAATCGGGAGCACGCCTTTCTTCATCTGCACAAACCATTGCATCATGGCACAGGCCGCAACGCAATCACGTTGTTCCGAAAATCACCGGCGAACAATCAGTATTTCGGCAGATTATCGAAGCTGAAACCGATGGCCGCCAGCTGCTCGCGGCCCTCCGGCGTAATCTTCTCCATGGTCCAGCGAGGCTGCCAGGTCCAATCGATGCGGAATTCCTCGACCAGACCTGCCAAGGTGCTGGCGCATTCGTCTTCAATCAGATCGGTCAATGGACATGCCGGCGTGGTCAGCGTCATGGTGATGATGGCACGGCCAAGTTCATCGATTTCGATGCCATAGACCAATCCCAGATCGATCACATCGATACCGAGTTCCGGGTCGATGACCTGGTGCAGGGCCTCCTTCACATCGGCTGCGGTCGCGCGGCCGATCTCGTCGAAGGCCTTCAGCGAGATCCCGTCATCCTGCCCGTCTTCACAGCCGCAAGCTCCGGCATGGTCACCGCATCCGCAGGCATCCTGCCGCGGGGTCTCCTTACGTTCGACTTCCACCGGCTTGCCATCCTTGAATCCTTTGGCCAGATTAGGGTTAAGCATGACGCGACGCGCAGCGTCTTCGTCATTGTCCAAAGCCTTGGTCACGGAATCAAACACGGAGGCCTGCGGCTCGGGCACCAGGTTTTCGCTCATTGTCGCTCCATTACACTCACGGATAATGCTGTTGAGTAGATTATCGCTTCGGGGGCGGGTTTGTCATCGGCGTTTCGTTCATCGCCGAACACAGCCCCACCGGGGACGCCGACGTGCCGCCGTATCAGCTCTTGGCCGCCAAAGCCTTGGCCACGGAATCCTTCATGCCTTCCCAGCCGAGCAATGCGCATTTGATGCGCATCGGATACTTGGAAACACCTTGGAACACGATGCCGTCTTCCAATTCCTCCTCGGCATGCTCATCGTCAAGACCTTTGCCCCGTGACTCCATCAACCGATGAAAGGTATCAGCCAGATGCATGGCTTCGTCGACGCTTTTGCCTTCGACGAGGTCGACCATTACCGACAGGCTGGCCTGCGAAATGGAGCAGCCATGGCCGTCCCATACCAGACGCTCGATAGTGTGAGGTTCGTTGTCGGAAACCTCGACATGCACGGTCGCTTCGTCGCCGCAGGTCGGATTGAACTGGTGGGATTCGCCGGGCGTGCGGTACTCGTGACTCGCCTGTACGATGGCATCCCCTGCCTGCGAGGCGTTTTCCGACGCCAGATCAGGCGCAAAACGCTCCTTGCCGTGCGGATCACGGGCCGCCTCAAGAATGACTTCCTGATACATCTGCTCGAGATCGTCGCCGGACATTGCAAATTCATTCATACTGGTTTACTTAACTCCAAAGAACGGACGGACCTGTTTCACCGTTTCGATAAGCGCCTGCGCATCCTCAACGGCATTGTAGATGCCGCTGGACGCACGGTTGGAAGCATACACGCCGAAATGCCGGTGCACCGGCTGCGCGCAGTGGTGGCCGACGCGGATGGCGATGCCCTGCGCATCGATGAACTGGCCGACATCATGGGGATGCACGCCCTCCACCTCGAACGCGATCGTGCCGATGCGACGCTCATTGCTGCGCGGTCCAAGAATGCGGACACCTTCGATGTCGCCAAGCGCGAGCAGTTCGTCGGTGATGGTCCTTTCATGCGCTTCGAGATTCTCCATGCCGATGGCCATCAGCCAATCAGCGGCCACGCCCGCGGCCACGACTTGGGCGACCGGCTGGGTACCGGCCTCAAAACGTGCCGGAGGTTCCATGTACCGCGCTTCCTGGTCCATCCATGCGAGTTCTACCATGGATCCGCCGAAATTCGCCGGCGGCAGGGCTTCGAGCATGTCCCGCTTGCCATAGAGAAAGCCGACACCGGTCGGACCGTACATCTTGTGCGCGCTCCACGCGGCGAAATCGACATCCAGAGCATGGAAATCGACTTTCAGATGCGGTACGGACTGGCATGCGTCAAGTATGAACACCGCGCCCACCTCATGCGCACGCCTGATGATGGGTGCGATATCGGTGATGGCACCGGTGGTGTTCCCCACATGCGTGACGGCGACGATTTTCGTGCGTTCGGTAATCACCTCGTCGGCGCTATCGGAACGGATACGACCCTCATCGTCCAAATCGAACCACTTCAGGCTGGCTCCGGTGCGGGCCGCCAGTTCCTGGAATGGCAGCAACACCGAATGATGCTCGGCTTTGGACACCACGATCTCGTCACCCGGCTTGAGGGCGAAGCGTTTGGCTGCCGCTCCTCCACGACCGAGCGAGGCATTGCCGAAGGCCGTGGCCAGCAGATTCAGCCCTGCGGTCGCGCCGGAGGTAACAACGACCTCCTCCTCGCCTCCCGCCGCATTGGCGCCGACCAGCCGGGCCATCTTGGCGCGGGCCTCCTCGAACGCCATGGTGCTGCGCGCGGCAAGCTCGTGGGCACCGCGGTGCACGCCGGCGTTGATCGTCCTATAGAATTCCGCTTCCGCGTCAATCACGCACTGCGGTTTCTGCGAGGTCGCGGCGGAGTCCAGATACACCAACGGATGCCCGTGAATCTGCTGGTCCAGAATCGGGAATTCCTCACGGATCGATGCAAAATCCGTCATGCCAGCGCGCTTTCGGAATCGGCGCCTTCCGGCAGATATGCGTCGTAGCCCTTCTCTTCGAGTTCATCGGCAAGTTCCGGACCACCCGTCTTGACGAAATGTCCCGCGGCGAACACATGTACGATGTCAGGCTTGATGTACTTAAGGATTCGGGTGTAGTGCGTCACCATGAGAATGCCGAACTGATTGGCCTCTTTGGCGCGGTTCACCCCTTCTGAGACAATGCGCAACGCATCGACGTCAAGGCCCGAGTCGGTTTCGTCAAGGATGGCGAACTTAGGCTTGAGCAGTTCGAGCTGCAGTACTTCGGCACGCTTCTTCTCGCCACCGGAGAAGCCTTCGTTCACGGAGCGGGTGGCGAATTTCGGATCCATTCTCAGACGCTTCATGGCTTCGGTCAGTTCCTTGGTCCACGTGCGAATGGCCGGTGCCTTGCCGTCGACTTCGGTCTTGGCGGTACGCAGGAAGTTGGTCATGGACACACCCGGAACCTCGACCGGATACTGCATGGCGAGGAAGATGCCGGCCTTGGCGCGCTCGTCCGGAGTCATCTTGAGGATGTCCTCTCCGTCGAGCAATACCTGGCCGGAATCGACGATGTACTTCGGATGGCCGGCCAGCGTATAGGCCAGCGTGGATTTGCCGGAACCGTTGGGGCCCATGATGGCATGGGTCTCACCGGAGTTGACGGTCAGGTTCACGCCTTTGAGGATCGGCTTGATGCCATCCTTGGTTTCGACGTGCGCATAGAGATCCTTGATTTCAAGAGTTGACATGTTATGCTCCTACGATTCCTTACTTCTCTTCCAATACCTGCGCCATCGCGTCGCTTTCGCCGCGTGTCAGACGCCTGTCGATGACGGTCATCAGATGCTCGGAGATGGCGGGAATGCCGATCTCCTCGACGAGTTCGCCGAAGAAGCCGCGAACCACGAGCTTGCGTGCCTCGACCTCCGGAATGCCGCGGGATTGCAGGTAGAACAGCTCCTCATCGTCGAACCGTCCGACGGACGATGCATGGCCCGCGCCGATGATATTGCCATTCTCGATTTCGAGGTTCGGTTCCGAATCGGCGATCGCGCCCGGCATAAGCACCAGATTGCGATTGAGCTCATAGGAATCGGTGCCCGGCGCGGTCGGCGCGATCAGAGCATTGCCCACCCATGTGGAGTGCGCATCCTTGCCGTCAAGCGCACCTTTATAGACCACACGGCTTCTGCATTCGGGATGGTTGTGCACGATCATGGTGCGATGTTCGATGTGTTCGCCCGGATCCACGAAGTAGATGCCGAGCATGTTGAGATCACCCTGCTCGCCGCCGAAGTCCTGATCCATGCGGATGCGGACCACGTCGCCGCCGAGCGTCACCACGGAATGACGCAACGAGGCGCCCTCCCCCATGTGAATGCGCTGATTGCCGACCTGCTTGGAGCCCTTGCTCCACTCCTGAATGAACGTGGTGGAGATGTGCGAATCCCTGCCGGTGGAGATTTCCACGCCTTCGGCGATGCGGGCGTCGCCGTCATGTTCCACGACCACATCGGCATGCGCATGGTCCGCGGCGATGATGACCAGATGGAAGGCGTCCATATCAAAGCCATTGCCGTGCACTTTGACCAGTACCGGCTGTTCGATCTCACCTTCGAGCTTCAGCACCGTCGCCTGCTTGCCGGAATTCCACTCCACGGCGGAGACGCGGTCATTCGGCTTGGAGACGATGCCGGTACCGGCATCGCCCAATGCGACCCGCTCGAAGGTCGCGCCATCGGCCAATGGCGCTCCGTCAATCATGCTGACGGAGATTTCGGTATCGCCGGAAGGCCGGAACGTGTCGAAGAATTCCTCGACACGTTCAACCGGCGTATAACGCCAATCCTCCTGGGTGCGATCGGGCTTGGCGAAGGCCTCCACGTCGAAGGAGCGCGGCGCGCGGTCGGCCGAAGACGGCATGGCCGCCGGATTCGCATACGAATCGTTCGGATCCGCGACGGGAATGTTGATTTCCTGAGTTTGTGCCATGGTGATCAGCCCACCGATCCTTCCATCTGCAGTTCCACCAGTCGATTCAGCTCGAGTGCGTATTCCATCGGCAGCTCGCGGCTGATCGGCTCCACGAAGCCACGCACGATCATGCCCATGGCCTCGTCTTCGGAAAGGCCACGGCTCATCAGATAGAACAACTGGTCTTCGGAGACCTTGGAGACGGTTGCCTCATGCGCCATGGACACGTCATCCTCACGTACGTCCACATGTGGGTAGGTGTCGGAACGGCTGAATTCGTCGACCAGCAATGCATCGCACACGGTCGAGTTCGAGGAGCCCTCCGCGCCCTTGACGATCTTGACCAGCCCACGGTAGGCGGAACGGCCGCCGCCGCGGGAAATCGACTTGGCTACGATGGTGGAGCTGGTATGCGGGGCGAGATGGATCATCTTCGCGCCGGTATCCTGATATTGCCCCTTGCCGGCGAATCCCAGGGACATGGTGCTGGCCTTGGCGTACGGTTCGGCGAGGATGCAGGCCGGATATTTCATGGTGGCCTTGGAGCCGATGTTGCCGTCGACCCACTCCATAGTGCCTCCCTCACGTACGTAGGCACGCTGGGTCACCAGATTGTACACGTTGTTCGACCAATTCTGCACGGTGGTGTAGCGCACGCGGGCATGCGGCTCCACGAAGATCTCCACCACACCGGAATGCAACGAGTCGGTGGAGTAGATCGGAGCGGTGCAGCCTTCCACGTAATGCACATAGGAGCCTTCGTCGGCGATGATGAGCGTACGCTCGAACTGGCCCATATTCGGCGTGTTAATGCGGAAATAAGCCTGCAGCGGGATGTCGACATGCACACCCTTGGGCACGTATACGAACGATCCGCCCGACCATGCGGCGGTGTTCAGCGCCGAGAACTTGTTGTCGTTGCTCGGAATGCATTTGCCGAAGTATTTCCTGACGATTTCCGGATACCGCTGCACGGCGGTGTCGGTGTCGACGAAGATCACGCCCTGATCCGAAAGCTCCTTCTGGATCGAGTTGTAGATGACTTCGGATTCGTACTGTGCGGCGACGCCGGAAACAAGGCGGCTCTTTTCGGCTTCCGGAATGCCCAGCTTGTCATAGGTGTTGCGGATTTCCTCAGGCAGCTCGTCCCAAGTCGTGGCCTGTTTGTCGATCGGCTTGACGTAGTACTTGAAATCGTCCGCGTCGAAATCCTTCAGATCGACGCCCCATTGCGGCATCGGACGATTGATGAAGTCACGATACCCCTCAAGTCGCTTCTCCAACATCCATTCCGGCTCGTTTTTATCGGCGGAAATGGCACGTACCACGTTCTCGTCGATGCCTTTCTTCGCCGCCTCGCCCGCGAAGTCCGTATCATGCCAGCCATAGGTGTAGTCACCGAACTGCTGGATGATTTCATCATCCTGTTTGATCTTGTCTTCGTTCACACGCGAACGATCAGCCACATACTGACTCATCTCCACGTCAGCCGCGGCGTTAGGCGCTTGGTTTTCTGCCACCGTACGCTGCCTCCATTCACTGATTAGTACCTATGACAACCTAACAGAATGCATGGCTAAATACCAGTGACCCATTCGAAATTCGGCTTCCGACCAACGTGATGTATATAACAAAATGGGGAGCCGATTTATCGACTCCCCCGAATGCCTTCACTTAGCGTGCCTGCTGGTGGTCAAGTGCGGCCTTGACCAAACCCGCGAACAGCGGATGCGGCTTGGTCGGGCGGGACTTGAACTCCGGATGGGCCTGAGTGGCCACGAAGAACGGATGCACCTCACGAGGCAGTTCCACGAATTCAGTGAGCTCACCGTCGGGGCTTTGGCCTGAAATACGCAGTCCGGCTTCGCGTAGACGGTCCTTGTAGGCCACGTTCACTTCGTAACGATGACGATGACGCTCGGTGACATGCGTGGTGCCGTACAGTTCGGCAACGATGGAACCTTCCTCCAGCTCGGCCGGATAGGAGCCCAGACGCATGGTGTGACCCATGTCGCCGTTACCGGCGACGATATCCTTCTGCTCCTCCATGGTGGCGATGACCGGATTTGCGCAGTCCGGCTCGAATTCGGAAGAATTCGCATCCTCGATGCCGAGTACGTCACGGGCGTATTCGATGACCATGGACTGCAGGCCGAGGCACAGACCAAGGGCAGGCAGCCCGTTTTCACGGGCATAACGCAGTGCACCGATCTTGCCGTCGATGCCACGGATGCCGAAACCGCCGGGAATCACGATGCCGTCGACCTGGTCGAGTGCGGCTGCCGCACCTTCCTCGGTGGCACATTTGTCGGCGGCCACCCACTTGACGTTGACCTTGGCCCAGTTGGCGAAACCGCCGGCCTTGATGGCCTCGGTGACGGACAGGTAGGCGTCCGGCAGGTCGATGTACTTGCCGACGATGGCCACATTGACCTCATGCTTCGGATGGTGCACGCGCTCGAGCAGATCCTCCCACTCATCCCAGTCGACGTCGTGGAACGGCAGACCGAGCTCACGCACGACATAGGCGTCGAGCCCCTCGTCGAATAGGGTCTTCGGCACGTCGTAGATGCTCGGGGCATCCACGCAGTTGACCACGCCTTCGGAATCCACGTCGCACATCAGGGAGATCTTGTCCTTGATGGACTGGTTGAGCGGGCGGTCGGAGCGCAGCACCAGGGCATCCGGGGAGATGCCGAGCTGGCGCAGCATCATCACGGAATGCTGGGTCGGCTTGGTCTTGAGTTCGTGGGCGGCCGCAATGTACGGCACGAGGGAGACGTGCACGAACATGCAGTTGTCGGCACCCAGGTCGCGACGCACTTCGCGTGCGGCCTCGAGGAACGGCTGCGATTCGATATCGCCGACGGTGCCGCCGATCTCGGTGATGATCACGTCGACGTCATCGGAGGCCTGGGCACGCATGCGGGACTTGATTTCATTGGTGATGTGCGGAATGACCTGCACGCACTGGCCGAGATACTCGCCGGCACGTTCCTTGCGCAGCACCTCCTGATAGATCTGACCGGTGGTGACATTGGCCTTCTGGCTTAGGTATACGTCGAGGAAGCGCTCGTAGTGACCGATGTCGAGATCGGTTTCGGCACCATCTTCGGTGACGTAGACCTCACCATGCTGGAACGGATTCATCGTGCCCGGATCCACGTTGATGTACGGATCGAGCTTCTGCTGCAAAACCTTGATGCCACGGCTACGGAGCAGGCGGCCGAGGGAGGAGGCGGTCAGGCCTTTGCCGAGAGAGGAAACCACGCCACCGGTGACGAAAATATGCTTGGTAACGTGCTCTTGAGAATTGCCATGTTGTCTTCTAACCATGGAACTCCAGCCTATCATCGACGCATGACGCGGCGTGTTTCGACCATATGGAAAAGGTGGGGTCGCCTTCCATTACGACGACCCCACCCTGCAGGAGTGGGACAACGTTCAAACGATCATATTGGCTATAGGCTGTTCTCCTTTCCGCTTCTCACGATCAGCACGGTTCCGGAAACGATGGCCAGCAACACCGCCACCAGCATGATGCCGGATATGTCGGTGCCGGTCGCGGCGACTCCGGCCGATGCGGCCGATGCGCCCTTCGCGCCGTTGGAAGACGGCTTGTTGGCGGATGGCTTGACCGGGACGGTCTTACCATTGTCAGTCTTGCCATTGTCGGCCTTGCCGCCGTCCTTCTTCGCCGTGTCAAGCTGCAACACGGTGGCAGACAACGCGCCGGCGGCATACGAACCGTCCTTGTCCACGGTCACGGTGGCGGCATCGGCATTCACCTTGCCATCGGCGATCAGCGTTTTGTAGGAGCCGGAATCAAGGCCTTCGATCTTGGCGACATCGGCATTGGCGTTGAAAATCACCACATACGTGCCGCTCTCGTCCTTGACCCGATAGGCCACCACGCCGTCGGCGGACTTGATCAGTTTGACATCCTTGCCGATATCATCGTAGTCGGTCAGCCGTAGCGCCTTGATCTGCTTGCGCAGTTTGATCAGACCCTTGACGTAGTCGACGGAGTCGACGGAGTCGGCATACTGCGTGGTACGGTCCCAATCGATGGCATTCATGGCGTCACCGGTGTTGTAGCTGTTGCCGTTGCCGCCTTTGGTGCGCAGAAATTCCTGACCGAGCTGGATGGCCGGGATGCCTTCCGACAGGTACACGATGGAATCGGCGAGCTTGGCACGGGCCACGGTGGTGGCATCGTCATCCGTCGGGACCGAGGCGCGCAGCTTGTCGTACAGGGTCATGTTGTCATGGATTTCGGCGTAGTTGACCACCTGACCGGCATCCGCGTAATGATCCTGTGCATTGCCGTTCCAACAGGTCGTATCCGCATCCGCGTCATACCGGCATCCGAGCGCATTGTGCGCGATGAGCCCCTCCTGTCCGGCCTTGCCGGAGACGAAGCCCGTGTCGGTGTCGGAGAATACGGAACCCTTGATCCCGTCGCGAATGGAATCGTTGAAGAAGGCGATACCGTTGTTCTTGCCATCGGAGGCCACTTCATAGGCGTTCGGTTGGATGGTCATCCTGCTCTTATCCATCGTGGTGTTCATATCCCAGCCTTCACCGAGGATGATGATGGATGGATCGATCTTGTCGAGCGCGGCACGGACCTCCTTCATCGTCTCAAGGTCGATCAGACCCATGAGATCGAATCGGAAGCCGTCTACGTTGTAGTTCTTGGCCCAGTAGGTCACCGAATCGACGATGTACTTGCGCATCATCTTGCGTTCGGAGGCGGTATCGTTGCCGCAACCGGAATTGTTGACGAGCGCACCGTTGGCATCGTACCGGAAGTAGTAGCCCGGAACCGTCTTGTTGAACGAGTGGCTGGCCGCGTTATAGACATGGTTGTAGACCACATCCATGATCACGCGAATGTCGTTCTTGTGCAGTTCCTTGACCATCTGCTTCATTTCGGCGACACGTGTGCTCGGATTGCTTGGATCGGAGGAATACGAACCTTCCGGCACATTGTAATTCTCCGGATCGTAGCCCCAGTTCTGCGCGCCGGCGGCGTTGTAGCTCAGGTCACCGGTCTCGTTGACGGAACCGTAGTCGTACATCGGCATGATCTGCACGTGACTGACGCCCAGGGACTTCAGATAGTCCAGGCCGGAAGTCGCACCCTTGGCGGTCTTCGTGCCGGATTGCACGACACCGAGGTACTTGCCCTGCCTGTCGGCGGCGATGCCGGAGTCCGGACTGATCGAGAAGTCACGGATGTTCATCTCGGCGATGGTGGCGTCGGTGGTCTTGCCGAAGGCCGGCATGCGATCGCCTGCGGAACCCATGTCCTTCTGGGAAAGCACGACGGAACGCTCGCCGTTGGCCACCGCGGCGGTGGCGTACGGATCGGCGGAGACGTTCACCGTGCCGTCCGCAAAGGTGAGCTGGTAGGCGTAGGCCGTGCCGGAGGCCAGCTTCTTCACGGTGGCACTCCACACGCCCTTGTCTTCGCCCGTCATGTCGATGGTCTTGTCGACTTCGGCATTCGGATCGGCGGACCTGTAGGTAACGAGCTTGACGTTGGTGGCGGTCGGAGCCCACACCTTGAAACCGGTCTGGTTCTTCTGGAACGTCGCGCCCAGGTCATCGCCGCTGTAGGCGTACTTCTTGTCGAAGGCGTCCGTACGGACCACCGCGCCGGCGATGGCGTCCTGAGAACCGAAGTCCTTGACTTCGACCGTGTACCTGCCACGAACGTCAAGATCCTTGTCGGTGGTGACGATCACCTTGTTGCCGTCGGTTTTGACGTTCTTGATCTTGACGCTCTTGCCGCCGGCGTCCGTGACGGAGATCTTGCCGTCCAAGTCGTCCGCGGAGACCTTCTTGGAAAGTTTGGCGGACAACTGGTTAGTGTCGGAAATCTCGGCGGACTTCACGGAAGCCCCAAGGGATGGGCGTGAGGAGTACACCGTAGCGTCGCCACTCATCAGCCACACCTCGGCGGAGGCATTGCCGTCGGCATCGAACACGAGTGCGTCGGAGGGAATCTTATGATCGGAATCATCCGGATCCTTGGCCTTCCACGCGTCCTTGCCGTAACGGCGTAGCATGCCGATATCGGAAACGCCGTCGTTGTTGTAGTAGGTGTAGTTGGTGAAGGAATATTCCGCCACCTCTCCCCAATCGTCATGAGAGGCGAAGGTGGCGGCCCCACCGTTCCAATTGGAGGCCCAGGTCCAGATGTCCCACTGCGGAACGGTGACGCTGGTGTCTTCGGCGTTGTAGTACAGGCCGTCGTCGCGGTTGTAGTGGACCTTTACCGTGACGGCGTTGGCCTTGCACGCATAGTCCGATGGTGCCGAATCCAGGGTTTCGATGGTGGTTGATTCGCCCTGATCCTGGTACTTGGTGCCATCGATCCACACCTCGGCCGTGCCATCGGCGTTTACCGTGGCACTGCGGTCGGCACCATACTTGTTCCACTCGCTGGTGGTGATGATGAAGCCGAACTTGTCATACTTGCCGTCGAAGGTGAGCACGGCGACCTTGCCCCAGCAATCGGTGCCGGTGAATGCGTGGTGTTCGGCGCTCATGCCGGCACCGTTCGCATCGGTGCCCCACACGTACACGCCGCGATTGTCCGAGTCTCCGGAGGGCTTGTAGTGCACGACGAGACGTGTCTGCCCGCCGATGGATTCGGGGTTGCCCACGGTCGAGGTCTGGTCGGCCACGCCCACATGGGTGATGCCCGCGTTGGCGGAGTAATTGCCTCCGCCCTTCGGGTTCTCCCACTGGTCGGTATCCGCGTCGTGGAACACGAAGTCGATCTTCTTGCCTTTGGTGCTGATGGTGGCGGTGTAATAGCCTTGCGCATCAAGGATCATATCGGCGTCCGGTTGGTTCCATTCGTCGCCGAGACCGTAGTGGACCTTCGGGGTCTTCCAGCTGGAGTCGGCGGGCTTGTAGTAGATGGTGACGCTCCTGTCATCGGGCAGTGCGTCATCTTCCTCCTGGCTCACGTCGGGATCGGACGGATCGGTGGTCGCGGAGGAGGCCGGGTGCGAGTCCTTGGTGGATCCGGCATACAACGCAATGGCGGAATGCGCCGGTACGGTAGCCTCCACCTTGCCGTCCTTGACGGTCACGGTCTTGGAGCAATCCATGGTGGCGTACACGTTGCAGTATTCGCCGTCCGCGAGGGATGTCGCGTATGACGCGTCCTTGTCGTTCTTGCCGTTGTTGATGGCGATGAAGCCCTTGTTGCCACGGGAGAAGGCGATGTTGTCCCCACCGTCGTCCTGACAGTCGGTCACTTCGGTGCCGTTGACGTAGTTGCGCAGGGCGATCATGCCGCGGGTGGAGGTCCAGCGTTGCTCGCAGTTCCAGTCGGAATCATTCGTGGAGCAGACCTTGTCCATGTCCACGTCCGGTACGGAGGTTGCGGTCGCTCCGGGCGCACCGTCGTCGCCGTTACTCCACTTGTAATCGGAGATCAGACGTGGGGTGCCGTAATCGTAGGCCAGCATGAAGGCGTTGGCCAGCTGGTACTTGGCACCGTCCTTATAGGTCAGTGCGCCTTCGTTGCGTGCGGTGTCCCAGTTGGTGACGAATACGTTGGCGTCTTCGGAGGAAAGATCCTTGCTCAGCCGTTCATCCAGTCCTTTGAGATTGGCGATCTTGTCTTTGAAAGCCTGATTCATCTCGGACTTGAAGCCGAATTCGGTTACGGTGCCGTTCTGCACATAATTGCTTGGCTGAATGCCCGCGGCTTCTGAGGAGTTGCCGATGACTTCCTGAATCCAATAGATGTCATCCGCATTCTTGCCGATCTTCTGCGCGAACTTCTCCTTGATCGCCTTCATGCTGCTGGTATTGATGTGCTTGACGGCATCCATCCGGAACGCGCGCACGCCGGCATTCCACAGCGATACCAGGTAATCGGACTGGATGTCCTGCACCTTCTCGCTTTCGGAGTCGAAATCCCACATGGAGCTCAGGCGGCATTCCTGAACTTCCCACTGGTTGCCGTAGTCGGAAATGTTCTTGGTGCAGCTATGGAAGTCGGAGGCGGTGATGCCGTCTGGATACTGCTTGGTGGCGAAGCCCGGATAGGATCCGGTGGAGCCGTTGTAATCACTGCCGGCCACGCCCTTCTGTTCTCCGGCTGCGACGTCGGAACCGGTGGTCTGATTGATTACGACATCGGCGATGATGTCTACGCCGGCGGCGTTGCACTGCTTGATCATGTTCTTGAATTCGGCCTCGGTGCCGAGTTTGGAATCAAGTCTGTAGCTCACCGGCTGGTAACTCGTCCACCACTGTGTGCCTTGAATGGATTCCTGCGGCGGCGACACTTCCACATATGCCACGCCTTCAGGTCCATAGGTGTCGGTGCATTCCTTGGCAATCGTGTTCCAGCTTTGCTGGAAGGCGATGACCTGCACATCCTTCTTCGCGCTCGTCCGCGCTTCAGACTGGGCCTGGGCCATTGTCGGCGCCACAAGCGCAGCACACGACATGGCCACGGCGACGCCAATCGCCACCACCCGGCCAATCGGTCGATTCTGGACGGCCATAACTCTCCGTTCTCATCATCGAGATCAGCGAACGGGTTCCTCAGCAGAATCCCATCGTCTGACAACGTATGCGTCATTTGCACTCGCCGGTAGCGAGCAACCCAAGACACACTCTGCGATGAATGTGCATACGTTTGCACCTTAAGTTGCGCTTTATAGTACCGGAAAAGCTGCGTAAGGCAATGAAACAGCGTGACCCCTTGTGCCGTAAGCCAAACTTCGAATCGCCCGTATGCAATCCATCACAAGCACTTCCCCTCGTGTATGCAATCATGGCAATATATTCTTGCCGTATTGCTGCAAACACGATTATTTTTCATGAACTGACGCAATTCTCGACATTCTGCCATCCGGTTTCGTACTCATTGTCCAAGACGTATCGGAACTTCGGAAAGCCGTGACGGCATAATGAAAGTCGGATGCCGTTTCCTCCGGCATCCGACTGCGACATCATGTGCAACCAGGCGATTCTACCTGTCTTCAAGCAGATGGGCCACGGCGTCGAGGGCGAGCTTGTAACCGTAGAATCCCATACCGGTGATGGTACCGGTGGCGACCGGCGAAATCACGGAGCGCTTACGGAACTCGTCTCGTGCGGACGGGTTGGAGATGTGCACTTCCATCAGTGGCAGGCCTTCATCAATCACCATATGGGCGGCGTCGGCCAAGCCGTAGGAGTAGTGCGTGAAGGCGGCCGGGTTCATGACGATCGGCGTTTTCTCGTCAACCGCCTGATGCATCCAACCGATCATCTCGGCCTCGTCATCGCTCTGGCGCACTTCCACGTCAAGACCGAGTTCCTTGCCCCATTCGGTGCATAGCGTGCGCAGAGTCTCAAGATCCTGCCTGCCATACACGTCTGGCTGGCGTACACCGAGGCGACCGAGGTTCGGTCCGTTGACAACCACTACTTTGGTCATGATCACTTCCTTACGATTCTTGTCTGCCGCTTTCCGTCGGCCATGTCAGTGCTGAATGCGGCGGAATGCCTCTTCGACGGCATCCGCCGGCGGATCCTCAAGATGAATCGGATGGCCGATGCCGTCGAGAACCACGAAACGCAGCTTGTTGCCGCGGGCCTTCTTATCACGGTGCATGAGGGCGAGCACATCATCCCACGTTCCGTTGTTCCACGAGGTCGGCAGGCCCAGCGAGCCAAGCAGTGAACGATGATAGTCCACCAGATCCCGATCGATGTAGCCCAGCAGATGTGACAGTTCGGCGGCATAGATGCAACCGACTGCGACGGCGTTGCCGTGCCTCCAGCGGAAATGTTCGAGCTTCTCGATGGCATGGCCGAGCGTGTGTCCGTAATTCAGGAATTCACGCAATCCCGCCTCCTTGAGGTCGGCGGATACATGATAGGCCTTCACGGTCACGGTGCGTTCGATCAGCTCGGCGACGACTTCCTTCAAATTGGAATCAAGGAAGGTAGCGCCGTCAAAGGAACGCAGCTCATCGGCATGATCTTCGAGAATCCTCAGAATCTCAGGGTCCTTGATGAAACCGGACTTCGCAACCTCGCCCAGACCTTCGATGAAGATGTCATTGGGCAGGGAGGCAAGCGTTTTCATATCGGCGAGCACGCCGGCCGGCGTGTAGAACGAACCGACCAGATTCTTGCCCTGTGGCGTGTTGATACCCGTCTTGCCGCCAGTGGAGGCATCCACCATGGCCAGCAAGGATGTCGGACAGTTCACGTAGCGGATGCCACGCATCCATGTGGCGGCTACGAAACCGGCCAGATCGGTGGCCGCACCGCCTCCCAGACCGACGATCGCATCGGAACGGGTGAATCCCTCGTCTCCCAGACGCTGCCAGATGCCGTTGGCCACGTCGATGGTCTTGCCGGCTTCGGCGTCGGGGATCACGATGTCATACACTTCGTATCCGCCCTGGCGCAACAAGGTGCGTGCCCGGTCGGAATGACGCTGCACCGGCTGGGTGTGGATAAGAGCCACCTTGGAGGGCTTGTCCCCCAATACCTGCGCAAGCTGGTTCATCGCGCCTTCGCCGATGCTCACGTCGTAAGGCTCGATCGTGGCACCGGTGACATGTACGGTTCGTTGAGCGATCATATCCATCAGCTTTCTCGCCGCGGCCTGCGGCGTTTGACCATGCGTGCGCACATGCACGTTCGCGACCTGCCTGAATACCGGATCACGATCACGGTACAGCTTCTTCCAACGCTCGTTGGCATCGCCGTTCAGCATCGGTCGGCCACCGCCACGATTGGCTCGCTCCATGGCTTCCTTGGGGTCGGCCATCAGATAGACGACCTTGCCTCCGTCCGCGATGTAGTCGGTAAGCCCCTTCTGGATGGATATGGTCATCGGCGCGCCCCCACCCAGCGAGAAGATACCGTCGAAATCCTCAAGGATGTCAAGTACGACATCGCTTTCAAGATCACGGAACGCCGGTTCGCCATAACGTTCGAAATATTCCGGAATCCTCATGCCGGCGTCATGTTCGATCTCGCTGTCGGCATCCAGGAACGGCAGATCCATCATCTGCGCGACTTCTCTGCCGACGCGGGTCTTTCCCGCCCCCATCATGCCGATGATCACGGCAACGGGCCTATGCATCGTCACGACGCATCACCTCATGTGTTCCGGCCAAGAGGCCAGATAGTTCTCGGCGTTACGCCTGGTTTCGGCTACGTTGTCGCCGCCGAACTTCTCCAGCACATATGCGGCGATGGTGAGCCTCACCATCGCTTCGGCCACGACCGCTGCCGCCGGCACCGCGGTGTTGTCAGAACGCTGGTTGATGGCCTGCGCGGCTTCGCCGGTGGTCACGTCAACGGTCCTCAACGCCTTCGGAATGGACGGAATCGGCTTCATCGCGGCACGCACCACGATCGGCTGACCGTTCGACATGCCGCCTTCAATACCGCCTGCCCGGTTGCTCAGGCGTGCAATGCGCCCGTCTTCACCGACCACCATCTCATCATGGGCTTCGGAACCCGGCCGCATGGCCTCAAGGAAACCATCGCCGATTTCCACGCCCTTGATGGCCTGGATTCCCATGACCGCGCTGGCAAGAGCCGCATCCAAGCGGCGATCGGACTCCACATAGGTGCCGACGCCTGCGGGAACGCCGTACACCACGACTTCAATCACCCCGCCCAAGGTATCGGCATTGTCTTTGGCCTCGTCGATGCGGGCGATCATTCGTTCCTCGGCCGTCTTGTCAAGCGTACGTACCGGTGAGGCGTCCAAAGCCTCGAGGTCTTCCGGCTTGGGCAACACCGCCTCGGCAGGGTCGGTAATGCCCGCACCGCCGATGGATAGCACGTGGGAGACCGTACGGATACCGAACGTCTGCTCGAGGAACTGTTTGGCCACTTCTCCCAAAGCCACACGAGAAGCGGTTTCACGTGCGCTGGAACGTTCCAGCACCGGTCTCGCGTCATCAAAGCCGTACTTGCGCATGCCGGTCAGATCGGCATGGCCCGGGCGTGGACGGGACAGCGGCGCATTGCGTCCCTCGCGAGGAATGTCGTGGTCAAGCGGATCCGCACTCATCACTTCCGTCCACTTCGGCCATTCCGTATTGGCGATTTCGATGGCCACCGGGGAGCCGATGGTCTCGCCAAAACGTACGCCGGTAAGCATGCGCACCTTGTCCTGTTCGAACTTCATGCGTGCACCACGGCCATAGCCGAGACGACGGCGCGCCAATGCGCCGACGATATCCTCCGTGGTGATGTGGATGCCCGCAGGCAGCCCTTCGATCATGGCGACAAGTGCCTCGCCGTGCGATTCGCCTGCTGTCTGCCAGCGCAACATGCCCTCTCCTTTTCTACCGAATGCAACTAGTGGACTATCTTAACGGTATGTGGTACATGATTTGCCTGCCGAGTCTGCTTTGTGGACTGGCCGTCAGCGTCGAGGACGTTCGCGCGCGCCGTGTTCCCCGCGCATGGATTGCCGTGGGCTGCATGGCGCAGATCATCGTGAACATCATCTACGCGCTATCCGTCAATGCGCTGTTCCTCGCACTGCAATCCCTCCTCTTCGCCGTGCTCGCCGCCGTCCTGCAGTGCGCACTCGCCCTGATCAGACCGGGGGCACTCGGCTTCGGTGATGTGACCGTCACGTCGGTCATGGGATTGGGCGTAGGCATGTTCGGCCTGTACGCCATGGTGCTGTGGTGGCTGTTCATCGCCGTCATCGGCCTGCTGTGGATCGCCTTCTGGACCCGTTTCGACCCGCAGAGGCATACGCAATATGCCGGCAGAACGCCGTTCGCCCCGGCAATCGTGGTGGCCGGGGCGATCAGTATCGCGATCTGCGCTCTGCTGTAGCACCTGAACCGCGACTAATTGGCGTTTTCGTTGTTGTTCTTGTATTCGTCGCGAATCTTCCAGAACTCGTCTTCGGTTTCGACGAACTTCGTTTCACCGGTCTTCAGATTGGTGGTCACGAAATACAGCCATTTACCTTCCGGCGGGTCCATGGCCGCGGTGATGGCACCGTCTCCCGGATTGCTGATCGGAGTCGGCGGCAGGCCCTTGTTGATTCGTGTGTTGTACGGATTACTGGAATCGTTCAGCTGGTCGTCCGTCAGCTGGCTGGCGGAAATACCCAGACCATAGGCGACGGTGGTATCCATGCCCAAGGGCATGCCCGCATCGATGCGGTTGAGAATCACCCGCGCGACCTTCCCGTAGTATTGCTCGCTGCCGACCTCGGATTCGGCGATGGACGCGATGATCAGGATGCGCTCACGGTCGCTTCCCGTGGGCACGCCAAGCTTGTCGAGTTTGGCTATGCGCGCCTCCACCATGGCCTTGATGATGTCTTCGGCCGATTTGTTCTGGGCATCATAGGTTCCCGGTTCGAACCAGCCTTCGAATTTGCCGCCCGCCTCACTCGGCAGAATGCCATCGCCACCACCGTCGATGACGCTCTGGAATTCCGAAACATCCTTGCCGGAAGCCTGTGCGGCGGCAGTGATCACATCGGACACGCGTTCACCGGCCCTCACCTCCACGAAACCACCGGCCTGACTCTGATCGGAAAGGATCTTCGCCACATCGGAAGCCTTCATATGCGTCTTCAGCGAATACGTTCCCGGATACAGTGTGAAATCGCCTGCGGACACGGCATTGGTGAACGCGTCGACGGATTTGACGATGTCGGCCTTGACGAGATTCTGCGCGATTTCGGAAGCACCCTGCCCGGATTCCACGGTAAAGCTCACGTCCTGATCTCCAGGACCTGAATAATCCTCAACCTGAATCTGCTCATCGGCGGTGTTGATCGCCTTCCAATGCTTCAGCATGCGAATGCCGAAAATCGATCCGACCGCAATCAGGGCGACCACTACGATGACCGCGATCCATGTGATGATACGACGGTGTTTGCGTTTCGCACGGTGTCTGCGCATGTCACGACGAGATTTCGGCGGTTCCGGAGGCAACGCCGAGGTGAAGGTCTCCTGCGCAGGTTCAACCCATTGTGCGTTGTCGGAGAAAAAATCATCCAGATGCTCAGCCATCGATCGCTCCTCTGTACCTCTCTGCGCGGTCCAATGCTGTCTGCAGAATCACTACGGCAGACTGCTGATCAACCATCGGACGATGCCTGCGACCACCGATTTGCGCATCGAACAGTTGCTGGTGCGCGGTCACCGTGGTCAAACGTTCATCGACCAATTCAATCGTCGGAATGACATTGAGCGGTTCCGACTCATCCTGTGCCGCCGCCCGCATTCTTTTTTCCAGATTAGCAGCCCAACGTCGTGCCTTCTTGGCACTTTTGCCTGCTTCGCCGTTCAACAGCAACGGCAGACCCACCACCACATGATCCACCGATTCGTCCTCAATGACGTCGATGACCTCATCCAGTGCCCGGAATGAATCCCCATAAACCTGAATATTGCCCGCGGGGTGGGCAAGGGTGAGCTCGGGGTCGGACAGTGCAAGCCCGACCCTGGCATCACCCAAGTCAACTCCAAGCCATACCATGCCCGAAGGTTCAGCCCTTCATGGCCTGATCGACCAGAGCCTCGAGCGCGGCGTCGATCTTGGTGGCATCGGAGCCGCCACCCTGAGCGAAGTCGGGCTTGCCGCCACCGCCACCGCCAAGGATCTTGGAGGCGCCACGGACCAGGTCGCCGGCCTTGATGCCCTGCTTGCGTGCGGCATCGTTGGTGGCCACGGCGACCATCGGTTTACCGTCTTCGTTCACGCCGGCGAGAGCCACGACGACCGGCATATCCTCGCCAAGCTGCCCTCGAACGTCGAGCACGGTCTTGCGCAGGGCATCGAAGGAACCAAAATGTCCCACATTCTTGGAGGCCACCTTGACGGGAGCCTGAGAGGCCTTGGCATCGGCGACGAGAGCCGGCACGGAAGCGGCCAGCTGGCCTTCGTACATGGCGGCTAGGCGACGATCGGATTCCTTAAGCTTGGCCAACAGCGTATTCACACGTTCGGCCAGCTCATCCGGACGGGCGTTGAGCTGATCGGAAAGCTGGGAAACCAAGGCATGCTCACGGGCGTTGAATTCGTAGGCGCTCTGTCCGACCAGCGCATCCACACGGCGTACGCCGGAACCGATGGAGGCTTCGGACATGATGTTGACGGCGCCGATCTTACCGACGTGGTCGATGTGCGTACCACCGCACAGCTCACGGCTCCAGCCATCCTCGCCGATGGAGACCACACGCACGATGTCGCCGTACTTTTCGCCGAACAGGTGCATGGCACCCAAGGCAATGGCGTCATCGAACTTCATTTCCTGTGTGGTAACGGACAGGTTATCACGGATGCGATCGTTCACTCGGGCTTCGACGGCGTCCATCACGGATCTTGCCGGAGCCTTGGACCACTGGAAATCGAAGCGCAGACGGTTCGGAGCGTCCTCGGATCCACGCTGGGTGGCCTGCGGGCCGAGTTCCTCGCGCAGAGCCTTATGAACCATGTGGGTGGCGGTGTGGGAACGCGCGATGGCACCACGACGGTCGAGGTCGATGTTGGCGTTGACCTCGGCGCCCACCACCAGCGTACCTTCGGTCAGGCGGCACTGGTGCACGATGAGGTCCTTGATTGGTTTCTGCACATCATCGACTTCAAGCACGGCACCGTCGTCGGAAAGGATCTCACCTTGGTCGGCGAGCTGGCCACCGGCCTCCGCATAGAACGGAGTACGGTCGAGGATGACCTCGATGTTGGCCGGACCGGTGACGGCAGGTACGGAACCCTTGCCTTCCTGCATGATGCCGATCACGCGGGCGCGCGCCGACATATCGGTGTAGCCCAGGAAGTCAATCGGCTGGACAAGCGTTTTCTTGAAATCGTCATAGACGGACAGATCCACATTGTGACGCTTCTTCAACGCATCGGCACGGGCACGGCTCTTCTGTTCGGCCATGAGCTCGCGGAATTTGGCCTCATCGACCTTCACGCCCTGTTCCTCGGCCATTTCAAGGGTCAGCTCGATCGGGAAGCCGTAGGTGTCGTGCAGCTTGAAAGCGTCATCACCGGAAACGACGGTCTTGCCGGACTCCTTGGCCTTGGCCACGGCCAGGTCGAAGATCTCGGTGCCGGACTCGAGGGTACGACGGAATGCGTCCTCCTCGCCGTAGGCGGATTCGGATACCTCGTGGAATGTGCTCTCCAGCTCCGGATAGCTCGGGACCATGGCCTCCTTGGAGACGGGGAACAGGGTCGGCAGCACCGGATCGGTCACGCCGAGGGCGCGCATGGCCTTGACGGTGCGGCGCAGCAATCGGCGCAGCACATAACCACGGCCGTTGTTGGACGGACGCACACCGTCTGACATGATCATAAGGGCGGACCGCACATGGTCGGCGACCACGCGGAACTTGACGTCCATGGCCTCATCGTCGCCGTAGGTACGGCCGGATAGCTTCTGGGCGGCCTCGATGACCGGGAAGACCTCATCGGTCTCGTAGATGTTCTGCTTGCCCTGCAACAGGTAGGCGAGACGCTCCAGACCGGCGCCGGTATCGATGTTCTTGTTCTCGAGCTCGCCGACGATATGCAAGTCGGTCTTGGACTTGACGTTGTCGACCTCATAGTTTTCGAACACGAGATCCCAGATCTCGATATAACGGTTTTCATCGGCGATCGGGCCGCCCTCGACGCCGTATTGAGGTCCACGGTCAACGTAGATCTCGGAGCAAGGGCCACCCGGGCCGGGGCCGCCGGTGGTCCAGAAGTTGTCTTCCATGCCCATGATCTGGATATGCTCTGGATCGACGCCCTCGTTCTTCCACATCGAGCGGGCTTCCTCGTCATCGGTGAAGGTGGTCATCCACAGCTTTTCCGGATCGAAGCCGTAGCCGCCCTGGTCCTGCGGGGTGGTCAGCAACTCATATGCGTAATGGATGGCCTCCTCCTTGAAGTAATCACCGAAGGAGAAGTTGCCGAGCATCTGGAAGAAGGTGCCGTGACGGGTGGTCTTGCCGACCTCGTCGATGTCCAGGGTACGCACGCACTTCTGGTTGGAGGCCATACGGTTCTTCGGCGGAGTCTGCTCGCCCATGAGGTACGGGATGAACGGGACCATGCCTGCGATGGTGAACAAGGTGGTCGGATTCGGCGAGATCAGCGACGCGGAAGGCACGATAAGGTGATCATGCTTCTGGAAATAATCAAGGTAGCGCTTCGCGATTTCAGAAGTGCGCATGTGAGATTGAGCTCCTTTATTGCCGGAGGGTCTGATGCCCTCCGAACGTCTTGTACAAATGTTGCCTATACGGATTGAAGCGCGACGATCAGTCGATCTTGTCGGCATATCTGGCGTTAAGTTCAGCCTCGCGGGCTCGACGCGTGGCATTGAACTCGTTGACCAATCCTTCAAGCGTGCGTACGGTCACGTGGTCCTGATCAGGGCCGAGCAGGAACTGGCGCGCCACGTCAGGCGTATTGGCCTTGATATAGGCCTGCGCCTTGGTGACGGCCATGACTCCGATGCCTACACCCAGGGAAATCCAAAAGAGACGTTTGAACATCACTCCCCCTTGTTCTGGGCACGGTCGGCGGTCCGATTGTTCATGAAGGACTGTGCCGTGGACTTCAGAGCATAGACGGCCGAAGCGATCTTAATGACCGGCTTGCCAAGGAAGGATCCATAAAGGTCGGTCAGGGCGCCCACATTGTTGGCCGTGGTCGAGGCTGCCGCGGAGATCTTGTTGACATCCTCCAGTGACTTATTGACCTGCTGTACGGTGGTCACACTTTCGTCAAGCGCCGGAATCGCATGGTCTCCGGTGTCCTTGACGGTCTGTGCGATCTGATCGAACAGCTTGCCCAGACGGATCAACGGGTAGATCATGAAACCGGCGAGAATCGCGAACGCGATTGCCGCAATCAGACCGGCGATTTCTCCAACACCCATCATGTACCTCTTTTCTGTCCCACGGTGACCCGCGAACACAATACCCGCCTAACAGTAGTCAAAAGCCACGACGGAAGGCAAATTCGTTCACTGGTTATATGAAATGACGGTCACTGCCTGATCGATTGGTTGTTCCGTGTCGAAATCAAGGCTGGTGACCGACCCGTTTGCCGGTCGTTCGCTGAGGTCATAGCCTTCGGGCGCATAACGATGCATCAGACTCAGCAAGGTATTGCCATGAGAAATCTGCAGCACATGATCGCCGTCCTTCAGCAACGGATTTGCGGCGATCAGCGAAAATCCCCCCTCGACGCGTTCCCAGTATTCGGCATCGGACTCGGCGTCATGGAACGGATCGGCCTCTTTCAGAAAGTCACGGGTGGCCGCAAGGCCGAACTTCGCCACGATGTCATTGTAGTTCTTGGCCCCGTGAGGCCCGCCGGCAGCAGTCCATGCGACGCTCATGTCCTGTCCCTCGAAATATCCATAGAACTGTTCGCGCAAATGCATGTCGCTGATCAACGCCGGACGGACATGCCCTGCCAACTCATTCATGTCGAGAATGCGCTGCGCGGTTATCTGGGCGCGCGTGGTGTCGGAACAATAGGCGGCGGCGAAATCGTAATCGCGCAACTTGGTTGCGGCCTTGTCGGCATCGGCGATACCGGACTGCGTCAGCGGCGAATTCGACCACCCTTGCAGACGGTTGTATCGATTGAAGAACGTCTGTCCGTGACGGACGAGATGGAGATGAAGCAACATGCTTTCATGCTACCCGCTGAAGTGGGCGAAACGCATGCACTACGATGGGATTATGAGTCATTTCATTTCACGCTGGCTGGTTTTGACCATAGCGGCCGGGGTCATGGTTGCCCTGCTGCCCGGCATGCATGCCATCGGAGACCCTCCGATTCTTGGCATCGGGGCGTTTGCATTGTTCATGGCACTGATCAATGCCTCGATCAAACCGATCGTGCATGCCATAGCGTTGCCGTTCTCCATTCTGTCGTTCGGCCTGATCGCCCTGATCATCAACTGGCTGTTCATGCAGCTCGCCTCCTGGCTGGCCATGAGCCTGTTCGACGTGGGCGTCGTCATCGACGGCTTCTGGTGGTCCGTCATCGGTTCGCTGATCATGTCGATCGTATCCACCATCGTCGGCGGCATTATCGGCGGCATGTTCGCGGACTGATCAGCACCTGCGGAATCCCCGCAGATAACGCAGATAGCAAAGAGCCTCGCGGCCATAACGACGGCGAGGCTCTTGCTGTATGTCCTTATACTGTATGTTCTTACAGTATGTGAATCCAGATCAGCGGGCGTAGAATTCGACCACGTACTGGATGTTGACCTGCACCGGGATTTCCTCGGCTTCAGGCTTGCGAGTCAGGGTGGCCTTCAGGGAAGGCAGGTTGACGTCCAGGTAGCCCGGGACCGCCGGCAGCACATCGCGGTGCACGCCTTCGGCAGCAATCTGGAACGGAACCATGGTCTGGCTCTTTGCCTTGACCTGAATGGTCTGGCCAGGCTTGACGCGGTAGGACGGGCGGTCGACGATGTTGCCGTCGACGAGAATGTGACGGTGGACCACGAACTGACGGGCCTGGGCGGTGGTGCGAGCGAAGCCTGCACGCAGAACCAGGGCGTCAAGACGGGTCTCGAGATCGGTCAGCATGGCGTTACCGGTCTGGCCGGCGGTGTGGGTGCCCTTCTCGTAAGCGGCGCGAAGCTGCTTCTCGGAAATGCCATACTGAGCGCGAAGACGCTGCTTCTCGCGCAGACGCACTGCGTAATCGGATTCAGTGCGGCGGCGGGTGCGGCCGTGCTCACCCGGAGCATACGGACGCTTTTCGAAGATGCGCTGAGCCTTAGGGGTCAGAGCGATGCCGAGGGCGCGGGAAAGACGCACCTGACGGCGAGAACGCTGAACGTTCGTCATTGGTTTAATCCTTTGTTTGTTCTGTCGTTGTCTGAACGGAACGCGCGTCGATCACTCGACCCGCGCTGAGCCAGCCTCTCCAGTGCTTCCTTCGCGGCAAGCGCGAACGGCAACCTTCGACAAGGTCGGCCGCCGACCCACTGATGGGCTAAGACTCCAGACGGCATACGTCTACAAGACGCACACCAATCGTCAATGATACACACAGGGGCGGGACTAGCATCGAACAGCCTGGCATTCGGCATGTCTTGCCCTATGCCTCGCTCAGCACTCCCCTATCCATGCGGAATACGTAGTCCACATATGCCAGAGCGTCCGGGTCATGCGTGACCATCAACACAGCGGTACCGCCATTCGCGACATCCCGTAGCAGCCGCATGACGATCGCGGTGCTTGCCGCATCCAGATCACCGGTGGGTTCATCGGCAATGAGCAACTTCGGCCGATTCATCAGCGCGCGTGCGATGGAGACGCGACGCATCTCACCGCCGGAGAGCTCCTTCGGATAACAGTCGGCCAGATCGGCGATTTCCAGCATTTCCAGCAACTCACGGGCACGCCCGACAAGACGGTCGGAAGAACGGACGGCCGTATCCGTGACGATCGGTGCCGCCGCGATTACATCTGGCAGACCGTCGTCCACCTGCGTCTGGCCGGAAGGCATCTTCTCGGCATCATCGTTCTCCTGAGCATCATCGTTGCCATCGATCTCTTGATTGCCGGGCTCGAGTACCGCCGGAAGAATCACGTTATCGATTACGGTGAGATTCGGCAGCAACGTCTGACTCTGCGTCACGAATCCGATCACCCGGTTGCGTATCGCCGACATCTGTCTGTCACGTAAGGCGACGATATTCCGCCCATCAAGCGTGATCGTGCCGTCAGTAGGACGCAGCAATCCGGTAATGAGGTTGAGCAACGTACTCTTGCCGTTGCCGGAACGCCCCACGATGGCGATGAATTCACCTTCCCTCAGAATGAGGTTCACATGGTCGACCGCCGCGAACGGCTTGCCACGGCGCGTGAATTCGCGGGTCAGATCGTGCAGCTCCAATACGTTCATGCTCACTCCCCTTCCCTCAACGTCAGATAGGTTTCCGGTGCGGACAGTTTCACCGCGGTGGCGATGGATGCGATCACACCGGTAATCACCGCGAATACGAAACTCACGGCAATCAGCAGCATTACGTTCCACACGCCGGATTGCAGATAAGGCAGCTCCAACTGTCTGCCGATCAGCGTGTTGAAGGGGAAGATCGCCAGCGAAGCGAGCGCCACGCCGATTGCACCGCCCAATGCGCCGATCATGACGGATTCCCTGATGATGATGCCCACCAATGTGGAGCGCGTGGCTCCCATGATGCGGTACGCGGCGAATTCACGTTTGCGCTCATTCATGGCGGAGGCGAATACCGCAAGCAGTACGATCAGCCCCATGATCCAGAACACGGCCACGAAAATCGTCACATATCCCACGATGACCGTCAGATTGTTCTTGGTGGTTGCGGTGATGCCGCCCGGATAGACATAGCCAAGGCCTTTGAGTCCCGTGGCTTTGGTGATGTTGGAGGCGACCTGCTGTGCGGAATAGCCATCCTTGACCTTGATCAGGATGGCGGAGACCGCTTTGTCGGCATATTCCTGCGGAATGGCAGGATGCCCGACCTTCGCGGAATAGGAAACGACGTCGGGGACGGTGTTCATATTGACGAATACGGAATTGTCAAGTGACGTACCCGTGTTCGCCAGCTGCGCGGCGACCGGGAATTCGTGCCCATACAGCTTGACGGTGTTGTTTCCGGATACGTTGATGCTGGCTCCGGCGATGATCTGGCCGTCTTCGAGCACACCGTCGAATTGCGAGCCGATCCATGGGGTGATGACGAAATCGGTTTGCGGGTTGAAGCCGATGATCTGCACCTTGTCGTCGCAACATGCGGCGGCCAGCGACGAAATGTAGGTCTGTGCGGTGATTTCGTCGATGCCGTCGGCCTTCGATACCTCGTTTTCGATGTCGTTGGTGAAGTAGAAGGTACTCGATCCGCCATTCGTCAGCAACGCCTCGGCTTCGTTTTTCGTATTCTGCGGGGTAACCATCAGATCGGCGCCCATACGTTCCTGCATGCTGTTCAATCCCGCTTCAAGGTTCATCGACAGCAGGGAGCCTCCGTAAAAGGCGACGGTGAGCATGGTGACCACGATGACGAGGGCCGTGGTCCGAAACGGCTTGCGCCTGAGATTCGTCACAGGCAGGCCGGCAAGGGTGACATGATTCATATCAGCGATGCTTTGCCGGCTTCAGGTCAAGGTATGCGGCGATGACGGAGAATACCGTGGTGAGTACGCCCAGCACGATCAGCGTAGGCAGCGTCACCATGTGGCAATGCATCATCGCGCCCTTGCACACGCCGATCAGCACGGTCGGTACCAGAATCACCAGCACGCCCAGTACGGCGTTGGCGATGTCCAGACCGGCGCGGGTCGCTTCGGCGACAAACAGACCGATGATGGCGAGCAGTGCGATGACGATGCCGATGCCGAGCGCTGCCTGCGCGGTGTAATGGCAGGCCATCGGCATGTCCGTGACCTCGCACACATGGGCGAAGGTTCGCGGGGCGACGGCGATCAGCACGCCAAGGACGAACTGCGCAATGGCTGCGAAAAGTTTCTTGTTCATGATTTCCTCTCGACAAATAATCAGGCAACGCCCGATTATCGCAGTGTTGACCATGAAAGAAAAGTCTTGACTTTTCACGTTCGTAGTGCTAAAGCGCCTGTCGAAAGCTCTCAGAGCTTTTCGATAGCTGAACCGTCAAACGGGGAACCCAGTGGGTTCCACGTAGGTGAAGTGAGCGGCACCGCCGCGAAGGGCGCCTGTCGAAAGCTCTCAGAGCTTTTCGATAGGCGCCACGCGCAGCATCAGCCGCTTGATGCCATCTGTGCCGAAATCCACGGTGATAACGGAATTGCGGCCCTTGTCCTGCGTATCGACGATGGTGCCCAAGCCATACTGGTCGTGCGTGATCTTGTCTCCGATATGGAAATCCTCGATATTGAGGTTATTGTCCTTGCTCAGTGCGGAGGCGGGTGTGGTTCTCGGTTTGTCAAGCGCCTTCGGTTTGGTGTGACGGGTGGTCACCTTGCCGGCCTTAGCGGACTTGCCGGAACCGTAGGAAGACGATCCGTACGAGGATCGCGAACTCGAACCGTACGCGGCACGGCCCGAACCGTAGGACGAGCCACCACGGGAGGATGACGAGCCATATGACGATCCTCCATACGAAGAGCGAGAACCGTATGAGGTCGTTCCATCATAGGATCCGCCACGTGAGCCATATCCGGAGCCGCCGAACGACGAGGTGCCGAAGTCGTCATCGCCCCAACCGCCGAATTCGTCGTCATCGTCGAAGCCGCTCTGCCAACCGCCGCGCATGCGTTCCATGCCGGCTTCCTTACGCTTCCAATCGATGAGATCCTCCGGAATCTCATCGAGGAACTGGCTTGGCATCATTTCGTTGGCCTGTCCCCATTGCGCACGCACCGCCGCTCGGGTCACATACAGACGCCTTTTCGCACGGGTGATGCCCACATAGGCAAGACGACGTTCCTCGGAAAGCTCGCTCGTATCTTCCATGGCTCGTGAATGAGGGAAGGTGCCCTGCTCCATGCCGGTGAGGAACACGACCGGATATTCAAGGCCCTTGGCGGTATGCAGGGTCATCATCGTGACCTTGCCGGAATCCTCGTTCTCACCGGGCAACTGATCGGAATCCGCCACCAATGCGGTGGTTTCCAGGAATCCCGCCAATGTGGCGTCCGGCGTGTTCTGTTCGAATTCCGCCGCTACGGATTGCAGCTGCGAAAGATTATCCACGCGTGAGGCGTCCTGCGGATCTTCGGAGCGTTGCAGTTCCTCCAGAAGTCCGCTTCTGGACAGCACCTCCGCCACCACTTCGGATGGTTTGGCGTCATGCGCCTTCGCAAAGTCGACCAATTCGTGCATCAGGTCGCGGAACGCTCCCAATGGCTTCGCCGTTCGTCCGGTCATGCCTTCGATCTGGTCAAGATGTTCGATGCCGTCGAAGAACGTCGTGCCATGCCGATCCGCATACATGGCGACCAGCCCTTCCGCACGGGCGCCCAGCCCTCGTTTCGGCACGTTCAGGATGCGACGCATGTTCACGTCGTCGGCGGGGTTCACGATGGCCTGCAAATATGCGATGGCGTCCTTGACTTCTCTGCGTTCGTAGAATTTGGTGCCTCCTACCAACTGGTATGGCAGGTTGGCGTTGATCATCGTCTCTTCCAGCGAACGCGATTGCGCGTTGGCCCGGTACATGATGGCCATGTCGCTGTAGGCGATGCCTTCCTCCGTATGCAGCCTTGTGATTTCGGATGCGATATAGCCGGCCTCCTGCTGCGCGTTGTCGGCTGCATAGCCGATGATCGGATCGCCTTTGCCGAGTGCGGTCCACAGTTTCTTCGGCTTGCGGTTCTCGTTCTTCGCGATCACCGCATTCGCCGCATCCAGAATGGTCTGCGTCGAACGGTAGTTCTGTTCGAGCATGATGGTCTTCGCGTTCGGGAAGTCCTCTTCGAAATCCTGGATGTTGCGGATGTCGGCGCCGCGGAAGGCGTATATGGACTGATCGGAGTCACCGACGACGGTAACCCAGGAGGGTCCGACCCGGCCCGCGCCCGTGGCATGCGGATCGGCCTGCTCGCCCGAATCGATGCCGGAGAGTTCACGCACCAATACGTATTGGGCGTGATTGGTGTCCTGATACTCGTCCACGAAAATGTAACGGAATTTGTGCCGGTAATAATCGCTCGCTTGCGGGCACGTTCTGAACAGTTCGACGGTGCGCATAATCAGATCGTCGAAGTCCACGGCGTTGGCCTGGGCCAGACGGTACTGGTATTCGGAGTACACCACGGCGAACAGTTCCTCGACGTTGTCGAACCGTCCCAGCTGGTAGCCGCGTTGCCCCGGCCGGTAATCGGCGGCATAGGTCTTGAGCTGGTCCTTCCACGAGATCAGTGAGTTCTTGTAGTCGGAGATCTTGCCGAGAATCATGCGCGGCGTATAGCGCTTCAGGTCAATGTTCAGATCGGCGCCGATCAGCTTGATCAGTCGTTCACTGTCAGCGGTGTCATAGATGGAGAATCCGGATTTCAGGCCGATCTGGTCGCCGTCGCGTCGCAGGATGCGCACGCAGGCGGAATGGAACGTCGAAATCCACATGCGTTCGGCTTCCGGTCCGACGAGTGCGGCGAGACGTTCCCTCATCTCGGCCGCGGCTTTGTTGGTGAAAGTAATGGCGAGAATCTGGCTTGCCCAGATGCCATGAGCCAGAAGCCATGCGATACGGCGTGTCAGCACACGGGTCTTGCCTGATCCCGCACCTGCGCCGATAAGCAATGCCTGACCGTAGTACTTCACCGCTTCGCTCTGCTGCGGATTGAGATCCTTGATCAACGTTTGCGGATCGCACAAGACGGGTCCCATGTTCTGCTGCACCGGTTCCACTTTCCTTCTCGACATCGTATATTCGCGGAATACATATCTACCACACGCGCAGGTCAGAGAAAGACGTTCGGATAGTCAATTGACGCGCGTATATTGACTGCCATATGCGGCTCGCCGCATGCCACCTACCATGCTGCGTTCGCAGCCGACAACACCTAAGGGGATTCATGAAGGAGCTTGAAGAGCGCATTCGCGAACAGGGTACCGTCAAGCCGGGCGACGTGTTGAAGGTCGACGCCTTCCTCAACCATCGGTGCGATGTGGAACTGTTCGATCATATGGGCGCCGCCTGGGCCGAGCATTTCCAAGGCAAGACCATCACCAAGATTCTGACCATCGAGGCTTCCGGCATCGGCATCGCCTGTGTGGCGGCCCGTCATTTCGGCAATGCACCGGTGGTGTTCGCCAAGAAGGCGCAGTCCATTAACCTTGACGGCGATCAGTACACCACCACCGTCTATTCCTTCACCAAGCAGAAGGAATTCCCCGTCATCGTCTCCAAGCGTTACCTCAATGAGGGCGATCATGTGCTGCTTATCGATGATTTCTTGGCCAATGGCAAAGCATTGAGAGGTCTGATTGAGCTGTGTCATAAGGCAGGTGCCGTGGTGGAGGGCATCGGCATCGCCGTGGAGAAGGGTTTCCAAGGTGGCGGCGACAAGCTCCGCGAGGAAGGCTATGACGTCGATTCGCTGGCGATCGTGGAATCGATGGATTCCCAGACCGGTTCCATTACATTCCGCGCATAGTCGTTTCGACTCACACGATTGCACTGCACAACGCTCATTCATGAATTAAGAGAGGATTTACTGTGAGCGAAGAGAAGAACATCACGAAGACGAGTGTCTCGTTCGAGGCGTTGAGCAGCCTGGACGCACCCGTATCGTTCTGGAAGGGCATTCCGTTCGGCCTGCAGCACGTCATGGCCATGTTCGTGGCCAATCTGGCACCGATTTTTCTGGTGGCCTCGGCCGCCAAGATGGATGCCGCGCAGTCGGCCACGATCATTCAGGCCGGTCTGCTGGTGGCCGGCCTGGGCACCTGCCTGCAGCTGTATGGCCTGTGGCTGATCGGTTCCCGTCTGCCGATGGTCACCGGCATTTCATTCACCTATGTCGCCGCCGCCATGTCGATCGCCCAGAATCAGGGCTATGGCGCCGTCGCCGGTGCGGTCGTGCTCGGAGGCCTGTTGGAAGTCGTGCTCGGTTTGACGGCTAAATATTGGCGTCGTTTCGTGCCTCCGATCGTATCCGCGATTGTGGTCACGTCCATCGGCTTCTCCCTGCTGTCCGTCGGTGCCACCAGCTTTGGCGGCGGTTCCGGCGCGAAGGATTTCGGTAGCTGGCAAAATCTTACGCTCGGTCTGATCTCGCTGGTGGCATGCCTCGCGTTCCAGTTGCTGATGAAGGGCACCGCCAAGCAGCTGTCCGTGCTGTTCGGCCTGGTTGTCGGCTACGTGGTTGCGATTGTCATGGGCAAGGTCGATTTCTCCGGTTTCTCGAGCCTGCAGGTGGTGTCGGTCCCTCACTTCATGCCGTTCCAGCTTGAGTTTGATCCGGGTGCGATCATTTCCTTCGCATTGCTGTATGTGGTCTCCTCCGTGGAAGTGCTTGGTGATACCGCAGCCCTCACCAAGGTGGGTCTCGACCGTCAGCCCACCGACAGGGAAACCGCCGGCGCCATCGCCGGTGATGGTCTGATCTCCTCCGTCTCCGGACTGTTCGGCTGCCTGCCGCTGACCTCCTTCGCGCAAAACATCGGTCTGGTGGCCATGACGAAGGTCATCAACCGCAAGGTGATTCTTTCGGGTGGCCTGATCCTGGTGCTGGCCAGCTTCGTGCCGGCAGTGGCAGAAGTGTTCAATTCCCTGCCGCAGGCCGTGCTTGGCGGCTGCACCATCATGATGTTCGGCAACATCATCCTGTCGGGCTTCCAGATGATCTCCGAAGCGGGGTACACGCAGCGCAACATCACCATCGCCGCGCTGAGCCTGACCATCGGCATCGGCTTCACGCAGGTCGGCGACATCTTCACCAACTTCCCTCCGCTGTTCCAGTCGATCTTCGCATCCAACTGCATCGCGGTAGCGTTCGTGGTCGCCGTGATTCTCAACGCGGTGCTACCGAGTGAGGAGCACTTCCTGTCCGCTCCGCAGCATCAGGAGGATTAAGGCTCAGCCTCATCGACAACGATCAGTAATATGAAGCCCCCGATCCGACCTCGGACCGGGGGCTTCGCTGTTTTTCACCGATCAATGGCCTTGCTTGATCCAGCGCTGAATCGCATCCTTGACGGTTTGAGCGTAGATGGTGTTGGTCACTCCCGGATGGATGCCGTCTCCGGCAAGCTCGTCGGCATGGGCTGAAATCGCCGCATCCCAGTCCACCAACACCACATCGTCGCTGTGCGCCTCAGCGAATCGCCGCAGCGTGTCATTGGTGCCAGGAACCCATGACACCGGCGCATGCGCATTGATAAGCACCAGTACATGTTCCGGTCCGATATCGTCAAGAATGTCATTCAATTGGTCATCCGTCACCACGGAATTGGTGGCCAGCCCGATCAACACCCACTGGCGCAGTCCATCGGACTGCCCTTTTGCCTGATCGATAAGACCCTGTGCCTTAAGCATTGAGCGCGAGGTTTCGGCATCCACCGTGATTCCAGGAAATACGGACTGTAGACCCTTGCTGGAAGCCAACATCACGGAATCGCCGATTGCCGTCATTTGGTGCCCGGACGGCATCGTATGCACGGGCCTTTTCGGCCTTGGAACCTTACGTCTGTCCAAGACGTCATGTCGCCGCTGACGTTGCAACATTCTGGCATTGGCTTCCAACGAAGTCTGAACGCCGGTCTGCGCAGGCGCATTGGCAACGGCATATCCGGCAAAACTCCACGTACAGGTCAATACGAGCACGGTGGCCCACAATCGTAGGCCGTTATCCGAATCAAATGTGTCTGTCGGGCGAATCAGCGCGATGAAACCGGCACGGGCCACCGGGCGCTCAAACAGCATCCATGAAAGGACCGCGAATACGGCGGTCAGCGTGACGGTCACCGCCAGTGTACGATCGGCATATCGCGCACCCCACTGCGGGAACACGGCCCGCACGAGCAGCCATAACGGCCAATGCCATAAGTAGATGCCGTAGGAATAGCGGCCGATCATGGCAAGCGGTCTGAACACCAGCAAGTCCTGCATCCATGATCCGAAGGGAATGGAGCCGGCTATCAATACTACGGACAGTGTCGAAGCCGACGCAATGGCGAAGCGGAAAGACATGGCTCCTTGACCGATATGACGCATCATCCACAGCAACGCCAATAACGCTACGAATGCGGCAATCGGACCGATCCGTCCCCAACGTGCGTGAATACGGTCCATCAGCTGTGTTTCGGAGACACGGCCGTTGCCGTGCCTGAGTAGCATCAGCGCCCAAGCGAATGCGGCGCCGAGCCATAATCCCATGGCATGCGTATCGGAGCCGAAATACACGCGTGTGGGATCGTCGTCGATGTGGTACCGCAGTCCCATGGACAGGGCGCTGCATATGGCCAATCCGGTCAATACGAATACGGGAATCCACCGATGTAGGCTTTTCAACAACACGTACACCGCAATCGGCACCAGCAGGTAAAACTGCATGAGTACGGACATGAACCACATATGCCGGAACATGTCGGGATTCATTTGCGCGAAATAACTGCTTCCGCTGCTGATGGCGTACCAGTTGTAGCAGCCGAGCAACACGGTGAGTATCTGATTGCGTATACCGACGAGCATGTCGCGATTGATGAACCACGCCATGGCCACCGTGATGGGAATCAGCGCCAGCAACGCCGGGTATATTCGCCGAAACCGTTTGAGATAATACTCGCCCCAGCCGATGCCCCTGCCGGCATCGATACGTCGTAGCAGCGAAGAGACGATCAGGAAACCCGAAATGGTGAAGAACACATCGACGCCAAGGAATCCTCCAGGCAGGACGCCCTGATCGCAGTGGTAGAGCACTATCGCGATCAGGGCGATGCCCTTCAGCCCATCCAAACCGACAAATCGTCGTCCAACCACGAAAAACCGCTTCCTTCGAAAGAACACATGCACGCCATCAAGCGTGACCTTCGTATCGTACTACCATGCGTCCCTCATTCATACGATGCGATGAACGCAACGAGCGGTCTCACATCGGACCGGCAATCATCCGAAAAAACGAAACCGTGTTTCGAATGCGATCGGCAATGCGACTACATTCGAAACACGGTTTTACGAACGAGGTCTCCCCTATATTTGTGAGGAAACGCCTCTCATCACTTGGAGAAGGTGTTGCCGTAGGTGTCCTGGCCGGCATCGGCGATAGCGGCGGACTTGCGGGCGATGGCCAGCTCCTCGTTGGTCGGAATGACGCAGATGGTGATCGCGGAATCCGGAGTGGAAATGATGCGCGGCTCCTTGGAGCGGGTCGCATTCTTCTCCTCATCCAGCTTGACACCGAACGGAGCGAGCTTGTCGCACACCATCTTGCGCACGATGTCATCGTTCTCGCCAACGCCTGCGGTGAAGGTGATCACATCCACGCCACCCATCTGGGCGGTGTAGTTGCCGATGTAGCCGACGATGCGGTGCACGTAGACGTCCAGCGCCAGCTTGGCGTCCTCATTGCCTTCGCCGACCAGACGATGCACTTCACGCAGGTCGCCGTAGCCGGTCATGCCCATCATGCCGGAACGCTTGTTGAACAGGGCATCCAGCTCGTCCACGTTCATGTGGGCGTTACGGATCAGGTGGAAGACGACGGCCGGATCGATGTCACCGGTACGGCCACCCATCATGAGGCCTTCCAGCGGGGTCAGACCCATGGAGGTCTCGACCGGCTTGCCGGAGATTTCGGCGGAGGCGGAAGCACCGTTGCCGATGTGCAGCACGATCTGCTTCAGGCCCTCGGCAGGCTTGCCGATGACGGCCGGCACCACGGAGGAGATGAACTCGTGGGAGGTGCCGTGGGCACCGTAACGACGGATGTGGTACTGGTCGGCGATCTCCTTGTTCAGCGCGTAGGTGCTGGCCGCCTTCGGCAGCTGGAAGAAGAAGGAGGAATCGAACACGAAGATCTGCGGAACATCCGGCAGCAGGGAGCGCATGACTTCGGCGCCCTTGGCCTCCGGGCCGTTGTGCAGCGGAGCGAGCACGGCAAGATCCTTGACCTGATTGATGGTCTTGTCGGTGACCAGGGCCGGATCCGGGAAGAGGGAGCCACCCTGAACGACACGATGGCCGACGGCGACGATGCCGGCTTCGTCCAGCTTCGGACCGAACTCATCGAAGAAGCCGAGAACGCGCTTCAGACCCTGCTCGTGGTCGTGAATCGGCTCTTCCAGCTCATGCTTTTCACCGTTGAACTCGTGCTTGTAGTGGCCGTCAACCGGCTCGCCGATCTTCTCGACCAGGCCGGAAGCAATACCTTCACCGGTTTCAAGATCAACCAGCTGATACTTGATAGAGCTGGAACCGGAATTGATGACAAGGACGGTTTTCGCCATTGTGGGCATCCTCCATGTGTTATATCGATGTGCCGCTTACGCGACTTTCCAAAACCTTAGATTACTCGTTGCTTGCTACAAAATGCCGTATTACTGGGCTTCGATGGCCGTCAGGGCAACGGTGTTGATGATGTCCTGCACGGTGGCGCCACGGCTCAGGTCGTTGACCGGACGATTCAGCCCCTGTAGCACCGGACCGACCGCCACCGCGCCGGAAGAGCGCTGCACGGCCTTGTAGCCGATGTTGCCGGCGCACAGGTCCGGGAACACGAACACGTTAACGTGTCCGGCAACCGGATCGCCCTTAGCCTTGGTTGCGGCTACGGTCGGCGACCAGGCGGCATCGAACTGGATGGAACCGACCACGGCCAGTTCAGGAGCCTTGTCCTTGACGATTGCGGTGGCTGCCTCGACCAAATCGACATCCGGGCCCTTGCCGGAGCCGAGCGTAGAGTATGAGAGCATGCCGACTTTCGGTTCCAAACCGAATGCTTTGGCGGTTTCGGCGGACTGGATGGCGATTTCCGCCAGCTGTTCGGCGTTCGGATTCAGGTTGATGGCACAGTCGGAGAATACGGCCACATGATCCTTGAAGCACATGAGGAACGCACCGGAAACCAACGAGGTGCCCGGTTTGGTCTTGATGACCTGCAATGCCGGGCGAACCGTGTTGGCGGTGGAGTTGACGGATCCGGACACCAGACCGTCGGCCAGGCCGAGCACCACGAGCATGGTGCCGAAATAGCTGGCATCGGTCAGTTGCTTACGCGCCTGATCCTCGGTCATGCCCTTCTTGGCGCGCAGTTCGCACAGCTTGGCGACCATCGGCGTGAGCACTTCCTCATCATCCATGGCTTGGAACTTCGCCTTGCTCAGGGATTTCAGACCCAGTTCCTCGCCTCGGGCCAAAATCGCGTTCTCGTCGCCCACGATGATCAGGTCGACGACGTCACGCTCCAGTAGGTAATCGGCAGCCTTGATGATACGGTCCTCTTCGCCTTCCGGCAGTACGATGGTTTTCCTGTCGGCCTTGGCCTTGCCTAGTAGGCTGTACTGGAAGGCATATGGCGTAGTCGGCACCTCGAACGGTGCGTCGATTGCCGCCAGAAGGTCGGCGGTGTCGACGTTGAAGGAGAACGCTTCGGAGGCCTTTGCGACGGCACCTTCCTCGCTGAAATCGACTGCGGGAAGTGTCCATACGGGAACCGGATAATCCGCGAATTCAGCATGCAGGGCTTCCGGCTGATCGTCCTTGCATCCGGTGATGAACACGCCGACGACCTTGGTGCCGGCCGCCTCGATGGTGGCGGTGGAAGCTTCGACGGTGAACCTCACCTGTTCCGGAGTACGGTTGATGGTACAGACGGCCAAAAGAACGGGGGCCTTAAGGTCGGCGGCGACATCGGCGTTGAATGCAAAAAGAGCGGGATCATTGACGGGGGATTTGTCGGTGCCCACGATGACGACGGCTTCGGGCTGTGCGGCCTCAATGGTCTCGGTATATGCGGCGACGATGTCGGCGCGAGAACCTGCCTTGTCTTCACGGGCGTGGCGTGGGCAGACGCCGACGGACTGTTCACGGGTCAGACCGGCGTTGCTAGCTTCAAGCAGGATGTCGGTGAACGTATCCTTGCGGCATACGGCCGGGCGGAACACTGCGGTCTTCTTGATGGACGCCAGTGCTGTGACGACTCCTAGGGCCACGACATTGCGACCGTTCGCGGCTTCAGGGCTGATGATGGTGACGCTGGTAAGACTCACGGTGTCTCCTATTCCTTCATTCATATGCATGGGTGACTGCGTTGTTCACACCATCAGCAATTGTAATGCGTGAACGATTATGAGTGCACCTATGTGGATCGGGGTGTCGGGGTCCATCTTACGTGCGCAATGTAAAGACCCCCGGGGGAACAAAGTCCCTCGGGGGTCTTATTCAAGCGATCAGGCTGTAACGCCTAGGCTCACTCGTTATCGCCGGCGGTTGCGGCGGTAGCGGAGACAGCACCCTGCTTGTTGGTGTTGACGCCGGAGTACACCCAGTCGGTGTAATCCGGGTGATCGTAGCCGTTGTCGACTGCGAACTGGAAGGCTTCCTTGCGGAAGGCCTCGAGCTCGTCGATCTTGTCGGCGTACTTGTCAGCGTCGATCATGCGCAGAGCTTCGGCAACGAGCTCGTAGCGATCGATGTTGTTCACGCGCACCATGTCGTACGGGGTGGTGGTGGAGCCCTGCTCCTCGTAGCCGTGGACGTTGAAGTTGTCGTGGTTCGGGCGATCGTAGATCAGACCACGCACGTCGCGGGCATAGGAGTGGTAGGCGAACAGGACCGGCTTGTCCTCGGTGAACAGGTCAGCGAAGTCGGCGTCGGAGATGGCTTCGTCATTCTCCTTGGTGGACTGCAGCTTGACCAGATCCACAACGTTGACGACCTTGAACTTGATGCCCATGGCATCGAGCTTGTCGGCAGCGGCCATGATCTCCTGAGCCGGGACATCGCCAGCGGAGGCGAGCACGATCTGTGCTTCGTCGTTGGACTTGGCGGTGGAGGCCCACTCCCACTCGGCGGCACCCTTCTCGAGCTCGGCGCGAGCTTCGTCCAGGGTCAGCCAGGTGGCGGCCGGCTGCTTGCCGGCGATGATGGCGTTGATCATGTCGGTGGACTTGTAGCACTTCTCAGCCACGGCGAGCAGCATGTTGGAATCCACCGGGAAGTAGATGCCGATCACGTGATCGTTGTTGAAGCACTTGTTCAGCAGGACGGAGGTGACACCCGGATCCTGGTGGGAGAAGCCGTTGTGATCCTGACGCCACACGTGGGAGGAGACGAGCAGGTTCATGGAGGAGATCGGCTTGCGCCACGGGATCTCGCGGACGGTAGCCTCGAGCCACTTGGCGTGCTGGTTCAGCATGGAGTCGATCACGTGCACGAAGGACTCATAGGAGCTCCAGATGCCGTGACGGCCGGTGAGCAGGTAGGCCTCGAGGAAGCCTTCCATCTGGTGCTCGGAGAGTTGCTCGGTGACCTGACCGGTGACGGCCATGTGCTCATCAACCTGAGCGGACAGGTAGCCGGCGTCCCACTGCTTGTTGGTGACGTCGTATGCGGCCTGCAGACGGTTGGAAGCGGTCTCGTCCGGTCCGAAGATACGGAAGGAGTCCGGGTTGTTCTTGATGATGTCGCGGGTGTAGACGCCCAGACGACGGGTGGCCTCGAGCTGGCCCCAGCCGTGGCCGTACTCGGCGACTTCCTTGACCTCGTAGTCCTCGAGGGCCGGCAGGTTCAGCTCTTCGCGGATGCGGCCACCGTTGGCGTTCGGGTTCTCACCGATGCGCAGTTCGCCGGTCGGCATGAAAGCGGTGACTTCCGGCTTCACGGCGCCGTTGGCGTCGAACAGCTCTTCCGGCTTGTAGGACTCGAGCCAGTTCTTGAGGACCTCGAAGTGAGCCTCGGTATCGCGGGCGGAAGCCAGCGGAACCTGATGGGAGCGCCAGGAACCTTCGGTCTTCTTGCCGTCGATGAACTTCGGGCAGGTCCAGCCCTTCGGGGTGCGGAAGATGATCATCGGGTAGAACGGACGAGTCATGTCGTCAGTCTGAGCGGCGGCCTTGATGTCGCAGATCTCGTCGAAGACGGTCTCGAACAGCTCGGCGAAACGACGGTGGATCGACAGATGATCCTCGTTGTCGAAGCCGGCGACGAACTCATACGGCTCATAGCCCATGCCGTGGAAGAACTCGTGCAGCTCTTCGTCGGAGATGCGGGACAGGATGGTCGGGTTGGCGATCTTGTAGCCATTGAGGTGCAGGATCGGCAGCACGATACCGTCGGTGCGCGGGTTGACGAGCTTGTTGGACTGCCAGCCGGTAGCCAGCGGGCCGGTCTCGGCTTCGCCGTCGCCGACGATGGCCGGAACGAACAGGCTCGGGTTGTTCATCACAGCGCCATAGGCGTGAGACAGGGCGTAACCCAGCTCGCCACCTTCGTGGATGGAGCCCGGGGTCTCCGGAGCGTAGTGGGACGGGATGCCGCCCGGGTAGGAGAACTGGCGGAAGAACTTCTGCAGGCCAGCTTCATCCTTGGTGATGTTCGGGAAGTACTCGGTGTAGGTGCCGTCCAGGTAGGACTGAGCGGTACCAGCCGGGCCGCCGTGGCCCGGGCCCATGATGATCACGGTGTTCTGCTGGTGATCAGCGATGAGACGGTTGATGTGGCCGATGAGGAAGTTCAGGCCCGGGGTGGTGCCCCAGTGGCCGACCAGACGGTGCTTGACGTCTTCGCGGGTGAAGGGCTCCTTCATCAGCGGGTTGCTACGCAGATAGATCTGGCCGATGGAGAGGTAGTTGGCTGCACGCCAGTACTTATCCACACCTTCGATAGCTTCCTCGGAAACCGGAGCGTTCAGCTTCTTCCAAGGGGTGCCAATAACAGGACTCGTCATGTGTACTCCTGTACTCCTGCACTGTGTTGTGCGATTGTTTATTTTCATTAGGTCCTGAACCTCGCAAAACCTTGCGGTTGCGCGGCTGGTTCATTCCCAATCACTTGAGCATATTACGAGCGAGGTGCGACTTTTGGCTGTTTTTTTGCGACTGTGTGCGCAAATGTTGTTATTTTGATACAAACTGAGAGCTTTTATCGGGGCTTTTGTGAATACTCGCAGTATCATGAAAAGGGGTTATAAACGGCTCAATATCAACGATTTTCAATCGATTGAGACATATAGCCACGTTCGTTTTACGATGTTCACTCGCGGCGTGTTGAGTCGAACATAGTAAGCAATTGTGAGATTCGTTCACCTTATGTTTACAGCGTTTCCAATGTCGCCTTGCACCGCCACAATGGAGCCATTATCATTGTCGGTTTCTAATTACCTCGTACCAAGGGAGAGTGTTATGGCGACAGGTCCTGTGCTCGTTGTTGATTTCGGAGCCCAGTACGCCCAGCTGATCGCACGTCGCGTGCGTGAGGCCAACGTCTATTCGGAACTCGTGCCGCATTCCATGCCGGTAGACGAGATGCTGGCCAAGGATCCGCAGGCCATCATCCTTTCCGGCGGCCCGGCTTCAGTGTTCGAACCCGGCGCCCCGCGCGTGGACAAGAAGCTGTTCGAGGCTGGCGTCCCCGTGCTGGGCATCTGCTACGGCTTCCAGGCCATGGCCTATGCGCTGGGAGCGGATGTCGACAAGGCGGCTTTGGGCGAGTATGGCAAGACCGAGACCACCATCGATGAGGCTGAAGGCCTGCTCGAAGGCTCCCCTGCCGAGCAGAACACATGGATGAGCCACGGAGTGGCCGTCAAGACCGCTCCGGAAGGCTTCGAAGTGCTGGCACACACCGAAGGCGCCCCCGTCGCAGCCATGCAGGACGAATCCCGCAGGTTGTACGGCGTGCAGTGGCATCCGGAGGTCAAGCACACCCCGATGGGACAGCAGCTCATCGAAACCTTCCTGCACAAGTGCGCCGGCTTGCCGAACAACTGGGATGCCTCCGGCATCATCGAGGATCAGGTGAAGAAGATTCGCGAGAAGGTCGGCGACGCCCAGGTGATCTGCGGTCTGTCCGGCGGTGTGGATTCCGCCGTCGCCGCGGCGCTGGTACATAAGGCCATCGGCGATCAGCTCACCTGCGTGTTCGTTGATCACGGTCTGCTGCGTAAGGGCGAGGCCGAGCAGGTCAGGCACGATTTCGTCGAGGCCACGGGTATCAAGCTCATCGCGGTTGACGCTTCCGAGGACTTCCTCACCGCGCTGAAGGGCGTGAGCGAGCCGGAGAAGAAGCGCAAGATCATCGGCGAGAAGTTCATCCGTACTTTCGAGAAGGCCCAGCGTCAGGTCATCGAGGAAGCCGGCGCTTCCGGCAAGGAAGTCAAGTTCCTCGTACAGGGCACCCTCTACCCGGATGTCGTGGAATCCGGCGGTGGCGACGGTGCGGCCAACATCAAGTCGCATCACAATGTGGGCGGTTTGCCGGATGACATCAAGTTCCAGCTCGTCGAGCCTCTGCGCACCCTGTTCAAGGATGAGGTGCGCGCCATCGGCACCGAACTTGGCCTGCCGGACGAGATCGTCTGGCGTCAGCCGTTCCCGGGACCGGGCCTGGGCATCCGCATCATCGGCGAAATCACCAAGGAACGTTTGGACTTGCTACGCGAAGCCGATGCCATCGCCCGTGAGGAACTGTCAAAGGCCGGTCTGGATCGCGACATCTGGCAGTGCCCGGTCGTGCTCCTCGCCGACGTGCATTCCGTGGGCGTGCAGGGCGACGAGCGTACCTACGGTTCGCCGATCGTGCTGCGCCCGGTGTCTTCCGAAGACGCCATGACCGCCGACTGGTCGCGTATTCCGTACGACGTACTGGCCACCATCTCGACGCGCATCACCAACGAATGCCGTCAAATCAACCGCGTGGTACTCGACTGCACCTCCAAGCCGCCGGCAACCATCGAGTGGGAGTAAAACAGCCCAAATTACGGGTTGTTACGGATTGTCTCAAAACAGGCGTTTCCGCAGGTAGATAAGGGTGTTCTCGGGAAACCGGGAGCACCCTTTGTTACACCCTGGGACGCTTCGTCGGGGATTATTCTTCCATCGATTCTTCCATGGAAGAATTGTCCATGCTCCGGAAAGTCGATTGGAAAGATAGAGCGAGAAGAGATTTCCGAGCGCAAGCGCACCTAGAGTTTCCAACAACGCGGCGCGGCGGGCGGGTTGGGTGTAGGACCCACCCGCCACGCCGCGTTGTTGGAAACTCGTGCATGGCCACGCCTACCCGAAAGAGCAGACCCCGGCGGCTGGCGCCGCCGGGGTGGGGCGGTTGCCCAGTTGCCAGCGCAGCAGGGTGGGGCGGGCTCCCTCGCTAATCCCGTAACTCATTCTCGAACTTATCGACCACCCAGCAGAGCGGATACAGCGGAAGCAGGATCAGGCACAGCAGCCCGCCAGCGATCACGGCCAGCCACCAAGCGATCTCTTCCCGGAGCTTCTGCCGCGTCACGACAGCATCTCGTTCACGCGCCTCTGCACAGCCGCGTAGTTGGCGCCCAAGCGCTGCCTGCGCTCCTCGCCGTTGCCGTAGTCGCCGTTGATGACGGCACGGGCGAGCGCATCGATGTCGACGCCGGCAGAGCCCGAGCCGCCGCCAGAAGAGCCACACCCCAACATCTCGTTGACGCGCGTTTGCACGGCCGAGTAGCTGGAACCCAGCGCCGCCTTGCGCACATCGCCGTTGCCGAACTCCCCGTTGATCACGCGCCGCGCCAACTCGCTCACGTCGCCGCTCGGCGCAGGCCCGCCGCCCGAGCCGCCGGACCCCGAGCCGCCGCCAGACGAAGCCGCGCCCCCGCAGATCCTCTCATGCAGCGCCGCCCACTTCGAGCCGTCCACGTACGGCGCCGGGCACAGCTTGCCCGTCACGTCGTAGTGCCGGATCACGTCGTCGGCCGAGACGCCGCAGCGCGAGCGGATGTCGGCAACCAGCGTGGCCAGCGTGTTGATCTGAGCCTCGGTGAAGTCCGCCCCGCCGGATACCACCTCGATGCCCACCGAGCACAGGTTGGTCGCCCAGTGCCCGGCGTGCCATGCGGTGTCGCCCTCGCTCACCAACTGGCGCAGCGTACCGTCCTTGTCGATGAAGTAGTGCGCCGAAGCCCCGGCAGAAGAGCGCGAGAAGTACAGCAGGTTGTTGTGTGCCGACGCCTCTGTGCCAGTGTAGTGCACCACGATCTTGCGGATGCGGTTACCCTGGCGCCCGGCCGTGTAGTTGCGCGAATCGCACTGGATGAACTCCGCGACGCTAGCCATCTTGCTCCACCTCCTCGAGCTCCGGCGCCCAGTCGTTCGGGCACCCCTCGGCCTGGCGCGCCTCGATTGCCGCAGCCTGCTCCTCAGAAAGCTCGAACTTACTCATCGCCCTCGCCCCTCTCCAGAACAGGCGCGCCCTCGCCGCCAGCCTTGCCGATCTCCGCCATCAGCTGCGAAAGCACCGCCATCACCAGCGCCACCACCAGCGCGCGCCATGTGGGCTCCAGCACCGCCACGCCCACCAGCAGGTCGATGTTTGCCACCACCACGCCCAAAACGCCCTGGGCGATCGTGCGCAAAAGTCGCCACTGCCACTCGTTGCTCGTCAAGAAGTCGTTCATTTCCCAGCCCTTTCTTCCAGCGACTCCACGTCGCGCCTCACCAGGGCTACGTCCCGCTCCAGGCGGTAGGTGCGCTCCACCAGGCAGTTGTGCTTCTCCACCCGGCGGCTAAGCTCGTCGACCTTCTGCTCAAGCACCGCGCGGCTGCGCGAGTTGGACGCCACCACGCCCGCCAGCGTCACCGCGCCCCCGATGAGCGCCACCAAGATCGACTCCATGCACGACCCCCCCCAAGCAAGACCGGCCCCATTTACCGGCTCTATCTTCCAAGGCAGTCACAAATCAGCTGGGAGCTGACAGGCGGACAGTTCGCTAGATGTAAAATCTGAAACCGCGTAAACAAGCCCCGTTTCGCCGATGCTCATAGCCCGTGTGGCATCTCGCGAAATTTGCATGCCTTATAAAGACAGGCGAAATCGTTAAGAAGGGAGACCCCCCGTGGAAGAGATCACCAACAAGAAGAAGGCGCCCGACTTCGCAGGCATGGCCAAGAACGTGGCCCAGAGGGCCGCAAACGGCGCCAAGAGAGTTCATCAGGCATTCGGCGGCGAATACGGGGACACCTTCAAAGGCAACGTAGCCACCGACGATGGCGAGTACATCCTGCCGGAGCCGATAATCGACGACCGCGAGTGCGAGGAGATCGACTCCATCGCGAAGCGCTACGAGAAGATGACCTCTCCCGGCGTGCTGGCCAAGGCCGGCAAGAAGGCTGGCGAGCTCGCCCCGGCTCCGATCAAGGAGATCGCCGGGAAGGTCGGCAAGGCGGCCAAAGACACCTTCAACGGCCTCACAGAGCAGGAGCTCATGGCGGCCGCCGTCAAGAAGGCGGCGGAGGGCTTCGGCGAGCTCGAGAAGCAGGCGGCCAAGGCCAGCGTGAGCAAGGAGCACGTCATCCAGTGCATCAACGCTGGCAAGCAGGAGCAGAAGATCTCCGACATCTCGGAGATCTGCCTGCTTCGCGCATACGACATCGCGGCCGTCACGGCCAAGGAGCGCCCACAGCACATGGGCATAGCGTTCGTCGAGGGCGGCGGCACAGGCGCGGCCGGGTTCTGGGGCCTGCCCGCGAATCTCGCGCTCAGCATGCTCATCTACTTCCGCGCGGTCCAGTCGGTCGCCATGTTCTACGGCTACGACGTCAAGGAGGACCCGGCGGAGCTCGTCATCGCGAGCGAGGTGTTCCAGAGGACCATGTCGCCGAGCACGAAGGGCAACCCCGCCACCGACTACATTGGCAAGGTCCTCGTGTACGCCGAGAGCGCGGCCGTGAAGCAGGCGGCCAAGAAAGGCTGGGCGGCGATGATCGAGAAGGGCGGAGCCGCGCTCGCCATCGCCCAGATGCGCGCGCTGGCCAACAAGGCAGCCCAGAAGGCGTTGGAGCAAGGCGGCAAGAAGGCCATCGAGGCCGGCGTCTTCAAGAAGACCCTCACGCAGATCGGCCAGAAGCTGACGCTCAAGAACGTCGGCAGGCTCGTTCCCGTGGTGGGCGCGGGCTTCGGCGCCCTGTTCGACACGGCGCAGATGAACACCATCCTCGATTTCGCCGACCTCTTCTACCACAAGCGATTTATCGTCGAGAAGGAGCAGCGCGTGCAAAGACTCACGGAGCAAACGCTGGAGTACGTAGCGATTTCAGAATAGCTGACCGCAAAAGCCAAGCGTCACCAAGGCCCGCGCCCCACACCCGGAGCGCGGGCCTTCCCATCACCCCGCCGTCAAATACCCGGCCGCCCCCGCCGTATCAACCCGCATCATCGCGTACCCGTAGTTCGACGAGCTGTACGTCGTCCCGTTGCCGCCCACGATGGCCTTGCAGTTGTAGAACGTAGCCATGCCCGAAAGCCCGCTCTTCGGCAGCGCCCAGTCCGCGTCCATCAGGATCGTCTTCAGCGCCGAGCACCCGCCGAACAGGTAGCTCACGTTCGTCAGCCCGGACGGGTCGAGCCCGCGCATGTCCAGCTCCGTCAGCGCCGAGCACGCGTTGAACGTGAACTGCATCAGCGACACGCCGCGCAGGTTGCCCATGCCCGCAACCGACGTCAGCGCCGAGCACGCGTAGAACCAGTAGTTCGTGTTCACCGCCGGCAGTGCGCTCATGTCCGCTGCGATCCTCACCGAGAGCACCTGCTTGTTGAAGTCCGCCCACGGGTTGCACTGGATGCCGTTGTACTTGGCGTTCGCGCATACCAGCCCCTGGGCCAGAACCTCCCGCCCGACGGAAACGACCTGCGCGGCGTCGCCCTCGCATGCTCCCAGATAAGAGGTGCGATGCAGCTGCTCGCCGACTTCGCCGAGGACAAGGGCGACGACCGCTACTGGGCGCTCGTCGGCAGCCTCGATGCTGCGCTCGCCATCATCGAGCCGCTCAAGGAACAGGCGTAAGGGGAAGCCATGCCGAAGATCAAAGGAGAAGGCTCCATCATCCAGATGGAGAAGGACAAGCCCAAGGGCAAGTGCCGCCGCTAGCAGCTCCGCGTCTGCACTGGCAAGAACCCTCGCACGGGCAAGTACGAGCAGAAGACCCGCATCGTCAAGGGCACCTACACCGAGGCCCAGCGCCAGCTCCGTGCGTTCATCAAAGAGGTGGAGGGCGGCACCGTGCAGCGGCGCACGTCCTACACCCTGGCCGAGTACTGCGACCGCTACCTCGAGATGCGCCGGGCCAAGAAGGAGGTCGCCGAGACCACGATCGGCAAGCAGGAATGGCAGTTCAAGGCCGTTTGCCATCACATCGGGCACGTGAAGCTCGAGGAGGTCACGCCCAGGATGCTCAACGACGTGTACGTTGCCATGATGCAGGGCGACACGCTCTCGGGGCGCAAGTCTGGCGGCAGCTACGTTAACCAGATTCACGACAACATAACGCTCGTGTTCCAGCATGCCATCAAGGAGGGCATCCTCGTTTCGAACCCATGCGACAAGGCAGACCCGCCCAAGATGGACACCAAGCCCAAGAAGGCCATCCACCCGGATAAGGTGCGCGAGCTCGTCGCCGAGCTCGACCCGACCGACCCGCACGAGTGCGCCTACCTGCTCGCCGTCACGCTGGGGCTTCGCCGCGGCGAGATCTGTGGCCTGTCGTGGAACGACATCGACTTCGAGCGCAACATCGTCGACATCAGCCACAGCTACGACAACTTGGGCAACCTCAAGGGAACCAAGATCAAGGCCGGCATGCGCCTTTTGCCCCTGTCCCCGGTGACCAAGGACGCGCTGCTCAAGATGAAGGAGGCTCAGGCGGCCCAGTTCGCCAAGACCAACAGCTTCCGCAAGCCGGAGGAGGGCTACCTGGAGCAGACCGAGGACGGCCCCGTCATCGCTGGGCACTACGGCGAGCGCGTGCAGTCGGGAACCATGAGCCGCTGGTGGAGCGTCGACCGCAAGGAGTTCGGGCTCGAGGGCTACACGCTTCACGAGCTTCGTCACACGTATCTAACGATGCTCGCAATGGGCGGCGTGCATCCCAAGGTCATGCAGGAGCTCGCCAGCCACTACAGCTCTCAGATCACCATGGACATCTACACGCACGTCAACATGGACGCCAAACGCGCCGCCGTGGACGCAGTGTCGAAGCTTTTCTAGCTGGACCAAACCCCAGACCAAAAATCGGGCATGGTTGGACCAAACACCATGCCCGATTTTTTCTTCCATCGTCCTTCCATCGTCCATTGGTCCATACCATAAACCCGCAGGTCAACCAATCAATCCAAATTCCTATCCACTACCGAGTGGGAGTAACAGGAATACGTGCGATATACGTGCATGATACGATAGATGGCATCCATGACGCATGCTGTCATGGATGCCATCGTCGCGCTTAGCCGTAAGTCAAGATGCCATGCGGGCCTATTTCGCATGTGCATGGGCAGGATATTAGGTAGATGCCAAGTGCCAGCACTCACTTTCGGCGCGCTATCAACTTTTCTGTAACGGGGAGATGTTCATATGCCCAACGGCACCGTTTTGTCCATCTTCACACGCTCACGCCGCGGCCTCCTGACCACCATATGCGCGAGTGTCACCCTCCTCTACCTTGCGTTGGTGATCGCCCTCGCCTGCGCCTGGCCTCCCTCGGCCCCCGTGCCGTCCTCCGATAACGCCAGTGCCTTCTCTTTCATCGATCGCACCGCTCTCAACTGCATCTTCGGCATCGTGTTCTCGTTCTGGGGCGTCATGGCTTACCTGCGTTGCCTCGACCCGCGAATCTCACGTCGCCTTGCCGCCATAGCCGTGATACTCACCTTGTGGCTCACGGCCGTGACCATCAAATGGAACACGACCGACCTCAAGCTTGCGCGCTACCTCTGGTACGGCTACTACATCCCCATGGCCTGTCTGCCACCGCTCTGCCTTTCTTGCGCGCTGAAGTCAGCCGGCATTGAGCTTGGCAAAACGGCTGTACGGCTTAAAACCGCTTGCATAGCGCTCGGCATCGTGCTTGCCGTGCTCGCGCTCACCAACGACGTCCACCGGCTCTTCTTTACCTTTGACGTACCCAACCCGGGCCTTGTGGGCATGTACTCCTACGGCCCTGCCTACTGGGCCTTCTTTGTCTACAATACCCTGTATTACCTCGCCTTTTTCTGCGTTTTGTGGCGCTCGAGCAGAAGCGCAATGCGCGGTCTCGTGGTGCCAGCAGCCACGGTCGCAACGGCAGGACTCCTCTTTTGCGCCGCTTACGCCCTCCGTGCGAAATGGGCGGTTTCGTTCAACTTCTCCCTCGTGTACGGAATCATCGTCATGGTGACACTCGAACTCTGCCTCGACCTAGGACTCATCCCCTCCACGAGGTCGTTCAAAAAGGTATTCGACGATCTTCCTTTCGATCTCAAGATCTTGTCACGCAACGGCTCCCTGTATCACCAGACCAAAGTGGCCGGCCCGCTGAATGCAAACGCCGTCAACCGCGCGAATCACGGCCCACCAGGATCGTTCAGACTGCCAGACCTCCCCGACAGTCTATTCATCGTCTGGCCGCTTTCTGGCGGAACGGCGCTCCTCACCCAGGACATGAGCGGACTCAACGAACTCAACCGAACCCTAGGCAAACAAGGCACCGAACTCAAACGCGACCTTGAGGCCCTCGAACACGACCGTGAGCTTGTCGAACTACTGACGGAACTCGAGGTGAAGTCGCGCCTTGTGGACGATGTCGACGCCGCACTATCCGCGTCCATGGCCGAGGTCACAGCGTTGTTGAACAACCTGCCGACCGAGCCACACGCTCGCCAGCGACAGCTGGAACGTGCGCGCATGCTCGTTGCCTATTGCAAGCGCAAGGGCTCGCTCGTCCTTGCAGAAGCGGCCGACCCGGAGCTTGACCGCGACCGTATCCGCCTTATCGCTAACGAGTTGGCCTGTGATCTGCGCGCCGTCGGTATCGATTGCGCAGCTCTCGTCAATCTCGACCATCCCGTTGCGGCCCAGCAGGCGAGCACGCTCTACGACTGCATCTATGATATGGCCTTTATGGCATTTGAATGCTCGTCTCCAGCACTCATCTATCATCTTGGCGAACGCGATGACGGCTTGATTGAGCTACGGGCCCATCTACAATCCGACGACGAAGAAGACCTTAGCTCACTACCCCGCACGCAGGCCTTGCGGGAACGCCTAGACAAATGCGACGTCATCTACGCGCTGACCGGCAATACCGGACAGCTAGTGTTGCTCGCCCGCGTAAAGGGCGGTGAGTGCGTATGAACCCGCTCTTGCTCAACGAGCCCTGCCTGATGCTCGTGGTTGCCGGCGAGTTCGTGTGCGCAAGCCTTCAGGTGGTCCACCTGTTCCTGGTTGCGTTTCAGACGGCTCCGAAATCAAGGCGGCTCATGTGCATCCTCGAGGCTGCGATTCTGGGTCACCTGGCCCTTGCGTTAATCCTCACCGTCGGTGCAGGGCTCATCGGTGCGCCGGTCCTGGCCCGGGCACTGGCATCCTTTCCCGCCTTTGGCGTGCTATGGATCAACGCGCTCTTTGCAGCATGGACGTTTGCCCTCGCATTACGTGCAAGACGCATCGACTTTATGTTCGACGCCCTGCTCATGGCCCTGTGCACACCAGCGGCCATCACCGCGCTCAGCACGTTATGGAACCTAATTGCCTTGCTCGACCTAACCTGGTTCCTGTTCCGCGGACTTTCTGGAATCGCTCGCGATCTCGTCAGACGCTCAGAGGGCCTCTCGGAACTCAGCACGGCCGAAACGTTAATGGGAATGCCCGCGGGCGTACTGGTCATCGGCCCCACCGGCGGATCCACCTTTATGAACGTGCGGATGAGGGAATGCCTCTCTGCATTGGAGTTGCCCTGCGACCTCGGAGATCAGACCCAGCTGTGGACAAGCCTTTCCGAAATCGGCCGCGACTTGGCCGTTGAAGCAGACTTCCTAGGCGTGCCCGAGACGCTAATGGAGGATAAAGACCGCCTTTTGGTCAATCTTCCCGATAGTACAACGTGTTTATTCGTCCGAGATACAACCGGCGGCCACCGTCCCCTGAGAAGAATCGTATGCCTCGACGTCACCGAGGCAGCGCGTGCAAATGCGGCCCTCGCCAAGACCAACCGCGAACTTGAGGAGGCCGCCACCGAGCTACGGATGCGCCTTGCCGACATCGAGCGCGTGGCACAAGCCTCCGCCTACCTGAGCATGCGCTCGCGTGTGCACGACGTCATTGGGCAGCGGCTCTCGATTCTCCATCGCTATCTCGAGATGGGCATGACCGACCCCATATCGGTTGCCGAACTCGAGCGGCTCCTCTCATCCGTCATGGTCGATTTGCGCCGTGGCACGGAAGCCGACGCTTCCACCGAACTCGAAGCCGTTGTATCGGCTTTTGCGCTGGTGGGCGTCGCGATTAAGATGAACGGTGAGCTTCCGGAGGGCAGTGCCGGCGTAGCCTTCACGCACATAATCCGAGAGGCCTGCACAAACTCATGTCGGCATGCCCATGCCAAACAGGTTTTTGTTGAGCTGGAGTGTACTGGCGACACAGCCCACCTCGTCATCACCGACGATGGCGAGTCGTCACCACAACCGCTTATTGAACGGGGCGGTATCACGGGAATGAGAAGAGAGATAGCATCGTTGGGCGGTACGCTGAGCGTGGGCTGGGAGCCGACGTTCACGGTTCGTGTCGAAATCCCCGTTAGCGGGAGCACGAGGGAACGGGCAACAACACCGTGCCGCACGACGCAACAGCCTACGATGGAGCCGCTTGCATAGAGGGGGGACTGGCAATGATTGAAGTTCTGCTCGTTGAGGATCATGCGATGTTACGCGAGAGCCTGGCCTGCGCGATAAACGTCCAGGAAGACATGCACGTCGCAGCTAGCCTCGCAGACGCCACTGAGGCCCCTGAGCGCGCAGCCAGACTCGGATGCGGACTCGTGCTCATGGACGTCTGCACCGAGAACGGCTCCAACGGCATCGTGGCCGCCCGGCGCATCAAGGAGGCGGACCCCACGGTGCGCGTGGTCATCATGACGGGTATGCCCGAAGTTACTTTTGTCGAGCAGGCAAAAGCCGCCGGCGTCGACAGCTTTGTATACAAGAACGTCGGCATCGGCGAACTCATGGCCGTCATGCGCTCGACCGCCTCGGGTTACCAGACCTTTCCCCAAAAAACGCCTGACTCGATCTTTTCAGGCACAGCCTCGCTCACGGACGTAGAGATTCAGATCCTACGACTGACGTGCGAGGCCAAAACGCGCAAAGAGATTGCGGCCGAGCTCTACATGAGCGAGGGAACCGTTAAGCGGCGTATCGGCGAAATTCTCGCCAAGACCGGCTACGACAACATCCTGCGCCTGGCTGTGCATGCGGTGGCCGAGGGCAATATCGTTCCCGGCTTGAACGACGAGGCGTAATCGAAGTATCCCCAGCAAAAAGCGGCCGGGAGATTACCATCCCCGGCCGCCTCGTCGCCTTGCTATCTCACGAGCCAGCCAATGCCATCACATCTCTTACTCGATGTTGATATCGTAGATCGCGATGTCGGCAAAGGTCTTGCTGTCGTACACACTGAGCTGGGCATGAATGTCTTTCAACTCGTCTATCGAAGTAAGACCGTCGTAAGCGCAGATCTCGTTGGCTGTCTCCCCCGGTGAGACGTCCCCGTAGAAGTAGTTTTCATACGTGCCGCCGTTGACGGTGGAATCGTCGAGCATATGCATGCAGATCCTGGCCTCACTGTTGTTGGTAATCGAGAACATGATGCCGGCCATGCCGTTTTCGTCCACAACACGGGCAGTTGCGGTAATGGTCGCGGTCTCATCGTCGGCGATGGTCACCACCGGGTCAATTGCCACGCTCTCGGTCTTGGCGTCGTTTCCGCTGGCAACATCGGCACTCTCGTTGGATTCCTCCTGCGACTTGCGATCCTTCTTGATCTTTTCTTTCAGGCTGTCGTCGCCCTTCTTAAAGACGAGCTTCTCGTCATCATCATTCCTATTGGAGAGGGTCAGGCGATCACCGGAGAGCACCAAAATGCCATCTTCGTCATCGAAGTCCACGGTCGCCTTGTCCATGTCCCACGCCGCGTCTTCGATATCACCAAAGAGATCGAGCGTAGCCTTACCGTCATCGCCTAGATGCAGGATGCACTGTGACCCCTCCTCCGACATGGTCTTGACGTCGTCCTCGGTAATTTCAAGACCACCGGAAGTACCGCTGACAAGCTCCCAGTAACCGACCATCTTCGCGTTCTTGCCACCGGAAACGGGTGAGCAACCGACGAGCACGAAGCATGTAGCAAGCGCACACAGGGCCACAGCAATAAGGGAGTTGAGTTTCTTTTTCATGGCGTGCTCCTTTCTCACGCGATCTTGCTTTTTATTGAGGATCACAGGGCCGCCGACGGCCACTTTGGACTGGGATACGTACCCTAACACGCCAGCCAAGCCGGCTGTCGACGGCGACTTATGCGCGCGACATCATGCCATCGTCCTGTGACCCCTCATCTTCTTGCTACGGGCGTTTACTCCCGCAGCCAGAGCAGAAGTTCCCCGTGTTCTGGGTGCCGCAGTTGGTGCAGAACCAAGGTCCTGCAGCCTCGGGCTTAGGGCTCCCACAGTTGCCGCAAAACTTTCCGGTGTTCTGAGCACCACACGAACAGGTCCAGGCGGCGCCCGCCGCCGTGCCGGTACCCGCCGCGACTCCGCCAGCTGCACCAGCAGGCTGCGTCTGAGCGGGAGCCTGCTGCGCTTGAGACGCCTGAGCGGGAGCCTGCTGCGCTTGAGACGCCTGGCCAAAGAGCTGCGCGGCGTTCATGCCACCCATACCGCTGGCCATGCCCATGCCCATAAAGCCCATGGCGGCACCGGCAGGATTGGCCGCAGCGGTACGCATGGCATCGCTCTGCGCCGAGGCGATGTTGGCCGCCGCCATCGCAGGATTGGCCATGACGGCCGCCTTCTGCAGGTCGCGAATCATCTGTTCCTGATCCTCGGGCGCCGAGATGGTATTTACGCCAAAGGCCGCGATCTCGATGCCGCGCCGCTCCTTCCACTCGTGCGAAAGTTCCTCGTTGAGCGCATCGGCCAGCTCCCTGGTGTGGGCGGGCACGGCACTGTAGCGAATGCCCATCTCGCTGATGCGGGCGAAAGCCGGCTGCAGGGCCGTAAGCAGCTCGCTCTTGAGTTGCGAGTCGATGAGATCGCGCGTGTAGGCGCTCTCGACGTTGCCGCAGACGTTCTTGTAGAACATCAGCGGATCGACCAGCTTGTAGGAGTACTCGCCGTTACAGCGCACGGTGATGTCGACATCCAAACCGATTTTCTCGTCGACCACACGAAACGGCACAGGGCTTGCGGTGCCGTACTTGTTGCCTACGATCTCCTTGGTGTTGAAGTAGTAGATGCGCTGATCCTTGCCAGCGTCCCCGCCGAAAGTAAAGCGGCGCCCCACCTGTTCGAACGATTTCTTGACCATGTCGCCGAGTTTGCCCGAGAACACCGAGGGCTCAGTACCCGTGTCGTAGACGAATTCGCCGGGCTCGGCGCAGACGTCAACCACCGCACCATTCTCGACGATCATCATGCACTGGCCGTCGGCTACCGCCACGATCGAGCCGTCCGAGATAACGTTGTTCTCGCCCTTGGTGTTGGATCCGCGCTTGCCAACACGCTTCTCGCCCTTGGCAACCAACGTATCGGCGTCCAGAGCCTCGCAATAAAAGTACTCACGCCATTGATCGGCCAATACGCCGCCAGCCGCCCCGACGCCTGCCTTCAGAAGTCCCATGATCTTCTCCTTTCATGAAAACCGTTTCGTCAAAACTTATGACCCCGAGTTCGCATTCGTTATGACGAACCGAAAGTCAAACGATTAATCCTTTTCACTTTTCTCGTGATGGATGCGCTTGGTGGTGGTATGCGTAAAGGTGTCGAGCTGGCGCGTGATGTTTATCGAAGAGGCGTCAAGGTAACGGTCAGCTTCTGTTGCTTCGACCGCGCTTTTCATCTGACCCGTTAGCACCGCACATACGATAAGCGCCACCAACAGTGGAGTGAGGAGCATGAAGCCCCATTGCAAAGCCGCTGCATTCTCAGCAAGGAATCCACCGAAGTTGACCGCGGCAAAGCAGATGAGGAAGAAAGCGGCAAAAATACCCACGCCTATGAACGTACGCTTTTTCTTGTCCACCGGCAGGTCACCCACCAAACGACCCGTCTGGCCGTTCATGGCAAAGAGGAACTGCTCGCCTTCCCAGATGGTACCGAGCATCCAGACGGGCATGAGCGCATAGACCGGATCAGCCCAGTTTTTCTCGACTTCGCAGCTATCGCACGTAACGTCGTCATAGCCTTCAATAGAGTTCTCGAGCGCTTGGCGCACGCTCGTATCAATGCGCTTTTCCGCACGTCCGCGACAGGTCTCAGCGTCCTCGTCGTAGCGGTTTGCCACGAATCCCGGCATATAGGCCACCGAGTACGGCACAAGCGCACCGTAGTCGAACGGCTCGATGGCATCCATGTGGGCATCGGGCATCTTGCTCGAGCCATCCACTGGAATACGTTCAAAGGATACGGAGCCCTCACGCTCAACGTTGAAGTGATCGGTCTCGATAACCTCGTCATCGCCCTCATAATGCCGACGCGTACGCGTGGCTTCAAAGGTCGCGGAGCCCGCAGCGTCGGCATCCATGAGCCAGAAGGGAACGTAAACGCCTTGGACTTCTTTGATTCTGTTGCCGCCGGCAAAACTCTTGGGAAGCAACACCTTGCCCTTGTAGTGCTCGGCCAATGCACTCTCGGCCGCCTTGCGATCAAGTTTGAAAGGAATCACAAGATCGGGACGGAAATCTCCTGAGAAGCGCCCGGCCGCAACCACGGGGTTTCCGCAGTAGGGGCACTCGGAAACGGCGGTTGTATCATCACAGACAAGCTCGGCTGCACAAGACGAGCACACGTAGGCGCCGTTAAGGCTCTCGGCTTCAGTTGCGGCCCCTGCTTGCGCCGCACCGCCAGCGTTGCCTGCAACTGCTTGGGCTCTCTCTTCCGCGCTCTCTTGCTTGGCCGCATAGCGGGCCTCGATATCGGCCAACGCAAATTCCGAGTCGCAGTGGTCACAAACAAGTAGCGCCTTCGCACCGTCGTAGCGTAGGGGGCCTCCGCATGCCGGACACTGGTAATTGACGCTCTCTACACCCATGGCTGTCTCCCTTCTCATCATCGAGCTAATCCGTTATCCCGATTTTAAAAAAGCACGGGTGAAGAGAGAATGCCCCTACGGCCCGTATGGGCGCATGTCGTGGGACATAGGTCCCAACTCTTTTCAAACCACGAAAACAGACATTGCATCAAAAGCGTTCGTCAGTGTGTTCATGCATTTTATCTGCGCTGTCAAAGCCTGATACGCAAGATCCCTGGTGCCATGCCGAGAACACGTAGTATTCGCGCGTGCCATAACTGGAGGCCGCCGCAGTGGGACAGATCTACCGTTTTGCTCATGATATGGAACAAGGATCGACCGTCGTCATGTATGACCCGGAGACACGCCTTTACCATAAGGCCCCGATGGCGGCCGCGACGTAGTGGCATCGCCTGACGCGCTGGGATTGGAATCTCCACGCATCGTGGCCGAAGTCAAACACCGCAAAGGTGCCATGGGCGCTCCGGCGGTACGCTCGTTCATTGGCGGACTTCGAGCCGGGGATCGCGGCCTGTATGTGTCTACCGGCGGATTTACCAAGGAAGCCCGCTACGAAGCCGACCGAGCCACCATCCCCATACGTCTGCTCGATCTTGACTCGTTCGTACGCCACTATGTTGAAGTCTACGACAAAGCCGACGAAGAAACCCGCTCAATCCTTCCGCTCACCCGCATCTGGTGGCCGGCATAACCACTATTGGAACGCCCTGAGCCATTCACGCAAGCATGCCGTTCCACATGTTCACGAAATCCGGTAGGGTCTTCGCGGTAGTGGCTACGTTATGAACCTGAATTCCCTTGATGCGCAGGCCCAGCATGGCGGCAAACGTAGCCATACGATGGTCGGCATAGGTTTCCATTTCAGACGGTTTGAGGTTTTCGCTACTCACCGGAACAATTTCCAACCCGTCAGACAGCTCACGGGCTTCTCCTCCTATGCGCTTGATTTCATTGACCAGCGCTTCCAAACGGTTGGTCTCATGGCCACGCAGGTGCCCGATACCCAACATGCGGGTCGGCTCATCAGCAAACACCAACACTGCGGCAAGCGACGGTGCGATTTCACCGGCTGCAGTCAAATCAAAATCGCCAAGGCCTTTGATATGGCCGTCTCCCCTCACTTCACAGTAGCGGATTCCGTTCTCCGAAGGGAACGACACCTTCGCCCCCATACGCTCCAAATATCCGGGAAGCAGTCCACCAGGCTGCGTGGTGTTTTCAGGCCAATGCGGCACACGAACCGTTCCACCCGCAATCAGTGCAGCTCCTAGGAATGGCGCGGCGTTTGACAAGTCAGGTTCGACGGTCACCGCATTCGGCAACTGTACGGCGCCTGGTCGCACGGTCCATACACGTGCCTCTTCGTCAGCCTGAACGCTCACGCCGGAACCTCGAAGATCAGCGACCGTCATGCGGATGTGCGGCAGGCTTGGGGTCTTCTCCCCCGTGTGATGCAACTCAAGACCGCCCGGTACACGCGAGCCAACCAGTAGCAAACCGGAGATAAACTGCGACGAGCCGGACGAATCGATGGAGACCACGCTCGGCGTCGCCCGTGCGGCCGGGTCAACCGTAGGTGGGGTGATCGTGAACGGTAGACGGCCTTCCTCACCGTGGTATTCGATGGTCGCACCTAACTGTTGCAGACCATCCAACACCGGCTTCATCGGACGGGCGTACGCCTGCTCGTCGCCTTCAAAGTCGACGGGACCGTCGGCGAACATCGCAAGCCCTGGCACGAAGCGCATCACCGTACCCGCAAGACCGCAGAATACTTTTGTATTGCCTCGGAACCGATCATTCGCAGGCGGAACGACCGTAACCGTAGTATCGGTAGCGGCATCGATCTCGCAACGTACGCCAAGCGCACGCAACGCGTCCATCATCAGCTCGGTGTCACGCGAGCGCAGCAAGCCGACCAGACGGACGGGTGCGGATCCAAGCGCCGCGAGAATGAGATAACGATTCGACAGTGATTTGCTGCCCGGCACCACTACGGTGGCGTTCAGGGGCTTGCCGGCGAACGGTGCCGGCCACAGGTTCTCTTGAGGTGCGTTCATGTCCCCCATCGTAACCAAAGCCCGCGGAAAACATCGTGTTCGTCTCGCCTTGGATGACATAGTGAACGAGATCGGTGCGTTCCGCGAGCACGGAACGGATGACTGCAATCGAGGAGGTTGCGCGGTCATTGTGCCCCACTGTACCCAAGGACAATGAAACCCGGAATCCTAGGTATTACAATTGTTGGAATTCCGGGCTTTCGGTCGGGCTGACAGGATTTGAACCTGCGACATTCTGTTCCAGATGGCTGTGTTTTCCACGTTTTCACTGTTTTCGGAAACGTTGGAATCTAGCCGTTTTCCCTATCGTAGCACGTTCTGTGAGCCCTGATTTTTTCAGGTTTTCACGCGTAAATGTTTACGAGTGTTTACGAGATAACGGTTCACTACTCGCCGTTGGCGACGGCTTTCGCGTCCACATTAGCCTTGCTCAGCTTGCCGTCGAACGCCTGATTGACAAGCGTGTAGACGGCTTGGGCGACGCCCACGACGCCAGCGAGCACGACGCCCCAGCCAGAGTGTTGGAAGCCGCCGGTTGCGCCGATGGCGAGCACGCCGACGAGAACGGACACGCCGAGGCTGACTAGCCCGACGTAATCGGCTGGAATGTACTTTTTGAACGCCTGAACGAGCGCTGGAACCACCAAAGCGACGATGGCAGAGGCAAGAGTTGTAGCAGTAGAGATATCCATGCTATTCACCTAATTTCTGTAGGAACGATTCTAAGAGACGCGATTCACCCCTATAATTACCCGTCCAAAAAAGGGGTTGGCTGGGAGAATCGCGCTCACAGAATCCATTAACTGAGTTAACGAAGGGTTTGACCGGGATAAATGGTGTACGGGTAGTGCAAGCCGTTACGAGACGCGGCGGCAGACCAACCGGTACCGTAAATCGACCACAGTGACTCACCAGAGCGCACAACATGAGAACTAGAGCTATACGAAGTGGTCGAAGTCGCGGCGGAACCGGTGTACGTGATGGTCTGCCCCACATAAATGCGGTTCAGGTTGCCCGACGGGACGTGCCACGCGGACACCGGAAGCAGACCGAGACGGTTCGCCACGGCGCTCACAGTGTCACCCGAACGCACGACGTAAGTACGCGTAACGGTGCGTGTGACAGTGGTCGAGCCAGTGTAGGTGCTACCGTCCATACGGCTGTTCACAATCGCCATCACCCTATCGTAGTTCCCTCCAAGACGATTACGTCTATCCTGCCCGTTGCCATACTCGCCACGAATCACAGCAGACGCCAGAGCGTTCAAATCGGTCGTGGTGGTCGTGGTTTCGGTCTTGGTTGTGGCAGATGGCGTACTTGCCGTACCGGTCGAACCAGAACCGGAAGTCGAGCAGCCTTGGCGCTCGCCGCAAGAGATTTTGCGCCATGCAACACGGTCGCCGAAGAACACATCGAGGTCGAGCGGCCCGCGTCCGTTCAGGTAGCCGGAAGAGGAATACTGTAGCATTCCCTCGCCGGAGCTTCCAGCGTTCCACGGGGAAGACTGGTATCCGGTGGCGTTATTGTTCGCGTACTGCGCCGCCCACAACATACAATGACTGCGAACGTCGGACGGAATCTGCGAGACAACGGACTTAGAGCAGTAGACCACCGGCCAGACGGCGGTTCGTTCATGGACGCGATTGACCCATTCCCGAATCCAATTGCTGTTTCCGAACGCGGAGTTCTGGTAGGACTCCCAATCGAGAACGAGCATGGCCTTGCCGACGTATCCGCCGATTCGGTCAACGAACGCGTCGGCCTCGGCGGTCGCGTTCATGCCGCTCGCGTAGTCGTACAGGCCGAGCTCCTTGCCGGTGTTGACGGCGTTCGCAGCTTGAGTTCGCCACGAACCGTTGAGCCATGTGCCCTGATTGACTTTCACGATGGCAAAGTCTGCGTCTACGACCGAAGTAATATCGGGCGCTTGCCAACCACTTACGTCGATACCGTTCATATCGGCGAGCGCGACGCCAGCGGTCATGCCGCCGACACAAAGCGTGGCGATTGTGGCGCAGATGGCCTTTTTGAACTTTTTGAAAAGAGGTTTCATTAACTTCCTTTCAATAAAAAAGACCCCACCTAGCACGAGGCCGGGGTGGGGTCGATTGTTTATTTTGAAAAACTAGTAAGCCCAGTCATCGGAGACGAGACGACGTTGGTAGTCGGCTTTCAACTGGTCGAGTCGGGCATGTCCTGCACCGTTCCCGCCCAATTTCAGGTAGGCGTCGCCTACGTCGAGCTGGTGCTCGTGTTCGGCTCGGCTTTTCGGCTTGGCGAACAGTGTTTGGCGATACAGTTCCAATTCGATGGACTTGATGGTCGGCGACTCGGCGATAGCCTTTTCCAAGCCGTTCCGCTTATCCAAGCGTCCGAGAAGCCACTGGACAAACGACGTCAGAGCGCTCGAGCCGATGACAGACGAAACGAGTGTTACGGCGAGAGCAACGGTCATGCTCACTCCTCAATAATAGTGAAATCAGTCGAAGGCCAATAGCGGAGCTCGTACTCAATCGTTTGATTCGTATTTATGGAGAAAGTTGAACCAGCCGCGACAAGGTCCGTTCTATCAAGCCTAAAAGGCGTGAGTGCGTACGTATAACTGCCTGAGGATGTTTGCGGCGCGACAACGCCTTGAGCCAAGAACATGCCATCGTCAGCATCACCTTCACCGGTATCAGCATTAAGACAAAGGGGCGTCGCCCATCCCCAATAGCCAAATTTGACGATGGGTGTGCCGTCCGGGATAGAGATGTATGCGAACGCCGCGCTATCCGTCTTCTGCGAAGTATCGAAGTAAACGAATATCTTCAGAAGAATCTCGCCGGTCGGCAGAGCATACTTGTGAACCCGCCATTTGGCGATATTCGTACTGTCCGAGCTGTCAACATACGAAAGTTCGACGTAATCTGTATCTTTCGTAATTTTGTTCGATATACCGCTGGAAGTGACGTTGAGCGTGCCATCAGAGTCCACGGTCAAGCCGGTACCGGGTTTGACCAGACCGACAGTGCTAGCCGTAGCTACTACTGCACCGTCGCCGGGGTCGCCCTTGTCGCCTTTTTCACCGCGCGGCAAGCCGAGGTTTAGCGTGCGCGTGGAGCCTTCACCGGTAACGGTTGCTGTCGCGTTCGCGCCGGTGGAGAGCGTGCTGACTGTTCCGATTTTGAGATTCTGAATCAGGTCGTCCGGGCATGGGCTCCAATCGGTTGACACACTGCCGACTGCAAGCTTGATTTTACCTTTCATCTCGTTTGGAAAGCTCACTATCGCATATGCGGCGTTCGCCGGGCTAGTAACCGTCGTGTTCCATGGCGTCGAGGACGGAGCGAGAGCGCCAGTCGGACGGCTGATGAACGTCTTCGACGAGTCGTAGAAGGCGAGGCTTACGTATGTTCCCGATACCACCGTGAACCCGGAAATCGTGTACGGAGTGTTCGGTTTTAGTGGGATATAAGCCGTGTGGACGTGAGTACTACCGTCAGTGTTGGGAACGCCCGACGTGTCCAACCGTCCAGCCGTCAGACTTGAAATACTAATCAGATTCGTTCCAGAATATCCGACGTCGCCCTTGTCACCTTGCGGGCCCTTGAGTGAAGCGCACGGCGTATCCTTGACTGTAGCCTTGCCGTCACTACAACCTGTCACTTCAGAAAGGTCGCCAGTGGTGGTATTCAGGAAGAAATCACCGGCCTCGGGATAACGCCCGACAGTTCCAACGCTCGGCTCGTAACCGTTCGCACTCAATGTAGTAAGGTCAGAACCCGTCCACAAGACGTTGCCCTGCTTGCCCCTATCGCCGGTCGCACCTTTTTCGCCTTGCGGCAGTGTGAACTTCAGTCCGAGATTGTTGTTCGTCAAGTCAACTTCGACAGCAGCGTCTTCGCCTTTTTCGGCGGTGACGGTTGCGCCGACGATGACATCAAGCGGGCACGGAGACCAAATAGCTTTACTTGTGACTTCGCCATATTCAAGCTTCGCCCTATAGCCCGACGTGAGCGGATTCTTCCCAAGTTCAGGCGTATGAAGTCCGATACGCACGTATCCTGCGTCGGCTGGGGTTTTGAACGTGTACGACTGTCCGCCCACCACGGATTCGGCGAGCTGGATACCTTGGTTCGACATGAGCGAGGTATCAGCCTTGTAGAAGCAGACAGTCACGCTGCCTTTCGCGCTCAAGCTTCCACTCCACACCGTGAACGTGTAAGTGGAACCGCCTTCCACCTCAATCTGAGGGCTAGCGGCGTACTCCTCGTCGTCCGTCATACTGCCGTTCGCGGCGAGCATTGTGCTGAGATACCAACCGTTCGAGTTATCTTCGCCAGAATAGTAGGTAGGAATCAGGTTCTCGCACGATTCGCCCTTATACCCGCGCTCACCCTTCTCACCCTTCTCACCCTTCTCGCCTTTTTCTCCCTTGTCGCCTTTATCGCCTTTCGGAATACCGAGAATAAGGTTATAATTGCCATCGATGTTACGACCGAGGGAAGCTGTAGCCTCATAGCCCGCGTCGAGGTTCTTAACATCGACGAAGTCGATGGTTGCGGTTTTGGGAATGTTCAACGTCAGCGCAAGGTCGCCCGTCGATGTCGTGACGGTTGAAGCCGAGGCGGTTTGGTCAGCCTGAATAGGATTCACGGTGACGGAAGCAATGGAAGCGCCACGCGGCAAAGCAAGGTCAACAACCTTCTGAAGGTCACTACCAGACCACGTCGCGGACGCCTTCTCGTTCGGATTCAACGTTGTCGTGGTACCGCCTTCGATTTTCGCCGCGTTAACGGTTTGCACGGCTTGATTAACGGCGTTCGAGCTGCTGTTCCAGACGTTCGCAATTCGGTCAGCGATTGCCACAGCATTGTGAAGGTCAACCAGACCGTCGTAAGCTTCGCCGCCGTCGGCGTTCACGACGGGTTCTTCGACTATGAGCGGGATACGACGGGAAGACACGACGTTACCGCTCTTGTCAGACAACTCGAAGGCGAGCACGCCGGTAGGATAGCGGAAAACGTTGCGTGGGAGAGGGAAAACAGCATATCTGCTACCAGAAACGGTTGTGCCGGTCTGTGGCGCCGAGATATATCCGCCCGACGCGTTACTGTCCGGGTTTGGATTATAAGCGAGCCGGGGGGTGTTTCCACTATCGTACACGTCGGGATAAATCACCTTGACCAAACGCCCGGCAATGTCGCCGCCAGCTACTCGAATCGGGTCGATATGGTCGTTTGCATTAGTAAGAGTAATCTCAGTGAGACGGTATTCGGAAGGAAGAGTGGAGTCAGCCATATATTACTCCTTATATATATAGGACTAGTTTGATTCAGTTTCGGATTCGGCTTCAGAGTCAACGAACGTGCCGGTCTTGGTCGAAAACGTGTACGTGTGCCCGTCAATCGTGAACACGGGTAAACCGTTCACAATAGAGATGGACTGAGCGAGCCTTGCGCCATCATCCCAAGACGACCCCTTGTTCGTGACGTTGGTCGCCGCGTTATCCCACTTGTCGCCCGAGTTGGTCACGCGAGCAATGGTTGCGGCGGCATCGGCCTGAGTAGCTGCCGTGGATTGGGCTGTCGAGTTCGCGGAAGAAGCCGCCGACTGTGCAGAAGCGCTCGCCGAGAGAGCCTGAGTGGAGAAGGCGGCGACGACGTTACCGAGGGTGACGGTTGTGTTGTTTCGGTCAAGAAGGTCAACGACACGCTTGGAAACTCGAGCGTTCACACGCAAATCCAGTTCCTTGTCTACAACCGTCACGCTGTCGCCAATGTAGACTTTGAAGTTGCCTTTGGTGGCGTCGGAATCGCGAGCGAGAACAGTCACGCTGACTTCGTAGGACACTTTCGACTGGGACGCCTCAACAAGTGCTGCCTTGGTTTCCTTCAACAGTTGGGCGGCGTCCTCGCAGTCCGAGTTTTCGTATATGCCGACGTAGGGTTCAAGGTCATAAACCCATTCAAACGTCTGGTCATACCATACGTCTGAGTACACACCTTGGGGGTATACGCCTTTCTGCCCGGCAGCGTCAACATAGTTCAATCCCTTGTTGATGTCACCGAACGTAAGCTTACGTGAATACCCGCCGTTATCAGTTTCAAGACCCTTGCCGAACCCGTACATGCGTGTCACGGGGAGGTCAGCGGACACCGTGCGGGTGGCCGACTGTAAGTCGTAACCGTAATCAAATCGGCGAGTCAATGATTCGGAGCTTTTGAGCTGTTTGACGAGCTTTACCGCACAAGTACACCACGCGAGTGGATAACTTTCCCCTGTCGTATTGTTCCACTCAACGGACGTTTTCTTCGTGTACGTGCGTTGAATTTCCATCCCAAATGTGGAAGCTGCGGACGATACGGAATCCCAAAGGAAAGTGTGATAGAACGAAATATCAGCCGTTACACCGTTATCCTCGGCGTCCCCCGAGAAAGGGAATTTTGACGAAGAGAAGCTGAAGAGGGACTGCATGGTTTTCTGCGCAGTACCCCCGCGAACACGCTTGTCGTCGATATACACCTTAGATGACTGTTCAGCAAACGCATCATGACAGACAATGGAAGTCGTCACGCCGGACGAGTCGTGTGAAACCTCGGGCGAAACGACGATGGTGTCTCGAAGCGTACCGTTATCATCCTCATAAATAAGATGGTCGCCTTGGCTAATCTCGACAACACCCAAGCATGTGAGTTCCAGAGTGAAATCGCCGTCGAGCTCTTCCGTCTGCTCGGCTTTAATCAGCTGGGGTTCAAAACGGCATACCCTGCCGAGACAGTCTGTTCTTAGGAATCTCACGAAAGCACCTCACACAACGTATTTGGGTTCATATTCGATATAGCTCGGAGCGTCAGCTACTATCTGGAATTTGCCAGCGGGGAGCTGCAACCAGTCCGAATCGAACGTAAGGTTCAGCGGCGTATCAGAGCTCGTCACACTCGACAGTTCGGCAACACCGTAAACGAAACGGTTCGCGCAGTCATACACGCAACCCTTACTAAGCGGGAAACTATCATTGGTTTTCATTGTGGTTGAACCGATTTTGAACCCATACAATCCACTGCCACTCCCGCTCGACGCGTAAATCCCACACCGTGGGCGAACTGCACGGTTGCCCTTCAGGGTCACGTCGTTTGTGCCCCTCTTCAAGTCCACGCGCACGGTTTTGCCTGTCGCGAGCGGTTCACAATCGAACGTAATACTCGTGTTTGAGCCGACGAGCTTGCCACCTGCGGCGTAGATGTCTTCCCACGAGTCCACTGAGACTCGTCCGGTCAATGTCAAACCTTCGAGCAAATTGAACAGCTCGACGGTTCTTCCAACGAGGTAGCCGACGAGCTGTTTTGCTTCGAGTACTTCGCCTTGGTCGCCGACAGCTGCGACGTTGATGGTGACGTCGCGGCGTCCGAGATAGGCGGCGTCGTCCACGTTTTCAGCCGTGGTGTCAGCGCCGCCTTCCACGCCGGGCACATCAGTGTAATTAGTGCTCGGAGTGGTTTTCTCAATCGTCCAACCGTCCGACGTGACGAAGCAGCCGTATGCGCGCAAGTTTTTGCCGTCGATATAGATGTCCGACTTGTCAGCCGCAAAACTTCGCTCTCGCAGAGATAGAGCCATTAGAGTCCTCGATTCTGATTAGTTCCCAAACGACGGTTCACACTTCCAGCCACGACGCCGGTGTCCAGCACGATGGTCGTATCTTGAGCATCCAGCGCCTTTTTGAGCGCCGTCACCATTTGGTCGTAGGTCATGGCGTTCGGGTCAGACTTGCTTGGAATCGCCAGCTGGGAGTCGATAGCGGAGGTCAAGTTTGCTCGTCCGGTCTTCGAGAGGTCGACGGAGATTGTGGCTTCAGGGTTAATATCGTCGAACGCACTCGACATGTAACCGTTCGCTTCAGCCACGACGTCTTTCACGTCGCTGAACGAGTCGGCGAGACTCTTAGCAAAACTGCCCATAATGGCTTCACCGGCGGGAATCAACAGCTTACGGTCGTAGCTGATAGGGCCTTTATGCTGTTTAATCCAGTCGCCAATATTGGACACGAACGACTTGACGTTGTTCCAGATATTCTTCAAGCCGTTCAAGAAACCGTTCAAGATAGCTTTACCAGCGCCAACAAGCAAGTCACCGGCGTTGCTGAAGAATCCCTTAATTTTATTCGGAAGCCCACTGACGAATCCTACAACGTTGTTAACGCCGTTACTCACTACTGAGATGACGGTGTTCCAAACGTTCGTGACGAGGTTTTTAACGTTGTTCCAGACAGCGCTGAACTCTGATTTGACGAACGATAGTCCGATTTTGAGGACGCCGGTGATGGCGTTCCACTGTCCCACGAATATGTTTTTGATAATCGTCCAGACGCCTGAGAAGACGGTTTTGATACCTTCCCATGCCTGTGACCAGTTGCCCGAGAACACGCCTACGATATATTCTGCAACACCCTGAAGGATAGTAATAACGCCTTTGAATATATTGATGATGTTTTGGACAACCGGCATTACGACAGCCGCAACCGTGGTAGAAAACGATTGGAAAGCTGTAAATGTAGAAGTAATCAAAGCTATGAGCGGCGGCAGTATGGCAGCTATCAGGTTTTGAATAGGCGGCAACAATTGGGTGATTACTGCTTGAGCTATCTGCATCACCAGCAGAACTAACGGTTGGAGGAAACCCCAGACGGCTTGCAGCATTGAGGAAATCGCGGGCATGTTCGCCTGAACGATAGAGAACAAGCCGCTAAGAAAATTCATCAGACTCGCGCCGGTTGTCGAAGCAAAGTTCACGACGGTATCGATGAACGGTTGCGCCGCGTTCTTCATCTGGGAGAAAGCTTCACTCGCCGTGTTTTTGATAGAGTCGAAGTTGTTGGCGAAGTTAGTAAACTGGGAGCCGATGTCGCCAAGCCCAATGGAGTTGAAGACGTTTCCGATGATTTTTGCTATTGCCGGAATCGCATTGTTGGCAGCTGTCTGAGCTGATTGGATAAGTTCTTGCGTTCGAGCACCCATGTCGGCGTCACTCTTGCCTAGTTCCCCTAGCCAATTCGACCAAGCGGCTTTCATGGAGTTTATCGAGCCTTCGATAGTTGTAGAAGCTTCTCGTGCAGTAGTTCCGGCTATCTGCTGTTTCTGCTGAATCTGGTCGATAGCCGTGATGATGTCAGCAAATGAATCGATAGACAAGTCGGACGCCTTGCCGTTCGCCGCACCCCACTCGTTAGCGTCTTTGATAAGACGCTCCATTTCGTCCTTGGTGCCACCATAGCCGAGCTTTAGATTATCGAGCATCGTATAGTTTTGCTTGGCGAAACCGTTGAACGCGTTTTGAACGTCTTCGGCGTTCGAGCCAAACGTGTTAATGTTATCCGACATGGCTTTCATGGCCGTGTCGGTCATGTCGGCGGCTTTTTGGGTGTCGCCGCCGAGTGAGTTGATAAGAGCTGCACTGAATGTCGTGGCTTGTTTCATATAGTCGTTTGCGGACATCCCGCACGACTTCCAAGCTTTTTGAGCGTTAGCCATGACGGTGGCTTGAGCGGACTCGTTGCGTTGCCATGCCGCCAAAACTTCGGCTACGAACTTGTTCTGCTGCGCAGCATATTGCTCGACGCTTAGGTTCATATTGCCGTAGAGCTTGGCGACACCGCCTGAAAGCTGTTCAAAATCCGAGTAGGACTGAAACGCTTCTTTGGTAATCTCTGCAATCTTCGACGTAATCGCAGCTGCGCTAATCGCCACAACAATTTTCTTAAAAGCCGAGCTGAAGCTAGTGCCGACGCTCGTGCCAGCGGCTGAACCGTCCACGCTGCTGAGTTCGCTCGATATTTTGCTACCTAGGCCAGAAGAGCCAGCGGCGACGCCGGACTTGACTTGGGAACCGATTTTGGAACCTGCCGCCGAACCGTTAATTTTACCGAGCTCACCCGATACGCTACTGCCTGTACCGGAAGAACCGGAGGCGACGCCGGACTTAAGCTTAGAACCGATTTTGGAACCAATGGAAGTACCGTTGATTTTACTGAACTCGCTCGATACTTTACTACCCGCGCCGGAAGACGTTGAAAGTATCCCAGCCTTGACTTTAGAGCCAATCTTGCTGCCGATTGAAGTACCGTTGACGTTGCTGAAGCCCGCCGTTACAGCGGAACTTACGCCTTTCATACTCGGAACGATGTTCAGCCACGCCGTCGCGAGAGTCGTAGCCATGTGTTTACTCCTTGTTACTTTGTCTGCGACTCTTCTGTGTCGGGCAGTGAATGAACGGTTGGTTTTACGCCGGGAAGGGGCATTCGTGGTGCCGAGAGGAAGGCTTTGAGCGCCTTCTTGCTCATGCCCACAAACCGCTTGTCTTTCTTCTTAATTTCAGCTTGCGGTGGTTTGACGGGTTTTGGACGTCTACGGCCTTTCTCACCGTCTTTGGTTTTAGCCCAGACGAGCCATCTGAGAGAGTATTCGATACTACTCAGCCAATAATCCGTCGAAGTCCACGCGGCTTGCGGGTTCAACGCAACAGCGAGGGGCGAGCCCGGCTTGCAGTTCACAGCGAGGACGTACACGTCGTCGAACGAGAGCGAGTGCCCCATGTCCGCCAGCCGCAAGCCGTGGCTCAACAGTTCGTATTCAAGTTGGTCGCCGTACTTGTCGGCTAGATAGATTACTGCTGCTGCCCTTTTGGGTCAGTACCACTCTCTTCCAGCCATCCCTGCACGAGGTCGCTCAACTGCTTGTTATAGAGATTATCCAAGCGAGAGTGAGCCTTCTTCGGGAACAGTTCATAAAGCACTTGGAAGTCATTATTAATCAACCGTCGCAACTGCCCGAGCGTGAGCACTTGAGCGTTCGGCAGAGAGGTCTTGAAACCATCGGGGAAAACGATGGTCACGCGGCCATCTGCGGGGCGAAAGTCTTTGAGAATAACGGTCATTTTCGTGTCCTAGTCTCGTGTCCTAAAAGAAGAAAACCCCAACAACGCCGGACACGGTTAGCGTTGCTGGGGAAGATTAATCAGATGATTTACATGCAGATTCGCATGTAGATACTCAGGCGGTAGCCTCGGCAGAATCAGTAGAATCAGTAGTGACTGCGGCCTTGTCCAAGGACGGTGCAGACTCGTCGTCGTACACTGCAAGTCCAGCAGCTTCAGCCTGAGCGGACGTACCAGCCGCAACCTTGGCAATGTACTCGTAGGCGGTGTTACCGGCAGAGTCCGGGTAAGCCGTGATAGTAGGCGTGTACACGATAGCATCGCCGTCAGCGTAGGTCACGTCGTCCAAGTCAGACACTTGGCCGTCCGGGATTACGATTCGCTTCACTCGGTCGCCGGTCATTGCAAACTCGAACACGTCCACTAGACGCGGGTGTCCTTGGCGTTATGCTTTACGACGAAGGCGTCGTCTGTGCCGGTCACGTTGTCAGCGCCGTAGACGAATGCCATCGTATCTTTGGACGTTTCGAGCATTCCAAATTGGAACGTCTCAGTCTTAGACGCGGTGACGTTCAGCACAGTGTCGCCGCCGAACGCGGTGACGGTGGTGGTATCGCGGTCAACGGAGTTGGTCACGCCGTCGTCGCTCAAATAACCACCGTCAACAAAGTTTTCGTCAAGGGTGGTCACGGCATCTGTCGGCACCTTCACTTTGGACTTCACGCCATACCAGAAGCCACCTGCATATCGGTCGTCGTCGCCATGCGGTTTACCCACAGAGACGTTATTCGCATTGGGAGTAGCCATATTAGAATCTTCTTTCACTTACTTCGCCGGACGGCTGTATGCACCACAGCATTAACGGTTATCTGATAGCGCGGTTGAGTCTCGTCCAGCGGATAGTTGTAAACGGAATTAATCGAAAACGCGCCTACGTCAGAAAGGGCGTAGACGCGCGGAAGCACGACGTCAACAAGCTCATCAGCTAACTCGGACGCTTCGACACTGGACGACGCCCAGCATTGAATCGCCAGCTCGGGCCTATCCAGAATCCTCGTCCGTTCGCCGCCGGTTCGCTCTACGGAGATGAACTTAGAAGGACGGTTCGCGGGCACGTCGGTAGACACTGGAATCTCAGCAAGCTCAGGCTGAGCGGAGAGCCATTGAACAAGCTCGCATTCGAAAGGGACAGCCATACTCACCCCTTCCCGGCGCTGAGCGCCTTGAGTAGCGTATTGTGCTTCGCGTTGGAGCGCTTGGAGTAGACGTCTGCGGGGTAGACTGCGCCGTGGGCACGGTCGGTCTTTTTCACGTCGCCCTTGTAGCCTGAAGCGCCATACATGGAGTTCGCGGCGTCGGTCACGCGGTCTACGCGCCGTTGAATCTCAGCGTTCACCTCGGCGGAGTTCAGAATCGCCTTGACAGCCTTGGAATCGACTTTAACCTTTACACCTTTAGCCATCGCTTCTAAACACCCCCACGAGCATATTCCAAGCCGTCGGCGTTAGCCCACCGTCTACGCGTTGGGGGTCGCCGACAACCTTATACCTTTCGCCACGCACGAGAACGGAACAGCCGCGAAGAGCTTCGCCCGTGTAGGTGCGCGGGAAGGCGAGATTAAGGTCAACGGTTATCCCGTCGGGGCGTTCACCGCCCGCGTCCGCCGTAGTTGGCGGGGACACGAGCACGTTACCCACAAGCTCTTCGGTGGTCTTGTAAATGGCGTTATTCCCGGCGTCAACACCGGTTTTAACCCGGCGAAGAACGGTTATCGTTTCGCCACGCACTCACGCCACCCCCTCGGGGTTTGGACGGAATGTAATAGTAGGCGTCGCCGTCGTGGACGTATCGAACGCGAACGCGTGCTGACGACGCAAGCCTAGCCGTTTCCTCTCGGCGGACGTCAAATACAAATCACCCATCGGATTCGTGTACGTGAACGATTCGCTGAACGAGCCCGCCGTTTGGGAACTGTTCGTGACTCCGAGGTGGTCGTCATCGGTAGTGAGTTTGCGAATGACCATCGCGCATGTGATAGCGCGAAGTGTATTGGCGGAGATAAAGCCAACCTCTACCCCCGCCAAATTACACTCGTCGATAATCAAAGCCGACGCATCATCAAGAGCCGTCTGAGCCTTAGTCGTCAAGCTTGCGTCCACTACATGCCACCGATTCTCCAAGTCAGCAAGAGAAGCAAAAACTTGATAATCGGTCACGAGAGCTCCTATCAGGCGGTAGCGGACTTCAGAACGGCGAGACGCTTTGCGTCCAGCACGGCGTAGCTGAAGACAGCTTCGGAACGGTAGGCCACCTGATTAAAACGCTGCAAATCGCCAGCACCGTCCGGGTCGCCGAACGGAATCACGGACACCTCAAGCGGGCGGGCGATACGCCACTTGATGGTACTGAAGTCACCGAGGAAGGCCAGCACCTTTGTATCGGTCTTGGCGAGCGGTGCGGAAACGGTCTTCGAGGTGGAGGCCGGGATACCTTCGAGAACGCCAGTGTCGAAGCTCGCCGGAATCTCCGGGAACTGACGAGCACCGGTGGACGTGCGCAGCTTACGCAGAGTCGAAGCCCAAGTACGGCTGAGGGCAACGCCGGTAATATCGGCGTTCATAGCACCGTCAATCAGGCTGTCGAAGTCAGCGAGAGCGTCGTTGGTAGCGTTCACGGTGTTCGCGCCGGAAGACACGGCAGTGTAGCCGGTGAGCTTAGTGCCGGTCGCCGGGTTGATGGCGTGGAGAATAACGTAATCAAGGGCTTCACCGATAGCGCCAGCTTGGTCCATCTGGATGGCGTCGATGATTTTCAGTTGGTCTTCTTCGTCAGCCCAGCTCAGCTCAGAGCTGAGACGGGTGGTGCACTGCACCTTGAAGCGCTTGCCCTGCACCGGAGTAATAGCAGTGTCGTGAGAGCTCTTCTGAGCTCCCTCAGCCACAACCTCAGCGACAGCGCCGCCAGTGAAATAGTTGTAGGCGTCGTCGGTAAAACCCGTCAAGGTGTCAGCCGGGGACAGTGCCGCCACGACAGAGGTGTCGTGCAGCTTGGACGCAACCTCGGTGGTTACGCTATTGGGGAGAATGATTTTGGACGTATCAAGAGTAGCCATATGCTAATCCTTACTTGTTCGTGCCGAACAGCGCTTTGGCAATCGCCTTAGCAGCGTCCGACGTTTCGTTGGTTTTGTTATTGGGGGCACCTGCTGGATTCTTGATGAACGGTGCGCGGGGACGACCCTTACTCCAATTCATCAAAGCTTCAGCGGAAGCCTTCAAATCGTCTTCGGTTTCACCTTGGAGTAGTCCGGCTGGAACGCCAGTCTCAGCTGACACAGCGGCCTTGAGAGCCGCAACCTCGGCGGAATGCTTGTAGTCGGCGAGTTTGCTTTCAGCGTCCTTCGCTCGCTTCTCAGCTTCGGCAAGCGCGTCTTCAGCGTTCTTCGCGGCGGCATTCGCGTCGTCAAGCGTGCGAGCCGCGTTCTTGTTTGCCTTAGCGCGCTTCTCCCATTCACGAGAATGCTTGATAGCTTCCTCGTACTTCGCTTTCCAGTCTTCGGCGGTCAGCTCGTCAGCACCACCGTCAGCACCGTTATCAGTGCCCTTCTCGACATCTTCAGCGTCTTCATCAGCCATGTGTGACTCCTTATATATAGTCCCGTTCGGGACGGTGAATTGATACGACGGCAACCCGTGCGGGAACCGTCAAAAAAGATAAAAGAGGGTAGGCGTCATGTGCCTACCCATAAGTTAGTGAACTCGCCCGTCTGAACCCTCAAACAGCTCGGGGTGCTGTTGGCGAAGGACGGACATGACTTGATTAGTCGTTTTCGATTTGGCGCGGGACGTGTCCACGTCGTCACTATCAAGCGAAGCTCGAGCTTCAGCCCACATATCCGCCATCGAGTCGGGGTCGTAGCCCTCAATCTGATTAGCCCCAGCTTTAAACTCGGGGACTATCTCGCAGTCATCCTTAAAGTGGGCTTTGAACGACGCTGTGTCGGCAGAACGGTATACGAAGCCGCGCGACGCGAGCATGAAGCAGAAGATACACGTCGTAGCACCCGTCGGAACTCGGCCAAATCGGACACCCCTATGGGGCTCTTTCTCGACAGCTCGAGCGATAGTGGTTCGGCCATGCTGATGGACGTTGCGCTCGACCACATTGTTCAGATACTTGAGAAAACCCTCGGGGTCGTAGCGTTCGGCTTCAGGAAAGAGCATATCGGCCTTCGCACGAATGATACGTCTGAGCTGATAGTCGTCGTTAGGGTCTTGCTCGAACGGATTGACTTCAAAAAGGTCATCGAACCACCGGAGCCGAACGGTGTTATACCATTCCTCAGCAGCACTCGACCCGAGGTTCCCATAACGATGGACGATAGCTTGCGTTAAGTCAACCAGCGCGTCACGTCGAGCGGCGGGCGCAAGGTCTTCGGTTTCACGCCATACCATACCAAGCTCGCGTTGGGCTTGCTTGATAGCTTCCTTCTGCGCGTCGGCAAGGGTCTGGACGTCAGCTTTCGTCAGCGTTGGTTCCGTCATCAGCCTTACTCCTTGCCACCAGCGCGTCCAACACGCTCGTCGCCCTCGCATTGGATTCGTCACGCTTCAGGGATTCAATCTCAGCAGTGGAGAAGCCCAAGCGGTGATAGGCCACGGACGACGTGGCGTAGGTGCTGTTCAGTCCCGCGATTTTCACGTAGGCATCAGCACGCGCACCGTCGGAAATCTCTCGCGTCGGCATGAACACCGGTCGAGCCGTTTTTAGCTCGTCAGGAATCTCGGTCAAGCCATCTCGCAGAACGATAAGCATTTGAAGCAAATGCTTGAGCTGCTTACCAAAAATACGATTCTGCCTATCAGCGCGACGGGTCATCTTGCGTTCCGCCGCCGCCATCGCTTCGGCTGACGTCGGATTGCTCATGGTAATGCCGAGCGAATCGACGGGAAGGTCAGTGTCAGAAGCAACGAGCAGAGCGATAGTCTTGAGCATGTCGCTATGTGGCGTCATCGACGCTTGCGACACCTGCTGCATGGTAGGCTTCTCGCCTTCCTCGTCCGAGTTAATACCGTTAATCGCCGAGACGAGATTGGACCATGTGTCGGCGTCGAAAGCATCACGATTCACACCCAAGAACCAGAGCTTTGGGACGGAGTAGAACTCGGCGCTTGCTTCCATGCGCACCATCGTACGAAAGCCCATATCTGTTGCCGACATTACAGCACGTGAGATTCGCGAATTACCGAGCGGACGGCTGAGCTGAGGGTCAGACACGAACGGCACCACAGTTGGCGCTGGATAGTTCGTCTCGCTGACCTCGGCAAACCATTTGCCGCCTACTTTCGTGAACTGATAGCTTCGATACGGCAAGAACACGTTAAACGCCGTCACGATACCTTTACTGGTAGCGTCGGTAATGGTCATCGCTGAAGCGATACGGTTACGCTGCCCATCCCAGATGGCTGCGCTATTCTCAGCGGAGCGTGGGACGACAACAAGCTGACCATCCTCGTCAGACGTAACCGTTAGAAACGCACAACCGTAAATATAAGCAGAGACCACAGCTTGGTCTACAGCGTCGCACAGGTCGAGTTCGTCTACCAAGGTAGACACGTCGTACTCGTCGTAGTCACCGACGTCAAACCCGTCGAACACCGTCAAATCAGCAAGCGAACGAACAGCCTTGGACGGCCAGCCAATGCACGCCGTGACCTGCGAACGAATCGCGGCGGGCACGCTGATACCGAAGTCCTTCAGCCCATACGAGCACGAGTAATAGCCGCCGCGAATGAGATTACGCGGGTAGTGGTCGTACCATACTCGAATCAAATCATTAACGGTTGCAAGGTCGGCGGCGTCCTCGAGACCCTCAGCCTTGTTTATCGAGAACCGCTTGAGCGGGTACTTGGTAGCTGAACTAAAGATACCTTCGTCACTCACAGTGCGAACTCCTCGTAATCGTCGTAATCGTCATAGACGAAGGACTCTTCGTCGTCGTAATCGTGCAGAATGATTACATGCTTTGCGCTCTCAATGAGCGGGGCAAGCTCCTTAACCCAAATGCCGCCGTCACGCGCGTCCACGATAACACGGTCAATCCCAGCCCAATCACGGAATGACTCGGCGAGCCCGACAGAAACGCAACCGTCTTTTTTATCAAAATGGAAGAACGATTCAACCCAAATCGGTGCAGCTTCAGTTTCCTTCAATAGCTCATGCACCTGAAGCCAACTCGGGCAAATCCAAACGGTATGATGACCGTTCTCTGCGAGGAACAGTTCATAAGAGAGCGAGGTGTCGTCGATATCTTCAATCATGTCTTCTCCTTATATATATATGTATATGTCTATCTCCACGCGCGTTGTACACGTCCGGGATGGCGTTTGCTTGTGCGAGCAACTTGGTACGCGAGTGCGCACGCTTCCAGCGGGTCTGTGTCGATGGATTCGCGTGACGGTTCGTAGGCGAACGCGCCTGAACGTCCAATCGGACGGTGTTTAGCGTAAGAAATCGCCGTGTCCAGAATTGGCTGTTTGAACTGTGTCAGTTCACCGTTGTTGATGGCTTGCTCGAACATGGCGCATGAATCACCTACGAGCGAAGCGCCGGAGGTTCGCAAGACTTTGCTACTCACGCCCGCATCGTGCAGTTTTGCAACCATGTTTGCCGCACCCGCGCGCCCGTCAATCGCAATACCGAGTGAAGCACGCCATCGACTTAAACCCTCGTGGTTCGGGTCGTCGGCAGTCAGCCAGTCAACCAGCCAGTCAAACCCATATTTGAGCGGCTTATAGTCAATCAGCTCAACGTGAGGCTTCGCGTCTTCATCGCTTGGCTTCAAGCAAGCGCAAAGGGATACACGCGAACCGTCCACAGCAAATTTGATGGCGTAGGCAGCGTAACCGTCCGTCGGCGGGTCGTCGGTAGCGCACTTGTTCCAAGCTTCGATGTTCATGTCCGTATCGAAATCAATGTGCACATCCCACCAGCCCAACCGTTCGCGAGCAAACGATTCGGGCGTGAAGCTATCAGCTTCACCTGCGATTACTTCTTCAGAAAGTCGAATACCGAGCGCCGGGTTAGTGAGAGCCCAACGCTTCTTATCATGAATGTCGCCTACTTCATCAACAGACCACTCGAACCACGCCAAACGTTTCGGCGGCTTCTCTTCATGCGCTTTCTTATACAAGCGAATCAGAACGGTTCCCGGCGAGGACGGCGGCGTAGGCGTCCCCATATAAATTGTCTGCGGATTGTGCGACGGTGCGGCGGATATGACTGGGCGAAGAGCTTCGAGCTGCTCGTCGGTGAGTTCCTGCGCTTCGTCCATTACGAGGTCGTCTACCGTGAAGCCACGGCCTGAAGACTTCGAGCGTGCGATAAATTCTATTGAACCACCGTTCTTGAGAACGATGGCTTCTTGCCCATTGGTTTGTCTAATGTACTTGACAAGACTCTTCAGTTCAGGGTAGTCGTCGTTTTGGAAGTAATCGCACATTCTCAGAAAATGCTTGCGGCACGTCTTCACCTCGTGAGCCGTATGCAAAATCTTTCGGCACTGAACGGTTGTCTTGAACAACTCAACGCCTTCGACAACACCGTTCTTGCCATTCTGTCTCGGTAATACCACGGCGGCGTCGGTAGCCGCCAACCGTCCTTTACTATCAGTCGCTAGCCAAGCGTTCACAACGAGCTGCTGCCATTCATCAAAAACCAAGCCGTAGCTTTCAGACAAATCAGCACAGTCTCGTGCGTCATCATGTGAAGACGCTTTCGGCTCAAGCTTAAACGTTGGCGCTTGACTTCCGCGAAGCATTATTACGTCTCTCTATTCTTCTCTCAGTGATTCTCTGCAACGGTGTTTCCGTCACCTTCTCCACGGCGACTTCAACACTGCTCTTTGCTGGGCGAGCAGCGGGAGTAATCCCCAAGGCTTGTTCGCGTTGGCGAAGCTCCTGCATATACTTCAGTTCACCACCGTTCCACACGGCATCATGAACGAGTGCAGTGTCCATGGCAAACTGCCAGTCGGCAGACGTCCAACCGTCAACACCCGCGACAGATGCCAAACTAGCCCACCAAGCACGTGTTCGCTCGCCCCAACTCACCCCAGACGGCAGTTTCGGCTGTTCCATGAAATTCTCCTGAAATTCGCGGGGGGATATTCAGCCCTTAACCGCTGGGTGGGCTCGCTCGAGAAGCTCGGGTCACTACCCGTGGTCTTCTTATGTCAAATCAGTCGGCGTGTCGTGTCACCAATGTCTCGAGTTGCGAAGTGGCATGTTCGGTTGTCGAGCTTCAGTTGAGTTCGACGCGAACTCGTTCATACTCTTGTTCCCTCTGCGTTGGTTGCAGAGTCGGTGCGACGGCGCACAGTTCCTCACGTCGTGCGGGTCTCCACCTTTTGATACGGGGACGAGCTCGTCAATCTCGAACGCGTACGGATGTCCAGCCGGGAGCTTCACATCAATCGGAAGTCCGCACAGATGACACACGGGATTACCGAGCGCTTCAGCGATTAGTCTCGATTTGATTCGAGCTCGAGCCGCACCGTTCTGACGTCGAACGTTCACACGCTGGGACATGCCTACTCAACCCGTTCGGCAAACGCCCAGTCCCCTGAAGAGAACATGGCTACTGTTTGAGAATGATTGTCAAAAACGATAAGCTCGCCGTGACGGTTCGTCCTGAAGCCTTTCGCTTGAGCGAACTCAACGGACGTCATATCAGCCACGCCATCGTAGTAACTAACCTTAACCATCACTCACTCACCTCGCTCGAGTTTGCGCAGTTCGCGGCGAACACGTCTAATCCGTTCGTCAGCGTCGAAGTATCTACGAAAATCGCCAATACTGCTCACGAGTTGGTCTTGAGCTTCGATAAGCTCAGCCGTAAGCTTTCGTTTCCGTTCATCAACCGTCATCAATTTACTCTCGACCCCTCGTCGGCTTCTTCGGCTCGCGCGGAATGTAATGAATGGGCTTCGCCAGTCTGTCTTCGCGCTTGAGTAGTTCGTGAATGTCTATACCGGCGTCGTAGGCTCTCAACGCGTCGTCAATGTGTTCGGCGACATCTCGTAGCCACTCGGCGTCTTCGTCGGTCTCGATAAGCGGATAGAAGCCTTTCGTAGCACCGTTCATCTTGTATCGAAGACATGCTCGCTGCTTCGCACTCAAGCGCCACGTAAAAGTGCGCCCAAGGCCGTCGAATTCATCCACGTACGGCGTGATGAAGTAGCCACGCGAGTTGAATAGCTTAATGAAATCCATCGTCATCTCCTTGTCGTCGTCTCCCCTTAAAAAGAAAATGCCCACCGTCGGAACCGCTAACTAGGCTCATGCGGCGGCGGGCTGGGAAGCCGAGTGGAGAGACAGAGACCCGGCAAACGTCGAGGTGAACGCGAGCGGCGCAGTCGTCGGAGAGTCGCCGTCTATCTAGATTCATTTTCGTTATACGTTTCTCGACTCTATTACATTGACTTATTGCATTCCTTATTGCAAATCATTCTCATTAAGGATTTGCCGTGAACACGCCGCCGGAATTCGAGAGAGCAAGTCGTTCGCGGGGTCGAGCTGACGAATGACGACGACGCACGAAGCGATGAAGCCCGTATATGCTTTACGCTCGAACATCTCGGCGAGATTCTGCTCAGGAGTCACCACCTGAAGGTGCGTGAAGTTCACGCATTTGGGGTTCGCACATCGATGGTGGACTTGCAGAGAACCGTCAATTTTCTTTCCGTACACAGTCTGCGCGATAAGCCGATGAATCTCGCCCTGTTGAACTCTCGGGTAGTCTCGACCGTTCCAAACCCAGCAGTCACCGTCAATGCGCAGACAGCACGCCTTGACCGTCGCGAGAGCGTATGCGTTTTCCTTTACAGACCTCTTGATACTACCGAACGGAAACGGTGATTCGCGATTCAACATCCCCGCCCGGCATTCGCTAAAAAACGTTCAAGCACCTCGCGGAAGCAGACGCGCCCCTTGTTGTCGGTTTCAAGCTTCCCACGCCGCACCCATGTGGCGATTGTGGACTGCGACACATTCACTCCCGCAACGCCAAGCAATCGGGACGTGTCAGACTGACTTCGCCACACGTCCGCCTGAGACAGACGGTGAAGTAGTTCGCTCGCAGCCACAGCCGTCGGAATACGGTTCCGACAACCGACGCAATGCCCCACGAGGTCGTCTTCGTCCGCCCACACTGCCTTGCCACAAAGTGGGCAATCGCCCACGACTTTTCGGGACGGTTCGGCCACGCAAACGGTTTTCATGGCGTTAGCTACGCGCTTGAAGTCCGTCAATCGCTGGAACGGGTCGCCGTGTTTTTCGTCACAAAACGACGTGACGGGCGCGGGGTTAGACATAATAATCATACGAGCGAACGCAAAGTCAACCGTCATTCCATCGACCCGCCCGAGCTGAACGAAGCCGCCTTCGTTGCATAGTCGAGCGGCTTCGAGCACGAGCGCGGCGGCTTCATCGTAGAGCTCGAAAGCCTTCTCGTTGATAGGCGAAGGTGCGGTGGCCTTATTACCTGAACGTTCGCAATTGCGACGGTTCACAGACACCTCGCGCATGGCGATTTGGTAGACGGGACGCGACAGAGCGGTTATCTGCCGGAGGGCTTCTAACAGCTCGGTTTCTTGCGTTTTTGACAGTTTCAGGCGTACCGTACCGACTTCATCGAAAGGGTTTTGCAAAAGTGGGTACGTTTTGATGGATTCATCGGAACGTTGCATGTTCGAGCCTTCCTCACTTTCTTAGAGATATTGATAATCGTTTTCGTTGAGAGCACGAAGCTGTTGGACGACGGAGAGTAGCGTATCGTTCAGTTCGGCGAAGCCTTCCGCGATGGCTTCAGACTCGAGAGCTTGAGCTTCAGAGATATGGCTTGCGAGACCATCGAAGGAATCGAACAGTTCGCCGCAAGCGCAAGCGTACTTAGTTCCGAGCAGATAATGAACGGTTGCGCCGAGGTGATGGTGAACCGTCATTCCATGTTTCTCGAGGTGAGCTGCGAACTCTTTGCTGTAGAACACTTTTCCACATTTGCACTCCACTATGAACGTGTTCGATAGTCCAAAAGACGGTGAAGAGACTTTGCGAGAGAGCCAATAACGGGATGGCGAGAGAATCTTAGCGACGAAGTGCTTGGGGGTCTCCGGGATAACCTCAGAGGCGTAGTCTGTCTTCTTCTTGTGGTGAGCTGTGCGTTTCACTGTTAACTTATCCTTCCGTAAGAATTATTTGATGGCCGATTGTTGCGCGATGTTGAGCATGTCGGCGAATGTTTTCAAGTCCATAACGACGAACGACTTGCCCACTTTTTCGTCTGAGTCAAGCCCGACGCCTTTACGTTTTTGGACGAGAACACCGGCGAAGGCACCATCATTGAACCGTTCACGTTCGGCTTCTGCAAGGTGTGCTGCGAGCTCGAGTTTCGTCGTATTTTTGCACTCGATAACCATTCGATGACCTACAAAAGTGAGGCCCGAGAGGTCTCCCCTATCTTGTGTTCCGTTCAAGTGACGGCGCTCAACCGATTGTGAAGTATGCTGGGCGAGGTAGGCAGCAACGGCTGTTTCGAACGCCGCGCCTTTGCGCTTATTGTTAGCGAGAGAAGCCAAGGGAGTCTCCTTAGTTTTTAAGCGAACAGTTCGAGCTGTTCGACGGTGTTTACGTCCTCGCTCGGACGGTTGCGGGATGGGATTTTTGCAATTACGGGACGGTTTACGCCGTCGAGTTTCGCGAGAGAAAATAGAGCGTCGGCGTTCACATGCCCGGCGACGTCAGGCTGTGAACAGTCATGAAAACGAAGGTAGACGGCTTGCTTGTCTTCGGGCTTCAGAACGCTGTAAGCGCGAACAGGCCAATGCTTCTTGAACTGCCCGAGCATGACAAAAACGCCACCGGCAGAGTGCGCGGCGGCGGCAGTTTTGTAATCAAGAAGAACGGCATCATAGGTTTCAATGAAGCCGCCTTCGGTGTCGTCCAAGACGCCCTTTTTGCAGCTTTCGCAGTATCGAAAACGGAGATGAGAGTTCGCGACAAGCAGTCCCACATGTTGCTCGCTCACAGCTCTCACCTCCGTTTTTCGTCGGCAATATTGGCGGGGCTGAAATGAGAAGAAAGGAAAGAGGAAGAACCCATTCCAGCGTCCCCGCCATCTCTAGAAGAGATACTTATATTTTAGATTTTTCTAAAAGTGTTTGGTGAAAGAAAATCTGTGAAAAACATGGGGGCGTCAACGTTGAAGAACGGTTCATGAACGGCACTCGCGCCTACAGCATTGGCTGAACTGGTCTACGAGCTCATGCCTTGGGAGAAACTAGGAGATAAGCAGTTCCAACGTCAAATCGCATTGACTGTTCGCAAGCACGAGGAATACCCAAGCGAACAGTTCGATAAAAACCTAGTTGAATTGCTAAAGCAGACAAGCCCTTGCACTGATGGTGAGGAACCACTGGAAATGGTTGTGGATAAGCCAATCACTGTGTATCGTGGGGAAATCGATAAAAGCGTACACATGGGATTGAGCTGGACAAGCAGTCTCGAAATTGCGAAAAAGTTCGCCAGTCGCTTTGGCAAGCAAGGGAATATTTATCGAGTTAAATTAGCCCCGGAAATGGTGTTAGCCGCTTACTCTGACGATGGAGAGCATGAAGTGCTTTCCATCGTCAGAGACGCCCCGCAAGTGATGTGTTAATCACATGGAGTTAAGGTTGATTCATTTCCACTTGTATCCACCGTGCCACAGAAATTGGCATATCCACTAGAACTAGAAGAGCTATTATTCTGCGTCTGGCTTTGCTGCGGCGCAGACTGTTGGGTCTGGGCTTGTTGTGTTGGAGCACTGTAGGTGCTGGTGCCACTGTTCGTGCGATTGTAGTTCGTGTTCGAGTAGTTTTGGGTTTGGGCTTGCGACTGCTGTTGTGCGGCTTGGCGTGCGGCTTCCTCGGCTTCGGCCTTGGCTTTGGCTTCCGCGTCTGCTTGTTCCTTCGCCGTCTTGGAGTCGTTCACACCAGTGACGGCCTTGGATACGGCGTCTTTCTGCGCGTTCAGGGCTTTCACGTCAGACTTCTTGTCATCGGAGGTTTTCTTTGCCGTGTCGATGGCTGCTTTCAGGCTTTCACGCGTCTTGTCATCGGCCACTTTGCCTTCGGAATCCTTATACAGGGTTTCCGCGTCGCTGACGGTCTTGTTGAGCGCGTCCTTCGCATCCTTGACCTGCTTCGCCGTCTTGGACGCATCCACCTTGCCCATGGCGGCGTCGATGGAACTGATGGCCTTGGTAGCCGCGCTGATGTCATCGGCAACCGTGGTCTTAGCCTTGCTCACGTCCCACAGCATCCACTTGTTGACGTCTTCGGCTTTCGGCCTGCCCTTCTGAGCCTCGCCGGACTTGACACTCGCGTTCAATGAATCCAGCACGGTCTTGTCCAATACGTCCGTATCCTTCGTCGCCTTTGCAAGCTGTTGCGCGGACTCAACCTTCTTGACGAGCTTCGCATCGATGGTCTTCGCGGACTTGACCTGAGCCTCATAATCACCGTAAGCGCGAGTGGACGCATACGTGTAACCGCCCCCAGCGCAGCCGAAAACGACAAGCGCCGCAACAGCGATAACCGTGATTTTCACGCTCGGCTTGATGTGCTTCTCGCCAGACGTCGCTTCCTCACCGTCGTCCCGCACGGCTTCGGTATTCTTAATATTTTCCATGATTCTCCCCTTTTCGCAAGTACCCCCTACTATACAAAACGCGACGACCATTAACGGTTATTCAAGAACCAGCCCACCGGTACATGTACCGGTACATGTACCGCTCATGTACCACTCGGATACCACTTTGTACCGCCGAAAACGGTACATGAAGCCATAAAAACGGTACATAAACCGTCTAAAGTGGTACATGTACCACCTATGTACCAGTAATGTACCACTTTTTAACCACCCGAAAACCCTTATGGGAGTAGGGCTAAGAGGACTATGTACCACTTGTACCACTATTTTTGGCCTATTTTTTTATGCATGTACCACTATATAGTAGGGAGAAAATCTTGGTAAATCTGGTACAAAAGCCCAGAAACCCTTACGGGAGTAGGGCTCAGAGGGTGGTACATGGGTGGTACACAACCGGTACATGTACCACTAGGTACCAGTAATGTATCAGTCCTATTCTCAATGCTCTCAGCAGCCGACGGTTATTAGACGAGAACTACGCACCCCCACCTACACTCTAGCTCTCGACATACGTATATAAACGTGCTGGTCGAACCCACCGTATCCCACCGTATTCGCCGTGCCCAGCCGCCCGCGATAACCGTTCTCCACGCATAAAAAAGACCCCTCGGAGAACGGTCTCAACCGTCCCCTAAGGGGCTTTAGATAGACGTCAGCCTACCAGCGTGTACGCCTTACCGTCGAACGCGAGCACGTTCGCCGCCACGAGCTTATCAATCTCAGTCTTTGCTTCCTCAACGTCGGCGACGGTACCGTTCGCCGTTAACCAGTAGGCGAGATTCGCGAAGTCCGCGGAGTCTCCGAGTTTCATATCTTGAAGGTTCTTGAACGTTTTCCGCACGACTTCAGCTATTGCGGAATCGGCGGCGTCGGCTACCTCGTTCGCCTTGGCGATATCGCCGAGAACGCGAGCTCGGAACGGTGCGAAGCGAGATTCGTTCTTCACTTTGAAGCATCTCACGCTACTTGTCGAACCGTCGGGGTTCACGATTCGTTCGCGTCCCATGCCCACGCCAAGCCGTGTACGAGAGTCTTCCGCAGCCTTCACATTCCACGTTGGAAGGTCTTCACGAGTGGCGTAACCCTTGGTAACGATAGCGTCGGCGAGCGCCATTTCGTACTCGCTCATAGCGTCGCCGTCATTGATATTCACCACGTGCGGGTCTTCCGATTCGAGCCAAAGCAAGCACGAAGCCATCATGAAAGGTGCTACACCGTACTTGTTGAAAAATGCCCAAAGCGGGGCGAACTCGGCGTCGGTATGACCGTCCTTGAACCTGATATTAACGAACCGGCGGTCGCCAGCTTCCGTATCTGGGAGACATACGGATTCGTTCGTAAAGATGACCAACGTGGCTGTGTTATTCACGTTAACGGACTGCTGCTGAAGCCGTCGGGCGGTGATGCTATCGCCCGTCGAGAGCGCCTTGAGAGCGGTCATTTGCGCGGAGCCGATGGGTGCGCACTCGGGCTCGAAGGCCCACAGTTTTCCGACGAGATTCAACGGCGCTTGCTCCTGAATCGTACTCGGCGAGCCCGTCGGAAACATGATTCTACTATTGAACGTGGTGGTGAACGCTGCGGTGGTGGGGTCGTCCATCATATTGCTCACGATGGTACCTTTACCGTTCCTCCCTCGTCCGTATCCGATAAACGTGAGCGCCTTGTGACGTTCGAGAACGGGCGTGGCGAACATGCGGGCGAGGTTATCTGCGGATTTTTCATCAACAGTCATCCACTCAATCCAGCGCCGTGCTTCAGCAGCGAGCTTCGCGTCGAACTCGCAATCGAAGTGTACTTCAAACGGTTCCAAGTTCCGCCGGTCTTCCGCCGGAAGCTGGGTTACGCAGCTCTCGGTGTCACTCGTGTACTCACGGATAAACGCTGTGGAACCGAACTGGATACCTGCGTGAACCCTCGGGAACGAGAGGGTTTTCAACACTGCGGCGGCTTCCCTCTTCATGCCCTTGATGAACTTCTTGGCGGGTACTTCATACTCGGCTTCGACGCTCGTTACCTTCTTGTATGTGTTCTTGAGCACGCCTTCGTTCTCGTCGAAGTTTCGGCGGTAAAGGGTTTTATCGTCGTCGCCGACGCGCAGCCAACCGTTCTTCACATCCCACCACATCTCGGCGTACTCGGCGGGGAGAACCGGTGTCTTGGTACCCTCGATGAGCGGAATGTGGACGCCGCGAGATTCGGAATCAACAAAATCTACAGCGGACGGATTCATTGAAACTACGGCGTTGTCCAAAAACTCTTGGATACGCTGAGGTGGTACGCCGCGAGCAATCATAGGCACGACAATCCTCCTATTCTCGGGAGTAGGGGGCATCGCGTTTCGCCACGAACCGTCACCACCGTAGTTAGTATTAACTTGGTTAACATTGTAATCGTAACTCATCGCACCACACCCCCAAACTGCTCAGCTGCCACAGCAAACGAGCCGCCGAGACTGTTAACAAAATTCTTGAAATCAAAGCCATCGGCAAGACTCGCCGCAGCTTCTTTGAAACGGTTCCGCACGCTGAGCGCGTCGGTTTCGCCGAAGTAATCCGTCGCCGCGCCCGTCATTTTGAGAACCGTCATCGAACCGTCGCCGACGGTAGCGACGGGCATCATAACCATCGCTGTGGCGACCATAATCTGCGACGGCGCGTCACCCGCCGCAAACGTCACGGCGAACCCGACGCCAAACCAAGCCGACGCCACGGCGAGCGCAAGCCCAGCCGCCGCCAGCTGAACGTCGCCAGCAAGCTCGACGGCGCTCACGCCGTAGGCTGCTTCCGCGATGACCTCGGCAGCTACTCGTGTAGCGTATTCAGGCGTTAGCGCCTGAGCCGACTGGGTAGTCCAGTCCTCATCTTCATAGCGCTGAACCAAATCGTCCAGCTCTTCATATGTTGAGAGCACCGTTCTTTCCTTTCTATCGTGCTCCCCGGTCCTCCTGCTTTTGATTTGTTAAATTATGTGTAGACGTGCCCTCTCGGGGTTTGCACCCGAGCCCCGGCTTTTCCGGTATGGCTGTTCAGTTTTCAGAAGAGGGGAACCATCCCCGACGTCGAAGGATGGGTGCGCTCGTAGTAGGCTTTGCAATACCTACGATTCGCGGCGGCGGGGCTCTCCCAGCTTTTCTTACGAGTAGCGAGAGCACGGTTATCGCCGTTGCGTGCGGCGGCTATTTCGTCGGCGAACTCTGTGAGCCAATCGATTTGTTCCAAGTCACTCACCGTCCTTCCCAAGTAGCGCGAATCTTCGGAACGCTCAGGAAAAACTCGCGGACGTCCGAAGGGTCGTAGAACACGCCACCACCGATTTTCATAAAGGCCGGGCCGCGCCCGGTTGAGCGCCAGTTGCCCAAAGTTCCGGCGGCGATACCTGTGATGGCAGACAGCTCACGAGCTGTGATTAAACGGTTAGGGAGTTTGTTTAGGAACTCCATCTGTCTCCTACCGTCCCAGTGTGGGACATTTTCTTGACTAATTCCATAATACAGCACGCGCCCCTGAAAACAGCGAAAATAACGAAAAAACTGAAAGTTTTTTTAGGGCTCGCGTTTGTAAACTGTCCCGACATGATACACTGGAACCGTTCACACAAAAGAGGATTAAAAATGAAATACGACGATACCTACCGCGCCGTCCGAGCCATCGTAAACATAGTTGCGACGACACAAGGCGGGACTAATTTAGATAAGATTCGAGCCGCCAAACGGGTTCAACAGATAGCTTCATACTTAGCGTGGGACGCGGCTTTCGCAGCTATGCACGAACCGGCTGAACGCGTGAAATCAGAAGACGTAGCAAAAGCGCTCGGCGTAGGGCGCTCGACACTTTATAGAGGAATGGACGCAATGTTCGAGAACGGAGACGACGATTGAGAGCTCGCGTAACCGACCTTTGGCTAAAACCCGACGCCCCCGCGCGATACGTAAAAATGGCAAACGACCTCTCCCCCGAAACGGCGGCGGCGCGTGTTCCCGACAGATACAAGACCTCTCGCTTCGGCAGATGGAAGCGTTGGCGCGTGGGATGGCGCGAGTCTGACGGACGTCAGCGTACAGAATCGTTCGATTCCAAGAAGGACGCCCAAACTCTAGCCGACGCAGTGAACGCCGCGTTTCTGGGCGGCACTTACAAACCAAAAGAGTCCGCAAGCCACAGCGTCGAAGAGGCGGCGAGCGCGTGGCTTACGTCCAAGTTGGACGTGAAAGCTACGACTGCGAACCGTTATCACCGAGAACTTAAAAACTATGTTCTCCCCATGTGGGGGTCTAAGCCCGTGAGCTCCATTACAACCTCGGCCTTGCAGTCATGGACGGCGGACTTGTCGGCGGGACGCGCGAAAACAGCGTGCACAACCCGCACAGCGCTCGCCCCGGCAAGCGTTCGTAATATCGTTAAAATCGTCGCCGGGGGCGTGCTCGACTATGCCGTCGAGCAAGGCTGGATTAACGTTAACCCGGTTAAGAAAGTAGTGCTGCCAAAGGATAATGGGGAAAAAGAAGACAAGGTCTTCTTAACGGTTACGCAAGTCGAGCAGTTGGCTGACGCCGCCGCAACCTATCTAACAAAACCACGATTACCGCTCGACTCTCACTTGAACCCGAACTCGTGTTTAATCCGGTTCCTTGCGTACACGGGGTGTCGAGTAGGCGAAGCTACGGCGCTTCAAGTGGGGGACGTAGACACTAAGACCCAACGAGCCACTATCAAACGGACGTGGACAGAAGAACGGGACTCGAATAAGAAAACGCTCGGTAGCCCCAAGAACGGCAAGAGCAGAGTTATCGCCTATCCGTCGTTTCTCGACGAAGATATTAAGAACATGGTAGGCGGGAAGACCGCGAGCGAGTGGCTATTCACGACAGCACGCGGCTTGCCTATCACTGTTGGCGATGGCGGAATCGAGTGTGGCGACATGCGCTCGCCGCGTGCGGCTTAGACGGCGAAGATAGGCCGAATATCCATAGCCTTCGCCACACTTACGCTGCTCTCGCGATTCAAGCTGGGTGTGACGTAAAAACGCTTCAGCAGCAGCTTGGGCATTCTTCTGCTCAAATCACGCTCGACGTCTACGCGTTCTTGTTCCCGGATAGGCTAACTGAAGTGGCCGACGCTATTTCCGCTGAGCGCGAGCGCGCTCTCGCTTCGTCATAAATGTTTACGTATGTTTACGTGCGAACCGTTCTTGATACAAAAAAAGAACCCCGGAATCCTTGAAATTCCGGGGTTTTGGGCGTCGGGCTGACAGGATTTGAACCTGCGACATTCTGCTCCCAAAGCAGACGCGCTACCAAACTGCGCTACAGCCCGTTCGTGCACGAAACGCAATTAGCGTATGAGCACAAGGAACCATTGTAGCGTATGTTTGGACAACGACAGGCTAGAATGGCGAGTGTTTAGCATGAAGGGGCAGATATGGGACGTCATCAACAGGCCGAGACCTCCGGCATTATCTCCTTCATGATTTGCGCCGTGGTCGCAGGTTTTGCCATGGATCTGTACACGCAGTACGCCCCGGCCATCTGGCGTGTCAGCCAGCGCCTGTTCACCATCTGCTCCGGCATCGTGGCCGCCTGCGGCGTGGTTTCCTTCAGCTTGGGCTATGCGCGTAAGTCCCGTTCGCTCACGCTGAAACACGGCTGGATGGTCCCCATCCGCCGTATATTCGAAATCCTGGCCCTCTCGGTGGTCTACGCCTCCACGATCTTCGTCACCTCATTCATGATGCTTTCCATCATCAACAGCATCATGGGCACACGTACGCTTAACGGCTATCTGCCGATGCTCTGCGCCGGCATTGCAGGCATCGTAGGTTACATTACCTTCGTGCAAGCGGAACTGATGGATGCCAAAACCATCGCCGCGTTGTTGCCGTTCTTCGTGGTGTCGGGCGTAAGCATCGCCGGACTTACCTCGGACGATCCGTATTGGTATAACAACAACTTCTCCCAGCTGGGTGACCGCACCACGTTCGCGGCGCGCATGTTCAACTCCACGCTGATGCTGGCTGGCATCTGCATCGTCATTATCAGCTACTTCGCCATCTCCGAGCTGATCACCACCAATCGACTGCGTCGGGAGTATGCGCAGCAGACCGGGCTTGACGAATCTCCTAGGCATTTCAAAATACGAATCCTGCTATTGGCGTTCATGCTGACGCTGGCGGGCGTCGCCTTCATCGGTATCGGCATGTTTCGGTATACGCCGCATCCGATTCTGCATAACGTGTTCGCGCGAGGACTCCCCTGCCTGATGAGCGTACTGTTGATAGGATTGCCTTGGCTCGCCCCGCAGCTTTCCAAAGCGGTGTATGTCGTGTCGGATCTCGCGATCGCCGTCGGTGCTTTCGCTGGATTCCAGTGGATGAGCGGGCATAATACGTTGACGAACGTCGAGGCATTGGCCGGTCTGATGTTCTTGGGCTGGTTCATTATCTTCTCCCGCCAGATCGCCGCCATCGAAGCAGATCGCGTGCAAACGCAGCTGGTGCTGGCACAGACCAGCGGACCGAAGAACGTCGAGGACATCGTCGAGGCAAATGCAGTTGTTCCGGATATAACCTCACGTCTGGCCTCTGAACGCTGATCGGCCGCATCAAAAGTAGCGGGCCACCCATGTTGGATATGGGTGGCCCACAGCCTTTGCCTGCGGCAAACGTTAGAACTCGTTTACCTTCTTATCCGGCTTCTTGTCGCTCATGAGCAGCAGGAAGCTTCTCGACTGCGCGGTGATCGCGAAACCGGCCTCATAGTTGAGCTCCGGTCCCTTCGGATTATGCGTGTCGATGACCAGACGCCATTTTTTGCCATATTGCTCGTCCGGCAGGGTGAACATGATCGGCTCGTAATGTGCGTTGAAGATCAGGATGAAGTCGTTGTCGACCATCTGATTGCCATACCAGTCGGTTTCCGGAATGTCCGAACCGTTCAGGTAGATCATCACCGAGAACGCGTGCGTATTCGACCAATCGTCCATGTCCATGATGGAACCGGTATGATCCATCCATTCGACTTGGGGAATCATGCTGCTGGCATCGCCAGGCTCACGCCCGGTAAAGAAACGACGGCGGTGCAGCACCGGATGTTCCAGACGCAGATGAATTAGCTTCGCAACAAACTCGAACAGATCCTTCTGAGTGTCGTCCAGATCCCAATTCGTCCAGGAAATCGCATTGTCCTGGCAATAGGCGTTGTTATTGCCCTGCTGGGTGCGCGCCACCTCGTCGCCGCCGCAGATCATGGGAATTCCCTGACTCAGAAGCAACGTGGCGAACATGTTGCGCATCTGCTGTTGGCGCAGGTCATTCACGTCCTTGATGGTGGTGGGGCCCTCCACACCGCAGTTCCACGAACGATTGTTGCTTTCGCCGTCTCTATTGCCTTCGCCGTTGGCCGTGTTGTGCTTCTCGTTGTAGCTCACCAGATCGTTCATCGTAAAGCCGTCATGGGCGGTAATGAAGTTCACGGAGGCGACCGGGCGGCGACCGTTCATCTGGTACAGGTCGGAGCTGCCCATCAGTCGACTGGCGAATTCCGGCAACGTGGACGGCTGCGAGCGCCAGAAATCACGCACGCAATCGCGATAGCGTCCGTTCCATTCCGACCAGCTGGACGGGAAGCCTCCCACCTGATAGCCGCCGGAACCGAGATCCCATGGTTCGGCGATGAGCTTGACGCGGGAGATGACCGGATCCTGTTCGACGATGTCGAAGAATGCGGATAGCTTGTCGACCTCTTGGAACTGACGGGCCAGTGTGGCGGCCAGGTCGAAGCGGAAGCCGTCAACGTGCATTTCGGTGACCCAGTAGCGCAGGCTGTCGGTGATGAGCTGCAGCGCGTGCGGCGAGCGCATCAGCAGGGAGTTGCCTGTGCCGGTGGTATCGAAATAGTGTCGTGGATCGTTGTCGACGAGTCGATAGTAAGAACCGTTGTCAATGCCTTTGAAGCTCAAGGTGGGGCCACGGTCGTTGCCTTCGGCGGTATGGTTGTACACCACGTCGAGAATCACTTCCATGCCGGCGCGATGATACGCCTTGACCATGGATTTGAATTCGTTGACCTGTTCGCCGCGTTGCCCGGAACTGGAGTAGGCGTTATGCGGTGCGAAGAAGCCGATGGTGTTGTAGCCCCAGTAGTTGCTCAGTCCTTTTTCCTGTAGGAAACTGTCGTTGACGAACTGGTGAATCGGCATGAGCTCTATGGCCGTGACACCGAGTTTCTTAAGGTATTCGATGACCGACGGATAGGCCAGTCCGGCATAGGTGCCTCGAATATCCGCAGGTACGTCCTTGTTGAGGTTGGTCATGCCGCGTACATGGGCCTCGTAGATGACGGAATCGTGGTATGAGATGTTCGGATGCTGGTCGTTGCCCCAGTCGAAATACGGGTTGACCACGGCCGCTTTCATGGTGTGTGCGGACGAGTCCAGCGTGTTCATGTTCCCTAGGTCGTCGGGACTGCTGAACCAGTAGGAGAACAGGCTTTCGTCGCCGTCGATGTTGCCTTCGATGGCTTTCGCATATGGGTCAAGCAGTAGCTTGTTCGGATTGCACCGTAGACCGCGCGACGGGTCGTATGGTCCGTAGACACGGTATCCATATCGTTGCCCGGGCTGTATGCCCGGCAGATAGTTATGCCAGACATAAGAATTCTGTTCGGTCATTTCGATGCGGGTTTCATTGTCTTCTTCGTCGAAGAGACAGAGCTCCACTTTCTGTGCGACTTGAGAGAAAAGGGCGAAGTTCACTCCCGCCCCGTCATAGCTTGCTCCGAGTGGATACATCGAACCAGGTCTGATTTGCATACCTTCAAGTATCTCACGACTTCGGGCGGAACCGGTTTATCTGCGATTTTTCCGGCGATTGTAGTGCGACTTGAAATTTTATCGCCCGTTTTCCTTCATTCTACGAATCTGCTCGTATTGAATCGCAATCATGGAATTGGACGCCGTGATACGCGTCCTCCGCAGCTGCTCCCAAGTGATCCACGCGGATTCGACATGTTCGTCGGCATCGAAATGCCGTTCAACGGACTGCCAGGAGCCAAGATGAATGATCATGATGTGGGCCAGCTCATCGGTCATGCCCTCCGATGAATAGAACTCCCCCACATGATCGAACGCCATGTCGTCGCCACGGATAGGCCTCACACCGGTTTCCTCGACGAGCTCACGTAGCGCGGCCTGTTCGACGTCTTCGCCATCATCGATGAGACCGGCGGGAAGGCCGTAAGCAAACATATCGCTGCCGACACGGTATTCCCGTTCTATCAGGTACAGGTCCCGTTTCAGGTCATGCACCAGCATGACCACGCAAGGCGCATGACGCATGACCTGTCTGCGGATTACCGTCTGCCCGCCGTGGTGCAGATGGAGTCCAAGCCGCATATCCTCGACGCTGAAAATCGCCCCTTGATATACCAGCTCGCGACTCACCACCGTGACCGGACGTTCCATATCGACACCGTCTCCGGAACGCTCCAGCGCTTTGCTCACGCTGTCGATATTCATATTCAACGTTCCTGACCGCTTGACGGTAGCACTAGATTCCATGGATCGGTGTTCATGGAGATCCACCGCACCGCCGGAATGTCGCCGGTGGCTTCAGCTACGGCACGGGGCACGTCGCCCATAGCATACTGGAACCACATCGATTCGATGGCACTGTGAGGCGTATTGATGAACGCGGGACGTACCTGATCGTCGCCTTGGCCGATGCACACTCCCTGAGCACGCATGGAGGCTTCGTATCGGGCCTGTTCGATAGCATCCGTCACCGGATGGTGGCGTAGGTCGCTGGCCACATACACGTCCACTCCCGCGGCACGAACCTCGTCGAACAGCGAGTCTCCGGAACCGGGAAGCACGGCCACCGTACGCACCGGAGCATCGAGTTCGCCGCAAACCTGTACACCGAGCTCGGTATAAGGCAACGCATCCGCCACACGACGGGCGAAATCGCGCAGAGGCATCGGTTCCGGCAAACGCCCCACGCGTCCCAATCCGACCGCATGCTCGGCCTTCGCATCATCGATGGGCACCAGCGGGCGCTGATCTTCCAAACCGAACATATCGGCGGCCGCCTGACCGACACCTCGATATGAGGCGTCGGCGTTCGTATGCCCCACCCACAGGGCGCATCCCGCCTCATTGAGCTTGCGTACGATTTCACCACGGAATCCAAGTCCGGAAACCGCATGCACGGAACGGAAGAACAGCGGGTGATGGCAGATCAGCAGATCAACGTGGTTGACGATGGCCTCATCGATCACCGCCATGGAAGGATCGGCCGCAAATGCGATATTGGAGACTTCATGTCGAAGATCGCCCACAATAAGACCGGGTTCGTCCCATTCCTCCGCATAGCGTAGCGGATACAGCGTTTCCAATACGTCGACGACCTGTTTGAGAGTTGCCATTGAATGATTCTCCCTTCCTCGCTGTGATCAATGTGCTGCAAGCTGCCAATCCGAACCGATACCTGTGGAAGCGTCCAACGGCACGGCCATCGTAACGGCATGTTCCATCGCGTTCCTGACCAATGCAGTGGCCTGTTCGGCTTCGCCCGGAGCGATTTCCACGACGAGTTCATCATGAATCTGCAGGATGATTCGACTCTTCAGGCACGCGTCGCGCAAGGAATCCGAAGCACGAATCATGGCGATTTTCATGATATCGGCGGCCGATCCTTGAATCGGAGCGTTCAACGCGGCACGTTCGGCCGCATCACGAACCGCACGATTCGGTGACTTCAATCCGGGGAAATACCGGCGACGACCATAAATCGTTTCGGTATAGCCTTTCTCGCGTGCAGTGGAGACCAGTGATTCAAGATATTCATGTACTTTGCCGAAAGTGGCGAAGTACTGGTTCCTCAATGATTCCGCTTCTTTCGGGGAGATTTTGAGCTGCTGAGCCAACCCATAGGTGCTCAGGCCGTAGGCCAGACCATAACTCATCGCCTTGACGTGGCTACGCTGGTCGGAGGTGATCTCCTCCACAGGAATGCCATAGACCAGGCTGGCCACATATTTGTGGAAGTCCCTACCGGAACGAAATGCTTCAATCAGCGCCTCGTCGCCGGAAAGATCGGCCATGATACGTAGCTCCACCTGCGAGTAGTCGGAGCTGAGCAGCGACTCGTATCCCTCCCCCGGCACGAATGCCGAGCGAATCTCCCGGCCTGCCGCATTGCGATTGGGAATGTTCTGCAGATTCGGATCCACGGAACTGAGTCTGCCCGTCGCGGCGACCGTCTGCTCGAACGTCGTGTGAATACGACCGTCACGAGGGTTCGTGGCGTCGATCAGCGTCTGTACGATCTGCTTGAGCTTGTTGGTTTCGCGGTGCCTCAGCAATGCTCCCAGAAACTGGTTCGCGCGGTCATTATCGAGGGAATGCTCGTACAGTGTCTGCAGTGCGGCCGCATTCGTGGTGTAGGAGCCCGACTTGGTCTTCTTCGTGGGCTTCAGGCCCATGTCTTCGAACAGGATCTTCTGCAATTGCTTGGGGCTTTGCAGATTCACACGCTCGCCGGCGCTTTCCCAAGCGATCTCCTGGGCCTGACGCGCATCGGCGGCGAACTGGTCACGCATTTCGGTCAAACGTATCATGTCGACTTGGGCGCCTGCATGCTCCATGCCATACAGTACCTTCGATACCGGCAATTCGATGGACTTGAGCAGCCCGAACTGTGCACGCTGATCCAGCAGGTCCGCCAGCACATTCGCCAGCATGTCGACGATGGCCGCATGACGTTGCAGTTCATCGGCTTGCGTATTCGAGGATCCGTCCATATCATCCAGATCAAGTGTGCCCTGCGTAGCCTCGGACGACTGCTCCTCGAAGTGCAGGTCAAGGAAGTGGCCGGCCGCCTGTTCAAGCGATTCCGCGTGGAAATCCGGATGTACCAAATAGCCCGCCAGCTTGGTGTCGAACAGCGGCGTAGGCAAGGTGATGCCGACGGATTCGAGCAGATGCTGCTGTTCCTTGTAGCCATGCACCACCATAGAACGATGGTATCCGTCGAGCATATGCTGAAGTTCGTTCGCAATCGAGTCATCGACATGCTCGATCTGGGCACCTTTGCCGTTCACCATCAGCATCAGTGAAGCCATGCTTGCGTTTCCTGGCTTGGCCACGCCTTCGGCCTGCAGCACCCAGGAGTGGTTAACGGCATTGGTGCATGTCATGGTGTTCCCAATGAGGGATCCGGCATCAATGGCCGGATTCGCATCCTCATCATCCCCATGCAGATGTTCATCGGCCGGTGGCATGTTCGCATCCACCCATGTACGCAGTTCGTCTCCATGGGTAATCGTCATGACTTCCGGCAGCACGACCCGATTGGACTCCGGCTGGACCGTGACGCCCGCCGTCGTCGTACCCGCATTGAAGGTCTTCAGCACGCGATTTCTGGTGCGAATGCCGAATTCCAGTTTGGAGAACAAGTCATTGAGTCGCGCGGTGTCAACGGTTCCGAACGTCAAATCGTCAAGAGTCACATCAAGTTCGAGATCTCGCACCAACGCGTTCACGGAACGATTCAACTTGACCTGTTCGATGTTCTCACGCAGGGCTTCGCCCTTTTTGCCCGTGATTTCGTCGGCATGCTCGATGATTTGGTCAAGCCCGCCATATTGGTTGATCCATTTCGCGGCGAACCCGTCACCCACGCCCGGCACTCCCGGGATATTGTCGGCGGTTTCACCGCGTAATGCGGCCAAATCGGGGTACTGTTCCGGTGTGACATGGTATTTTTCCACCACCGCATCAGAGGTCATATGCTTCAAATCCTTGAAATGATGACCTGGATACAACACGGTGATGTTGTCATTGATCAACTGGAAGGCGTCACGGTCGCCGGAAAGCACCAACGTACGGTATCCGGCCTTGTCTCCCATGGTCGCCAAGGTGCCGATCACGTCGTCGCCCTCATAGCCGGGCTGTTCTATATAGGTGACTCCTAGGGCGGAAAGCATCCTCTGAATCAATGGCAGCTGACTGAGCAGATCCTCCGGAGCGGCATCCCGTGTGCCTTTGTACTGCGGCAGCATCATATTTCGGAAGGTGCCGCCCTTGACATCGAACGCCACCGCCAAATGGTCGGGATGCTCGGTGTCAATCACCTGCGACAGCATGGTGGCGAAGCCCCATACCGCATTGGTGGCCTGACCGGCCGAAGTGCTGAAATTCTCTACGGGCAAGGCAAAAAAAGCGCGGAACGCCAAGGAATGGCCATCAACGACCAATAGCGTTCCGCGTGAAGTGCCTTCCACAGTTGCTGTGTTAGCGCTCATCCTCTGCTTCCGACTTCTGCTCGCCATACTTGGCGATGATGGCCATGGCCAAACGCTTCTTCGGGATGCGCTGATCCATGGAGGTCTTCTGAATCCAACGGAAGGCGCCCTGCTCGGAGAAGTCCGCCTTGTCCATCAACAGACCCTTGGCCCGATCGACAAGCTTGCGTTCCTCAAGGGTCTCCTCAGCCTTCTTAAGCTGTTCCTCGGCCTTCTTGAGCTGCTCCTCAGTGTCGCGCAACTTGGATTCGCTACGCTCCACATTGTCAAGCAGATCATTGATCTCAGCAAAGCGACCCATGGCCACTTCGAGGGCCGGCAGCAGCTTGGATTCCTCATATGGCTTGGTCACATATGCCATGGCACCCGCGCCGGTGGCCTGCTTGACCAAATCAGGCTGAGAGAATGCGGTGAGCATGACGACCGGGGCGATGTTCTCATCGCAGATCACGCCGGCCGCGGTGATGCCGTCGGTACGAGGCATCTTCACATCCATGCACACCACATCCGGACGGTACTTACGGGTCAGTTCGATGGCCTCCTCACCATTGGCCGCTTCACCGACGACCTCGTAGCCATTGTCTTCAAGCATGGCGACCAGATCCATGCGATTCACCGATTCATCTTCGGCCACCACAACGGTACGCTTATGCGGTTCGCCCTCCTTGGTTGAGGCCTCTTCAGGCTCCGCAGCGGCCTTGAGCTCTTCGTCAGTGAGCACCTCGCTCACTTCAGCCGAATCAGTGGTCTTCTTCCTTGCAGCCATATCAGTCTCTTTTCACTATCGCACCCATGCCCGGCTCGATGCCAATCCCACCTAGACCCGGATTGATTCGACGTGTGTCACGCGCCCCGAACGGGACTCGAACACCACCTCCGCAAGGCTCTGGTTCAATCCGCATAAAGCCGGTAGCAGACGGCTCCAGCCAGCCTGCTTCCTTGTTCTTTCTGAAATGATAATAGCAGCCGCCTATATATGCGTGTCGCGTAAACCAAGTCTGCGCTTGCGTTCCAACATGACGCAGTCGCCGGACGCCGGAGGAACGTTCCCATTCTGTTACGTGATGAGATGCGCCGATTCTTCCATACCTTTGCAAGTCATGTTCATGCTTTAGAGCATGTTGAAGGCGGATAGCGTTCCCGACGCCACATTGGACAGCATATGCACCGTCCAGCTCGGGAAGATGGATCCTTGCGCATGCTTTTCGTTCATATACCCCATGCACCAGCCCGCCAATCCTGTGAACAGGGTGATGACAGCGGCCTGAACGACACTCATTCCCGTCATGAGAAACAGAGGGACACCATGCATAAGACCGAACAGGACGGCTTGAAGGGTATTGGCGACGAGCAGCCCGCACTTGCCCATCAGACGCTTCAACAGGAGTCCCCGGAAGAAGATCTCCTCCCATCCCGACGTGTTCAGCAACGCATGTACGAGAACGGATGGCAGAGCCGCCCATCCCAAACCTCCGAATTGCGTGGACGCGGTATAGGTATATGTACTCGGCATCACCTGAATGACAAGCCAGCCACACCCGAACAAGATCAGAAGCGTAAGGAGCATGAGCGAGAAGGTCTTCGTCCCGCCCACAATCCTCGTAAGACCGATCCATTGAGTGAACCGCCGCTGATGGCGTGCGCCGAACCACCACCAGACGAAGGCGATGAGCACGGCCAACGCAAACTGGACAAGCCCGGAAACGAGCGTATGAACGAACAAATCCATCAGGCCCTCCCGTACCGCAACCACACGCACTGAGACTGAAAATATGACATCAACATGATACTATTTCAAGAAGAATTACACCAAAAACGCTTGAGCGCGTGAGATAGTCCACCTCATCCTCGCATGCAATATCCAGCACATGCATATTCCGCGAAAACCATCACCTGTGCTGAGTTTGGATGGATATGCATCGTCCATAATCATCGAAATCACGCGGACACGATCATTTCCCAATCGGCCTACCCGCGATTCTTCGTCGTTTCAGGCGCCCCGGTGGGACTCGAACCCATGACCATAGGCCAGACTGACGAGTCGGCCCCCATCATCCCCGACCCCGCCTGTCTCCTGCTGCTTTACAGCATGACGATCGCAGCCCGCATACGCATCTCTTACAAAGCCTGAGCCTGAATCCCCGTTTCAGCCCGTCGCGAAGGCGTCTCCTAGGGTGACACATTAACCCAAAGATGACATTTTCCGACGGGCTGTTTCTATAACCGGAAAAAAGGACGGCCGCATGACAGAGAAGAGGAAAAAGAGACGCCAATTCGGGACCGTGCTGCTCAGAAGGAACCCCAGCGGCAAGACCCAGACATGGATCGGACGATACACCTACAAGGGAGTCCGATGCCAACGCTCATTCGGCAAGGACGGCAGGATCCAGGCACAAAGCTGGCTCGAGGAGGAAAGCTCCTCGTGGACCTTGGAGGGAACGCGAACGACTCAAATCAATCCTGGAAGGAGCCACGAAACCAAGCGACGGTGCCTCTCCTCTCATCGAGACGAATCCTTTCATCCTGCCCATTCCACCGGACCCGGAACCCGAATCATGGCGAATCCGACCAGTGGACGGCAAAACATTAAGGATGCGATACGTTGCGATGCCCGCATACACGCGGATCGCGGTCTACCTGTCTGCTCTGGCCGGCGGCGAGGCCGGCGATTTTCTGAAACACGATCGCCAAGGTGCGAATGCCACTCGTTTTTTGCGTGGGCCGTCGGTCATGTGGATGGGACCCGCGTGATGGCGATGGGAACTAGGCCATCGGACGTGCCGCGTCCGAGAACGGAACCACTTCAAGGCTCCCATCCACGAGTTCAGCCAGGAAGACCCGCCTCACCGAGTCATATCCTTGTTCCCTGAGCCGTTCCGTCACCCATGTTTCGTCCCTGCCCGCAAGCTTCAGACCATCACGGACCAGGTGTCCGTCGCTCACCAATGGCAGCAGCGGGCTCCCATCCCGTGTGCCGGCCACGCGAATCGTGAGCCTGCCGTCGGTCTCCATAACGGCCGCCTCCACATCCGCCACGCTGGGGATGCCCTTCTCACGCAGGCTCCCACTGAGCTGTTCCGCGGTGAGGCCGACCTTCGCACATCGGGCGATGTCCACCTTCCCGTCGCAGACGAGGAGCTCGGGTTGGCAGGCGATGGCCCGTCTGAGCGTCCCACTGCTCCCGAAAAGGAGCTTCGCCGCCACGATGACAAGGGACCAGATGAGGAGGACTATCAGGAACTGGAGCACCGTGACCGATGGGTTGTAGATCACCCCGCCGATGATGCCGCCCAGCACGTAGTTCTGGACTTGGTTGAGCGGGGTGTTGAGGGAGAATTCGCGTTTCCCGAGGATATTGATCTGGAGGATCATCACGAGCATGCCCAGCGAGAACTTGATGATCGTCAATGTATAGAAACCCATGTCAGCGATTCCCATTCACGTAGACGTTGTGATCGATGATGTGCGTCCGTTCGAGCGTGTAGGAGTTGTTGTCGTCGTTGAGGTGGACGAGGTAATCCCTTTCATTGAAACGCACGATGATGCCGTCCTTCAGGCTCGTGGAATTCACCAGGACCTCGTCCTCCGGAACGTGCTGATCCTTGGCGACGCCCTTGATGAAGCTCACGAGCAGTTGGGACTGGGATATCCGGTTACTCACCTGAAGGTATTGCTCGGCCTGCACGCCTATCAGTATCAGCGAGAGGACGAGGGCGCCCACTCCCACGTCCCTCCACCGGGTCCGTATCCTGTCGCGTAGGTAGAGCACGCCGAAGACCATGCCCGTCACGAGCAGGACAAGTATCGCGGCCACGCGCAGCGCCGAATCGGAAGACTGATGCGAGACGATGTAGTCGAGGTCATAGAAGTCCATGCGTCACCTGGTCTTGATTCCAATGGAGTTCCCGCCCGGCGGCGGGACCGTTCCTCTCCCGAAAAGTCTACACCAGCCATCCACCGGACCGTTCGTGCCGGATGCCGTTCCTCAATCCGACGGGAGTTGCGTCCCCGTCCGGGTGACGGCGGGACTGGGTGAATTCCGAAAGGAATCCGTCATCCGGACATCCGGCACTCGTGGCCGTGGTGACACGCATGATCCCGCCGACGCCCACACCGCGAGGGCGGGTCTCGAACATGTTCCCCGGTGTGAAAAGATCGACAATCTCAGTGAAGCTCGCGAGGAAAAGCGCCTGGTCCGTCTCCGATCTGGTCAATGCCGCGAATTTCCTGGACGCCACACCCGACGAACTCATGAATGATGCGTTCATGAACGAGCTCGGAATGAAAAAGAATCAAGACCGGCAAGGCGTTCCCGTAGGCGCCGGGACACCCCTTTATCCGGTCAGGCCCAAGGCCGGGAATAACGGAACGGCCTCGGCCGGTGTTGCCCGGCCAAGGCCGTTCGTCGCGATGGTGCCCCCGGTGGGACTCGAACCAAATTCTCATGATTCTCATCCTGCTCTGGCTGCATCTGCAGTTCCAGAAGAGCGGGAATCACGTTGAGACCCTCGAGGGATAGCGTCCTGGACACTCGCGAGATTCCCTATGAGAGGGACGGATAATAAGCCCGAACTGAGAGAATAGGCGAAGAAGCCTCCCCTGATCTCGTGATGATAGGTTCCAATTCGGTGCACTATTCCAGGGATTCCGGGACTAGTCTCGAATTGGAATCCCTGGAAGGAGATGTGGATGGAAGCGGATAGGCGCCGCCGATTCGGCACAGTGATCGCAAGGAAAAGAGCCGATGGAAGCGTAGGTTCCTGGCTCGCTCGCTACGCGTCTCCTTTGGATCCCTCGCGGCGTGTGCAGCGTTCCTTCAGGACCTCGGAGGATGCGCAGGCCTGGCTTAACAGCGAGGAGATGCTTGTCAATCTGCATCGGCGCGGCGTACAGAAATGGGTGCACCCCACCGCGCGTTCCCGGCGTGCCCGCGCTTCCCTCATGAAGTTCGACGAGCTGGCCGACTGGTACGTCGACACGCATCGCAAACCGGACGGGACCGCGTTGAGGGGCGCGGCGAAACGTAACCTGAAGACGGATGTGCAGCATTTGAAGGATGTGTTCGGCGGGATGCGTCTGACGGACATCACCCCGGAGGTGGTCTCGAAATGGTATTTCGGCCCGCATGACGAGGGTGCGTGGGTGTTTCCCCGGACCTGTCAACGGTTGAAGGCGATTCTGGATATCGCCTGTTCGGACAGGTTCGGTACGGGTATGCCGTTGTTGGAGTCGAATCCGTTCGTGTTGCCGATACCGCCGGATCCGGAACCGAAGTCATGGAGCGTGCCGCCGTTGACGGGCGTGCAGTTGGCGGCTTTGTACGAGTCGATGCCGGAATCCGACCGGTTGAGCGTGTTGCTGGCCGCGTGGGCCGGTGGCATGAGGATCGGTGAGGTGTGCGCGTTGACGGTGGATGATTTCGATTTCGAGGCGCGGACCATGAGCGTGAACCATTCCGTATGTCGTGGCGATCAGGATTCGGGACCGTTGCGGTTGGGGCCGGTGAAGTCCGATCATTCGAAACGGGTGTGCGTGCTGCCCGATCTGCTGGTCCCTTTGATCCGTGAGCATACCCGGACGCGTCGCGACCAGTCAAGCCCTTACGTGTTCCAGGGAAAGAGGAGCATGATCCTGCCGCCGCAGACGTTGGGCAACCATTTCCGTCGGGCGCGTGAGGTTGCGGGATGCCCGACCGCGACGTTCCGGACGTTGAGGGTGACCCATACGACTTTGTTGATGCAATCCGGCGGCACGATCCGTGAGGCGATGGACAGCATCGGCGACTCGACCCAGGAGGTCGTGATGCGTCACTACACGCGTACCGTGCCCGAACATCAGCGGCAGGTCGTCAATCGCATGACCGGTGGCATGGTGTCCGGCAGCGTCGGCCTGCAGCGCATCCTTGACGTGCGTGCGGCCGATGGTTCGTTCGGGGGACGGGATCCGGCCGATTCGGATCTCGGCAGGAAACTCAGTCTGATCCTGGACATCCTCTCGCCCTTGGCCGGTTCCGGCTCCTAGGTTCGAAAATCCCCGTTCGGCCGATTATCGGCCGCTTTCCGTTCTTCGGACGCGTGACTTTGGTTGTAAATCGTTGTTGTCGTATCGGCGCGCGTCGGGCCGCGTCCCAGGGTCCATCCCACGGGGCCGTTCGTCGTCGTGCGGGAGGGAAGATCTCATGGCCGGATCCAAGGCTTCTTCGAACGCCGGGCGTGGCGCCGGCACCATGGTCATCGCCGGTATCGTGGCGCCGGTGGCGGTTTTCGCGATCCCGTTGGTGATCGTCGTGTCATTGATGACGATCCTGGTCGCGTTGGTCCAATCGCAATATGGCACGACCTGCGGTTCGGATTCGCTGTCATCGACTTCATGGGTGGCGTGGGCGAAACGGATCGCGGATGACGATTCCCACGGGTACAGCCAGTCGAATCGTAACGGCGATCCGGACTATGACTGTTCGAGCCTGGTGTACTACGCGTTGAAGAACGCGGGATTGGACGTCGGCTCCTACGCGTTCAACACGACCGGCGAGCCGGCCATATTGGAGAAGGCCGGGTTCGAACGTCATGACTGGACCAAGGTCGACGACCTGCAGACCGGTGATGTGGTCTGGCAGTCCGCTCATACGGAGATCTACATCGGTGAGGGCAGGTTCGTTGGCGCCCATCAGGACGAGAACGGTGGCATCAGCGGAGGCAAGGCCGGGGACCAGACCGGCGACGAGATCAGCGTCACCTCGTATGCGGCTGGATACACCGCCTATTTCCACTATAAGGGTACGGGCAACATCATCGGATCGTCGGGCACGTCGAACGGGCAGGCCGTTTCGGGCGGTACCGGATCGACCGAACTGGTCGGCATGAGCGAACGGGATGCCATGGCCTGGTTCGACGGCCGGCAGGGCCCGGACGATTTCTGCGCCACCTACGCGTACGGCCAGTGCACCTGGTGGACGTGCATGAGGGCGAAGAAACTCGGCTGGACGGGTGTGGGCCGGTATTGGGGCAATGGTCAGGACTGGGCCGCGAGCGGCGCGAAGGCCGGTTTCAGGACCACCAAGGACGCTCCCGTCGCCGGTGCGATCATCAGCTGGCCGGCCGGCGTGCAGGGATCGGATCCCACATACGGTCATGTGGGTGTCGTCGAGTCCGTGGACACCGCGAAAGGCACCATCACCACGAGCGAGAAGGGTGCCGGCTACAAGGTGTATTCACGGACGATGCCGATCGTTAACGGTGGCACCTACGTGCTGCCCGACGGCAAGATCACCGGCGCCGGCACGGCGGGCTCGTCCGACGTGGAGCAGTGCGTGGCGTCGTCGTCCGGTCCGGACGGTGACGTGGACGGCACGCACGCCAGCGCGGAGGACGCGAAGAAGATCGCCAAAAGCAGGATGAAGGCCTATGGGTGGGATGACGACGACGAGTACGAGTGCCTCGTGCAGATCTGGACCCGCGAGTCGGGTTGGCGGTGGAACGCGGAGAACACGTCGTCCGGAGCGTACGGCATCCCCCAATCGTTGCCGGGAAGCAAGATGGCGTCGGCCGGACAGGATTGGCGGGACAATGCCTCGACGCAGATCAAATGGGGTTTGGATTACATCCTCCAACGATACAAGACGCCTTGCGGCGCGTGGGCCGTCTGGCAGACGCGGAACTGGTACTGACATATATGGAAGGAGACATGATGATCGGCATGGTTATCGTTGCGGACGAGGAGCTCAAGGGACTGGTGCCCGACGCTTCCTGGGATGTCCAGGGCGTACGCGACATGGTCGGCGGCGTCGTCGCGGTCGCGCTCGTCCTCGCCGTGGGCGTGATCGTCATCGGATGCATCAGCATGGTGCCAGGACTGATCACGAACAACGTGATGGAACGGGCGTTTTCCTGGAAGCGTCTGGCCGCCGCGCTCATGGTCCCCTTCACGATCGGTGCGGCGTGTACCGGTTGGGCGTGGAGCGCGAACCTGTTCGGCAGCGATGGGTTGAAGTCGAACACCTCGTATTCGGTCGCCGGACGGAAGGTCGATAGCGACGCGTTGAAGGACGGTCGGGAGAAAGGCAGCGACAGTCTTGGTTCCCTGGCTTCCCAGCTCGGCGAGGACATCGCCTCCTCCATCGGCGACACGGTGAAGGATGCCGTGTCGTCCACGGTCAGGGAGTCGTTGGAGGGCTGGAAGTGGCTTACGGGCGGCGACGGTGACGGCAACGTGTTCCAAAAGGGTTGGGATTACATCAGGAAGACGTGGGACGAGGTGTTCGGCAATGGTTCGGACACTTCCGGGGATTCGTCGCCGGCATCCAAGAAGACCTCTTCCAAGAAGACGAACGGTTCGGGCGGCGGATCGTCCGGCGACCGTTGAACCGTCCCTCCTATCCGATTATCGGCTTGCTATGTCCGGGCTCGGCGTGGGTCTGCTTGAAAGGAGTGTGAATCATGTTTCACCATATTACGGCCGTCGCCGCTGTCTCTTCCCTGACAACGGCGAACGGTTTCCTGACCGTCGCCGCCGGATTGACCGATTCGGATCTCTCGAGTCTGAACGTGAGCCCGAACTTCAGTTTCTTCCCGTTCATGGAGCTTGTGCAGAACATGGTCGGCGGATTGTGGGCGATGAGCCTGTATATCGCCATCGCCGCCTGGATCTGCGCCGCGATCGCATGGATCATGGGCAGGGTGATCCATTCGGGTCCGATGCAGCAGTATTCCGGCACCGTGTTCATCTGGTGCGCTCTGGCGACGATGATCCTGGGCAGTTCCATGGCGATCGTGAAGTTCTTCGCGACGCAGGCGCTGTTCTGAAAAGGATGATGCCCTTTCAATCCGATGGGCGCCGTGGCCGTGCCACGGTCATGGCACCTTTTTGCAATGACGCGGGGAGGCGCGCATGTCCGAGATAGTCCAGACCGTTCTCAGCAATTTCATCGACTGGCTTTTCAAACCCCTGGATAACGCGGCCAGCAGCATGATCACGGGCGCGTTCACCGGCACGGCGGGAACGGTGTCGAACAGTCAGTGGAACATCGCGATCACCGCCGCGAACCGTATCGGCTGGATCATGGGTTTCTTGAACATGGCGATATGCATCATCGGCTCGCTGCATGCCGCGGTCAAGGGCAGCGTGGCCGAGTCGGTCAAGAGTTTCGCGATGTGCGTGCTCGCCTGGCCTTTGACCGCGGTCAGCGTGAGCGTGATGATCACGTTGGAGGGCATCGTCGGGACGGTCAGCGCGAAGATCCTGAACGTGCAGTTGTCCGGCGATACGGCTTCCGGCGAGTTCAGTGACAGTGTCGTGTCGAATCTGGTCGGTACCGCGACGAAATACGGCGCGCAGACCGACATGCTGATCCGGCTGGCCGTCTATGTCCTCGTGTGGTTCGCATCCCTGGCGTTGTCGGGCATGCTCGCGGCCAGATTGCTGAGCCTGGTTCTTCTGGCCGCCGTGGCTCCGCTGCCGATCATGATGTCCGGCTGGAGGACCACCCGCCCGGCCGCTTTGAAATGGGTCGAGGCGGTGGCCGGCGTGATGCTGGTCAAACCGTTGTCGGCGTTGATCCTCATGGTCGGCAGCGCACTGCTCAACGTCGCGAACAACGATGCGAACGTCTCCTCGTCGTTCTTTCCCACCCTCATCGGTTTGGCGACGTTGTTCATGTGTTGTTTCAGTCCGCGTCTCGTCATGCCCGCGGTGAGTTTCATCGGCACCAACGTGACCGGTGAGATGCAGGAGCGTGGCGGCAAGGTCGGTCCCGGCGCCGTCAAGACCGCGGCCCAGGTCACGGCGGGTATCGTGGCTTCGGCCACGGCGGGCCTGTCGGGCGTCGGCGGCGCCACGTCCGGTCTGGCGGACATGGTCGGCGGCATGCTCAGGGGAGACGCGTCCGGTGCGGGCGAAGCCATCGGCGACATGCTGGGCGGCAAGGACGACAAATCCGACGGCAAGGGCAAGCATTCGGATTCCGACTCCTCACCCACCGTGGACGCAGCCGGCCGGAACCAGTCGGACGCGTCCGACACGTCAGGGCGGACCGGTACGGAGGACGGTCTGCCGG